>Ga0076929_100119_pt1 | contig 155417 bp, 129 predicted proteins | sample HotLakConUCCSL28_FD_87104 | JGI IMG/M metagenome (GOLD analysis project Ga0076929, IMG submission 87104) | Hypersaline microbial mat communities from Hot Lake, Washington, USA - Hot Lake Consortium UCC-SL28 (version 3) (version 3) | ecosystem: Environmental > Aquatic > Thermal springs > Hot...
CCCAATCACCGAGGCTCACCTACAGAATCGATTTCCTCCCGCCGCGCCAGCGAAAAATCTCTAATGCGATTCCCCTGTCCCTGGGGGGTTGCACCGGCGGCTCGGGGGGTTAGGCTTGGGGCCTGCCACTCACCGGGGCCGTACCCGACCGCTCGGACCGGATCATCGCCGGCCCGTTCCCCTGGCCCCGTCCCGTCCGACAGGACCCCCGACCTCGAGGACCGTTCCATGACGACCGACCGTACCGCCCCCGCCGCCGCGGCCGAGGGCCCCGCCGCGGTTTCCGATACTGGGTCCGACACGGGCGTTTCCACGGCCGCCGCGGGCAGCCGGGAGCCCTCGGTGCCCGGCATGCCGCCCGCCGGCGGCGCGCCGCGCTATCGCCTGGTCGAGGCCGAGACGAAGGCCCTGGTCGACTGGTGCGAGGCGCGGCTGGCCGAAGGGCCGACGCCACTCGAGGCCGCGAAGGCGATCGCCCGGCGTCTCGGCGCCCATCCGGTCGAGACCCGCGACGGACGGCGCATCGCGCAGTTCGGCTTCTGGGCGCCGGAGGTGATGGAGCAGCGGATCGCGCCGAACGACGTGTTCCTCGAGATCCTGACCCCGGCCGAGCCGATCGACCTGCGCGCCAGCCGCCAGGAGGTCGCGTTCGACCGCCAGCTGCTGCCCATGGAGCGGTCGGAGGAATTCCTGTGGGCGGCCGTCGACGGCCCGATCCCCGGCGACCGCGAGCGGATCGGGTGCTTCTATCAGGTGCGCTACCGTGAGCGGGACGGATCGTGGAAGGCGATCCCGGACTACGTCGCCCATTCGGTGCCGTTCGGCGCCTTCGCGCCGGCGGAATTCTACGACATGGCCAGGCTCGACGCCGAGCGCGAGGACCGCGCCTACTGGGACGCGCTGACCGGCCGGCCGGAGGCAGACGGCGTGCTGCGCCAGCGGCCGGTGACCAACATCCTGCAGATCCACCCCGGAACCGGATCGGGCGCCGGCACGATCCAAGGGCTGACCCGGCTGTTCCGCGTGCTGGCCGAGAAGATCCGCAGCGGCCAGCCGCTCGCGGTCGAGGAGCAGCCCTATGCCGGCTACGACGCGGTGCAGCTGCTGCCGGTCGAGCCGACCATCGAATACGAGAGCGGGCCCGGCTTCTGGGACGCGCCCGACCCCGCGCCGGCACCCGAGAGCGAGGACCACTGGCCGGAGCCGGAGGAGGGACCGGTCACCGTCACCGTGCGCCGGCCCGACATGACCAACTGGGGCTACGACATCGTCATCCACGCCTCCTCCGCGGTCAATCCGGCCATCCTCGAGACCGGGCGGCCGGACGAGCTGGCCGACTTCGCCGCCGCCTTGCACAACTTCCCGGGCCAGCCGATCAGGCTGATCTTCGACGTGGTCTACGGCCATGCCGACAACCAGGCGGTCGGGCTGATCAGCCGGCACTTCTTCGCCGGCCCGAACATGTACGGCCAGGACCTGAATTTCCGCCACCCGGTGGTCCGGGCGGTGATGCTGGAGATGCAGCGGCGCAAGGTGAATTTCGGCGCCGACGGGGTCCGGGTGGACGGCGCCCAGGACTTCAAGTGGTGGGACGCCGAGGCGATGGTCCTGCGCCACGACGACGAATACCTGCAGGAGATGGCCGACGTGACCCAGGAGGTCGCCGGCCGCACGTACAGGCCCTGGATGATCTTCGAGGACGGCCGGCCCTGGCCGCAGGTCGACTGGGAGCTCTCCTCCACCTACCGGGCGGTGATCGAGAACCAGGGCGGCGATCCCTCCGACGTGTTCCAGTGGGGGCCGCTGACCTTCGCCCACAACACGCCGTTCCTGTTCACGTTCTGGACCTCCAAGTGGTGGCGCCTCAGGGAGATCTGCCGCCACGGCGCCAACTGGATCAGCGGCTGCGCCAACCACGACACGCTGCGCCGCGGCTATCAGGTCGACCCGGAGAAGGGGATCAACACCCGCCTCGGCACCACGCTGCAGGAGATCCTGGACAACGCGTACGACAATCCCGCGACCAACCTGCTGACGTACGGTTTCCTGCCCGGCGTCCCGATGGATTTCATCAACGCCGCCATGCGCGCGAGCTGGGCTTTCATCCGGAACACGGACGACAAGTACGGCGTCAAGGTCGTGTCGGAGGAGGCGGGCTTCCTCGACTGGCAGGTCGACGACAACCACTTCAACCGCCCGGGCAACTTCACCCGGCTCAAGGCCATGGGCTTCACCGAGCTGGACGAGCTGCGGCGGTTCATGAAGGTGCTGGTGACCGCGGTCGAGGCCACCGACTACGAGCTGGAGGCGATCGTCAAGGTGCTGGGCGCCATCGACCCGCCGCTGGCCGGGCCGGAGACGCTGGACGTGCCGACGCTGAAGCGCATCGCCCGCGCCTGGATGGACGACCTGGTCGAATACTGCAACGTCGCCTACTACAAGTCCGCCCTGTCGGAAAGCCAGACCCAGTACGGCCGGCACCTGCGCCAGTTCCGCCGGGCGCGGCCGTGGCTGCGCCGGAACCTGGGCGAGGGCGACCATTTCGCCTTTCGGGAACCGGTCGGCGGCAGCGTCCTGTTCCACGGCCTGCGGACCGGCCCGGACGGGGAGCAGCTGCTGTTCTGCGCCCATATGGAAGGCGGGCCGACCACCGTCACGCCCGCCGGTCTCGCGATCCCCGGCCTGGCGCGAGACGGCTGGAGCCAGGCGTTCGGCACCCCGGGGTTCGCGATCGAGGACCCGTCCGCGGAGATCGGCATCGAGGACGGCCAGGGCTTCATCCTTGCCCGCAAGGCGGCGTAGGGCGCCACCCCCTACCGCGCCAGCACCACAAGATCCATCGGCTGGTCGGTGTCGGGAACCTCCCGGCCGCGGCGGACCTCCGGATCCGCGGCCGGGGCATAGCCCTGGTCGCGGGCCGCCTGCCACGCCTCGGGGGAGCAGAGGGCGCGCACGGCCTCGGTCTTGTTCAGCTTCTCCAGCTTGGCCGCCAGGTTGACCGGGTCGCCGATCACGGTGAATTCCAGGCGATCGCCGTCGCCGACCGCGCCGACCGTCACGCGGCCCCAGGCGACCGCCAGGTTGACCGGCAGCGGCCGGGCCGCGGGATCGGCGGCCTGGCGCGCGGCGTTCCAGCGATCGGCCGCCGCCAGCACCGCCGTCGCCGCGCGCAGGGCGTCGGCGGCGGGCGTCTCGCTGTCCCGCGCCGCGCCGAAGGTCGCCATGATCCCGTCTCCGAGGAACTTGTCGACCACGCCACCCTCGGCCCGGATCGCCGGCACCATATGGCCCTGGTAGTCGGCCAGCAGCTGCATCACCGCCGCGGGGCTGGTCGCCGCGGCGAAGCGGGTGAAGCCGCGGATGTCGACCATCATCACGGCAGCCTCGCGCATGTCGCCCTCGCCGGCGGCGAGCGTGCGGTCCGATTCGGTGATCGCCGAGGCGACCTCCGGCGCGAAGAAGCGCTTCAGGTCGGCCGCCGCCTGTCCTTCGGCCACCGCCGACACCAGCAGCCGCCGGCCGCGCGCCAGGGCCAGCGTCAGGATGCCCGTCACCATCAGGATCGAGATCACCTTGTCGAATTCGGCCCCCAGCAGGATTTTGTTGCCGGTCAGGTACTCGACATAGTCGCGCGTGATCATCTCCATGGTCAGGTCGGTGGCGACGGCGTAGCCCGCCAGCACCAACCACCCGGCCGCCGCCACCAGCCCGGCCGCGAAGACGAAGCGCGGGTCGAACCGCAGCGCCCTGAGCGCGATGAAGATGAAGACGTAGAGGATCGTCGGCGCCTTGAGATAGAAGCTCGGCGGCTGGCCGTATTGCAGGTGGAACGACCAGATCAGCGCCATCAGGATCGCCACGTCGATCACGATCGAGAGATAGAGGAACCAGGCCGGCATGAAGCCCCGGCGGGTCACCGCGAGGCGGATCATGGTGAACATGAAATATCCGGCCAGCGCCACCGGCACCGGCTGCCACGCCTCTCCGCCCTGGGCCTTGGGCGCCAGGGAATAGAGCGCGGCCCAGGTCACCACGATCGCCAGCTGGACCCAGCCGATCAGCGTCTCCGCCTCCGCCTCCTGGCGGCGGATGGTCTGCTTGACCCGGTCCGGCAGCCGATCCAGCCCGCCGCCGGACCGGCGGCTGGGGGCGGCCGGGACCGGCGCATCGGCCCTCGCGGCGGACAGCGACGGCGACAGCGACGGCGGTCGTGCCGGCGCGTCGGGCTGGGCGCGATCGGTCATGGCGGCAGGCTCCCTCTCGGCCGGCGCGGGTACCGTCTGGCGCCCCGCGGGCGGCGGCTGCATGCGATATGGGCCGGCCGGCCCTCGCTGTCCCGTCAAACCCCGGTGAACGAAGGGTGAGCGTCCGGCCGGCCCTGCCGGGTCAGCCGATCGGCCCCAAGGGCGGCGCGGTCTTCTCCAGCCACAGCGAACCGTCGCGCGCGCCGCCGACCCGCGGCAGCCGGCCGACCACCCCCTGCGCCACCCGCTCGGCCATCCGGGTCGCCACCCAGTGGGCGGCGAAGATCGGCCGGAAGCCGCCGCCGGCCATCAGCGCGATCACCGGCAGATGCTCGTTGTAGCCCCGCCAGGCCCAGTCGGCCGGGTAGGGGTCGGGCAGCGGCATGTCGTGGACGTGGATCAGAACCCCCGCCGGCAACGCCGGGATCACCCGGCCGAACAGCAGGTCGACGTCGCTGCCGGGGACGGCCAGATGGCTCGAGTCGATGAACAGCATGTCGCCGGCGGCCAGCGCCGCGAACGGCGCCAGCCCGGCCCGCTGCACCGGTCGGCGGATCGCCGTCACCGCCAGGCGGTCGAGATCGGCGCGCGGCCGGGGGTCGATCGCGGTGATCGCGGTGTCGAGCCCGCCATCGGCGACGGCGCGGGCGAGGAAACGGGTGGAATGGCCGGAGCCGACCTCGACGATCCGGCCGGGGCGGTGGCGGCGGACCAGGGCATAGGCCGCGGCGGCGTCGAGCGGTGGAAACCAGCCTTGCGCGAAACGCGGGTCCGGTGGCTCGGCGTGGGCGAGCGGCAGCAGCGCGTCGGCATGGCCGTCGATCGCGTCCAGCACCGCCTCGAACGTGGCGCGCCGGGCGACGAATGCGCTTTCCACCGCGGCAAACGGGCCCACCTCCGGGTCCAGGCTCTCCGCCGCGCCATAGGGCAGGAACACCCCGCGCGGGGCCAGCCCCAGCAGCGTCGCCAAGCCTTGTCGGAGGTAGCGCAGGCGGCGGCCCGGCGGCACCGCCGCCAGGCCGGTCCGGCGGCGGCTCACGGATCCACGGGTTCGGCGATCTCGCCCGGCACCAGCACCATGCCCTCGCGCGCGGCGATGGTGTTCGGCCGGGCCGCCGCCGCCTCCCGCTCGATCGCCGCCATGGCACGATCGTCGTGATCCGGGGAATGATGGAACAGCACCACCTGCCCGACCCGCGCGGCATCCGCCACCTTCAGCGCCTGTTGCCAGGTCGAGTGGCCCCAGCCGACGTGGTGGCGATACTCCGTGTCGGTGAACATGGCGTCATAGATCATCACGTCGGCGTCGCGCACGAACTCCACGACCCTGCGGTCGAGTTCGCCCTCGACATGCTCGGTATCGGTGATGATGCAGACGCTGTGCCCCGCATGGTCGATGCGGTAGCCGCAGGCCCCGTTCGGATGGTTGAGCGGGCAGGTCGTCAGCCGGACGCCCGGTGCCGGCCGAATTTCCACCCCGACCCGAAAGTCCTGGAACTGGCATTCCGTGAAGACATGGATCGGCACCGGAAACAGCGGGGCGATCATGAGATTGCAGAGCGTGTCCTTCAGCGTCGTTTCCGGCAGCAGGTGCCCGGCGTGGAACCGCAGCCGGGTGCCCTTCATATAGGCCGGCGCGAAGAACGGGACGCCGCAGACATGGTCGAAATGCGTGTGGGTGAAGAAGAGGTCGACCTCCTTCGGCCGCTCCTCAGCCAGCACCTTGCCCAGCGGCCGCAACCCGGTGCCGCCGTCGATGATCAGCAGGCGACCGCCGACGCGGATCTCGAAGCAGGTCGTGTTGCCGCCAAAGCGCACCGTCTCCGGACCCGGACAGGCAATGCTGCCCCGGGTGCCCCAGAACTTGACGGTGAATTCGGCTGCGTCGGTCATCGCTCGGCGGCGGCTGGTGCTTGGGGCAATCTGGCACCCGCATCCGCCTGAGTCGAGGAAAAAGGCGGACGGTGCAAGGACTTGTTCGCGTAGCAGGGATTTCGCATCGCCGCTGTGCCGGCCGTCACACCCGTGCCGCGCGCCGCCGGGGCCGCCCGCCACTCCCGCAGGCGGTCGCGGGCGCCCTCGCAGGGCTCAGGGCACCAGGCGATAGCCGCCGGGCTCCGTCACCAGGATCTCGGCGTTCGACGGATCGCGCTCGATCTTCTGGCGCAGACGGTAGACGTGGGTCTCCAGCGTATGGGTGGTGACGCCCGCGTTGTAGCCCCAGACCTCGCCCAGAAGGACGTCGCGCCCGACCACCTTGTTGCCGATCCGGTAGAGGTATTTCAGGATCGCCGTCTCCTTCTCGGTCAGGCGCACCTTCTGGTTCCTCTCCTCGTCGACCAGCAGCTTGGAGGCCGGCCGGAAGGTATAGCGGCCGATGGTGAAGACCGCGTCCTCCGACTGCTCGAACTGGCGCAGCTGGGCGCGGACCCGGGCCAGCAGGACCCCGAGGCGGAACGGCTTGGTGACGTAGTCGTTGGCGCCGCTTTCCAGCCCCAGGATCGTGTCCGCATCGCCGTCCACGCCGGTCAGCATGACGATCGGGCTGCGGACGCCATTGCGCCGCATCAGCTTGCAGAGGTCGCGGCCGTCCATGTCCGGAAGGCCGACATCGAGCAGGATGCAGTCGAAATAGCTGCCCTTGACCTGCTCCAGCGCCTCGGCGGCGTTGGCCGCCTCCGCCGTCTGGAACTCTTCGTGCAGCTGCAGCTGTTCGGCCAACGACTGACGCAGGGCGGAGTCGTCGTCGACCAGCAGGATCTTCTTGTTTGACGTCATGGTTTTCCTCGAACTCCGCCGCGGGATCGGCCCGCGCTGCGTCGGCCACGACCGCGTAGGGGCACGACCGTGTAGGGGGCACGGCCGCGCAGAGGGGGAGCGCGCGCCGGCAGACCGCCGATCTCCGCACCGCCGCGCTCGACCGGCGGCCGATCCCGCACCGAGGCTGGCACGGCAGCCCCTGGTGCCGCCGATCCTAGCACGGGGCCGGGCGCATTGCCACGCGACCGCCGCGGCCCCATCTCTGGCGTCGAGGCCGGCGCGGTGGTATGGCTGATCGGGCAACCCCGCCGGGTCCGGCGGCGATCCCCCCGCCCGATCCGTCCTTCATCTTGAGAGCGACGACCGACCAGCCGTGACTCCCAGCGATCCACCATCCGCCGGCACCGCCCGGCCCGGCGAGACCCGGCGGCAGGCAAGCCTCCGCGCGGTCGACCGGGCCGTCGGCGACCTGCGGCGCGGCAACTTCGTGCTCGTGCGGCCCGATGTCGGACCGGCGCTGCTTGCGCAGGCAGGGGAATTCTGCACGGCCGACAGTCTCGCCGCAATGCGCCAGCTGACCGGGCAGGCGCCCGCCGTCCTCGTGACATGCCAGCGCGCGGCCGCGCTCGGGCTGACGGGTGAGACAGCCGGCACCTATCGGCTGGAGCCGGGGGACCGGCTGGACGAGGGTCTCGTGCGGGCGCTGGGCGACCCCTTGCAGATGATCGACGCGGCCCTGCTGGCCGATCTTCCGGCGCGGATCCTGCCGCCGGGCCGTGCGGACGGCGCGACCGCGGTGACGGCGCTGGCGAAGCTGGCCCGCCTCCTGCCCTCCGCGGTGGTGGCGCGGGTCGACCGGCCGTTGGGGACGGAACGCCTGGCGGCCACGGCGGACATCCTGTCGGTGGCCGCGTTCGATATCGAGCACTACCAGCGCCACGCGGCCGCCAGCCTGATCCGGGTGGCGGATGCGCGGGTGCCGCTGGAACTGGCGGGGGACACCACCGTCGTCGCCTTCCGCCCGGCCGACGGCGGGCAGGAGCACCTGGCGATCGTGATCGGCGATCCGAAAAGCGCTGTGGCGGCCGGCGGCGCCGTACCCGTGCGCCTGCATTCGGAGTGCTTCACCGGCGATCTGCTGGGCTCGCTGCGCTGCGACTGCGGGGATCAGCTGCGCGGGGCGATCGCCCAGATCGCGCGGGAGGGCTGCGGCGCCCTGCTCTATCTCGCCCAGGAGGGTCGGGGGATCGGGCTGATCAACAAGCTGCGCGCCTATCGGCTCCAGGACGCCCGGTTCGACACGGTCGACGCCAACGAGATGCTGGGCTATGACGCGGACGAGCGGATCTACCATCCGGCCGCGTCGATGCTGAGGGCTCTCGGGCTCGGGCGGGTCCGGTTGATGACCAACAATCCCGACAAGATGGCCCAGCTCGCCGCCTGCGGCATCGACGTGGTGGAACGGCTTCCCCTGGCCTTTCCCGCGAACGGGCACAATGAATTCTATTTAAAGACGAAGCGGGATAAATCTGGACATCTTCTTTGAGAAGATGCTGCGACTTTTCTAAAAAAGATCGAAGGCGTCTGCGGTCGCGGCCTAGAATCCCGGTGTTGGCCTAGATGATCCGCCAGTGAACGCGTCGCCCCGAAGGCGGACACCTTGATGGGCAGCGCCAACCGCCACCGCTGCCCGCGCCTTGGCGCTTCCCCCGCGCAGGCAGGGTTCGCCTCCCGGCCGTCGATATCGAGGTGGTAGTGTCAGCCTCGGGTCCCGTGGCTCAACCGGTGCAGGATGTCGTCGAGCTGTTCGAAGGTCTGGTAGTGCACCGTGATCCGGCCGGAATGACCGTCCACCGGATCGCTGTCGATCGAGACCCGCAGACCCAGGATGTTCGACATCTCCTGTTCGAGTGCCAGCGTGTCCGGGTCCTTCGGTCCGTCGAGCGCGGCGGGGGCGACGGCCGGCGCAGCTGCGCCCCGGGTCGCGGCGGCATCCCCCGCGGCCTTTCGCGGCCGACGCTGCGGCTCCGCCCCGCGGCGGGCCAGCGCTTCGGTCTGGCGGACGTTGAGCCCGCGGTCGACCACGGTCTTGGCTGCCGCGGCCGGATCGTCGCAGGCCAGTAGGGCCCGCCCATGGCCGGCGCTGAGCTTTCCCGTCAGCAGAAGGTCCCGCACCACCTCCGGAAGCTCGAGCAGGCGCAGCGTGTTGGCGATGTGGCTGCGGCTCTTGCCAATCGCCTTGGCGAGATCGTCCTGGGTATGACCGAAGTCGTCGATCAGGCGGCGATACCCCTCGGCCTCTTCCAGGGCGCTCAGATCCTGTCGCTGGACGTTCTCGATGATCGCGATGTGCAGGGCGTCGGTATCCGACAGCTCCCGGACGACCACCGGGACGTCGTGCAGCTGAGCGCGCTGGGCGGCCCGCCAGCGCCGCTCGCCGGCGATGATCTGGTAGCGATCCGGATCGCCGGGGTCGGGTCGGACCAGGATCGGCTGCAGAATGCCCTGCTCGCGGATCGAGAGGGCCAGACTGTCCAGCTCGTCTTCGGAAAAGTTGCGGCGAGGCTGATATGGGTTCGGCCCGAGACGGGCGATCGGCACGGTCCGGCTGGGGCGCTGGGTCCGCTCGGCGGCCTGGCCATAGTCGTCGTCGCTGTCGCCGAACAGCGCCCCGAGGCCCCGTCCCAGATTGGCGCGCCGCCGATAGGGGACGTCGCGATCCGCGTCCTCGTCGCCCGTCATGCCCATCGTATCCCGGTCGTCGTCCGGGCGCCCTGCCTTGCCCGGATCTCCCTGCCTGTCCGTATCCTCGCCTGTCACGCCGTCATCCTCTTTTCGCGCTTCAGCAGTTCGGCCGCCAGGCGAACATAGGCCTGGGCACCGGCGCAGGCGAGATCATAGAGCAGCACCGGCTTGCCATGGGAGGGCGCTTCCGAGACACGGACATTGCGCGGAATCATCGTCTCGTACACCGTATCACCGAAATAGCCCCGAACGTCATGGGCGACCATGTCCGAAAGATTGTTCCGCCGGTCGTACATGGTCAGCACCACGCCCTGGATCTCCAGCCCCGGATTGAGCGCCCGCCGTACCCGCTCGATCGTACGCATCAGGTGGCTCAGGCCCTCCAGCGCATAGAATTCACACTGCAATGGCACGAGCACGGCGTCGGCCGCCACCAGGGCATTGAGCGTCAGCAGGCCAAGCGCCGGGGGACAGTCGATCAGGATATAGTCCCAGCGCCCGGCCTGGGCGCCGCGAATCTGCTCCCGCAGCCGGAATTCCCGCCGCTCCGTATCGACCAGCTCGATTTCGGCTCCCGACAGATCGACCGAGGCCGGCAGGACCGACAATCCCGGCACGGCCGTCGGAATTGCCGCACTGGCCAGATCCGTCTCCCCGAACAGAAGCTGATAGGAGCCCCTGTCCCGCTGGGTGCGGGTCACCGACAGGCCGGTCGACGCATTGCCCTGGGGATCCAGGTCGATGATCAGCACCCGCTTGTCGACCGCCGCAAGCGCGGTCCCGAGATTGATCGCCGTCGTCGTCTTGCCGACGCCGCCCTTCTGGTTGGCGACGGCGACGATGCGCGTCGTGCTGTTGGCGGGCAGGCCGGTGGCCGGTGGGGCGAGCATGGCGGCTTCAGGCACGATGGATCTCCCGGAGGACCAGAACAGTGCCGCGCGGATCGCTGCGACTCGGCACGCGCTCGACCCGCATGGTGGTCTTTTTTGTGGCTGTGGTCAATTCGCTGTCTATATCTTGTCCCTTGAGAAACAGCGCCACACTGTCTCTCGTCAGAAACGGCCTTGCGAGCTCGATCAGCCGCTCCAGCGGGGCAAGGGCTCGGGCGGTGACGACATCCGCCGGAAACGTTGCGAGTCGTTCGGCTCGGTCGGCATGAACGGTGACCGGGGTCGCCGTTTCACGTGAAACCTCGCGAAGAAATGTCGCCTTCCGTTGGTCGGACTCGACCAGATGCACATCCTCCACACCCATGATGGCAAGAACGAGACCAGGGAACCCCGCGCCACTCCCGAGATCGACCAGCGTTCGGGCGCCCGGTGGCAGGAGGGGGAATAGTTGGGCCGAATCCAGAAAGTGCCGCCGCCAAAGATCGGTCAGGGTCCGGGGGCCGACCAGATTGATCGCCGGTTGCCACTTCAAGAGGAGACTCGCATAGAGCGACAGCCGCTCGAGTGTTTCACGTGAAACGCCGGTCGCCTGCTGAAACGCCTCCGGCGTCATATCCGAATCTCGTGGGTGCCGAGTCGCATTGCATTCAAACCCGTTCCTGGAGGGTTTGCCCAACCGCGTCAAGACCGCGCCCCTGTCCGTCACCGAGTCAACCGACTCGCTGGCGGTCGGTGCCCATCAGGCCGCTCGCGGACCTCGTCGCTTGACATGGCGTAGGAGGGCCGTCAATGCGGCGGGAGTCACCCCTGGCAGCCGAGCCGCCGCGCCAAGTGTCGCAGGCCGGGCCTCGGAGAGCTTCTGCCGTTCCTCGGCAGAGAGGCTCCCCAATGTCTGGTAATCCAGATCCGGCGGCAGGGCGAGCGCCTCATCCTTGCGGAAGGCCCGAATGTCGGCATCCTGGCGATCCAGATAGCCGGCATACCGGGCATCGATCTCGATCTGCTCCGCCACCACCGGCGGCAGGTCTCCCAACTCCGGCCACAGCCGGACCAGGTCGGACCACGCGATGTCCGGATACCGCAGGAGGTCGATGGCGGTTCGCCGAACACCGTCCTGGTTGACCGACAAGCCGTGACGGCGCGCTTCCGACGGAGTGAGCGACAGGCTTGCCGCACGGGCACGGCCCTCGTTCAGCGCCGCGAGCTTGGCCTCGAAGGCTCGGCCGCGCGCACTTCCCACGCAGCCGACGCCGACACCCAGGGGTGTCACCCGCTGATCGGCATTGTCGGCCCTGAGCCGGAGGCGATACTCGGCCCGAGAGGTGAACATCCGGTAGGGTTCGCTCGTCCCTCTGGACACCAGATCATCGACCAGGACGCCCATATAGCCATCGGCCCGATCGAGGACGAACCCCTCCTCATCCGTCTGGGGCGACAGTCCCGCGGCTCCGCCGCGACCCGCGGCGAGGGCGGCGTTGATCCCAGCCAGAATTCCTTGGGCGGCCGCTTCCTCATACCCGGTCGTGCCATTGATCTGTCCCGCGAGGAACAGGCCCGGCACCCGGCGAACCGCCAGGGTCGGCGCCAACTCCCTCGGGTCCACGAAATCATACTCGATGGCGTAGCCGGGACGCCGGATCACGGCGTGCTCGAGGCCCGGGATGGTCGTCAGCATCTCGGCCTGAACGGCGGCGGGCAGCGAGGTGGAGATGCCGTTGGGGTAGATCGTGTCGTCGTCGAGCCCTTCGGGCTCCAAGAAGACCTGGTGTCGCGCCTTGTAGGCGAATCGAACGACCTTGTCCTCGATCGAGGGGCAATAGCGCGGACCGGAACTCTCGATTCGTCCGCCATATATCGGCGAGCGGTGGAGATTGGCGCGGATGATCGCGTGCGCGGCCTCTCCCGTCTCCGTAATGTGACAGGGCAGCTGGGGAACCAGGATCCGGTCCGTGAGAGTGGAGAACGGGGTCGGCGGATCGTCCCCCGGCTGGACGGCCAACCCGGCCCAGTCGATCGTCCGGCCATCCAGCCGAGGGGGCGTCCCGGTCTTGAGCCGGCCCATCCGCAGACCCAACCCGTACAGGGTCTCGGCAAGACCGATCGCCGGCGCCTCACCCACACGGCCGGCCGGCGTCTGCTCCTCCCCGCAATGGATGACGCCCCGCAGGAACGTTCCGGTGGTCAGAACGACCGCGGCGGCGGACAGCACCCGCCCGTCGGCGGTGATCAGCCCGACCACCCGGCCCGATGGATCGCGACGAAGATCCTCCACCGCGGCTTCCATCAGGTCGAGTCCCGGCTGTTCCGACAGGAGCCGCTGCATCGCCTCCCGATAGAGCCGCCGGTCCGCCTGGGCCCGCGGGCCCCGGACCGCCGGCCCCTTGGAGCGATTGAGGATTCGGAACTGGATGCCGGCCTGGTCGATGGCGCGGGCCATCAGCCCGTCCAGCGCGTCGATCTCCCGGACCAGATGGCCCTTGCCGAGACCGCCGATCGCGGGGTTGCAGGACATCTCCCCAATCGTGTCCAGGCGGTGGGAGACCAGCAGCGACGCCGCCCCCATCCGCGCCGCGGCGGCGGCAGCCTCGCACCCGGCGTGCCCTCCGCCGACGACGATGACGTCCCATTTTTCGCGCATGCTCCGTGATTTAGGGAAACCGCCGGCGCGTGTCAAACCCGGCGTGACGGACCCGGCCAGATCACCGGGATCCCCGTGAGGCTCGGAGACTTTGTCTCGCCAAGGAGGGCGACATGGACGCGACACCGCCGGCCGAGGCGCCCTGGCGTGGGCGGAGCGGAGGAGAGGGGACTCGTGGCGCGACAGGTCCGGCCAGCCGTTTCACGTGAAACACGTCCTTATTTTCCGATGCAGAAGTCGCGGAAGATCACGTCCAGCAGCGCCTCGACATCCACCTGACCCGTAATCCTCCCGAGCGCCCGGAGAGCCAGGCGAGCATCTTCCGCGGCCAGCTCCGGAAGGGAAGCCGACATCGCCCGATCCAAGGCCTCCACGCACTGCTCGAGCGCCGCGCGATGCCGAGCGCGGGTCAGGCTCGGCGACTCCCCCGGGGCGAGCTGGGCCGCCACAAAGGTCCCCAGACGCTCCAGCAATTCCGGGATCCCGCGTCCCGTCGCGACCGATACCGGGAGGGCCCGGATCTCCCTCACCATGGCCTCATCGGGCAATGGGCACAGATCGATCTTGTTGCCCACCAGCAGGACCGACTCCGGCTCGTCGAGAAACGCCTCCACCTCCGGCCCGGGTGACGGCCAGCCGCAGGCATCGAACAGGATCAGCTTAAGATCCGCCTGCTCCGCCCGCTGACGCGCCCGGCGGACCCCTTCATCCTCGATCGCGTCCGATGCCACACGCAGACCGGCCGTATCCACAAGGGTCACGGGATAACCGTTCAGGTCCAAATGGACCTCGATCACGTCCCGCGTCGTCCCCGCAATGTCCGAAACGATCGCCACATCCCGCGCCGCGAGAGCGTTCAGCAGACTCGATTTCCCCGCATTGGGCGGTCCGAGGATCGCAATCTCCAGGCCGTCGCGAAGGCGCTCACCCCGACGCCCGTCGTCCAGATGAACAGTGATGGCATCGCGCACCGCCTTCAGCTCGGGCGCCACCGCCGCCGTCACTCCTTCCGGAAGATCCTCGTCCGGAAAATCCAGATCGGCTTCAAGATGGGCCAACGCGTTGGTCAGCCGAGACGCCCAGCCACCGTAGAGCCGTCCCAGCGATCCGGAGAGCTGGCGCAAGGCTTGCCGCTGCTGCGCCCGCGTCTCGGCATCGACCAGATCGGCGATCGCCTCCGCCTCGGTCAGGTCGAGCTTGGCATTCTCGAATGCGCGACGGGTGAACTCGCCCGGCTCCGCCGGTCGAAGATCCGGCAGTTCCGCCAGGACTTCCAGGAGGTTCGCGGTCACCGCCCGGCCACCATGGACATGCAGCTCGACGACATCCTCTCCGGTAAAGCTGCCGGGGCCGGGAAACCACAGGACCAGACCCCGATCGACCGGCACACCGCTGCCGGGCTCCTTAAGCGCGACCAGCGTCGCCACGCGGGGCGGCGGCAACCGGTTCCCGGCCAGGACCCGCAAGGCCCCGGCCGCGCCGGGCCCGGAAATTCGGATCACCGCCACGCCGCCCCGGCCAGGAGGGGTCGCCGGCGCAAAGATCGTGCGTCGCATGGAAAGACCGTTGCCCGCTTCAGCGACCGGTGGCCAAATCCCGTCCGGTCAATCGTCATCCCCACCGGTTCGCCCACCACCACCCAGGCCGCCACCCCCCGAGGCCCCGCCCCCCGAGCCGCCGCCGGCCATCTGGGACCAGAACATCTTCTGCATCTGTTCCCAGTTCTGGAGGCCGAGCGGCAGCCAGGTCCGGACCATGGCTTCCGGCTCCATGGCCTGGAGATAGCTTGCCATCCGATCCTGAAGCTGATCCATCAGCGCCTGCTGCATGGGCTGGACATCCGGCAGACCGAGGAACGTCCGCGCCTCTTCCGGCGTACAATCGATGTCGATAGTGATCTTCATGCGAACGCGACCTTCCGATCGATCGGGGACGAGGTACAGGGACTTGCGGGTCGACCGGCGGGGACTTCCCCGTCCCGGCTTGGCGACACCGATCCGGCCGAACCCTGAAATCCGCAGCATCTTTGGGGTTGAGAGCCCGGCGGGCGTCCTCCCACTATATAGAGACACGGCCGCACTGGGCCAAATCCTCGGGATCCGGGGACGGCCCAGCCGCGTCCAACCGGCACCGCCAGCGGAAGACAGGCCCGCATGACCAATCGCCTCGCGCGCGAGACAAGCCCCTATCTCCTACAGCACGCCGCAAACCCGGTGGACTGGTGGCCCTGGGGTCCAGAGGCCCTGGCGGAAGCGCGCCGGCGGAACAGGCCGATCCTGCTGTCCGTCGGCTACGCCGCCTGTCACTGGTGCCATGTCATGGCGCATGAAAGCTTCGAGGATGCCGAGGTCGCAGCCTTGATGAACGCGCTGTTCGTCAATATCAAGGTCGACCGGGAGGAGCGGCCGGACATCGACACCATCTACCAGTCCGCCCTCGCCATGCTGGGACAGCACGGTGGCTGGCCGCTGACGATGTTCCTGACTCCGGACGGGGAACCGTTCTGGGGTGGGACCTATTTCCCGAAGCAGCCCCGATTCGGCCGTCCGGGCTTCCCCGACGTGCTGCGCGCCGTCGCCGCCACCTGGGCGGACGAACGGGAGAAGGTGGACAAGAATGTTGCAGCCCTGGGACAGGGCCTCGGCCAGCTCGCCGCCAACCGCCGCGCCGAGGCGATCGGGCCCGACGTGCTCGAGGAAGTCGCCGGCCGGCTGGTCGGGGAGGTCGATCCGCGCTGGGGCGGGATCGGGCGGGCGCCGAAGTTCCCGCAGCCCTCGATCCTGCTGCTGCTGTGGCGGGCCTATATCCGCACCGGGGAAGACCGCTACCGCCAGGCCGTCACCTCCACACTGACCCGGATGTGCCAGGGCGGGATCTATGATCACCTGGCCGGCGGGTTTGCCCGCTATTCGACCGACGACGAATGGCTGGTGCCCCATTTCGAGAAGATGCTCTACGACAATGCCCAGATGATCCAGATCCTGACCCTGGTCTGGCAGGAGACCCGCGCACCGCTGTTCGAACGCCGGCTCCGGGAGACCGTCGCCTGGGTGCTCGCCGAAATGATCGCGAGCAACGGCGCCTTCGCCGCCACGCTGGATGCCGACAGCGAAGGCGAGGAGGGCAAGTACTATGTCTGGACAGAAGAGGAGATCGACGACCTGCTCGGCACCGATGCCGAGCTGTTCAAGAGCGTCTATGACGTCCAGCCCCACGGCAACTGGGAGGGGGCGACCATCCTGAACCGCCGACACGAGGACACGCTGGGCGACGGCGAAACCGAGGCCAGGCTCGACCGGTGTCGGGAGATCCTCAAGGCACGGCGGGACACCCGAATCCGACCGGGCTGGGACGACAAGGTACTGGCCGACTGGAACGGCCTGATGATCCAGGCCCTGGCCGAGGCCGGGCTTGTGTTCGACGAGCCGGCGTGGCTGGACGCCGCGGCGCGCGCCTTCGACGCGGTGGTCGCCGATCTGGGCCGGCCCGATCCGGACGCCTCCGATCCGGATGCCCCCGATCCGGATGCTGCATACGACCCCGCCGCGCGGCTCGACCATGCCTGGCGCGCCGGCCGAACCACCGCACCCGGCATGCTCGACGACCACGCGGCGATGGCGGGGGCCGCCCTCGCCCTCTACGAGGCGACGGGGGAGGGCCGGTTCCTCGATCGAGCCCGCCGCTGGGGCGAGACCTGCGAGCAGCATTTCGCCGATCCGGTCGGCGGCGGCTACTTCCTGACCGCCGACGATGCCGAGACACTGATCGTGCGGACCAAGACGGTCTACGACAACGCCACGCCCGCGGGAAACGGCCTCCTCCTTGGCGTGTTCGCCCGCCTGTTCCACCTCACCGCGGAGACCGTGTGGCTGGAACGCGCCGAGGCGCTGATCCAGGCCTTCGCCGGCGAGCTCGCCCGCAACTTCTTTCCGATGTCGACCTGGCTGAACCATGTGGAGTTGCTGCACCGCGCGGTGCAGGTCGTGGTCGTCGGCCCGCCGGATGCGCCGGAGACCCGCGCCCTGACCCGGGCGGCCCTGGACCGCTCGCTGCCCAATCGCCTGCTGGTGCGGATCGGGCCCGGCGTGCGGTTGCCGGAAACCCATCCCGCCGCCGGCAAGACGGCCCTGGACGGGCGGCCGACCGCCTATCTTTGCCATGCGATGACGTGCCAGCCCCCGGTCACCGACCCCCGCCAGCTGGCGGAGGCCCTTGAGGACGCGGCGTAGCGGCGTCACCCGGTCCGCGCCCTGCCGCCGGCCGCCGGTTCGGGACCCCGCTTTTTCGCCCCAGCAGAGGCGATGGAGTCCCGAGACCGATCCCTTGGGCCGATCCCTCCCGTCCAGCGACGTCCGCGCGGCTCCCGGTCGACACCGCGAGGGAGATAATACGGTCCTGCCGGCGTTGCCACTGCGCTCTGGCCCGACGCGGTCCGACGGCATAGGCTTTGGCCAGAGACATCCTGATTGACCGGAGGACCCCTGATGCCCCATGCGATCCGCATCCACGAGACCGGTGGCCCCGAGGTGCTGCGTTGGGAGGAGGTCACGGTCGGCGATCCCGGGGACGGGGAGGTTCGGCTCCGCCAGACCGCGGTCGGCCTGAACTACATCGACACCTACCACCGCACCGGACTCTACCCTGTCCAGCTGCCGACCGGCATCGGCCTGGAAGGCGCAGGCGTGGTGGAGGCGGTCGGTCCCGGCGTCGACAGCCTCGCCGAAGGCGACCGCGTCGCCTATGCCGGCGGGCCGCTCGGCGCCTATGCCGATATCCGGCTGATGCCCGCGCATCGCCTGGTGAAGGTCCCCGAAGCGATCGACGACCGGCAAGCGGCGGCGATGATGCTGCAGGGAATGACCGCCCAGTACCTGCTGCGCGAGACCTATCGCGTCCAAGCCGGCGACACCGTCCTGATCCACGCCGCGGCGGGCGGCGTCGGCCTGATCGCATGCCAATGGGCCAAGGCCCTCGGCGCCACGGTGATCGGAACTGTCGGCTCGGCCGAGAAGGCCGACCTGGCCCGCGCCCACGGGTGCGACCACCCGGTCAACTATCGCGATGAGGATTTCGTCGCTCGCGTCAGGGAGATCACCGGCGGCAAGGGCGTGCCGGCCGTCTACGACTCGGTAGGCAAGGACACCTTCGAGGGCTCCCTCGACTGCCTTCGGCCGCGCGGCGTGATGGTGCTGTTCGGCCAGTCATCCGGGCCGGTGCCGCCCTTCGATCTGGGAAAGCTGGCGGCCAAGGGCTCCCTTTACATCACACGACCGACGCTCTTCGTCTACACCGCCGAACGGGCCGACCTGGAACGCACGGCGGGCGAGCTGTTCGACGTGGTCGGCAGCGGGAAGGTCAGGATCGAGGTCAATCAGACCTATCCCCTGACGGACGCCACCCAGGCCCATCGCGATCTGGAGGGCCGCAAGACCACGGGATCCACGATCTTGTTGCCATGACCGCGAGACACGCCGAGTCTTGTTTCACGTGAAACGCGGGGCGGAGCTTCCACTCACGAACCGGTGGAACGGCCGGCAACGAGTCGGTGACCCGCCCTAGCCCTCCCGCTCCAGCACCAGACGTCGGAGCCCCGGACCCTCGGACCGCCGCTCCGCCCGCCTGGGGCCGAACCTACTGGTTCATGCTCTGGAAGAAGTCCGCGTTCGACTTGGTGTGCTTCAGCTTGTCGAGCAGGAAATCCATCGCGTCGGCGGTTCCCATCGGCATCAGGATTCGCCGAAGGACCCACATCTTGGACAGCTCCGTCCGCGGCACCAGCAGTTCTTCCTTGCGGGTGCCGGACTTGCCGATGTCGATCGACGGGAAGGTCCGCTTGTCCGCCAGCTTCCGGTCGAGAACGATCTCGGAGTTGCCGGTGCCCTTGAATTCCTCGAAGATCACTTCGTCCATCCGGCTGCCGGTATCGATCAGCGCGGTCGCGATGATGGTCAGCGATCCGCCTTCCTCGATGTTCCGCGCCGCGCCGAAGAACCGCTTCGGCCGCTGCAGGGCATTGGCGTCAACACCACCCGTCAGGACCTTGCCGGAACTCGGCACCACCGTGTTGTAGGCCCGCGCCAGGCGCGTGATCGAATCGAGCAGGATCACCACGTCGTGCTTGTGCTCGACCAGCCGCTTGGCCTTCTCGATCACCATCTCGGCCACCTGGACATGGCGGACGGCCGGTTCGTCGAAGGTCGACGAGATCACCTCCCCCTTGACCGACCGGTCCATGTCGGTCACCTCCTCCGGCCGCTCGTCGATCAGCAGGACGATGAGGTACGACTCCGGATGATTGGTCGCGATCGCATGGGCGATGTTCTGGAGCATCACCGTCTTGCCGGTCCGGGGCGGCGCCACGATCAGTGCGCGCTGTCCCTTGCCCAGCGGCGCCACCAAGTCCATCACCCTGAGCGTGTTGTCACGCTGCTTGTTGGGCTCGGTGGATTCCACCTCCATGCCGAGACGCTCTTCCGGATAGAGCGGCGTCAGGTTGTCGAAGTTGATCCGATGACGCAGCCGATCAGGCTCGTCGAAATTGATCTTCTCGACCTTGGTGAGCGCGAAGTACCGCTCCCCGTCCCGCGGCGCCCGGATCTGACCCTCGATCGTGTCGCCGGTCCGTGCGCCAAACCGGCGGACCTGCGCCGGCGACACATAGATGTCATCAGGACCCGGCAGGTAGTTGGCTTCCGGTGAGCGCAAGAATCCGAATCCATCCGGCAGCACTTCCAGGACGCCTGATCCGAAGATCGAGACCTCGCGTTCGGCCAACTCCTTCAGGATCGCGAACATCATGTCCTGCTTGCGCAGGTTGCTCGCGTTTTCGATTTCAAGATCCTCGGCATAGGCGAGGAGGTCGGCAGGAGACTTCTCTTTCAGTTCCTGAAGATGCATGGGGAGTCCCGATAGCGATAGACGGGGACCGTACACAGCGGGCGGACTCGGCTGGTCCGGCGGCAGTGGTACGACGAGGCTGTTGAGCTGGAAGGTTCGGGAGGCGCCGCGGGGGCAAAGGGGGCGCAGGCGCCGCCGCTTCCGTCTTCTGGCGTGCCGGGCGGAAAAGCCGCCCGTCGTGAGGTAGATGGGTAGCCGAACCGCCCTGACAAGTCAAAAGCATTCGACCGACCGGTCGCAGGATGGCGCGGAGCCGGTTAACGCGGCGTTACCTGGGGCAGATGGCTCGCGCCCCATTGCGCGGCTGTTCAGCCGACGGCGCGGCTTCGCCCGGCAGCTCCCCGCGAGCGGGCAGGGGGATCGGACCTCGGGTCGCGCGGCATTACCGTTCTCAGAACGGCTTCACGACCACCATGATCACCACGAGGATCAGCAGGACCGTCGGCACCTCGTTGGCGACGCGGTAGAACTTGTGGCCGCGGGTATTCCGGTCGGCCTCGAAGTCCTTGCGCCACTTCGCCATGAAGCCGTGCGCCGCCGACATCAGGACGACGGCCGTCAGCTTCACGTGCAGCCATCCGTCCTGCAGCCAGGCCGGGTTGAGCGCGATCAGCGCCAGGCCGAATACCCAGACCGCGATCAGCGACGGATTCATGATGTAGCGCAACAACTTGCGTTCCATCACCTTGAACGTCTCCGACGCCTCCGACCCCGGCGCCACGCCACAGTGATAGACGTAGAGCCTCGGCAGATAGAGCAGCCCCGCCATCCAGGTGATGACGGCGAGCACGTGCAGGGCCTGGATCCAGAGATAAAGCGACGTCATCGGGGGAAGCCTGTCGGATCGGGAGAGAGGGGAGGGGCCGGGCCGCGGCTCAGCCGCCGATCGGTCCGCGAAGTCGTTCGGCCAGCGCGGCGACATGATCCGGGGGCGTCTGCTGCAGGATCCCGTGGCCGAGGTTGAAGACGTGGCCGCCGCCGGCGAGGCCGGTGCGGATCCGCTCCGCCTCGGTGATCATCGCGTCGCCACCGGCCAGCAGCATCACCGGGTCGAGATTGCCCTGGACCGGGACGACCGGCTGCAGCGCCTCGGCGGCCCAGCCGGGCGGCACCGCGGTGTCAAGGCCGAGGGCGTCGACCCCCGTCTCGTCGGCATAGCGGCGGTAGAGCACACCGGCGCCGCGGGGAAAGCCGATCACCGGAACCCCCGGATGGCGCCGCCGAATGCCCTCCACGATCGCCTTGGCCGGGGCGATCACCCACCGGTCGAACCCGCTTTCCGGCAGGGCGCCCGCCCAGGTATCGAAGATCTGCACCGCCTGTGCCCCGGCCGCGATCTGCCGGTCGAGATAATCGACCGTCGACGACACCAGAAGCTCGATCAGCCGGCCGAACCCCTCGGGATCGCCATAGGCGAACCGCTTGGCATGGGGAAAGTCACGGCTGCCGCCGCCTTCGACCATGTAGGTCGCCACGGTCCAGGGCGAGCCGGCAAAACCGATCAGCGCCGCCCCGGCGGGCAGCCCCGCGCGCACCCGGTCCACCGTCTCGTAGACCGGCCCCAGGACGTCGTGCAAACGCGACGCATCGAGCCGCGCCACGGCCGCCCCGTCGCGAACCGGCTCGAGCTTCGGCCCCTCGCCCTCGACATAGGCGAGCGGCTGGCCGAGCGCGTGCGGCACCACCAGGATGTCCGAGAACAGGATCGCCGCGTCCATGCCGTATCGCCGCAGCGGCTGGAGCGTCACCTCGCACGCCCGGGCCGGATCGAAGCACAGGTCGAGGAAGCTGCCCGCCTCGGCCCGGACCTGGCGGTATTCGGGCAGGTATCGGCCGGCCTGTCGCATGAACCAGAACGGCGGGCGGTCCACCGCCTTTCCCGCGATCGCGTCGAGCAGGCGATAGCCGGTGGACGCAGCGCCGGTCCCGCCGCCATCCGATGCTTTCGCCTCCGTCGAAAGGTCGTCCATTCGCCGCATGCCCCTTCCAGATCGACCCGGTCCGGTCCAGGTGCCGGTCCCGGCCGTCGAGCGTCCGACCCGGACCCTAATTCATCCCCGGCCCCCTCTTCATGTTTTTTTTCAATGATTGAAAAAGAAAGGCAGGGGTAGTGGGGCGGCGAATCCTGGGGATTATCGGATATCCCCCGATCGTACCCCGGATTCCCGAATGCCGTCGGTTGCGCCCGTCCGGAATCGGGGACAGTCCTGGCGACCCTGCGGGACGCCGCGAGACATCGCTGTGGAAAACCCCGGGGACAGTCGCTGCGTCTTACCACCGCTTCCGGCTTTTCCCCGATTCCCTTGTCGCGACGTTCCGCCCGGGACAACCCGCTCTGTTTCCAGGAGGGCAGTGGGGGTGGATCGGCCGGTCCTCGGGCGCCGGGCGGATTTTTCGACAGACTCGGCCGCCGGCTGTGGGTAAACATCGGGATCATGAACCACCCCAAGACGTTCCACCTGCACATGGTGTCCGACGCCACCGGCGAGACGATCCAGAGCGTGGCGCGGGCCTGCCTGAGCCAGTTCGAGGGTGTCGAGCCGGTCGAGCATTTCTGGAACCTGGTGCGGACCGATCGGCAGCTCGACCTCGCGCTCGAGGAGATCGAAGCGACCGGGGGGGTGGTCATCTACACCCTGGTCGATCCGCATCTGCGCGGCCGGCTGGAGGAAACCTGCCATCGCAACGGCGTTCCCTGCATCTCGATCCTCGACCCGGTGATGCATGCCTTCGGCCAGCACCTGGGGATGACCGGGCAGTCGACGCCCGGGCGTCAGCATGCGCTCGACGCCGCCTATTTCGGCCGCATGGAGGCGATGGACTTCGCCCTCGCCCATGACGACGGGCAGCAGTCGGTTGACCTGTTCGACGCCGACGTGATCCTGGTCGGCGTGTCGCGGACCTCGAAGACCCCGACCAGCCTCTATCTTGCCAACCGCGGCATCAAGACGGCGAACGTCCCCTATGTGCCCCGCGTCCCGCTGCCGGCCGAGCTCGGCGAAGTGAGGAAGCCGCTGATCGTCGGGCTCACCAAGGATGCGGAGCACCTGGTGCAGATCCGCCGCAACCGGATGACGATGCTGCGCCAGGGCGGTGCCGGCGACTACGTCGATCCGGAGCAGGTGCGGGCCGAGGTGCTGGAGGCGCGGCGCTATTTCGCCCGGCGGGGCTGGCCGGTGATCGACGTGACCCGCCGCGCGATCGAGGAGACGGCGGCGGAGATCATCACCCTGCTGACTCACCGCCGGCAGCATGTGGCCGCGATGCGGGGTGGCGGACCGGTGCCGGCTTCCTCGACCGGCGGGACGGAGCGGCCGGCATGATCATGGCGACGGAAGCGCATGCCGGTGCCGGCGTCGTTCTCGCCTCGGCCAGCGCGCCGCGCCGGGCGATGCTGGAGAATGCCGGCGTGGCCGTCACCGCCGATCCCGCCTCGGTCGACGAGGACGAGGTCAAGCGCGCCTTCAAGGCCGACGGTGCCGGAGCCGACGACTGCGCCGAGGCGCTGGCCGAGATGAAGGCGCGCCGGGTCGCGGCGCGGCATCCGGACCGTCTGGTGATCGGTGCCGACCAGATGCTGGTGTGTGGCGACGTCTGGTTCGACAAGCCGCCCGACCGGGATCACGCGCGGGCCCAGCTGCTTGCCCTGCGCGGCCGGACGCACGAGCTGATCGCGAGTTGCGTGGCGTTCGCCGGGGGCGCCCGGGTGTGGCATCATACCGACCGGGCCCGGTTGACCGTCCGGGCGTTCAGCGACGGATTCCTCGACGCGTATCTCGACCGTGTCGGCGACGCGGCGCTCGCCTCGGTCGGCGGATATCAGCTCGAGGGCCTCGGCGCGCAGCTGTTCAGCCGGGTCGAGGGCGACTACTTCACGGTTCTGGGGCTGCCGTTGCTGCCGCTGCTCGGCTATCTGCGGACGCGGGGAGTGCTGATCGCATGACCGAAGGGGAGGCCATCGCCGCGGAGGCGCCCGCCGCGCTGCGCCCGGTCGCCGGCGTGATGGGCTGGCCGGTCGCGCATTCCCGGTCGCCGCGGCTGCACGGGCACTGGCTGGCGCGCTATGGCATCGACGGTGCCTATGTCCCGATGGCGGTGCCGCCGCCGGGCGTGGCGAAGGCGCTCCGCGCGCTGCCGCAGTTCGGCTTTCGCGGCTGCAACGTCACCGTCCCGCACAAGGAGGCGGCGCTGGCCGCGATGGACGAGGTCGATACGGCCGCGAAACGGATCGGCGCGGTCAATACCGTCGTCGTCGGGCCTGACGGGATGCTGTCCGGCAGCAACACCGACGGCTTCGGCTTCCTGGAAAACCTGCGCGCCGCGGGCGGCCCGCCGCCCGGCGCGGGTCCGGCCGCGGTGATCGGCGCCGGGGGATCAGCGCGGGCGGTCGTGGCGGCGCTGGTCGATGCCGGCTGTCCCGAGATCCGGCTCGCCAACCGGACCTCGGCCCGGGCCGAGGAGGTGGCGGCCTCGATCGGCGGCCCGGTGACGGTGGTCGCCTGGTCGGAGCGGGTGGCCATGCTGGACGGCGCGGCGCTGCTGGCCAACACCACGACCCTGGGAATGGCGGGTCAGACGCCCCTCGACCTGCCGCTCGACGCGTTGCCGGTCGAGGCGACGGTGACCGATCTGGTCTATGTGCCGCTGGAGACGCCGCTGCTCGCCGCCGCGCGGGCGCGGGGCAACCGGGCGGTGGACGGCCTCGGCATGCTGCTGCACCAGGCACGGCCGGGGTTCGAGGCCTGGTTCGGCGTCGCGCCGCAGGTCGACGAGGCGCTGCGGGCCGCGGTGCTGGCCGACGACTGACGGCCACCGTTCCGCCTCCGAGGTGATCGTCCCGCCATGATCCCGTTGACATGATCCCGCTGCCGTGAGCCCCCTGCGATGATCGTCCTCGGCCTGACCGGATCGATCGCGATGGGAAAGTCCACCGCGGCCGCGATGCTGCGGCGGATGCGGGTGCCGGTGCACGACAGCGATGCCGCCGTCCACGCCCTCACCGGGCCCGGCGGGGCGGCGGTGCCGGCCCTGGCCACGGCCTTCCCGGAGGCGGTGGCCGGCGGGGCGGTTGACCGGCGGGCCCTGGGCGCGCGCGTGTTCGGCGATCCGGCCGCGCTCGCCCGGCTGGAGGGCATCCTGCACCCGCTGGTCCGGATCCGGACGTTCGATTTCCTGAAACGGCAGGCGCGCCGGCGGGTGCCGGTCGCGGTGCTCGACATCCCGCTGCTGTTCGAGACCGGGGGCGAGGCGCTGTGCGACCGGGTGCTGGTCGTCTCGGCGCCGGAATTCCTCCAGCGCGCCCGGGCGCTCGCCCGCCCGGGTATGACCGAGGCGAAGCTCGCCGGCATCCTCGCCCGCCAGATGCCCGACGCCGAAAAGCGCCGCCGCGCCGACCGGGTGATCCCGACCGGCCTTGGCGTCGCCGCCACCTTCCATGCCCTGCGCGACGCGGTTAGACTCGCCGAATCGGCCGACCCGCCGGCCTGGCCGCCGGTGCCGTTCCGCCTGCGGCGGCGTGGCCGGCCCCAAGACCGGTGATGCCGAGACCGGTGATGCCGAGACCCCGTGATTCCGGGAGCCGTCCCCCATGCGCGAAATCGTCCTTGATACGGAAACGACCGGCCTCGATCCCGATTCCGGGCACCGGATCGTCGAGATCGGCTGTGTCGAGCTGGTCAATCACATGCCGACCGGCCGGACCTTCCACTGCTACATCAATCCCGAGCGGGCGATGGACGCGGCGGCGGAGGCGGTGCACGGCCTGGGCGACGCCTTTCTCGCCGACAAGCCGGTGTTCAGCGCGGTCTGCCAGGATTTCCTGGAATTCGTGGGCGATGCGCCGCTGGTGATCCACAACGCCGCCTTCGACATGAAGTTCCTGAACGCGGAGCTGCGGCGGCTGAAGCTGAAGGCCCTGCCGGACGGGCGGGCGGTCGACACGGTGGCGATGGCCAAGCGCCGGTTCCCCGGCGCCCAGGTCAACCTCGACGCCCTGTGCCGGCGCTACGGCATCGACAATTCGGGCCGGGAGCTGCATGGCGCGCTGCTCGACGCGCAGCTGCTGGCCGAGGTCTATCTGGAGTTGCGCGGCGGCCGCCAGCCGGGCCTGACCCTGGCGGCCGACGGCGGGACGGCGATCGAGACTGGCACGGTCCGGGTGCGCGAACGCCGGGAACCCCGCCCGCACGCCCCGACGGCGGCGGAACGGGCGGCGCACGAGGCGTTCCTGGCCAAGATCAAGGAGCCGATCTGGAGCCGGGCGGAACGTGCGACGTAGGTCGGGCTGAAGCGCAGCGCAAACCCGACATCTGACCTCCGACACCGTGCCGGCGGCGGGGAGGGCTGTCGGGTTTCCCGTTGGTCAACCCGACCTACGCGGCCTTCTCGTAGAGGTAATAGCGGCCCGGCTTGACCCCCTCCGGCAGGGGCAGTGGGCGCCAGCCGGGAACCGACAGCTCGTGATTCGCGACGACCACGCCCCCGGGGCGCAGCACGGCGTCGATCAGCGGGCCGACCTGCCCGGCCAGCGCGCCGTCGCCTTCCGCCTGTCCGGTGCCGAGATCGGTGTGCACCAGCGCGGCCGCGGCGCCCAGGCGGCGCGCCGCCTGGGGCAGGGTGTCGGCGACCTCGCCCAGGAACAGGCGGTCGGCCGACGGAATGCAGCTGGGGTGCGCCTTCATGCGACGGTCGAAGACATAGATCTCCCGATCCGGCAGCAGTTCGCGCAGGTGGTCGTAGGTCCGGCCGTTGCCCAGCCCCAGCTCCAGCACCGGCCCCTCCAGGTCGCGGATCAGCCCGGCGGCATGGTTCAGGCACAGGCGCTGTGCCTGCATCCGGCGGATGAAGCTGTCGAGCCGGCTCATGGGCGGGCGGTCTCCGCGATGTCGGGCCCGGCGGTCGCGTGCAAAACGGGACGATAGCCGCCCGCCAGGGCGGCAAGGACGGTCGGTGGGGTCAGGAGAGCGACCGTGCCGCCCGAGCCTACCGGCGGACCGCCGGGCCTCTCGGCCTCGGTCGCCGGACCATAGCCCGAGAGGCCCCAGCGACGCCACCCGGTCCCGGTCCGCAGCCACGCGGTCGCCGGCCCGTCAACCGTCGAACCCGGCGTCGAGCCCGGCCGATCGACCCCCGCCGCCATCGCCCCCGGCGGCACCGCGTCGACGGGCATCGGCCAGAGCCGCCTCGCCCGCGGGCTGGCGCCCGGCGGGGTCAGGCGCTCGGCGTGCAGCCGCCGGTCGAGTTCCGGGGCGCGGAGCGGTTCCGAAACGTCCAGTCCGCGCGCCACCGCCGCCCGGAACGCCTCGAAATCCGCGCGGCGGCAAGTGGCGCAGGGCCGGTGCCCCGCGGCCAGCGCCGTCGCCTCGTCGAGGAAGAAGAGTTCCGTCCAGGTGCCGGGGCTCATCGGCACCCGCCGCCGGCCGCGGAAATCCAGGGTGCAGCAGATCCACGCCGTCGTGGTCCAGCGCCGCGGGCCGAGCCGTCGGGTCCCGTCGGCCTCGACGACATGGAGGATGCCGCGATTGCCGGTCAGCGTGCCGCGCGCCGGGTCGGCGACGATCTCGCCGAACGGCGTGACCCGGTTCTGCAGGGGCATGGAAGCGGGAGTTCCCTGCCTCGGGGCTCAGCGTCCCGCGGCGGCCTTGGTGGTCTTCTCCAGCCGCTGGGCCAGGACCCGCATGATCTCCACCGCCATCTGCGGGAATTCCGTCACCAGGCGGAAGAACAGGTCCTTCGAGATGCACAGCGTGGTCAGGTCGGTCGTCGCGGTCACCGTGGCGGTGCGCGGCACGTCGCACAGGATCGCGATCTCGCCGACGAAGTCGTTCTTGGCCACCGTCGCGACGGTCTTCGGTCCGGAGGGCGTGTCGACCACCACGTCGGCCGACCCGTCGACGATGATGTAGGCGCTGTCGCCGATCTCTCCCTGGTGGAACAGGGAGTCGCCCTGCTTGAACCGGACCCGCTCGCTGGTGAACGCCAGCAGCTTCAACTTCGAGGTCTCGATGTTGGCGAAGAGCGGGATCTTCTTCAACAGTTCGACTTCTTCGGCCAGGCTCACGGGCCACCCCTCCCCAGGACAGGAACAACTCTATTCGGCGTCGGTGAGTTCGCGCAAGGCGCTGCCATCGGTGTCGAGCTCCTCGAAGCTGCCGCGCTGGGCGATCCGGCCGTTCTTGAACACGATCACCTCGTCGAACCGCGCGGCCATCGCCGGGCGGTGCAGCGACCAGACGATCCCGCGGCCCTCGAACCGCTCGCGCAGGCGGTCGTGGACCCGGTTCTGCGCGGCGCCGTCGAGCGCCGACGTCGCCTCGTCCAGCAGCAGCACGTCGGGGTGCTTGATCACCGCGCGGGCGAGGCCGAGCTTTTGCCGCTGGATCGCCGACAGCCGGCTGCCGGCGACGCCGACCGGGTTGTCGAGGCCGACCGAGGTCACCGTCTCGCGCAGGCCCATAGCCTCGACCGTGTCGGCGATCAAACCCTGGACCCGGTCCTGGTTGCCCGCCTGGCCGTAGCGGATCTTGCCGAACAGCAGGTTGTCCTGGATCGAGGCCGAGGCATTGTAGCGCGCGGCGTCGAAGAACTCGATGCAGGGCTTCAGGTCCTCGGGCAGGTCGCGGGCGAAGAGGGCGCGGGCCTCGAGCAGCCGATCCTGCATCGACTCCTCGACCAGCCCGAGCCGATGGCGCGACGGGATCAGCTTGAACGGCAGGGCGAGCAGGCGCCGCCGCTCCTCGTCCTTCAGCGCGCCGATCCCCTCCTTCGACACCCGCGTCACCAGCGGCTGGAAATCCGGCAGCTCGTCCGAGCTGATGAAGCTGAACTGCTCGAAGAACTCGTGGCCGGGCGGCAGGTCGGCAAACAGCTCGATCATCGTCTCGGCGACCTGGGCGCCGGTCTCGACCAGCGCGTCGGTCAGCCCGACCTTGTCGAGCACCGAAAGCACATAGGCGTTGTCGGCAAGCCGCTCGAGCGAGAAGGTGGGGCCGACCGGCGTGCCGAACAGCAGGTTCTCGGCGACGGTGGCGCTGGTGTTGAACCGCCCGGCATCCCACTGCTCGACCAGGTCGCCCAACTCGGGGTCGGCGAGCCGTTCGCCCAGCGCCTGCCGCGCCTCCAAGAGGCAGTCGGCCAGCTCCCCGTGGCGACCCGGGTCGATCGTGCCGCCCAGGCCCATCCGATAGACGTCCGATGCCAGCTCCACCATGGCGAGGATGTCGATCGCCCGCGCCTCGAGCTGGTCGGATGTCTCCACCCCGGCGGCGTCGTAGTCGATCCAGTCGGCCTCCGGGTCGTGGATCGTATTGCCGGAGGCCAGCGCCTCCGCGATCATCCGGTGCCGCAGCGCCCGGCCCTCGTCGTCGCGCTCCGGGTCGCTCAGCGGTCGGTGCTTCAGTCCGTAATAGAGGTTGGCGCGCAGCGTGTCGGTGAACAGGAAGGGCGATGGTCCGACATAGGCGAAGCGCCGGCCGACGACGCCTTCCGCCAGCGTGCTCCAGTCCTTGTCGCCCAGCCGGATCCGCCCGCTGGTCGGCACCAGCAGGCGGGCCGCCAGCATCATGAACTCCTGCCGGCCGCTGCCGCCGGCGCCCAGCACCGCGACATGCCGGTCGAGCGGCAGTTCCAGCGACACGCCCTCCAGCGCCGGCAGCCCGCCCTCCTCGGCGAATCCGACATTCTGGAAGCTCATCACCGGCGGCAGCTCGTCGAGCGTCTCGTCGCCGGTCAGCTGGTCCGGCGGCATGATGTCCTCGGGCTGGAACTGCTCGACCACCTGACCGTACTTGATCCGCACGTCCTCCTTCATCTGGTAGTAGTTCAGCAATTCGCGCCATGGCCCCGCCAGGTCCTTGTAGGCCGCCAGGACCGCGACCAGGGCACCGAAGCTGAGCGAGCCCTGCAGCACGAGATAGCCGCCGATCGAATAGAAGAAGAACGGGGTCAGCTGGTTCAGGAAGTTGTTCAGGAACTTGATGAAGAACTTGCGCTTGAAGATCTCGAAGCGGATATCGAAGATCCGGCCCAGCCTGGCCGCGGTGTCGGCCAGATGCAGGCTGGCGGTGTCATGGGCATGGATCTCCTGGCTGCCGGAGACGGTCTCGCCGATCCGGTCGGCCAGCCGGCGCACCGTCTGGACCCGCTGCTTGCCGAGTTCGTTCACCCGGCGCTGCAGTTTCGGGATGATGTAGGCCTGGATCGGGTAGAGCGAGATCGTCGCCGCGCCCAGGATCGGGTCCTGGATGAAGATGAAGCCGAGATAGACCAGCAGCGTGCCGCCCTGAAACGCCGGCAGGGCGAAGGCGTCGCCGATGAAGCCGCCCAGCGGCTCCACCTCCGAGGTGATCATCGGGATGATCTCGCCCGAGCTCATCCGCTTGAACCGCGGCAGGCGGAACCTGAGGACGCGGAAATAGAGTTCGTAGCGCAGCCGACGCAGCATCCGCTCGCCGAGCTGGCCGCGGTAGACGTTGATGTAGTACTTGAAGCCGCCGTTGATCACGACCAGCAGCAGGAACAGGCCGCTCAGGGTGAACAGGTATTCGATCTGGCCGAGCTCGACCAGGCCGAGCCCGAACAGGTCGACCGGGAAATTGGCCTCGCCGCCGATCGCCTCGTCGACGATCGTCTTCGGAAGGTCCAGCGAATAATAGAGGAACGGGAAACTGATCGCGGTGATCAGGATGACCCAGATCTGCTGCTTCTTGCTGTGGCGCCAGATGAACCGGAAGATGCTCTGATCCATCGCGGGGTCGGTTCTCTGGCAAGGTCGGGGGATCGGATCGGGGCCGGCGGATGGCGCCGCGCCGCTTCACCCGGACGATAGCCGTATTTCCGCTTGTCGTGCAAACGCGGTAAGGCGAGCCGATCGATCGGTGGGTCGCGACGCGGTTCGGGTCTGCGCGCGCGTGACTTCGCCCCGCGGTCCGTGATAAGGGGTGCTATCGGGTCGGTGCCCCCAGAGGCCGGCTTGGACAACGGCCGGATCGAGAAGCGGCGGGGCCGCGTCGAACGCGGACCGGACGTCGCCGCCATCGCGCGGCGGGTTTCGGGCGGCGACGGGGCCGCGGTCTCGATGCCGGCGTTCGGGGGGCGGGGATGGCGAAGCGCACGGACCAGACTCGGGTTCTCATCTACAGCCACGATTCGTTCGGCCTCGGCCACCTGCGCCGGTGCCGGGCGATCGCCCACGCGCTGGTCGAGCGGCAGAAGGACCTGTCGGTGCTGATCCTGTCGGGATCGCCGATCATCGGCAGCTACGACTTCCGCGCCCGGGTCGACTTCGTGCGGATCCCGGGCGTGATCAAGCTGCGCAACGGCGAGTACACTTCGCTCAACCTCAACATCGCCACCGAGGATACGCTGGCGATGCGCGCCTCGATCGTCGAGCACACGGCGGCGATCTTCGACCCCGACCTCTTCATCGTCGACAAGGAGCCGCTGGGCCTGCGCGGCGAGGTCAAGGGCACGCTGGAGATGCTGAAGGCGCGCGGCACGCCCCTTGTGCTCGGCCTGCGCGACGTGATGGACGGGCCCCAGCTGCTCGCGCCGGAGTGGAAGCGCAAGAACGCCATGCCGGCGCTGGAGGATCTCTACGACGAGATCTGGGTCTACGGTCTGCCGCAGATCTGCGAGCCGCTGGCCGGGCTGAAGGTGTCGCCGGCGGTCAAGGCGAAGCTGCGCTACACCGGGTATCTGCGCCGCACCGTGCCGGCGTCGGCCCCGCCGGGCCCGGCCCCGTTCGACCGGCCCTACATCCTGGTCACGCCCGGCGGCGGCGGCGACGGCGCGGCGCTGGTCGATTGGGTCCTGAAGGCCTACGAGGCGGATCGCGACCTGCCGCACCCGGCCCTGATCGTCCTCGGGCCGTTCATGCAGCTGGAGCGGCAGACGGAGTTCATGCAGCGCGCCCAGGACCTCGAGGACGTGGAGATGATCACCTTCGACGCCCAGCCCGAGCGGCTGATGGCGGAGGCGGTCGGCGTGGTCGCGATGGGTGGCTACAACACCTTCTGCGAGATCCTGTCGTTCGACCGGCGCGCCCTGCTGGTGCCGCGCTCCCGCCCCCGGCTGGAGCAGACCATCCGGGCCGAACGGGCGCAGGCGCTCGGGCTCATGCGGATGCTGCGCAGCACCGGCCGCGAGTCGTCGCGGCATCCGGCGGCGATGGTGGCGGCCCTGCGCGCGCTGCCGCACCAGCCGCTGCCGTCCGAGGTGGTGGTCCCCGGGCTGCTCGACGGGCTGGACGAAGTCGCGCGGCTCGCCCGCCGGCTGATCCACGGCGGCCTGGGCGAAGAGCGCGCCCTCCGGACCGCCTGAGGGCGGCCGGCCGGATGGTGCCGCCGCCGAAGCCGCCCGCCACCCGAGCGGCCGACGGCACTCTCGCCGGCCCCGGCCGAATTGCGGTCGTGGTCAAGGGCTGGCCGCGCCTGTCCGAAACCTTCATCGCCCAGGAGATCCTCGGTCTTGAGCGGCAGGGCCTCGACCAGCTGATCGTGTCGCTGCGCCGGCCGACCGACCCCAAGGTGCATGCCCTGCACCGGGCGATCCGGGCGCCCGTCCTCTACCTGCCGGAATACCTGCGCAACGCGCCGATGCGGGTGCTCCGCGGTTGGGCCTTCGCCCGGACGCTGCCCGGCTATGCCCGCGCGCGGGCGGCGCTGCGCGCCGATTTAGCCCGCGACCGCACGCCGAACCGGCTGCGCCGCTTCGGCCAGGCCTGCGTCCTGGCACATGAGCTGCCGGACGACGTGGCGCGGCTGCACTGCCACTACCTGCACACCCCGGCCTCGGTCACCCGCTATGCCGCCCTGATGCGCGGGCTGCCCTGGTCGTTCTCGGCCCACGCCAAGGACATCTGGACCACGCCGGCCTGGGAGCTGCGGGAGAAACTGGCCGATGCGGAGTGGGGCGCGACCTGCACCGGCGTCAACCACCGCTATCTGACCAGCCTGGCCGAGGGTCTGGGCCGGCCGGGGCGGGTCGACCTGGTCTACCACGGCCTCGATTTCGACCGGTTCCCCCTACCGGAGCCGCGACCGCCGCGCGACGGGCGGGAGCGGTCGGACCCGGTGCGGCTGGTCTCGGTCGGCCGGGCGGTGGAGAAGAAGGGGTACGACGTCCTGCTCGACGCCCTGGCCCGGCTGCCGGCGGAGCTGAACTGGCGGCTGACCCATATCGGCGGCGGCGAGCTGCTGGCCGGGCTGCAGGAGCGGGCGGCGGCGCGCGGCCTGGGCGGCCGGGTCGACTGGCGCGGGCCGCAGGACCAGTCGGCGGTGATCGCCGCGCTGAAGGCCGGCGACCTGTTCGTGCTGGCCGCGCGGATCGCCGCGGACGGCGACCGGGACGGCCTGCCCAACGTGCTGATGGAGGCCCAGGCGACCGGCCTCGCCTGCCTCGCCACCACGGTCTCGGCCATTCCGGAGCTGATCGTCGACGGCGTGACCGGCCGGCTGGTGCCGCCCGACGACCCGCAGGCGCTCGCCCGGGCGCTGGAGCAGCTGATCCGGGACCCGGACCGGCGCCGCGCCCTGGGCCAGGCCGGGGCGGAGCGGGTGCGCCGGGACTTCGCCTTCGCCGCCGGGCTCGACCGGTTGGCGGACCGGTTCGGCCTCGCCCGCGCCGGCACCCGCCGGCGGCGGGTGTGAGCCGGTTGCCCTCGATCCCGCATCCTCCCATGCGCATCGCCTTCCATGCCCCGCTGAAGCCGCCCGACCATCCGGTGCCGTCCGGCGATCGGCGGGTGGCGCGACTGTTCCTCGCCGCCCTGCGCGAGGCCGGGCACGCGGCGACGGTGGCAAGCCGTCTGCGCAGCTGGGACGACGCCAGCGTGCCCGGGCGGCAGGCGCGGCTGGCGGCGCTGGGCGACCGGCTGGGCGATCGGCTGCTGCGCCGCTGGCAGGCCCGACCGGCCGAGCGGCCGGCGCTCTGGTTCACCTATCACCTGTACCACAAGGCGCCGGACCTGATCGGTCCGCGGGTCGCCGCCGCGCTCGACATCCCGTACGTCGTGGCGGAGGCGTCGTACGCGCCGAAGCGGCGCACCGGCCCCTGGGCCGACGGCTTCGCCCGGGCCGAGGCGGCGCTGGCACAGGCGGACGCGGTGATCGCGCTGACCTCGGTCGATGCCGAGGGGCTGGCGCCGGTCGTGCCGGCCGGCCGGCTGCACCGCCTGCCGCCGTTCCTGGACGTCGGCCCGTACGTCGCCGCCGCCGGGCGGCGCGGTGCGGTGCGGCCGCGCCTGTTCCGCGGCGACCCGGGTCCGTGGCTGCTGGCGGTCGGGATGATGCGTCCGGGCGACAAGGACCGCTCCTATGCCGTTCTGGCGGCGGCCCTGGCCCGGCTCGGCGACCGGCCCTGGCGGCTGGCGGTGGTCGGCGACGGGTCCGAGCGGGACGCGGTGCTGGGGCGGTTCGACCCGGCTCGGGTGGTCTGGTTCGGTGCCCGGCCGACGGCGGATCTGGCGGAGCTGTACGCCGCCGCGGACCTCTATGTCTGGCCGGCGGTGAACGAGGCGTACGGCATGGCCGTGCTGGAGGCCCAGGCGACGGGCCTGCCGGTCGTCGCCGGCGCCGTCGGCGGCGTGCCCGACATCGTCGCCGACGGGGTGACCGGCCTTCTGGTGCCGCCGCTCGACCCCGCCCGCTTCGCCGAGGCGGTGCGGCTGCTGCTGGCCGACCCGGGCCGCCGGGCGGAAATGGCGGAGGCCGCGCTGCGCACCGTGGCATGGGAGCACGGCTTCCCCCGGGCGGTCGAGACGCTCGACGCGATCCTGAGACGCGCCGCCGCCCAGCGGCGCCGGCCCGGCCGCCCGGCGGGCGGCGCCACACCGTCCGATCCCCCCACAGGAACCGATCGCCCATGACCCGCGTCCTCCGACCGTCCAGCCGTGCCGGCACAGGAAGTGCCGACACCGGGGTGCTGGCGACCGACCTGGTCCTGATCCGCCATGCGGTGACCGACTGGAACATCGCCCGGCGGATCCAGGGCCATACCGACATCCCACTCTCCGACCTCGGCCGGCGGGACGCCGCGACCTGGCGGCTGCCGGCGGACTTCCGCGATTTCGCTTGGCTCAGCAGTCCACTCGTCCGCGCGCTGGAGACGGCCCGGCTGATCGGCGCCCCGGCCGACCTGCCGACCGACCCGCGGCTGCGGGAACGGTCCTGGGGGGACTTCGAGGGCCGCACGCGCGAGGAGGTGGAGGCGGAGCATCCCGGCTGGTTCGAGCGGGCGGCGCGCCAGGGCCTCGACCACCGGCCCCCCGGCGGCGAATCGCCGCGCGACCTGATCGGCCGGCTGCTCGACCTGACCGCGGCGCTGGCGGCGGCGCGGCGGCCGACGGTGGCGGTCTGTCATCGGGGGGTCATCCAGGCGCTCTATGCTGCGGCGACCGGCTGGGACTATCGCCCGCCGCAGCCCGATGCGCTGGAGGATGCGTGCTGCTTCCATTTCCGCCTCGACCCGGACGGCCGGCCGACCGTGGCGGCGTTGAACCTGCCGCTGGCCCCGCCGGACCGGCCGTGACCGCGCCGCGCTGCCTCCTCTGGGTCCAGCACCTGCTGGGCATCGGCCACGCCCGGCGGGCGGCGCGGCTCGCCCAGGCCCTGGCGGCGGAGGGGGTGGCGGTGACGGTGGCTCAGGGCGGCTTTCCGGTCGCCGGCTGCGATTTCGGGCCGGCGCGGGTGGTGGCGCTGCCGCCGGTCCGGGCCGCCGACGTGGATTTCCGGGTGCTGCTGGACGCCGAGGGCCGGCCGATCGACGCGGCCTGGCGGGCCCGCCGCGCGGCGGCCACGGCCGATCTCGCCGCCGGGGCGGCGCCCGACCTGGTGCTGCTGGAGACCTATCCGTTCGGCCGCCGCGCCTTCCGCTTCGAACTGGAGCCGCTGCTCGATGCCCTGGCGGCCCGGCCGGACCCGCCGCTGGTCGCCGCCTCGGTGCGCGACATCCTGGTCGCCAAGGACGATAAGAAGAAGACCCGCTGGATGGCGGACGAGGCACGGCGGCGCTGCGACCTGGTGCTGGTCCACGGCGACCCTGCGGTGATCCCGTTCGGGGCCAGCTTTCCCGAGGTCGACCGGATCGCCGACCTGATCCGCTACACCGGCTATGTCGGTCCGGCGCGCCCGGCCCGGCCGCCGGCTCCGGAGGGCGACGGGCGCGGCGAGGTGGTGGTGTCGGTCGGCGGGGGCGCGGTGGGGGAGCCGCTGCTGCGCGCCGCCGCAGCGGCACGGGCGTGCAGCCGCCGGGCGGGTGACGCGGTGTGGCGCCTGCTGGCGGGTCCGGACCTGCCGGACGCCGCGGTCGCCGCGGTCGCCGGGGCCGCGCCGGCCGGCGTGGTCGTCGAGCGGGCGCGGCCGGATTTCCCGGACCTGCTGGCGCGCTGCCAGGTGTCGGTCAGCCAGGCCGGCTACAACACGGTGGTCGATCTGATGGCGGCCGGGTGCCGGGCGGTGCTGGTGCCGTTCGGCCGCGGCGCGGAGACCGAGCAGCCGACGCGGGCCCGGCTGCTGGCCGATCGGGGGCTTGCGAGCGTAGTCGAAGAGGCCGACCTGACGCCCGAACGGTTGGCGGCGGCGGTCGACGCCGTGCTCGACCGACCGGCGCCCGGGGCGATGCCGATCGCCTCGGACGGGGCAACGCACAGTGCACGGCTTCTCACCGCCGTGCTGGGTGCTAAGATGCGGCGTTCCCATGATGCCTCGGCCCGTCTCGGCTGACGCATCGGCGGTGCGGAGGCCGTCCGACCCCGCCCAGTGGATCGCCGGCCAGGCCCCTCGATGGGACCGGAGGAGTGTCGTCCGCGTGATCGAACTCGGCTCTGCCGTCGTTTCCCAGCCGCCGACCGGCGCCGATGCCGCCGGTCCGGTGACGGCGGGGGAGTCGCCGGTGCCGGGCGCGGGCGGCTGGACGGCACTGGCGGCCGAGCTCGATCGCTGGGCGGTCGACGGCCGCGTCGCGACCTTCTGGTGGCGCGACGACGACGCGACCGACGCGACGCCCGCGCTCGACCGGCTGCTGTCGATCGCGGCGGCACACAGGGTTTCCGTGGCGCTGGCGGTGATCCCGGCCGATGCGACCCCGGCCCTGGCCGACCGGCTGGCCGCGGCGGACGGGGTGACCGTGCTGCAGCACGGCTGGGCGCACCGAAACCACGCCCCACCGGGCGCCAGGAAGGCGGAACTGGGCGACGATCGCCCGGTCCCGGCGGTGCTGGCGGACCTCGACCGCGGCCGGAAGCGGCTGGCCGGGCTGTTCGGCCCCGGCGCCGGGTTCGATCCGGCGCTTCTGGTCCCGCCGTGGAACCGTGCCGGGCCGGCCGTGAGCGAGGCGCTTCGGGCGCGCGGCATTGCGCTCAGCCGCTTCGGCGGCCGGCCCGCGGGGGATCGCCTCAGGCTCGACACCCATGTGGATCCCGTCGCCTGGAAGGCACCGGCGACCGGCCGGCAGCGTCCCTTCCTGGGCGAGGATGCGGCGCTGGACCAGGCGATCCGGCACCTGGCGGCCCGGCGCACGGGCACCGCCGATCCGGTGGAAGCGACCGGCCTGCTGACCCACCACCTGGTCCATGACGAGGAGACCTGGGCCTTCTTGGCGCGCTTCGTCGCCATGGTCGCCGCGCATCCGGCCGCGGCCTGGTGCCGTGCCGGCGACGCGCTGGCCGCCCCCCTGGCCACCCCCCTGGCCGCCGAAAACGGGAGCGGCTGATGGAGCACGCCTATCCCGCCAAGGACCTGACCGGCGATTTCGTACGCGGCGGCGCCGGCGCGCTGCTAACCTTGGGGCCGGTGCTGCTGCTCGACACCCATTGGGCGGTGACGGTCGTGCTGGGGGGAGTCGGCCTCCTGTTCCTGGCGTTCCTGCTGCGGACCTGGCAGCGGCGGGCGACGGTGATCGACCTCGGGCCGGACGGCATCGCCGCGCGGGGCCCGATGGGCGGGTCGATTCCCTGGCAGCACCTGGATCGGCTCGATCTGCGCTATTTCTCAACCCGCCGGGACCGCAGCGACGGCTGGCTGCAGTTGACGCTGGCCGGCGGCGGCACGACGCTGAAGCTGGAGAGCTCGCTCGAAGGTTTCGACCACGTGCTGGAACGCGCCGCCGCCGCCGCCCGCGCCAACGGCGTGCTGATGTCGGAGACGACGCAGCAGAACCTCCAGACCATGGGCATCGGCGGCGCGGTCGACGACGAGGCCGGCGAGGCCGGTCCCTGGACCGGCAACTGGGCCCTGCGGGAACGCGAGCGCCGGGACGGCGGAGGGGCCGGCCGATGACCGACCTCCTGACCGTCGAGGACCTGGAGATCGATTTCGCCGTTCCCGGCGGCACGCTGGCCGCGGTCAAGGGCGTGTCGTTCCGGGTCCGTCCGGGCTCCACCGTGGCGGTCGTCGGCGAATCCGGCTCCGGCAAGTCGGTGATCAGCCAGGCGATCATGGGCATCCTGCCGCGCAACGGCCGGATCGCCGCCGGCTCGATCCGCTTCACCGACCCCCGGCCGCCGGACGGGGCCGGCAACCACCGCGGCCCCGGCGCCGACGGCACCATCGATCTCGCTCGCCTGCCGGTCGACGGCAAGGCCTACCGCGACATCCGCGGCGGCCGGATCTCGATCATTTTCCAGGAGCCGATGAGCTCGCTCAGCCCGCTGCACACGGTGGGCAGCCAGATCGTCGAGGCGGTGCGCCTGCACCGGCCGGTCGGCGAGCGCGAGGCGGCGGAACTGTCGCGCGAGATGCTGGCGCTGGTCGGCTTCCCCGACCCGGCCAAGGCGCTGAGGACCTATCCGTTCGAGCTGTCGGGCGGTCTGCGGCAGCGGGCGATGATCGCGATGGCGCTGGTCTGCCGCCCGGCGCTCCTGATCGCCGACGAGCCGACCACGGCGCTCGACGTGACCATCCAGGCGCAGATCCTGAAGCTGCTGCGCGACCTCCAGGCCGAGCTGGGGATGGCGGTGCTGATGATCACCCACGACCTGGGCGTCGTCGCCAACGTCGCGGAGGAGATCGTCGTCATGTACCGCGGCGAGGTGATGGAGTCGGGCAGCCTCGACCACATCTTCCGCGATCCGCGCCACCCCTACCTGAAGGCGCTGCTCGACGCGGTGCCGCGGTTCGGCATGGCGAAGGGGGAGCGGCTTCAGCCGATCCGCGACATCCGCTCGGAGGGCGGCGCCCTGCTCGACGGGCTGGACCGGCGCCAGGCCGGCGGCGCCGCGGAGGGCGCGCCGCTGCTGGAGGTCGAGGGGCTGACCAAGCGGTTCGGCATCCGCAAGGGCGGCTGGGTCAAGAACCGGGCGACCGAGATCACCGCGGTCGACGACGTGGGCTTCACCCTGCGCAAGGGCGAATGCCTGGGCCTGGTGGGCGAATCGGGCTGCGGCAAGACCACGTTGTCGAAGATGCTGATGCGCGCGCTGGGGCCCGACGAGGGGCGGATCACCTTCCACGACGGCGGCACGCCGGTCGACGTCCTGGGGCTGGAGGGCGAGGCGCTGAAGGCGTTCCGCCGGCGCATGCAGTTCATCTTCCAGGACCCGTTCGGCTCGCTGAACCCGCGGATGACGGTCTACGACATCGTCACCGAGCCCCTGCAGATCCACGGCATCGGCGACGCCGCCTGGCGCCGGGAGATGGCCAAGGAGCTGATGCGCCTGGTCGGCCTGGACGTGCGCCACCTCCAGCGCTATCCGCACAGCTTCTCCGGCGGCCAGCGCCAGCGGATCGGCATCGCCCGGGCGCTGGCGCTGCGCCCGGACATCGTGATCTGCGACGAGCCGGTCTCGGCGCTCGACGTGTCGATCCAGGCGCAGGTGCTGAACCTCCTGAAGGACCTGCAGGGCCGGCTCGGGCTGACCTTTCTCTTCGTAAGCCACAACCTGGCGGTGGTCGATTACATCGCCGACCGGATCATGGTGATGTGCGCCGGACGGATCGTCGAGGTGGCGCCGAGCGCGACCCTGTTCCGCGACCCGCGCCATCCCTACACTCGCGCCCTGCTGGCGGCGGTGCCGCATCCCGATCCGGACCGGCCGCTCGACCTGCACGCGCTGATGGGCGGGCGGATGTCCGACCCGGGGGCGTGGCCGATGCCGTACACCGACCTGCCCGAGAAACGGCCGCATCTGCTGCGCGTCGGGGAGGAGCATTGGGTGCGGGCCCATGCGCCTGCCCCGGCCGGGACGAGCGACGGCCCGACAACGACGACGACCGAAAAGGAGGTTGCGCGATGACGAGGGGCTTCACGAGAGGGGGAGTGGCCGCCCTGCTGGCCGTCGCCGTGGCGGCGCTGGCGGCGGCGGGCGGCGCGCCCGCCTTCGCCCAGACCCTGATCGAGACCCCGTCGCTGGAGGCGAGGGTCCAGGCCGGCGAGCTTCCGCCGGTCGACGAACGGGTGCCGACGCCGCCGCGGGTGATCGACCTGGCGGCGGTCGAGGGGAAGGAGCCGGGGCAGCCGGGCGGCGCGATCGATTGGCTCGCGCGCCGGTCCAAGGACATCCGGATCATGAACGTCTACGGCTACAGCCGCCTGGTCGGCTGGACGCCGGAGCTGGAGCTGGTGCCGGACATCCTGGAGGAGATCGAGGTCGAGGACGACCGGATCTTCACCCTGCATCTTCGCGCCGGGCACAAATGGTCCGACGGGGCGCCCTTTACCACCGAGGACTTCCGCTACAAGTGGGAGGACGTCTGGACCAACGACGCCCTCAGCCCCTACGGCGTCGATTCCCGGCTGCTGGCCGACGGCACGCCGCCGGAGGTGACGATCGTCGACGAGACGACGGTGCGCTACGAATGGCCGGCGCCGAATCCGGAATTCCTGCCCGCACTTGCCGGGGCGACGCCGCTCTACCTCTACGCGCCGGCGCACTACATGAAGCAGTTCCACGAGGACTATGCCGACCCGGACGACCTGGCCGCGAAGGTCGAGGCCGCGGGGCTGCAGGACTGGGTGGCGCTGCACATCGTGCGCGGTGACCTCTATGACGCGGAGAACCCGGACCTGCCGACCCTCCAGCCGTGGGTCAACACCACGGCTTCCCCGTCGGAACGGTTCACCTTCCGGCGCAACCCCTATTTCCATCGGGTCGACGCCCAGGGCCACCAGCTGCCCTATATCGACACGGTCCATGTCGGGATCGCCGACAGCTCGCTGATCCCGGCCAAGACCGGCGCCGGCGACAGCGACCTGCAGGCCCGCTCGCTGAGGTTCGATAACGTCACCTTCCTGAAGGAGGCGGAGGACCGGTCCGCTTTCGAGACCCGGCTGTGGGAGACCGCGCTGGGCAGCGAGGTGGCGCTCTACCCCAACATGACCGTGTCCGATCCGGTATGGCGCGAGTTGAACCGGGACGTGCGGTTCCGGCGGGCGCTGTCGCTCGGCATCGACCGGCAGGAGATCTCCAACGTCATCTTCTTCGGTCTGGCCCGGCCGTCGAACAACACCGCGCTGCCGGCCTCGCCGCTCTACGAGGCGGAGCGGGCGGAGCTCTTCACCGAATTCGATCCGGAGGAGGCCAACCGCCTGCTCGACGAGATCGGCCTGACCGAGCGCAACTCCGAGGGCATCCGCCTGCTGCCGGACGGGCGCCCGCTGGAGATCGTGGTCCATACCGCCGGCGAGCGGACGGTCGAGATCGACGTCCTGCAACTGGTCGCCGAGAACTGGCGGGAGATCGGCGTCGGCCTGTTCCCCTCGCCCAGCTCGCGCGACGTGTTCCGCCAGCGGGTCTTCGCCGGCGAGGCCGTGATGTCGATCTGGCTGGGCCGGGACAACGCCCTGTTCACGCCGCAGACGGTGCCGCACGAACTGGCGCCGGTGGACCAGAACTGGCTGCAGTACCCGGCCTGGGGCCAGTACCACCAGACCTCGGGCGAAGCCGGCGCGCCGCCGGACATGGACTGGGGCGAACGGCTGATGGAGCTCTACGAGATGTGGCTCGGCGCCACCTCGACCGAGGAAAGGGCCGGGATCATCGACGAGATGCTGGACATCCACGCCGAGCAGGTCACCTCGATCGGCATCGTGGAGGGCGTGCCCCAGCCGGTGGTCGTTGCGAACCGCTTGCACAACGTGCCTGAAAACGGGATCTACAGCTGGGATCCCGGCGCCCATTTCGGCATGTATCTGCCGGACACGTTCTGGGTCGACCAGGACTGACGGCTGGCCGATGATGGGGGCGGCGCGCCGGTCTTGCCGGGCGCCGCCCGCCGCCTGACGGAGACGCCCCGCCCCCATGCTCGCCTACGTCGCCCGGCGCCTGATGATCATGATCCCGACGTTGCTCGCGATCAGCGCGATCAGCTTTGCGATCATCCAATTGCCGCCGGGCGACTACCTTTCGACCATGATCGCCGAGCAGCAGGCGCGCGGCGGCGTCGACATGAACCGGATCGTCTATCTGCGGGAGCAGTACGGCCTCGACCGGTCGGTGCCGGAGCAGTACCTGATGTGGCTGGGCGGCGTGCTGCAGGGCGATTTCGGCTACAGCTTCGAATACAATCTTCCGGTCACCGACGTGGTCGGCGACCGCTTGTTCCTGACCATCCTCATCACCTTCGCCACCACGCTGTTCATCTGGGTGGTGTCGTTCCCGATCGGCATCTACTCGGCGACGCACCAGTACAGCGCCGGCGACTACGCGCTGACCTTCCTCGGGTTCATCGGCCTCGCGACGCCGAACTTCCTGCTGGCGCTGGTGCTGCTCTACTTCGCCAACGTCCAGTTCGGCACCTCGATCGGGGGGCTGATGGACCCGCAATACCTCGACCAGCCGATGAGCCTGGCCAAGTTCCTGTCGGTGCTGGAGCATCTGTGGGTGCCGGTGATCGTGATCGGCACCTCCGGCACCGCCGCGATGATCCGCCGGCTGCGCGCCAACCTGCTGGACGAGCTGCAGAAGCAGTACTACGTCACCGCCCTGGCCAAGGGCCTGCACCCGCGCCGGGCGTTGTGGAAGTACCCGCTGCGCATGGCCCTGAACCCGTTCATCGCGGATATCGGCAACATCCTGCCCCAGCTGATCTCCGGCGCCACGATCGTCGCCGTGGTGCTGGGCCTGCCGACGGCGGGGCCGCTCCTGCTCTCCGCGCTGCAGAGCCAGGACATGTACCTGGCCGGGTCGTTCGTGCTGTGGCTGTCGGTGCTCACGGTCGTCGGCGTGCTGCTGTCCGACCTCGCGCTGGCCGCGCTCGACCCGCGGATCCGCATGGGCGGGGGGACCGGCCGATGACCGTCTACCGCGACGAGGAGGCGGCCCGCCGCCAAGCCGGGGAGACGCTGCCCCACTACGTCAGCGACGCCCCCTGGGACCCCCACTACGAGGAGCCGCTGACGCCGGAGCAGGAACGCTACTACCTGGCCAGCCAGTGGCGGATCATGTGGTGGAAGCTGCGCCGCCACAAGCTGGCGGTGATCTCCGGCGCGGTCCTGCTGTTCTTCTACCTGTCGATCGCCTTCGTCGAGGTGCTGGCGCCCTATCATCTGGAAACCCGGAACACCAACTACATCTACGCCCCGCCGCAGACCCCGCACCTGTTCCACGAGGGGCAATTCGTGGGTCCCTTCGTCTATGGCTGGTCGGTCGAGCTGAACCTCGACACCATGCGGCGGGACTATGTTCCCGACACCTCCAAGATCTATCCCCTGCGGTTCTTCTGCCGCGGCGACGACTACGAGTTCTGGGGCCAGTGGGAGGGCGATTTCCATCTGGTGTGCCCGGCCGAGGACGGCGTCCTGTTTCTGCTCGGCACTGACCGGCTGGGCCGCGACATGCTGAGCCGGATGATCTATGGCGGCCGGATCTCCCTGACCATCGGCCTGATCGGCGTGGCGGTCAGCTTCGTCATCGGCATCACGATCGGCGGCCTCGCCGGTTACTATGGCGGCTGGGTCGACAACGTGGTCAACCGGGTGATCGAGATCTTCCAGTCGTTCCCGCAGCTGCCCCTGTGGATGGCGCTGTCGGCGGCGTTGCCGGCGAACTGGAGCCCGCTGCTGATCTATTTCGGCATCACGATCATCCTGGGCCTGGTCGACTGGACCGGACTGGCGCGGGCGGTCAGATCGAAGCTCCTGGCCCTGCGCGAGGAGGATTTCTGCGTCGCTGCGGAGTTGATGGGGGCCCGGCCCCGGCGAATCATCGGCCGCCACCTGCTGCCCAGCTTCATGAGCCACCTGATCGCCTCGGCGACGATCGCGATTCCGGGCATGATCCTGGGCGAGACGGCGCTCAGCTTCCTCAATCTCGGGCTCCGGCCGCCGATCACCAGCCTGGGCGTGCTGTTGAACGAGGCGCAGAACATCAACGTGGTGGCGCTCTACCCCTGGCTGATGCTGCCGGTGGTGCCGGTGATCGTGATCGTGCTGGCCTTCCAGTTCTTCGGCGACGGCCTGCGCGACGCCGCCGATCCCTACAAATAGCCGGAGCGGTCCCGGCGAGCGGCGCGCGAGGGGGCCCGGCACCGCTTGCCGCCGCACGTCGGCGGCCCATTTCCTGCCCCATGTGGACCGTCGCACCCTCTCGCCCCGTCGGCCGCCGGCTGCTTGGCCGCCGCGGCGTCCTGGGATCGCTGGCCGCGGCCGGGCTGGCCGGCACTGTCCCCCTCGGTGCCGGGCCGGCCGCGGCGCAGGGCACGAATACTGGCACCGTGCTCGACCCCGGGCTGATCCGCCGGGCGGTGGAGCAGGCGGCCGGGCTCGACCAGTTGCACAGCCTGATCGTCGCCCGGGGTGGGGAGATCGCGGTGGCCGAGACGTTCCGCGGCCCGCCGGTCGACCGTCCGGTCAACGTCAAGTCGGTGTCGAAGACCATCGTCGCCACGCTGACCGGCATCGCGATCGACCGGGGCGTGATCCCTGGCGGAATCGAGGCGGCGGTGGCGCGACCGGTGGCGGCGCTGCTGGGCGACCTGGTGCCGGCCGACGCCGACCCTCGGGTGCGCGAGATCACGCTGGGCGACCTGCTGACCATGCAGGCCGGGCTGGAGCGAACATCCGGCGCCAACTACGGCCTCTGGGTCGCCAGCCGCGACTGGGTCCGCCACGCCCTGACCCGCCCCTTCGTCGCCGAGCCGGGGACGCGGATGCAGTATTCCACCGGCAGCTTCCACCTGCTCGGCGTCGCGCTGGCCCGGGCGGCGGGGGACAGCCTGCTGACCCTGGCGCGGGACTGGCTGGGCGAGCCGCTGGACATCGCCGTGCCGGCCTGGACCCGCGATCCGCAGGGCTTCTATCTCGGCGGCAACAACATGGCGCTGTCGCCGATGGCGCTCTACCGGTTCGGCGAGGCATGGCGCCAGGGCGGCACCTGGCAAGGCACCCGCGTGGTCGGGCGCGACTGGATCGACGCCGCCTGGACCGCGCGCACCCGCAGCCCGTGGTCGGGCGACCTCTACGGCTATGGCTGGTTCCTGTCGGACATCGCCGGCCGTCCGATCGCCTATGCCCGCGGCTATGGCGGGCAGATGCTGTTCGTGATGCCGTCGCTCGGTCTGACCGTGGCGGTGACCTCCGATCCGACCCGGCCCGCCCGGTCCGACGGCCATGTCGGCGCGATCCGCGACCTGCTGGCGGAGACGATCGTCCCCGCGGCCGCCTAGGAACGGCAGGCGGTCCTTGCCCCGGGCGGCCGGGGGTGCGAGCTTCATCGGGCCATGATCATCCTCAATCCCTACGACCTGCCGGCGCTCGACCGGCGGGCGGAGCGGCGGGCCGAGCCGGGCTGGCTCGACGCGCTGCTCGGCGATCCGGAGACCCGGCTGGTGCCGGTCTGGCGCGGCCGCAGCCTGATCGGCCACGCGGCGCACGGGCCGGAGGCGGTGATCCGCCGCGCCGGCGAAATCGACTGGCACCGCCATGCCGCCGTCGCCGTCGCGCTGGGCGAGCACCAGGGCGCCGCCTATGTCGCCGTCGACCTCTCCGGCATCGAGGCGCCGGAGGCCCACCCGTCCCTGTCCGGCCAGGGCGAGTTCCAGGACCTGCGCGGCATGGGCTTCCGGCTGGGGCATGCGGAGGGGGCGCTGCTGGCCTATGCCCGCGGCATGATCTGGTTCCACGCGCGGCACCGGTTCTGCGGCGTCTGCGGTGCGCCGACCGAGCCGCGCGAGGCCGGGCACAGCCGGGTCTGCACCGACCCGGCCTGCGCCGCGCAGGTCTTCCCGCGCCACGACCCGGCGGTGATCGTGCTGGTGGCCGACGGCGATCGCTGCCTGCTGGGGCGCAGCGGCCGGTTCGCGCCGGGAATGCATTCGGTGCTGGCGGGGTTCCTGGAGGCGGGCGAGAGCCTGGAGGCGACGATCCGCCGCGAGATCCGGGAGGAGGCGGGGATCGAGGTCACCGACCTGCGCTACCACTCCAGCCAGCCCTGGCCGTTCCCCCAGTCGCTGATGGTCGGCTTCTTCGCCCGCGCGGCGACCCGCGAGATCCGCATCGACGCGGACGAGCTGGTCGAGGCGGACTGGTATTCTCGGGACTTCCTCCTCGGCCTCGACCGCGACGCCCGCCCGGGCGAGGCGCCCTTCACCCTGCCCCCCCGCCACTCCATCGCCCGCCGCCTGATCGAGGACTGGCTGGCGGCGGGGGGCTGAGGGGGTTTAGATTGGTCCGCCAAGAGGCGCAGCGACATCGGGCGAGCGACGATCCCATGACCTTCGTCGAGCGGGTGCAGATCACCAATTACAAGAGCATCGCGACCTGCGACGTCTCGCTGACGCCGTTCACGCTGCTGGTAGGTCCGAACGGCTCGGGCAAGAGCAATTTCGTCGACGCGCTGCGGCTGGTGACCGACAGCCTGCAGACGACGATCGATCACGCGCTGCGCGAGCGCGGGTCGGCGCGGGAAGTCCGGCGCCGCTCGCACGGTCACCCCACGCATTTCACGATCGCCCTATGGCTGAGCCTGCCCCAGGCCGGGCCGGCCCACTATGCCTTCAGGATCGCACCGACTCCGAACGGCGGCTTCGCCGTGCAGCGGGAGAAGGCCCAGATCCCGGGGCTTCAGGCCTACTACGACGTCAAGGACGGGGAGGTGATCCGAAGCTCTTTCGGTCCGCCTCCACGGATCCTTTCCGACAGCCTGTTCCTCACCGCCGTCAGCGGCTTCTCCGAGTTCCGGGGATTGTTCCAGGCCCTGGCGTCCATGGGCTTCTACAACATCAATCCAATGACCGTCCGGGATCTTCAGGATCACGACGAGGGCAGGCTGCTGCGCCGGGACGGGAGCAACCTGGCGAGCGTGCTGCGCCGGCTGGAGGCAGAGGACCGGGAGACGTTCGAACGCATCCGCGACTATCTCTCGGCGATCGTCCCCGCCGTCGCCGAGATCGAGCCGAAGGATCTGGGCCCCAAGCAGACCATCGAATTCCGGCAGCGGGTTGCCGGGGCGGAACACCCCTGGCGGTTCTTCGCCGCTAGCATGTCGGACGGCACCCTGCGGGCGCTCGGCGTCCTGACCGCCCTCTTCCAGGCGGGCCGGCGGCGCGAGGCGACAGCGCCGCTGATCGGCGTGGAGGAGCCAGAAGCGACGATCCATCCGGGCGCGGCGACGATCGTCATGGACGCTCTTCTGGAGGCGAGCGCCACGTCCCAGATCATCGTCACGACCCACAGCCCCGATCTCCTGGATCATCCGCGAGTCGACGCCGACACCATCCTGTCGGTGGACATGGACGACGGACAGTCGATGATCGCGCCGGCGCACCCCGCCGCCATCAGCGCGATCAGGGATAAGCTGTTCAGCCCCGGCGATCTGCTGCGCGACCGTCAGCTCGACCCGGATGCCAGCAAGGTCCCCGGCCGCTTGCGCGAGCGCGATCTGTTCGCCGACCTCGCCGCCGCAGATGGTTGATCGGATCGTTCCCATTGCCGAGGGCTATGGGGATGCCGAAGCCGTTCCCCTTCTGCTGCGGCGCATCCTGGCCGAACGGCTCGCCGCCCCGCATATCCGCATCCTGAAGCCGATCCGCCATCCCCGCAACCGGCTGCTCCAGGGACCTGATCACCGTCCGATCCGCAGCACAATCGAGTTGGCGGCCCGGATCGGCGGGCCGGGGTCGGGCCTTCTCATCCTTATGGACGGCGACGACGATTGCCCGCGCGACCTGGCGGACCGGGTCGGGGGGATCGCCCGGGAGGTTCGACCCGACATGCCGTCCCGCACCGTCTTCGCGATGCGGGAGTACGAGGCCTGGTATCTCGCCGCCGCACCCTCGCTCCGGGCGCACCGCCGCGTCCGCGACGACGCGGCCTCGCCGGCCAAGCCGGAGGCAATCCGCGACGCGAAGGGTCATTTCCAGAAATCGATCCTGAAGCCGGGCGAGCGGTACTCGCCGTCGATCGATCAGGTCAGTTTCACCGCGGCAATCGACCTGGAAGAAGCGTCCGCTTGTCGGTCTTTCCGAAAGCTCGAGAAGGACCTGCGTGCCCTGATCGCCCTGCCACCCCCGGCGAATCGCTGAGGGTCCGCTGGCCCGTCCGGGGAGCGGGCGGCGAGCCGCCGCCTCGACCCTCCGTTCCTCGGACCCCTTCGCGAGGGGACCGGGGCCGGAGGCCGCGCGGGGCGTGCCGCTGGGGCTGCTACTGCGGCTTGGCGCCGGTCGGCTGGGCCGTCACCGTCAGGAGATAGTCGGTCGCGCCGTCGAACGGGTAGATCCGCAGGTAGTACCGGCCGGCGTCGAGCGCGGTCTCGATCCGCTCGTCGACAGCGCCGCCGAGCATCGAATTGACCAGCTCGTAGCCCTGGGCGTCGTCCAGCGACAGGTCCGCGTCGGCGGTCAGGCCGGTCAGGTCGACGGTCACGCGCGAACGTTCCGGCAGGTCGAAGGCGATGTAGTCGACATCGTCGAGCCCCGGCGCGACCCAGCCCGCGACCGAGGGCGCCGCGCCCTGGACGCTGCCCAGCTCGAAGGCCGTTTCCGGCGTGTTGCCGGCCTCGTCGTCCGGCGGTTCGCTTCCGGGGCCGCCGGAGAGTTCGACCGTATAGTCGGTCTGGCCCTCGAACTGGTAGATCTCGAAGACGTAGCTTCCGGGGCCGACCGTGACCGTCACCTGTTCGTCGGAGGTGCCGCCGGCCAGGCTCTCGCCCAGCACCGTGCCGTCCTCGGCCAGGAGGGAGAGGTCGGCGTCGGCGCTCAGCCCATAGAGGGTGATCGTCACCTCGGTCCAGTCGTCGACCTGGAACCGGTACATGTCGACCGGATCCTCCGGCCCGATGGTGCCCGAAACGCTCTGCGGCTCGCCCGACGGCGGCGCGAGCTGCTGGGCCGTCGCCGGCGTGTTGTCGTCGCTGACCGCCATGCCGGCCGCGCCGCCGCCCGCCCCGGCCGCCCCTTCGACGCCGCCGCCCAGGGCGACTCGCGCCGGGCGCAGGACCTCGCCCCAGACATAGCCGACGCGGCCGTCCTCCAGCTCGACCCGCAGCCAGTCGCCGGTCCCGGTCTCCCCGGTGACGGCGACCTGCGCGCCGAACGGCAGGGTCGCCAGCCGCTCCGCCTCGGCCGAGGGCTCGGCGCGGACATAGCCCTCCAGCCAGGTGACGAAATACGGTCCGTCGACCACGGCGCCCATCTCCGGCGCTGCCGCCTCCTGGGCGAGCGCGGCCGGAACGGCGGCGAGGGCGGCGGCCAGCGCGGCGGCGAGGGCGGCGGGGCCGGCCAGGGAACGGCACCGCCGCGACGGGTGCGGCGCGGCCGTGGGCATCGGGCGGGTCATGGGCGAGTCTCCGTCGTTGGGTGCCGGTGCCTGCCGGCACCGGTCTTGCGCTCCGGCCGGGGCGTCGGGGCTCCGGCCGGCAGCGTAGCCGACCGGGCGGCCGATTGCATCCGCCGGGTGGGGGCGATGGCGATGACGGTCACGCCGCGGGAATCCGCACCGTGAACCGCGCGCCGCGCCGGTCTGTCCGATTCTCGGCGACGATCCGGCCGTCGTGGGCCTCGACGATCTGCTTGGAGATCGACAGGCCCAGGCCGGAATGGGTGCCGAAGGCTTCGCTCTTCGGCCGCTCGGTATAGAACCGGTCGAAGATCGCCGCCAGCTTGCCCGGCGGGATTCCGGGCCCCTCGTCGGTCACGGTGACCTCGACCACGCCGTCGGTCCGCCGTGCCGCCAGCGCGATCGTGCCGTCGGGCGGCGAGAAGGTGATGGCGTTGGAGATCAGGTTGCGCAGCACCTGGACCAACCGGTCCTCGATGCCCATCACCTCCAGCCGGTCGCCGCCCAGCGACAGCTCGACCCGCGGCCCCGTCTCCTCCAGCGTCGCCTTGTAGAGATCGGCCAGCATCTCCAGGAGCCGCGCGATGTCGACCCGCTCCATCTCCGCGCGCGACAGCTCGGCGTCCAGCCGCGAGGCGTCGGAGATGTCGGAGATTAGCCGGTCCAGCCGCTGCACGTCCTGCAGGATGATGGCCATCAGCCGGCGCTGCTGCTCCGGGTCGGTGACCCGTGCGGTGGTCTCGACCGCCGAGCGCAGCGAGGTCAGCGGGTTCTTGATCTCGTGCGCCACGTCGGCGGCGAACCGCTCGATCGCGTCCATCCGCGCCCACAGGGCGTCGGTCATGGCCCGCAGCGCACTCGACAGCTCGCCGATCTCGTCGCGCTTGCGGGTCAGGTCGGGGATCTCGACCTGCCGGCCGTGGCCGCGGCGCACCTGCTCGGCCGCAAGGGCCAGCCGGCGGATCGGCCGCGTCACCGTCCCCGCCAGGTAGATCGACAGGAACACCGTGATCGCCAGCGCCACGGCGAAGACCCGCAGGATGTCCGCGCGCACCGACTGCATCGCCTCCTCGATCGCGCGGGTGTCCCGGGTCACCAGCACCGCGCCGACCACCTCGCGCAGCGGCTGGACCGGCACGGCCACGCCCAGCACCAGCCCGCGGCCCTGGGCGCTCCACACCTGGCGGCCGACCTGGCCCAGCAGCGCGCGGCTGACCGACGCGTAGTCGGTGGCGTGCTGGTCCGGCGTCTCGCGATAGTCCGGCAGGCGCTTGCGCTGGGGCAGGAGCCAGGTGACCGTCTCGTAGACCTTGTCGAAAGCCACCTTCAGCCAATTGTCGCGCTCGCGCGGCAGCAGCGGTTCGACCTCGACCACGCCGCCGGGCCCGCCGATGATCCGGCTGTCGGCCATCAGCTCGCCCTCCTGGCCGAACAGCCGGATGCGGGTCTCGGTGGTCTCGTAGAGCCGGCGCACGATCTGGGCGGAGCGCAGCTCGTTCAGCTCCTGCCCGATGCTGTCCGGGGAATCCTCCAGCGCGCCTTCGACCAGGGCCGCGGCGAAGATCGTCGCCTCGCTCTGCAGCGACTGGAGTTCCTGCTGGATCAGCCGTTCCTCGTAGCGGCCGAGATAGAGCAGGCCGCCGACCAGGATCAGCAGCGCCAGCACGTTGATCGCCAGGACACGCGCGGTCAGCTTGGAAAAGACCCGCCGGCGCCGCGGCCTCGGCCGGTCCGCGGCGGCGGCGGCGCGCGCCTTGCGCCGCCGGGCGCGGCGGCTCTCCGCCGGCGCGTCGGCGGCCTCCCGGAACGAGGCGCCTTCGCCCCGGCGACCGTCGTCCCGGCCGCGGCCCCGGCCCTCGGGCAGCCGCGTCCGGGCGTCGGGGCGCGCCTCCGGGTCGGCCGGCGCGGCCTCGCCCCGGGCCTCGCCCCGGGCCTCGCCAGTGCCCGCAGGGCCGCCGAAGCGGGGGTCGCGGCGGGTGAAGACCGTCATCGCCCCTCCCCGGCGCGGTCCGGCGGCCGGCGTCCCCGGCGCCGGGCGGGATCAGGCATCCTTGTAACGGTAGCCGACGCCGTACAGCGTCTCGATCTGGGAGAAACTGTCGTCGACCGCCTTGAACTTCTTGCGGATGCGCTTGATGTGGCTGTCGATCGTCCGGTCATCGACATAGATGTGCTCGCCATAGGCCGCATCCATCAGCTGGTCGCGGCTCTTGACGTGACCGGGGCGCAGCGCCAGCGCCTTGACCAGCAGGAACTCGGTCACCGTAAGCTCGATCGGCTTGCCCTTCCAGAGGCAGGCGTGCCGGTTGCTGTCCAGCAGCAGCTCGCCGCGGCGGATTTCCTCCTCCGGGTCGGCGGGGCCGGGATCGCGCGCCGCCTGGTCGCGGCGCAGGATCGCGCGGATCCGCTCGATCAGCAGGCGCTGGCTGAACGGCTTCTTGATGTAGTCGTCGGCGCCCATCCGGAGGCCCAGCACCTCGTCGACCTCGTCGTCCTTCGACGTCAGGAAGATCACCGGCATGTTGGAGTTCTGGCGCAGCTTCTGCAGCAGCTCCATGCCGTCCATCCGCGGCATCTTGATGTCCAGCACCGCCAGGTCGACCGGCCGCGAGGTCAGCCCGCGCAACGCCTCGTCGCCGTCGGTATAGGTGCGGACCTCGAAGCCTTCGGCCTCCAGCGCGATGGAGACCGAGGTCAGGATATTGCGGTCGTCGTCGACAAGGGCGATCGTGGGACCCACCGTGCGATCCTCCTCAAGGGGCGTCGGCCCGGATCGGGGCCGCGGGGTCTGGCCGGGGCGGGGCGCGAACACCGCGCAAAAAACCGCCATGGGATGCGGGCTTACCGGATCGCCGGTGCCGCAGCGCCGGACCCTCGGACCGCAATATGGCCCCTTTGGGGCCGGATTTAAGCGCTTCGCGGCAATCGGGGAGGCTCCGGGGCGGCCGCCGCCGACCGTGGCGTTTCGATGGCGCAACGACGGGCGGACGCCCCTCATCCCTCGAGGTCCGGGATCGCGGCCGGCCGGCCGCGACCAGGATGACCGGGGGAGCGGCCGACGTCCATCCCCGCGGCAGACTCCCCGTGCGCCGGGCGCTACACTGGCTCCATGACGGAGCCCACAGCTTCCTCCGACCCGGACTCCGCCCGGGACCCGGCGACCGCGGACCCCGCGACCGAGGCGCGCGCCCTCCTGCGGGCGGCCGACCGGGCGGTGCTCGGCACGCTCGACCGGGACACCGGCGGCCCCTACGCCTCGCTGGTGCTGCTGGCGACGGCGGCGGACGGGGCACCGCTGCTGCTGATCTCGCGGCTGGCCGAGCATACCCGCAACCTGGAGGCCGATCCGCGCGCCTCGCTCCTGATCGACGGCACCGCGGGGTTCGAGCAGCCGATGGAGGGGCCGCGGCTGACCCTGGCGGGCCGGGCCGCGCGGCTGGAACCGGCGGCGGCCGGGCCCGCCCGCGCCCGGTTCCTGGCGCGGCATCCCGATGCCGCGCTCTACGCCGATTTCGGTGACTTCGCCTTTTGGCGCATCGCGGTGGGCCGCGGCCATCTGGTCGCCGGCTTCGGGCGGATCTCGGGCGTCGACGGTGCCGCGCTGCTGCCCCCGGCCGACGACGCCGCGGCGCTGATCGCCGCCGAGGCGGAGATCGTCGCGCACATGAACCAGGATCACGCCGACGCCCTCGACCTCTACGCCCGGGTCCTGCTGGGCCGGGACGGCGACGGCTGGCGGATGACCGGCGTCGACCCGGACGGTGTCGACCTGCGTCGCGGCGGCGCCGTCGCGCGGCTTTCCTTCGACCGCCGCGCCACGACGCCCGACCTGGCCCGGGCCGAGCTGGTGCGCCTGGTCAAGCGGGCGCGGTCGAGCTAGCGGCCTCGCGCCCTTGGCCGCGCGCCGGTCGCGGGGTATCACCACCGCCATGAGTGCCGAACCCTCCCCCGATCCCGCCCCGGCCGCCGAGACTGCCGCCGAGACTGCCGCCGGGACCGCCGCCGGGACCGCCGCGGAACCGCCGCCGCCCGTGCGCCTCGACGCCTGGGGGCCGCTTGCGTGGCGGGATGACCTGGTCGCCGGGGCCCTGTTCCTGACCCGGCTGCCGCTGAGCTGGCGCGGACCCTGGCCCGAGGGCCTGGCGCTGCGGACGATGCGGGGGTGGCCGCTGGTCGGGGCGGCGGTCGGTCTGGCCGCCGGAATGGCGGCGGCGCTGGCGGCGGCGCTGGGGCTGCCGGATCTGCTCGTCGGCCTGGCGGCGGTGGCGGTGGCGGTGGCGCTGACCGGCGGGCTGCATGAGGACGGGCTGGCCGATCTCGCCGACGGCCTGGGCGGCGGCCGCGACCGGGCGGCGAAGCTGGCGATCATGCGCGACAGCCGGATCGGCAGCTACGGCGTCCTCGCCCTGGTGCTGGGAATCGGCGCTCGCGCCGCCGCGATCGGCGCCGTGGCGGCGGCCGGGCCGCTCGCCGTCCTCGGCGCGCTGGCGGCGGCGGGGGCGGCGTCGCGGGCGGTCCTGCCGGTGATGCTGCGCCGCCTGCCCCCGGCCCGGGCCGACGGCCTGGGCCGCGGCGCCGGCCGGCCGACCGCCGGGATCGAGGCGACCGCGGTGGTGCTGGGCGTGCTGCTCGCGGTCCTCGGCGGCCTCGCCCTCGCGGCCGGCGGAACCGCCGACGGGGCGAGCGGGCCGGCCGGCGCGTCGGCGTGGCTCTTCGGCCCCGTCGCGCTGGCCGCCGGCGCCGCCGCGGCGGCCGGCATCGCGCTCCTGGCGCGGCGCCAGCTGGGCGGCCAGACCGGCGACGTGCTGGGCGCGGCCCAGCAGACGGCGGAGATCGCCATGCTGGCCGCCTTCGCCGCCCTGGCCGCGCCCGGCTGACGGTCGTCGTCCCCCCGCCCCGCCCCAGCCCCAGCCCCAGCCCCAGCCACAGCCACGGCCCCGCCCCCTGCCCCCCACCTGCCCCCTCCGGAGACCCGAGGTCCCGACGATGACAGAGACGACCCGCTGGTGGTGGATCCGCCACGCGCCGGTGATCAACCCCGACGGCCTGATCTACGGCCAGCGCGACCTGGAGGCCGATACCGGCGATGCCGCGGCCTTCGCCGCCCGGGCCGCCGGGCTGCCGGGGGGGCGCCCGGTGCTGCTGACGACGCCGCTCCGGCGCACCCGGCAGACGCTGGCGGCGCTGCGCGCGGCCGGCTGGGCCGAGGGCGCCGGCGACCCGGCGGTCGAGCCCGACCTGGTCGAGCAGAGCTTCGGCGACTGGCAGGGCAGGCCGCGGGTGGAGGTCTACGAGGCGCTCGGCCGGCGCCATCCCTTCTGGCTCAGCCCCGCCGCGACCCGGCCGCCGGGCGGGGAGAGTTTCGTCGACCTGATGGCCCGCGCCGCCACGGCGATCGAGCGCCTGTCCGACGCCCATGCCAGCCGCGACATCGTCGCCGTCGCCCATGGCGGCACGATCCGCGCCGCGGTGGCGCAGGCCCTGGAGCTGGCGCCGGAGGCGGCACTGCGCCTCTCGGTCGACACCCTGTCGCTGACCCGCATCGACCGCATCCCGACCGACGACGGCCCGCCCGCCTGGCGCGTCGCGGGCGTGAACCTGCCGGCGGTGGGGGCGGCGACGGGGGCGGCGACGGGCACTGGCCCGGCCGCACCCACGGTGTGAACGCCCTTTGCCTCAGAATTGCCGCCGGTCCGGCCGAGTCTCGGCCGGTCAGCCGATTCGGCGAATCGCGCCGGGTCGGGTCCGTCCAGAGAGGGAGTGCGCTCGCATGGCCGCCCGCCGCCCCGCCTTTTCCCGCCCCGCCGATCGCGCCGCCGGTCGCCCGGAGGCCGGTCCCGGCCTCAGGTTCGCCCGCCGCGCCGGGCTGGCCGGGCTGGTGCTGACGCTGGCCGCGATGGTGGGGCTCGCCGGACCGGCGCGGGCGCAGGTCAGCGAGGAGCAGGCGCTGGTCGACCGCGCCCAGCTGACCTTCCAGTCCATGGCGCGCGACCCGAACCTGCAGGCGATGAACACTTATGTCCGCGCCGCACGGGCCGTGCTGATCGTGCCGGAGATGATCCGCGGCGGGTTCTTCGTCGGCGGCGCCGGCGGCATCGGCGTGATCCTCGAGCGGCAGCCGGACGGAGGATGGAGCCCGCCCGCCTTCTACACCCTCGCCGGCGGATCGCTCGGCCTGCAGATCGGCGGCCAGGTGTCGGAGGTCGTGCTGGCGATCATGACCGAGGAGGGGCTGCGCGCGCTGCAGGAGCGCCGGGTCACCCTGGGCGCCGATGTCAGCGTCGCCGCCGCCAACCTGGGCATCGGCCGCGGCGCCAGCACCGGGCTGGAGATGAACGCCGACATGTACGCCTTCTCGCGCAACCAGGGGCTTTATCTCGGCGGCGCGCTGGAGGGCACGGTGATGACACCGGCGTCGGAGTGGAACAGCGACTACTACGGCCCCGGCGCCAACGCGATCGTGATCCTGGACGGGCAGGTCTCCAATCCCGGGGCGGACGGCCTGCGCCTCGCGCTGCCGCGCTGAGCCGCGGTCCCGCCCCGATCCGCGCCGTCCGGCGGGGGCCGTCGGTCGGCGCGACTGTCAAGGCGGATTGACGACGCCCACGCCAGCGGCGAAAACTGCGGTCATGACGGCGACACTGAAGATCGGCACGCGCGGCAGCCCGCTGGCGCTGGCCCAGGCCCACGAAACCCGCGACCGGCTGGCCGCGGCCCACCCCGACCTGTCGGCGGAGGGCGCGATCGAGATCGTGGTGATCAAGACCACCGGCGACCAGGTGCTCGACCGCCCGCTGTCGGAAATCGGCGGCAAGGGCCTGTTCACCAAGGAGATCGAGGAGGCCCTGATCGACGGCCGGATCGATCTCGCGGTCCATTCGATGAAGGACGTGCCGACCTGGCTGCCGGACGGGCTGGCGATCGCCTGCCTGCTGCCGCGGGAGGACCCGCGCGACGCCTTCTTCGCCGCGCCGGCGCTCGGCGAGGGGGTGCGGCGGCTGGCCGACCTGCCGCCGGGCGCCGTGGTCGGCACCGCCAGCCTGCGCCGCCAGGCGTTGGTCAAGCTGGCGCGACCGGACCTGGAGGTGCGGTCGTTCCGCGGCAATGTGCAGACCCGCCTGCGCAAGCTGGGCGAGGGAGAGGTCGACGCCACCATGCTGGCGATGGCGGGGCTCAGTCGGCTGGGCATGGCCGAGGCGGCAACCGCGACGCTGGAGCCCGAGGAAATGCTGCCGGCCGTGGCCCAGGGGGCGATCGGGATCGAGATCCGCACCGACGATGCCGCCACCGCCGAGCGGCTGGCGGCGCTGCACTGCGCCGACACCGGGGCCCGGGTGGCCGCGGAACGGGCGCTGCTGGCGGTGCTCGACGGGTCCTGCCGGACGCCGATCGCGGCGCTGGCGGTGCTGGACGGCCGGGGCGGGATCGCGCTGGACGGGCTGGTCGCCGCGCCCGACGGCAGCGCGGTGCACCGCGTCCGGCGCGAAGGGGCGGCCGCCAATGCCGCTGCCCTGGGCGCCGATGCCGGGGCGCAGCTGAAGGCCGAGGGTGGCGCGATCCTCGCCGCCCTGACCGGCTGACGGCGGAACCGGGGCCTTGGCCCTGTGGCTGCTGACCCGTCCCGAGGATGACTCGGAGCGTACGCTCGAGGGTCTGGAGGCGGCCGGTCACCGGGCGGTGTCGGCCCCCGTGATCGCGATCGACGCGGCCGATCCGGAGGCGGTCGACCTGACGGGCGTACAGGCCCTCCTTTTCACCAGCGCCAACGGTGCGCGCGCGTTCGCGCGGCTGTCGCCGCGACGCGACCTGCCGGTCCTCGCGGTCGGCCCGGCCTCGGCCGAAGAGGCGCGGCGGCTGGGGTTCTCCGACGTGACGGCGGCCGGAGGGGACGCCGTCTCCCTGGCCGCCCTGGCGCGCCGTACGTGCGATCCGGCGTCCGGTACGCTGTTCCACGCCGCCGGCAAGGACACCGCGGGGGATCTGGCGGGCGACCTGGCGGCTTCGGGCTTCGACGTACGCCGTCGGGTGCTGTACCGCGCCAGGGCCGTGGAGCAACTTCCGGAAGCCGCGATTCGTACGCTCGACGACCCTGCGTTGGCGGGGATTCTGTTTTTCTCTCCCCGAACCGCGAAGACCTTTGTTAGGCTCGTACGTGAAGCGGGCCTGACGGACCGGCTGGCACGCCTCGCCGCCGCCTGCCTCAGCCCGAACGTCGCCGGGCGGCTGGACCGCGCGGACTGGGCCGACATCCGGATCGCGGAGCGACCGGATCTGCCGGCCTTGATCGCGGCCCTCGACCGCCCCTCCCTCGCCCGTCATCCGTGAAATCAGAGCGCATGACCTCTCGCGACGACAAGACCGAAACCGGCGGCCCCGCCGGCGACACCCCCGCCGGCAAGCCCGCCGACGCGGGCGCGCCGGGCGCCGCGTCCGGCCGTCCGGCCGGCGATGTCGATCCGCCGCAGGGGCCGACGGCCTCTCCCGCTCCCGGGCCGGGGCGGGAACCGGCAGCGGAACCGGGCGACGGCGCCGGGGCCGAGGGCGACGATCCGCCCGGCGACGGGGCAGGCACCGCGGCCGCCCAAGTGGTCGAGGCGTTCGGAGGTATCCGGCCGATGGCGACCAAGCTGGGCGCGCCGGTGACCACGGTCCAGGGCTGGAAGAAGCGCGGCCACATCCCGCCGGCTCGCCAGGAGGAGATCCGCGCCGCGGCGGAGCGCCATGGCATCGACCTCGATCCCGAGGTGCTGGCCGCCGCGGTGACCGAGGCCGAGGGCGAGCCGGTTTCGGCCGCCGAGGCGCAGCCGTCCGACACCCAGCGGACGCCGGCGAAGGGCGAGGCCGTGCCGGCCACCGAGGCGACGCCGGACGCGGCCGGCGTGACCGCGGGGGAGGCGCGCGAAGGCGTCCAGCCCTGGGGGGCCACGGCCGTCGCCGCCGAGCCGGAGGCCCGCCCGGCCGACCGGGCGGCGGAGACGGAGAAGGGCGAAGGGGAGGACGACGGGCCGTCGCAGCGCGCCGCGGCCGCACCGGCCTACCAGCCGCCGCCCAAGACCGGCCGCGGCATCGCCTGGCTGGCACTGCTGGTGGCGGTGCTGGCCGGCGGCGCCGCGCTGTGGCTCGCCTATGCCCGGCCACCGGCCGGCCTGCCGGTCCCGCCGGACCGCATGACCGCGATGCAGAACCGGATCGACGCGCTGGAAGGCGCGCTCCAGTCCCAGGCGGGGGCCCCGGCCGCCGAGGACGATCTGGCCGGTCGGGTGGCGGAGCTCGAGCAGCAGGTTGCCGGCCTGCCGCCGGGCGTGCCGGACCGCCTGGCCCGGGTCGAGGCCCAGGTCGACGCCGTCGAGGCGGCGGCCCTGGCGGCCGAACCGCCGGACCTGACCGACCTGCGGGAGCGCGTGGGCGAGCTGGAACGGCTGGTGCGGGAGGGCGGCGCCGGGGCCGGCGCGGCGGCCGGGCAGGCGGCGGAGGACGTCGCGACCCTGCGCGGCGAGCTGGCGGAACTGTCGCAAAGCCTGAGCAACCGGCTCGACGACCTGACCACGGCGGTCGAAGAGACCCGCGGCGCGGGCGAGGACCGGCTGGCCGACCTCGCCGGCCGGGTCGACGCGACGGCCGGACGGGTCGACGACCTTGCCGGCCGGCTGGAGCCCGTCGCCGCGCAGGTCGACGAGCTGGCCGACCGGCTGGACGAGTTCGCTGCCACGGTGGAGCGGGTGAGCGCCTCCGACACGGCGACCCAGGCGCTGGTGCTGGCGATCGGGCAGCTGCGCGACGCGCTGGAGACCGGTCCGTTCGCCGACGCGCTCGGCCGGGTGCGGGCGCTGGTCGGCGAGGACGAGGCGCTGGCCGACGCCCTGGCAGAGATCGGCGGGTTCGCCGAGGAGGGCATCCCGACCCGCGCCGTCCTGACCGCCCGCTATCCGGCCGTGGCGCGGGAGATCCGGCAGGCCGCCGCGTCGGAGCGCGAGGGCGACTGGGTCGACCGCTCGCTGGCCGCCGTGCAGGGGCTGGTGACGGTCCGGCGCCAGGACGGCGAGGTCCAGGGCAGCGATGCCTCGGCGATCACCGCGCGGGCGGAGGCACGGCTGGAGACCGGCAACCTGCAGGGCGCGGTCGACGCGCTGGGCGAGCTGGACGGCGCGGCGGCGGAGGCGGCGGCGCCGTGGCTCGCCGACGCGGCCGCGCGCCTGGCCGCCGAGGCGGCGCTCGACCGGCTGACCTTGGAGGCGGTCGACCGGCTGGCCGCCGCGCCGCCCGAAGCGCCGCCCGCCGGGGCGCCGACCGGGGCGCCGACCGGGGCGCCCGAGGCGGAGCCGGAGGAAGCCGCGCCCGCTGCGCCCGCCGCCGGCGAGACGGGAGGGAACGGCTGATGCGCCGGGTCCTGATCCTCCTTCTCAAGATCGCGGTCGTCGTCGCGATCGCGGTGTGGATCGCCGAGCGCCCGGGCCGGGTCGAGGTGGCGTGGCTCGGCTACGTGGTCGAGACCAGCTTCGGCATCGCGCTCCTGGGCACGCTGGTGCTGGTGGCGATCCTGTTCGGGCTGTGGCGGGTCTGGCACGGGCTGGTCCGGGCTCCGAGGATTTACGGCCGGCACCGCGCCGGCTCGCGCCGGGACCAGGGCTACCGGGCGCTCACCGCCGGCATGGTCGCGGTCGCCGCGGGCGATCCGGAATCGGCGCGCCGCCATGCCCGCAAGGCCGACCAGCTTCTGGAGGACCCGCCGCTGACCATGCTGCTGTCGGCCCAGGCGGCCCAGCTGACCGGCGACGAGGGCGCGGCCCGGCGCTATTTCGAGGCGATGCTGAAGCGCCCGGAGACCGAGTTCCTGGGCCTCCGCGGCCTCCTGACCCAGGCGCTCAAGGAAGGCGACCGGCCGCGGGCGCTGCAGCTGGCGCGCCGGGCGAAGAAGATCAACCCGGAGACGCCCTGGCTGCTCGAGACCAGCTTCGATCTGGAGGTGCATCAGCGGCGCTGGGACGAGGCGCTGGTCACCCTCTACCAGATGACCCGCGTCGACGTGATCCCGGCCGACCGGGCCAAGCACCACAAGGCCGCGATCCTGGTCGAGCAGAGCCGGGAGGCCGAGGCCGACGGCAACGCGGCCGAGGCGTTGGAACTGGCGCACAAGGCGACCCAGCTGGTCGGCGACTTCACCCCCGGCGCGGTGCGCGAGGCGCGGCTGTTGCTGCGGCAGGGCCGCGACCGGCAGGCGCGCAAGGCGGTGGAGAAGGCATGGGCGCGCCGCCCGCACCGGGAACTGGCGGAGGTCTGGCGCCGCCTGGGGCCGGAGCATGAACGCCCGCTGGAGCGGGTCAAGCGCTACGAGAAGCTGGCGAAGCTCACCCCCGACGACCCGGTCGCCGACACGGCGCTGGGCGAGGTGGCGCTGGAGGCGGAGCTGTGGGGCACCGCCCGCAACCACCTGGAGAAGGCGGTCGCCAAGGCACCGAACCGGCGCCTCTACCGCATGCTGGCGAATCTCGAGGAGAAGGAGCACGGCGACGCCGCGGCGGCGCGTGACTGGCTCGCCAAGGCCGAGACGGCGCCGTCGGAGCCGGTCTGGACGTGCCGCGACTGCGGCACGCCGAGCCCGGTCTGGAACGCGCTGTGCGAGGCCTGCGGCGCCTTCGACTCGATGGAATGGAAGGGTTCGCCGCCGGCCATGGTGCTGCTGCCCAGCGACGGCGACGGCGCGATGCTGGCCGCTGCGCGGGGTGCCGCCGGTGCCGGCACGGCGTCGGGGACCGCGGGAGGGTCCACCGGTCCCGAGGGTGGCGAGCCCACCGGCACGGCGGAAACCGACCCGACCGTCCTCGACGCCGGCGAACCGGGCGGCGAACGCGCCCGAACGGTGGGGTAGCGCGGCGCCGGTCGCCTCGAAGCGATGCGGGAAGCCGGTCTTCGCCGTCTCCCCTTGCCCTCGCGCATTGCCAACGGCGAGTCGTCCTGGCGGCGGCCAGGACCTCGGAGACCAGGACCTCGACGACCAGAACCTCGGCGGCGGGCACCCCCCGCCGCCGCGCGCGGGTCCCCGCCGGCGAGCCGTCCCCCGCACTGGCCTTCAAGGCCCCGGATCGCGGCCGGCCGGCCCCCTCCAGGACGACCGGGACAGGGCCGACGGCCGCCCCGCATTCCGATTGACGCCCGCCCGGCGCGCGGGTAGGGTTCGCGCGCTCGGGCGGGGCCACGGCCTTGCCTGCGCGTCCTGCCGTCCGCGGCCGGGCGATCGGAACGGCCGCAGCACGGCCGCCGATCCTTCCGCCCCGCCTCGAACGGCCACCGGTCGCCGCAGTAGCTCAGCCGGTAGAGCAACGCATTCGTAATGCGTGGGTCGGGGGTTCGAGTCCCTCCTGCGGCACCATCGGTTCCCCCGGTCTTTTCGCCCCCTGATCCGCCGTCTTTCTCGTCGCGGCCGACGCTGCGGCCATAGGGCGTCGCCGCCTCATCGCGCCCGGACGGCTGCGCCCATCGAGCGGTAGGACCACGTGCGGGACAACCGGACGCGGGCAATCATGCCTGGTATCGCGTTCGGGCTTAACCCGCGACTCAGATTTCGCGTGGAAATATGGCGGCGGCGGCCGATGCGCCGCTGGAGTGTCCGATACACGGTGGAGCGTCATTCAAGCCATCGTCTCCGACCTTTCCGCCGCCCTCGGTCCATGGATCGAGCATTCGGTGCCGATCGCCCTCGGATGCCTCATCCTCGTCCTGGCCACCGGTCGGTCGGGGTGGCGACGCTTGCGGAGAGTCGGGCGCTGGCTCCTTGGCGGCCGGCGCTGGCGGCCTCGAGTGGTTCGGCAGGGCCCGGCGCGGCCCGGCCCGTGGCGGCCCCGGGTGGTTCGACCGGCCCCGGCCCCGGCCCCGGTCTCGGCGCCGGCCTCGGCGCCTGCGGCGCGCCCCGACCTCAGCGACCCCAACGTCCAGGTCCGCCACGTCCTGGCCGCGCAGTTCGAGGTCCGCCGGCTGATGAACCGGTGGGAATACGGCCACTACCTTTGCGTCCGCGACCATCTGGCGGCCGCGAATCCGCGCTGTCACGTGTTCCCGCAGGTGCCGCTGGGGGCGATCCTGTCGACGGGCTGCGACATCGCCTTCCGTTCGATCAGCGCCAAGCGGCTCGACCTCCTGGTGGTCGATGCCGGCGGCCGTCCGGTGGCGGCGATCGAACTGCAGGGCAGCGGCCATTTCCAGGGCGATGCGATGCAGCGCGACCGCATCAAGAAGGAGGCGCTGCGCCGCGCCGGCATCCCGCTGCTCGAGATCCATGACGGCGACGACCCCGACCAGCTGGTCCGCGGACTGGCGGTCCATCTTCCGCCCGCGTCGCACGGGACCGGGACGCCGCCGGGCGCCCTCCAGGCCGTCCCCGGCCCTTCTTCCGGGCCTTTCGGGTCCTGATCCGTCCCCTGCGCCGGCCCGGCGCCCGTCCGCGGGGTGAGGTGTGGGCAGAAGGTCGCGCTTGGAACGAGAGTGTCAGTGATCTACACTCGCGTTAGGAGTGACGTCGACGCCTTGCCGCGAACTTCGGACCAGGAACTGGCAGGACGACGATCATGGCATCTCCCCTTGCCCTTCCGGCTCTCCCGGCCCTGGCGGCTGCCGTCGCCCTGGCCGTCGCCGTCCCGGTCGGTGCCGCGGGCGCGCAGGGCGGCACGGCGCCGGTGCCGGGCTGCGACTACGCGCCGATCGACCTCGCCACCTATGGCGGAGCGCCGCTGGAGGACCCGCCGGAGATCCGCTCGTCCGGCGGCGTGCTGGCCGCGACGCTGACCGTCGGCTACACCGACGCGACGATCGCCGGCTGTCCTGTGAGGCTGCGCACCTACGACGGCGCGCTGGTCGGGCCGACGTTTCGGGTCAGCCCGGGCGACACGCTCTCCATCACGCTCGACAACGTGCTGCCGCCCAACCCCCATCCGCACCCGATGCCGATGGACATCAACGTCCCGCACGACTTCAACACGACCAACCTGCACACCCACGGCCTGCACGTCTCGCCGTCCGTCAACAGCGACAACGTCCTGCTGTCGATCGAGCCGGGGGAGACCTTCGACTACGAGATCGCGATCCCCGACGATCACCCGCCGGGCACCTTCTGGTACCATGCCCACCGGCACGGCTCGACCGCGCTGCAGGTCTCCAGCGGCATGGCCGGGGCGATCGTCATCGAGGGCGGGCTGGACGACGTGCCGGCGATCGCCGAGGCGGGGGAGCGCATCCTCCTGTTCCAGCAGATCGCCTACGACCGGCAGGGCGTGATCGAATCCTACGACGATTTCGGCCCCGGCGGCTGGCAGGCCTCGCACCGCCAGACCCTGATCAACGGCCAGGTCGCGCCGACCATCGAGATGGCGCCGGGCGCGGTGGAGCGCTGGCGGATGATCCATGGCGGCGTGCGCGAGACGCTCCGCCCGGTGCTGCGCCGGGTCGGGCCGCTCGCCGGCGCGCCGGACTATGCCCGGCTGACCGCGACGGCCCTCTCCGCCCTGCCGATCGCCGTGCCGCAGCACGAGATCGCGGTCGACGGGCTGGCCCTGGGACGCATCGACACCTGGGACATCGTCGAGCTTCAGCCCGGCCAGCGCAGCGACGTCCTGGTCAAGGCGCCGATGGTGGAGGAGCCGACCGAGTTCCTGCTGACCGACGGCGCGCTGCCCGGCGACCGCAGCCTGCTGGGCGAGGCCGAGCCGGAGCGGATCCTGGCGCGGGTCGTGGTCTCCGGCGCCGGGCGGGACATGCCGCTGCCGACCGAGGCCGGGGTCGCCGGCCTGGCGCCGTTCGAGCCGGTCACCGACGACGAGTTGGACGGCGCGCCGCAGGCGGTGGAATTCTCGATCGGCAGCCGGATCTGCCCTCCCGAGGGTCCGTGCGTGCCGTGCCAGACCGGGGAGGACGGCTGCGCCACCCGCTTCATGGTCAATGACCGGCCCTACAACCCCGACGACGTCCGTACCCTCCGGTTGGGGAGGGCCGCGGAATGGACGCTGTCGAGCGCGGTCGCCAACCACCCGTTCCACATCCATGTCAACCCATTCGAGGCGACCCGGATCGGCCCGGACGGCCTGCCCCAGACGGTGTGGCGCGACACCCTCTTCGTCCGCCAGGACGAGGCGCCGCTCCGCATCCGAACCCGATACGAGCGGTTCACCGGCAGGTTCGTGCTGCACTGCCACATCCTCGATCACGAGGACCAGGGCATGATGCAGCGGGTGGAGATCGTCGACTGACCGGACGGCCGGGCCGGCTTACGGCCGGGGAGGCTCGGACGCGATCCCGCTCCCGTCCCGGCGTCAGCGGCTGCCCTCCCAGACAATGTCGCCGCCCGGCGACAGGACGTTCAGCGCCGCCGACCCGTCGTTCAGCTCCGCCCAGTCGTCGAGGAGCCGGTCGAACGCCCCCAGGCCTTCCAGCACCTGGCGGTTGGTCATCCCCCAGGGCGTCAGCACCACCCGCACCTCGGCCGGGCCGCCCGGCCGGACCTCGGCATAGGCCTGCTCCGCCGGCGCCCGGAGCGCGTTGCGGTCGTCCACCATCTGCCGGAAGTCGTCGATCGGCGCGGCCAGAGCCGTTGCCGCGGTCAGGAGGAGCAGGACGGCCATGGCGACCGCCGGCCACCATGCCGGCGCCTGGTGCGCGGGCCGCGCGTGCGAAGGCGGGAGGTGCATGCCGAAGTCTTCCCTTCCTCGTAGAGCCCATTGAAGATTACTCCCGTCGGAACCCGGCGGCACTGCTCTCTTTCGGACTAAGGGTTGAACCGTAACGGGCAGTGCGACCCGATATGGCCGCGGGTCATCAAGTTTCACGCTAACCGACTGTAATTTCTTGAGGTTGTGGCTTGTGGCCGATCATAAGCGAACAAAGGATATCATTCGGTCTTTTCTGACGTGTAGCCATCAGTTAGCGCATGAAGCGGCAATATATAGGCCCATCTCCTGATATATCATTTCTTATGATCGCTTGACCGTTGAAGGCCGGCCGGGAGACGCTGATCGGGCACAGAGGAGGGCGACCTCCAGTCGGGCCGCAAGGCCGCCGACAACAACCACCAGAACTGGCGTCCGATCATGTTCAGTCGAACGAACCACGCCGCCGCGGGGCGTGGCGGTGGACGGGCGAGCCTTGCCGGCTCCCCGGCGGACCGGGAACGGGGGGGCGAGCGTTGGCCGTCGCCGCCTCCCTCGGCCTAGCCGCCTGCTCCGCACCGGTGCCCGGCGCGACCGAGGCCGGCGTCGAGCCGGTCTTCACCTACGCCGTCACCAGCAACGAAACGCCCTATTCGGTGTGCCTGGGCAACCTGCGCCAGGTCACGCACACCGCCACGGGCACGCCGATCAACGCCCTGCCGACCTTCGCCGTCGGCGACGTGACCGACAAGACGGGCCAGTACGAGGAGGACGGGCTCGGCCGTCCGCTGACCCAGGGCGTGACCGACATGCTCTACAGCGCGCTCAACCGCACCGGCAAGGTGCGGGTGGTCGAGCGGGCCGACCTGCGGGTGCCGCTGGCCGAGCTCAGCCTGCTCGAACGCAACCTGCTGCTCGGCCGAAACCCGGCCGAGGTCCGGCTGCGCGCCTCCGACTTCCTGATCCTGGGGGCGCTGACCGAGCTCAACTACAACATCGTGTCGGCCGGAGTCGGGCTGGAGATCGCCGGCGTGGGGGCGAACACCCGCGTCGCGGTGGTCAACGTCGCGCTCGACCTCCGGCTCGTCGACATGCGCACCTTCGAGGTGCCCTACGCGGTCAGTCTGCAGAAGCAGATCAAAGGCACCGAGGTGGAGGCCAACGTCTTCCGGTTTTTTGGCGACACGCTCGTCGGTTTCGAGGCGGGCGGGTTCCGGAACGAGCCTCTGCAACTCGGCGTACGGTCGGTCGTCGAGATGGCCGTCTACCAGCTCATGACCGACTTCCTCGGCCTCCCGGTCGCCGCTGAGTGCACGCTCAGCGACCCAGGCTACTACCGAGAGACCCTCACTGCACGCACAGAGGAGGATACCTGATGGCATACCGTACATGGACGTCGGCGATCGCACTCGCGGTCGGCGCGACCTTCATCGCCGGCGCCGCCGCAGCGGACGGCTCGAAGCCGTGGCGCTGGGACGGCAACGACGTGAGGCCCTGGAACCCCAACGGCGACCAGTGGTCCGACAACTGGTGGGACAAGAACGTGGACGAGGACGTCGACATCGACGTGCGGGTCCGCGAGGTGATCGATCCCGACGGCTGGGTCGAGGTCCAGGTCGACCAGTTCAACAGCGGCGACGTGACCGCCAACCTGATCTATGACGGCACGTTCGGCGGCGGCGGCGGCCAGGACGGGGCGGCGACGGTCAACTTCAACATCGACGTCGACGCCTCGGCCTACGCGTCGGCCAGCGCCTATGCCCGGGCCTATGCTCGCGCCTATGCGGAAGCCTACGCCGCCACGTGGCGCACCAAGGGCTACGGCAGCTATGACGAGGCCTACGCTGCCGCCTACGCCAACGCCTTCGCCCGGGCCCGGGCGACTGCCACAGCCAATGCCGACACCGACGTCTCCTACGAGATCGAGGTGCCGACCGGCCTGACCGACGCCTCGAAGCTGCCCGAGGTGGAGCTCTCGAACTCCGCCTTCGGCAATGCGGTGATCGGCGAGACCGAGACGGCGACCACGGTCGACATCCGCCAGACCAACCGCGGCGACATCGAGGCCAATACCGCGGCGTTCCAGTGGGACCCCGACTCCTACGTCGCCTGGGACTTCGACGAGGGCACCGACGGCGGGTTCGACGGGGCGGCCGTCTGGGGCGGCGGCATCGAGACCGCGCTCGACATCAACACCGTCGCGGCCGGCAACCTGGTCAACATCTCGATGCTGGAGCCGACGACCGACGAGGCCTTCTTCATGGCCGATATCGAGCAGACCAACTCCGGCAACGTCACGGCGACCACCGTGGCCAGCCAGGACCTGTCGGGCTACGGCAACTTCCAGAACTTCCAGATGCTGGATTCGGAAGGGTACGCCGACGCCGCGGCCGGCGTGGTCGCCACGATCACCAACCTGGCGGCCGGCAACCTGGTGTCGTTCGACGTGGGCCAATACGTCGATGTCGGCCAGAACACGGTCGAGTTCGGCGGTGGGGCTCAATAGGCGAGGCCATCGTCGCCATATGTCCGGCGGCGGGAGGGCAACCTCCCGCCGTCCGGTCCTGCCGACACGGGATCAGAATGCGAAGGATCTGCGATATGCCTGGATTGCGCCTGCTCGCCGTCCTGCCCGTCCTGGCCGTCGTGGCGAGCGCCGCGCCCCCCGCGGCCGCCCAGAAGGGCCTGCCGGGCGAGGGCCAGCCCTGGGACTTCACGGTGCTGTTCTCGCAGGGCGCGCTCAACCGCGCCGCGCTGATCGAACAGGTCGAAGAGGACACGCTGGGCCAGCGCTCGACCATCAACGGCGGCATCAACACGACCAACAACACCACCAGCAATCAGGCCACCGCGGCCGAATCGCTGTCCCAGATCATGGTGGAATGCGGCGACGACGTGCAGTGCCAGGTCGATGCCGCGTTCAACGGCACCAGCAGCGGCACCGCGACCGCCACCACGACCGGCGGCGGCACCAACAATTCAGGTCCGGTCAGCAGCGGCGACTGAGCCGCCGCCGACACCGATTCCCGACGCCGCCCGGGCGCCGGGGCAGCCGCTGCCGCCGAATGGTGACGCCGGGAGGCGCCTCCTTTGTGCCGGCGGCGGTGGGGCGGCCCCGGATGCGTGCGCACCGGGGCCGTTTCCGCGGCCGTGGCCCTCTGCCTCTCTGCCCCGACCGACCTCTCGATCCGCCTCCTCCTCATTGTCGCGTCCACGCCTCCCCAGGCCGCGGCGGCGGTCTCCGTCGCGCGCCACGCGCCGGCCGGCGGCTGGACGAGGCCCGCGTTCGTGCCTTGAGATCGCCGCGAGACGCCCGTAACGTTGGGACGCTGCTGAGTGGATGATTGGACGCCAAACCAATCCCTCCTCTGTGCAACAGCAGTGGGGCGGTCTCCGGCCGGGGCCCCGGCCGGGACCGCGTCCCGCCTCTCTGTCGGCGCCCCGCCGCGTCGGCCGCGGCTCGCCGAACCCGGTTCGCAGCCCCCACCAAGGGTCGCCGCATGACCGCCGCCGGCCCGCGTATCCCGAAAGAACACGTGATGCTTCCTATTGGAAGCACCGATTATTACCCGATCCCCAAAAAAGGTCCAAGGTCTATACTTCAAAAGACCATGGACAATGCCTGCGCCGTTAAGATTTCGTCAGGAATCGGTGGCCGATTATCAGCCTCACACAGACGCCCCGTTTCTTGCGGAGATCGCCCCATGACCGTGACCGTGACCACCTGGCTGCCCCTCGACGGTTGCCACGCGAAAGACACCACCGAAATGCTGGGCGCGATGATGCGTTCGGGCGCGGCGGTCGGGGCGATGCCCGTCACCTTCGCCGGCCGCCGCTACCTCGCGATCCTCGGCCAGCGCCATCAGGGCGCTGCCGATGCCGGTGCCGGCCTCGCCGCCGCGGCCTGAGCCCCCGCTCGGCCCCGCACGACCCCCGCCGGGGGCGCCCGCATGCGGATGCGGCTTGACCCTCCGCCCGGTAAATGCGAGCATGTCCACGTGATCCTCAATTTCTCGGTTCGCTGACTTCGGCGGCGGCTTTCGGGCCGCCGCCATTTTCCTGTCTGCTCCCGCTTGCTGCACGCGGTATCCGCCGTCCCGCCTCGCCGCGATCGAAGACGAGCTGCACGCCCTCCGCGGCCGGACGGTTCAGCCGTCGCCCAACGCCACCGCCAGCAGCCGCTCCAGTTCCTCGGGCGCCAGCGGGTAGACGCCGTCGGGGCCGGGAACCATCGCTCGGGCGGCCGGAATCCCGGCGATGCGCAGCTGGATCTTGGCCGCCAGCCGCATCGGCCGGCCGGCGCGGCGGGCCAGCCCGCAGACCGCGCCCGCGCTGCGGCTGGCGAGCACCCGCTCGACCGCGGCGATCGGGAGGCCTGCATCTGCGGCCAGCGCCGCGATCACCGTCCGCCGGTCGCCGGCCAGAACGGCGGCGTCCAGCGCATCGTCGTCCAGGCCTCGGCCCGCCGGAGACGGCGCCGGCTCGGCACCCACGGTGCCGCCGTCCGGGCCGCCGCCAGAATCGGGAGCGGGCGGACCCGAGGCGGCGGCGGATCGCGCACCGGCCGGCCGGACCGCCGCGATCGCCGCGGCGGCCGCCGGACCCAGGCCGGGCCGGCGTTCCAGCTCCGCCACCAGCGCATCGGCGACGAACCCGGCCAGCCGCGCCACCGCCGCATCGCCCAATTCCGGCCGGCGGACCAGGGGGGCGTGCCAGGCCGGGTGCGCCGGCGCGTCGTCGAGCAGCCGGTCCAGCGTCGCCTCGCGCAACTGTGCGCCGCCATTGGCCAGCAGGACGGTGATCGCGGCCGGGTCGCCCGAGGCGGCGATGGCGTCGGCGACCCGGCTGCCCAGTTTCGGGCGCCCGGCGATCGCCCGCCGGGCCCCCGGGGCGGGCGCTTCGGCGACCAGGGCAGCCAGGTCCTCCTCCCCCAGCTGGGGCGAGCGGGCCAGCACCGGCACGGCCACCAGATCCAGCGGGTCGGCCGCCAGGTGCCGCACTGCCGTCGCCGGTGCCTGCGCCAGGTCGGCAAGGGCTTCGGAAAGGACCCGGCGCACCGCCGGGTCCGGGTCGGCGGCCAGCCGATCCAGCACCTCGCGGGTCAGTCGGTCGAGCGGGCCTGGATCGCCTGTGCCGTCGCGGGGCAGGCGGGCCGCGGCCTTCTCCGCCAGGCGCACCCGGACCGACGGCGTCGCGTCGCCGGCCAGCAGCCCGTCCGCCTTGCCCGGCGTTCCGGCATTGCCGGCGACCGCGCCGCGCACCCCGTCGTCCGGGTCGGCGGCCAGGAAGAACAGCAGCTCGGGCGCCAGGTCGGGCCGCGCGGCCAGGGCCTGTCGGACGGCGGCATCGACATGGCGGGCGAGCCGCATGGCCGAGTCCGGGTCCAGTCCTCCGGCCAGGGCCCGCGGCGGATCCGCCGCCGGAACCGGCCCGGCCGCGCCGCCGTGCCGCCCGGTCTCGGACGGGTTCATCGCCGGTTCGGCTCCGGCCCGCACCGGCCCGAGGGTGCGTGCGTCGCCGCGGTCGGCTGCGCCGCCGTTCCGTCCGCCGCGGCGGCGGCGTCCCGGGCCGGTGCCGGCGTCCCGCCGGTCCCCGCCGCCGGCGGTTCGAACCGGACCAGGCCGCGCGCGCCGGCCCAGCCGCCCTCGGCATCCAGGATCGGCCGGGCGGTGACCCGCGCCGCCACGGGCCGGCCGGCGACGTCGGCCAGCACCACCGGAACGTCCCGCAGCGGGCGCCGGGCCTCGAGCGGGCTGCGCGCCAGTCCCGGCTGGTCCAGCAGCGCCTCCGCCGGGGCACCGATCAGCGTGTCCGCCGCACGGCCCAGCACCCGGTCGGGGCTGAGAAAGGCGAACCGACCGTCGGCATCCACCTCGAACGCGAGGTCGCCCGCGATGTCGACCAGCGCGCGCAGGCGCCGCCGGCTGTCCACCAGCGCCTCATGCAAGACCCGCTCCAGCGTCACGTCGCTGCCCAGGAGGGCGACGGTATTGTCGGGCAGCGCGACCGCCGTCCACTCCACCAGCCGCGCGCCGCCGTTCCGGAGAATCTCGGAGACATGGCGGACCGGCCTGCCATCCTTCTCCTCGGTGGTTCCGGCGGTCGACGCCGCGCGCGGCAGGCCGGCGGGCGGCGCGGGATCGTGCGCCTGGCCGGTGCCGTCGAGCCAGGCGAACAGCGCCCGGCGCCAGGGCGCGTCGGGCCCGTCGGCCTCGACCAGCGCCCGGCCCGCGGCACTGACGGCGGTCAGACCGGCGGCGGCGGTGACCAGCAGCGCCGGCCCCGGCCAGCCGGCGACCAGCGCCGCCACCGGCGCGCCGCCCTGGGGCGCGGCGGATCGCGTGGGTTCGCGGGCGGCAGGATGGGCGGACCGGGGCATTCGGCCATGGTCCTTCGCTCGGGGTTAACGCGGGGTTAGGGACGGACCCGGGGCGCCCGGACGGGCGCAGCAGGCTTGCCGCGGCGCCGTCGCCGGGCCATCTTGGCCGCATGACCGAGGCCCCTTCCCCCGCTCCCGCCGGCTCCGTCGCCGCATCCGACGGCCGTCCGTCGCCGCTGGCGACGCGGCCCGAGCCGCTGGACCATGTCGAGACCTGGCTCTTCGACCTGGACAACACGCTCTACCCCGCGGCCTGCAACCTGTTCTCCCAGGTCGACCGTCGGATGGGGGAATTCATCTGCGACCTCCTGGACCTGCCGCCGGCCGACGCCCGCGTCCTGCAGAAGCGCTATTTCCGGGAACACGGGACGACGCTGCGCGGGCTGATGACCGTGCACGGCATCGACCCGGCGGCGTTCCTCGACTACGTCCACGACATCGACGTGACGGTGGTGCCGGTGCAGCCGGCGCTGGACCGGGCGCTGGGCCGGCTGGAGGGGCGCAAGGTGATCTTCACCAACGGCAGCGTGGCCCATGCCGAGCGGGTGATGGGCCGCCTCGGCATCGCCCATCACTTCGAGGCGGTCTGGGACATCGTCGCCTCGGATTTCGTGCCCAAGCCCGACCCCGGCCCGTATCGCCGCCTGGTAGAGCGCCACGGCCTGGCGCCCGCCGCGACCGCGATGGTCGAGGACATGGCCAAGAACCTGAAGCCGGCGCACGAACTGGGCATGACCACGGTCTGGGTCCGCACCGACAGCGACTGGGCCCTGCCCGCCGACGACGACCGCCACGTCCACCACGTGGTCGACGACCTGCCCGGATGGCTGGAGGCGGTCGCCGCGGCGCGGGGGTAGGGGCGCCTTTGTTCCGCAGTATCAACTTCTTGAGGTCATCCCCGCGCAGGCGGGGACCTTGATGGACGAGGCACTCCCGCCGCCGGGAGCGCCCCTGCCTCGGAGGGGTCCGCCGGCGTGGGCAGGGCCGCGCCTTCTTGGTGGGGCAGCCTCGCGCGGCCCCGTCGCTACCCCCCGAACAGCCGCCCTATCAAACCGCCGACGGCGTCGACCGGGCCTTCCGCCGTCGGTGGGGCCGGGGCCTCGGCCGCCGGGGCGAGCGCGGGCGCCGGCGCCGGCGCGGCCACCACGGCCGCTGGGGTCGTGCCCTCCAGCCCGGGCAGCGGGCGGACCGGCAGCCCTTCATGCGCCGCCAGCATGACGTCGCGCCAGATCAGCGCCGGCAGGGTGCCGCCGGTGACGCCGTCCATCGCCCGGTTGTCGTCGTTGCCGACCCAGACCCCGACCACGTAGTCGGCGGTGTAGCCGACGAACCAGGCGTCGCGGTTGTTCTGGGTGGTGCCGCTCTTGCCCGCCGCCGGCCGGCCGATGTCGGCGGTGCGGCCGGTGCCGTACTCGATCACGCCGGCCAGCATCGCGGTCAGCTCCCGCACGTGCCAGGGCCGCGCCACGTCGCCGGGGCCCGCGCTCTCGTCCCGGCGGTGCACCAGCCGGCCGTCGGCCAGCGCCTCCACCCGCCGGATGCCGTAGGGCCAGACGCCCTGGCCCTCGGCGGCAAAGGCGGCATAGGCGGCGGTCAGTTCCAGCGGCGTCACCTCCGAGGTGCCGAGCGCCAGCGACAGGTCGCGGGTCAATTCGGCCGTGATGCCCAGCCGGCGGGCCATCTGGATCGCGCGCTCGGTGCCGATCCGGTCGAGCACCCGGACCGCGCCGGTGTTGGAGCTGCGGGCCAGCGCCTCGGCGACCGTGATCTCTCCCCGGTAGTGGCCGCGATAGTTCTCCGGCGACCACCCGCCGACCGTGACCGGGGCGTCCAGCACCGTGTCGAACGGCCGGACGCCGGCCTCCAGCGCCGCCAGGTAGACGATCGGCTTGAACGCCGAGCCCGGCTGGCGCAGCGCCTGGGCCGCCCGGTTGAACTGGCTCTCCCGATAGGACCGGCCGCCGACCATCGCCACCACGGCGCCGGTGCGGTCCATCGCCACCACGGCGGCCTGGCCTGCGCCGGCGCCGGCCCCGTCCTCCGCCAGCCGGCGGGTGACGATCTCCTGCGCCGCCTGCTGGAGGTCGAGGTCGAGCGTGGTGCGCACCACGAGGTCGGTGCCGCGGCCGCCGACCACGCCGGGCACCCGCTCGGCGACCCAGTCGGCGAACCACCGTGTTCCCGCCACCCCCGTCCCGGGCCGGCGGGTCGGGCCGATCGACTCGGCGTCCGCCGCCTGGTCCGCGGTGACGTAGCCCGCGTCGACCATCGCCGCGAGCACGGTATCGGCCCGCCGTTCCGCCAGCTCCGGGTTCGCGGTCGGCGCATAGCGCGACGGCGCCTTCAGGAGGCCGGCCAGAACCGCCGCCTGGCGCAGCGTGACGTCGGTCGCCGGCACGCCGAAATAGGTCCGTGCCGCGGCATCCACGCCATAGGTCCCGGCGCCCAGATAGACGCGGTTGAGGTAGGCGGTCAGGATCTCGTCCTTGGAGTACCGCGCTTCCAGCCATACCGCGAGAAGCGCCTCCTGCACCTTGCGGCGGAGGGTGCGGTCCGGCGTCAGGAACAGGATCTTGGCCAACTGCTGCGTGATCGTGGAGCCGCCCTGCACCGTCCGCCCGGCGCGGAGGTTGGCATAGGCGGCGCGGGCGATGCCGATCGGATCGATCCCCGGATGGCCATAGAATCGCCGGTCCTCGATCGCCAGCACCGCCTCCACCAGATGGCGCGGCAGGTCGTCGACCGAGACGGCGACGCCGGTGATGTCGCCATAGCGCGCGATCTGCCGGCCGTCGGCAGCCAGCACCGTGACCGAGGCACGCCGTTCCGCCACCGTAACGTCGTCGATCGGCGGCAGGTCGTAGGCGAACCAGGCGACCACGCCGCCCAGCGCGACCAGTCCCCAGATCGTTGCGACGGTGGTCCATTTCAGGAGAAAGCGGCCCCAACGGAACCGCCGTGCCGGCCGGCCGGCCCTCCGGCTTCTGGTGCCCGTCGCGGTCGCCTTGCGGTGCGGGCCCGTCCTGCCGGCGCCGGCCTTCGCCCCGCTCACCTTCGCCTCGCTCACCTTCGCCCCGCTCACCTCCGCCCCGCCGGCGGGTGCCCTGCCGCCCCGCGCGCGACCGCCGCCGCCGGACCGGGAGGTCGGCGGGCGGGCGGGGGCGCGGAGGCCCGGACCGGTGGCGCCACGGCTGCTCATGCCGTCAGTGATCCTCTGAGAATTCAGCGATTTCAAGACGAAATCGGGCGATGTGCAGACCAAGAGTGAATTTTCCCGGGCCGGCGGTGCAAGGGTGCCACGGTTGCGGCCCGCCGGGCGACTTGCGGTGCCCGCCAGCCACGACCATCTGGCGGCGGGTGCGAGATCGAGGGAGGGCGAGGCGCGGCCGACTCGATCGCCGGGTGCCGATTCGCTATCATCGCGCAACCGAATGGGGAGGCAGGCGACCGATCATGGACCCGAGACCTGGGAGGATCACCGCCCTGACCCGCCGGCGCCTTCTGGGGCTGGCGGCGGCCGGGCTCGGCGGTGCGGCGACGGTCCTGGCGGCGGCGCCGGGCCGGGCGCAGATCACGCTGATGCAGGACCCTCCTGTCCTGGATGCGGTGCGCGACGGCGATCTGGCGGATCTGCGCCGGGCGGTCGCCCGCGGCGCCCGGGTGGATGCGGCCGACGACCGCAGCCGGACCGCGCTGATGATCGCCGCCGACGACGGCAACGCGGCGATCGTCGGCTTCCTGCTCGACAACGGCGCGTCCGTTCATCGCCAGGACCGGGTCGGCAACACGCCGCTGCACTATGCCGCGGCCAACCCGACCCGGCTGATGGTCGACTTGATGATCGCCGCCGGCGCGCCGGTCGACCGGGCCAACCGCGACGGCGTGACGCCGCTGATGGTGGCGGCGCGCGAGGGGCAGTTGGCGCCGGTCCAGGCGCTGCTGGCGGCCGGGGCCGATCCGAGCCGGCTCGACTTTTCCGGCCGCAGCGTGCTGGGCTGGGCCCAGCAGGCGCGCAACCGGGCCGTCGTCGACGCGCTGCGCGCCGGCGGAGCGACCTGATCGGAGAGCCGGCGCGGCAGGCGCCCCGGGCAGGCAACCCGATCGGGTCGACGCGAGTTCATGCAGGGTCGCGGTTCCGATCTTTGCCCCGGGACCGTCACGAATTCGCAACCATTTCAGCGTAGAGAGGGGCCGAATCGGTGCCGGCCACCGGCCGCCGGCGGCCCGAAGACGGGGAGTCCCCAGGCATGACGATCGACCGCACCCCGCGGCCCGGCGACCGGCAGCACTGCAACGATCGGTCCGCCGGACGACAGCGGAGTCCCCAGCCCGATGCGCCGGGGGCCGCCGACGTGGCCCCGGCCGCCGTGAACGACGACGCCTACATCATCGAGACCGCGGACGAGGCCGCGGGCCTGGTCCTGCGCCAGCGCGGCGGCTGGCGCTTCGTCGCCTCCGACGCCCGCTACGGCGCGCTGGAGGGCCGCACCTTCCGCGACCCCGCCGCCGCCGAACGCGCGGCGCGCGAGATCGCCCGCCGGCCGGGGTGAGGGGCGCTGCGGTCGCGGGCGGAGGGGCATCTGCCGCTCCCCGCCACCGGCATCGAGGACTACCATCGAGCGGCGCGCCACGACGAACCGCCCGGGCGAATTGGATGATCACGTTATTAGTGTTAGAAAGATTTATTACTTGCTATAGTTGTAGATAGCGGCCCGAATCCGGGCCGGCTTTCCGGCCCCGCCCGGCGGTCCTGGCGCCCGGCCCTCGCCGCTGCTATAGGGGCGACCATGATCGTGCTCGGCATCGAGACCTCCTGCGACGAGACCGCCGCCGCCGTGGTCGACGGGGAGCGGCGCATCCTGTCCTCGCTGGTGCTGTCCCAGCTGGAGGACCACGCGCCCTATGGCGGCGTGGTGCCGGAGGTGGCGGCGCGGGCGCATCTGGCACATCTCAACGGGCTGGTCCGGCGGGCGCTGGCCGACGCCGGCGTGACGCTCGACGACCTGGACGGCGTCGCGGCGACCGGCGGGCCGGGGCTGATCGGCGGGGTCATGGTCGGGGTGATGACCGCCAAGGCGATCGCGGCGGCGCGCGGCCTGCCGTTCCTGGCGGTCAACCACCTGGAGGCGCATGCCCTGACCGCGCGGCTGACCGACGGCGTGGCGTTTCCCTATCTCCTTCTGCTGGTCTCCGGCGGGCACTGCCAGCTGCTGGCGGTGGAGGGGGTCGGCCGCTACCGCCGCTGGGGCACGACCATCGACGACGCGGTGGGCGAGGCGTTCGACAAGACCGCGAAGCTGCTCGGCCTCGGCTATCCGGGTGGGCCGCGGGTCGAGGCGATCGCCGCCGAGGCGCTGGAGCCCGAGCGGTTCCGCCTGCCGCGGCCGATGGTCGGCCGGCCGGGCTGCGACTTCTCGTTCTCCGGCCTCAAGACCGCGGTGCGCCAGGCGGTCGAGGCGTTGCCGCCGGGCGACCTCGAGCGCCGCGACGTTGCCGACCTGGCGGCGGCCTTCCAGGGCGCGGTCGCCGCCAGCCTGACCGACCGCACGGCCGGCGCGATCGCCCGGTTCCGCGACAGCTTCGATGCCCCCGGCACCCTGGTCGTCGCCGGCGGGGTGGCGGCCAACCGCACGCTGCGCGCGGCGTTGGAGGGCACGGCACGCGAGGCGGGCATGGCCTTCGTCGCGCCGCCGGTCGCGCTGTGCGGCGACAACGCGGCGATGGTCGCCTGGGCGGGGATCGAGCGCCTGCGCCTCGGCCTGGCCGACCCGCTGGACTTCGCGCCACGCCCCCGCTGGCCGCTCGACCCGGAGGCGCCCAAGGCGCGCGGCGCGGGAGTCAAGGCATGACCGGCCCGGGCGAGCCACGGTTCGAGCGGATCGCCGTGGTCGGTGCCGGAGCCTGGGGCACGGCGCTCGCGCTCACCGCTCGGCGCGCCGGGCGGCAGGTCCGGATCTGGGCCCGGGAGGAGGCGGTGGCGGCGGCGCTCGACCACCGCGGGGAGAACCCGCTCTACCTGCCGGGGCTGCCGGCGCAGGGGCCGATCCCCGCGACCGCCGATCTGGCGCGCGCGGTGGAGGACGCCGACGCCGTCCTGCTGGTCACGCCGGCGCAGCACAGCCGCGCGGTCGCCGCCGCGCTGCCGGCGGGGTTCGACCGGCCGGTGGTGGTCTGCGGCAAGGGCTTCGAGCAGGCGACCGGCGCCCTCCTGACCGACGCGGTGGCGGAGGCGGCGCCGGCGGCGCCGGTGGCTGCGCTCTCCGGCCCCAGCTTCGCGACGGAGGTGGCGCGCGGCCTGCCGACCGCGGTCACCCTGGCGACGCCGGACGAGGGGCTGGGGATGGCGCTGGTCCATGCCCTGGCGGGGCCGGCGTTCCGCCCCTACTGGACCGACGACCTGACCGGGGTGGAAATCGGCGGCGCGGTCAAGAACGTGCTGGCGATCGCCGCCGGCATCGTCATGGGCCGGCAGCTCGGCGATAATGCCAGGGCCGCGCTGCTGACCCGCGGCCTGGCGGAGTTGATGCGGCTGGGAGAGGCGCTGGGCGGCCGGCGCGAGACGCTGATGGGCCTGGCGGGCCTCGGCGACCTGATGCTGACGGCGACCAGCCTCCAGTCGCGCAACACCTCGCTGGGCGCCGCGCTGGGCGAGGGGCGGTCGCTGGCGGACGTGCTGGGCGAACGCCGCGCCGTCACCGAAGGGGTCTGGACCGCCGCCGCGGCGGTCCGCCTCGCCCGGCACGCCGGCGTCGAGATCCCGATCTGCGCCGCCGTCGACCGCGTGCTGAACCACGGCGCGGCGATCGAGGCCGAGATGGACGGGTTGCTGGCCCGGCCGCTGAAGGCGGAAACCTAGCCGACCCAGGGCAGATGCGCCTCAGGCGGGGGAGGCCGGCGCCTCCACCCGCACCACCGTCTCCGGCCCGCACTCGGCCAGGAGGGCGACCAGGGCGTCGCGGGGCAGGGCGATGCAGCCGGCGGTGGGACCGCCATCCGGGCGGAGGCAGTGCACGAAGACGGCGCTGCCGGCCCCCGGTACCGGCGGGTCGTCGTTGTGGCCGATCACGACCACCACGTCGTAGAGCCCGTCCTCCCGCCACATGTCCTCGTGACGGGCCGGATGGGGCAGCCGAACCGGGCGGTTGTAGGCCGGGTCGGCAGGGTCGTCGCACCAGCCATCCGACGGCTGGATCGGCGTAACCGGCAGACGGGTCGCCGGCGCGGCCAGCCGGTCGGGCCGGTAGAGCACCCGGCGCATCGGAAAGGCGCCGACCGGCGTTGCGCCGTCGCCCTCCCGCTTGTCCGTCCGAACCCCGCCGCGGCCGAGCGCGCAGGGCAGTCGCCGCTCCTCGCCGTCGGCCGCGGTCCAGCGGATCTCGCCGACGGTCGGGCCGGTGGGTCGGACGTGGATCGTGCGACGGACGGGAGCCATGCGGAAGGGTAGCCGTTCTGCGGGGATGACGCAAAAACCGCCCATCATGCGCCGCCATCGGGTTTGCCGTCGGTCCACCCGACCTGCCCCGACACGCAGGTCCGGTTGCAGCGCAGCGGAAACCCGCTATAGACGGCTCCAGGGCTGGAGCATCCTGCGCCCCAGGGGCGCAGACAAGATGCTCTGGATGTGTGAAGAGAAGGCAATCGCCCTAGGATGAACCGTCGAACCGTCGACGGCCCGCCGCGGGGGTCGCGGTGGCGTGGTAGCGGGCGAGCGCCTCGGCCATCGCGTGGGGCACGGCCGCCGGCGGGATCGCGCCGGGGCCGCCGAGGCCGGCCGGCGCGCCGGCCGGTTCCGGCCCGGACCTGCCGGTCGCCGCGACGCCGGCGGTGGTCCGGTCCCCCGGGTCGGCGGGAGCCGAGCCGGGCGCGCCCTCGGCCGACGGCGCGGCTGGCGAGTGCGCCGCCGCCGAGGCACCGGAGGACGAGCGCGCGGCGAGCGCCGCCAGGGCGGCGTCCATGCGGCTGTCGGCCAAGACCGGTCCGCTCGGCGGCCGCGGCGCGGCAGCCGGTGCGGCGGAACCGCGGCGGGGGGCGTCGGTCAGGTCGTAGAACCGCAGGCCTTCGGCCCGAGGCAGGCCGCGGCCGGTCGCGCCCGCCGCCGCCGCGGCGGTCTGAACCAGGGCCGCGGTGGCCTGGGCGGGCGCCTGGCCCATTGCGGGGGTGCCGGCGGCGACGGCCTGCGCGCCGGCAGGGAAGGAATCGCCCCCGCCGGCCGGCGCCGCGGGCCGCGCAAGGTCGTAGAACCGACCCGCCGCCGCGGCCGGGCGTTCGGCCAGCCGGGTGTCTTCGCCGACGATCGGACCTTCGGCGACCGAGACCATGCCCGGCGCGGCGGAACCGGCGGCTCCGCCACCGGCCGCGGCCGGCGCGATCACCGCGAGGACGGCGGCCGACGCGCGATCCGCTGCCTCGGATGAAGGCGCGCGGCCGGCGACCCCCGGCCCTTCCGCGACCCCCGGCCCTTCCGCGACCGCCGGTGCCTCGGCGCCCGAGGGACGGCCCGCCGGTGCCCGGCCGCCCACCGCCGGACCCTCGGCCACGGCGACCCGGCCCGGCGTGGCCTGCCGTTCGGCCGGCGCCACCGGCACCGCGGCGGTCTGGACCACGTCCGACGGCGGGGTGCCGGGCAGCGGCCCCTCGGCCACCATCGGGCCGGTCTCGATCGTCGGCGTGGAGCGCGGGGCGGACCCGGGAACGGACCCTGGCGTTGACGGCTCGTCCAGGCCGACCCAGCCCATGACATGTTCATGGGCGTGTCGTCCGGAATGCTCGGCCAGCGCCTCGTCGGCGATTGCCCCGGCGACGCCGATCGGTCCGCCGTAGAGCCCGGCGCCGGCGATCCGGGCCGGGGGCTGGATGGTGTCGCCGGTCAGGCCGCGATAGGCCCAGTTCACCACCGGGATGTGCTGCAGCGGGTTGACCACGTCCACGAGGTCCCAGAAGCCGAACGCGCCCTGATAGGCGCGCGCGGTCTCGGGCCGCCCCGGCTCGGGCGGCGGCTGATAGGGGTTGATCGAGGTGACGGCGGTCATTGCACGGTCCTCCTGCCGGCGCGGGCGGAGGGTCAAGCACGTGCCGTGCCACGCCGGCAGGGATGGCGGAACCGCGGCCGGCCGGGCCGTGGCGGCGCGCCTGGAGAGCGGGCAAGGCGCCGCCGGCCGGCAGGATCTGCCGACCGGCAGGGCCTGCCCGGCCATGGACGACCGCTCAGCCGCCGACCGGGGTGTCGATCCGGACCGCGTGCAGGGTCCAGGTGCCGCCGCCGTTGATCGCGGAGAACCCGGCAAAGCCGCGCTCGATCACCTGGTCGGTCACCTCGATCACCTGGCGGCCGTCGACGGAAACCCTCATGCGGCCGTCGGGCGCCCGCTCCCAGAGGATGCGATGGCGGTTGCCGTCGCCCAGGTTCACCGACGCGCTGCCCAGCGCCGGCGCGCCGGACTGGCCGGCGAGCCGCAGCACCAGCCCCTGGTCGGCGCGGTAGTCCAGCCGATAGCCCTGGCCGACATCGCGCCCCTGATAGGGGCCGATATTGAACCGCCCGGCGCCGTCGGCGGTGCCGGAGACCTCCGCCTCGATCCGGAAGGCGTTGCCGATCGAGACCGGGACATGGGCCGCGGCCGCGGCTTCCTGCCCGGGAAGCGTGACGCCCAGCTGCTGTTGGAGCACGTCGCCCAGCAGCGCCCGGCCGACATCCTCCAGCCCCTGCGCCTGCTGGCGGGTGATCGTGCTGGTCAGACCGCCGTCGGCGATGCGGAACTGGCCCAGCGCGACCTCCCAGCTCGGGTTGGACGTATAGTCGCCGTCGCCGAAGTCGTCCGCGAGGACGGTCCGCCACTCGGCCTCTGCCGGTGCTTCGCCCTCGCCCTCGCCTTCGGCCGCGCCGGCCTCGATCCCCAGCGCCGCCAGCAGCCGGGGCGAGACCCGGCCGGTCGGCTCCAGCCCACTGTCCGACTGGAAGGTGCGGATCGCGGTCCGGGTACTCGGCCCCAGCACGCCGTCGGTCGGGCCAGCCTCGTAGCCGCGATCGTTCAGGGCGCGCTGGACGGCGGCGATCTGCTGCGGCGTCGGCCCGGCGGGCCGGTCGTCCCGGTCCTGCTGGAGACGGTTCAGCAGCCCGGCACTGGCCTCGCCGGTGACGGCGAGCCCGCGATCGCGCTGATAGGCCCGGATCGCCGCCTGCGTCTGGCTGGTCAGGGTGCCGGTCACGGTGGGGATGTCGTAGCCGCGGCGGCGCAACTCGCTCTGCAGTTCGGCGATCTGGTCGGACGACAGCCCGCCGTCGGCCGGCGGCGCCTCCGCCCGGTCGCCCAGTTCGTTGCGGATGTGGTCGAGCAGCGTGGCGCTCGGCTGGCCGGTGACCAGCAGCCCCTGCTCGCGCTGGTAGGCGCGGATCGCCGCCCGGGTCTCGGCGGTGACCGTGCCGCTGATCGTCGGGATGCTGTAGCCCAGCCGGCGCAGCCCCTGCTGGGTGTCCGCGACCAGCGTGTCGGCGGCGCCAGTGTCGGCGCCCGCGCCGGTGTCGTCGGCGCCGGCCCCGAACCGCTCGCGAACCTCCTCGCTCAGGCGCTCGCGCAGCGCCGCGCTCGGCTGACCGGTCGCCAGCAGCGTCTCGTCCTGCTGATAGGCGCGGATCGCGCTGCGGGTGCGGCTGCCCATGACCCCGTCGACCGGCCCGGCATCATAACCCAGGCGGTTCAGCGCCCGCTGGATGTCGGCGACCAGCGCGCTGCGCTGGGCGACCTGCTTGAGGGCGTCGGGTTTGGCCAAGGCGGGCTTGGCCGAGGCGGTCTTGGCCGAGGCGGTCTTGGCCGAGGCGGTCTGGGCGAGGCCGGCGGCAGGCGATGTCGGCTCCGCGGCGGCAGGACCGGCCAGGAGCGCGACCGCCGCGGTACCGCCGATCAGGGCGGCGACCGCGCGCGACGCACGGGCCCTGGGCCGCCGGGCCGGCGGTGCTGCGCCGGCGGCGGTCGGGTGCGGGAGAAGGGGGTTCCGATCGGTCACGGCTTTTTCGCCTCCGGATCGATCTCATGGGCGCGGGCCTTGCCCTTCGCTTCGGCGGAGGTCAGGTCGCCCTTGTCGCGGTCGAGCGCCTTCTCGGCGTCGCGCGCCTCGGCGTCGACGTCCTTTTCCTTCTTGTGCCTGTCGACCTGCTCGCGGTAGCGGCGGGCGGCCTCGTAGTCGCCTTCGCCCTGGTTCTTACGGTCGGCCATGTCGGCCCTCCCTGGCATTCCATGAGGGCACCCGCCGCCGGACGGCGACGGGCGTGCAGGAAGTCAACGCGAAGTCCGGGCGGGAGTTCCGCCGGTGGCCGATTGCCTGGCCGGGTCGCCCCTCCCGTGCCGGTCATCCCGGACCCCGGCCGCCAGGCCGCGATCCGGGACCTCGCCGGTCGGCGCGCGGGCGGCTCGGCGGTCGGGACGGGATCGGTGGCTCCGTCGGCGCGCCGCCCGTCACGATCCTGGCGTTCGCCAGGACGACCCGCTTGTGGTAGCGGTTCGGCCCATCGTCCGTTGCGCCCACGAGCCCGCCATGCCTGCCACCCTCGCCCTCGTCACCCTGGTCGTCGCCGACTACGATGCCGCCCGCGACTGGTATCGCGACGTGCTTGGCTTTGCGGTCGTCGAGGACACCGACCTTGGCGGCGGCAAGCGCTGGGTGGCGGTGCGCCCGCCGGGCGGCGGGGCGGCGCTGTTGCTGGCGAAGTCGGCGACGCACGCGCAGGCGGCGCGGGTCGGCGACCAGACCGGCGGGCGGGTGGGCTTCTTCCTGGAGACCGAGGACTTCGCCCGCGACCACGCCGTCTTCGCCGGGCGCGGCGTGCGGTTCCTGGAGGCACCGCGGCGCGAGGCCTACGGCACCGTCGCGAAGTTCGAGGATCTCTACGGCAACCGCTGGGACCTGATCGAGCCGGCGCGGTGAGGACGAATGTCGCCGGTCGTCGCGGGCCTGGCGCCCGCCGGGACGACGGTCCGCCTACCAGGTGATCTCGAACCGGCAGGCGGGGGCGCCGTCGGCGGCGCAGGCGGTCTCGCGGGCTGCTGCCGCGGGGTGCACCAGGCGGGCGTAGAGCGTCTCGAACACCTCGGCGTGCCAGACGCAGCCCGGCCGGGGCGGCAGCGCGGCGGCGGCATCCTCCGGCGGCAGCGCCAGCGGGTTGCCGCCGAGGACGACGACGCGGCGGCGGGCGCGCGCCCCGGTCGGTTCGGTTGCGAAACGGCCGCTGCCGGCAAAGGTCCAGGCGTGCCGGGCGATCGCCGCGGTCAGCATGCGGTCGGCCAGGACCGCCGGCAGGGCGCGCAGCAGCGCGCGGGCCGGGGCCGGGATCCGGTGGGCCAGGATGTAGGCGCCGGTGCGCCGGCCGGCGTCGCGCAGCACCGCCTCGGCCAGCGGCGCCGGCATGTGGTCGTGCACTTCGGCGTGAAGCCGGGCGACCGGTCGCTCGTCGACCATCGCACCGGGCGGCTCGACCAGCCAGTCAAGGCAGCCCGCGGCGGCGAACACCCTGGCCGCCAGCCCGCCGCCGGGGTCGGCCGCCGCCAGCGCCTCGGCCAGCCGCGTCACCGCGTTTGGGCCGATCCGGTGGATCGGACCCTCCGCGCGGGCCAGCCGGGCGGCAGAAGCGCGAGGAATTGCAGGAGCGCGAGGAATTGCAGGAGCGCCGGGGGCGCCGCCGCCGGAAAGGTCGGCCTCGCGCGCCAAGGTCGGGGGCACGCCGTCGGGCATGGCTCGCGCCCCTCCTTGTGGTTTCCCGCGTCGGCGCCGCGGCCTACCGGCCCCGGGCGTCGGCCGGCGCGGCGACCCGGGCCGGCGCCGCCTCCGGCAGGTCGACCTCGACGGGCAGCTGCTCGTCGCCGCCGCCGCAGGCCTTGACCGGCGCCGGAGCGCCGTTCGCCTGCTTGCCGAGCCCGGCGCCGATCGCCGCGGGGCTGCACGACTTGCGCGACCTGTCCGCCGCCGCCTGCCAGTCGTCCATCTGCGCCTCGGCGATGGTGCGCGTCCTGTCGAAGCCGAAATCGACCTTCTTCTTCGACTGGGGCCCCCAGTAGCCGACCCGGCCCAGGTCGTAGAAGGTCCGCTGGAAGCCCGACTTCATGAACGCCTTCAGGCAGCCGAGCAGGTATTTCCGCCGCGCGCCGGTCCCCTTCCACGGATAGGAGAACAGCGCCTTGTTCATATAGAACCGGCGGTAGTTGTGCATCACCCGGTCCAGCAGCTCGGCCCGGTCCATGGCCTCCGGCTTGATGATCGGCGTGACGAAGTTGTATTTCTCGAAGTCGTAGATCTCGACCTTGTCGCCCAGCTCCTGGAACAGGTTGGAGAACGGCCAGGGCGTGTACATCGCCCAGTTGGCGAGGTCCGGCTCCCAGTCGCGGGCCATGCGGTAGGTCTCTTCCAGGGTCTCGCGCGTCTCGTTCTCCAGCCCGACGATGAACTGGGCCTCGACCACGATCCCGGCCTCGCGCAGCAGGTGGACCGCCTTCTTGTTCTGGGCGACCGTGGTTTCCTTGTTGAACCGGTCGAGCTTGAGCTGCGCTGCCGCCTCGGTGCCCAGCGAGACGTGCAGCAGGCCGGCCCTGGCGTAGAGCGGCAGCAGCTCCTCGTCGCGCAGGATGTCGGTGACCCGGGTGTTGATGCCCCACTTCACCTTGTCCGGCAGCCCGCGGGCGATCAGCTCCTCGCAGAAGGCGACGAACTTCTTGCGGTGGATGGTCGGCTCCTCGTCCGCCAGGATGAAGAACCCGACCTCGTACTTGTCGACCAGCTCCTCGATCTCGTCGACCACCGCCTTGGGGTCGCGGATTCGGTAGTCGCGCCAGAACTTCCACTGCGAGCAGAACGAGCAGGTGAACGGGCAGCCGCGCGCCATGTTCGGGATCGCGACGCGGGTGTTCATCGGGATGTAGCTGTACTTGTCCCAGTCGAGGATGCCCCAGTCGGGCTTGATGCCGTCCAGGTCCTTGACCGTGCCGGCCGCCGGCGTGGCGACGATCTTGCCGGCCAGGGGGAAGGCGAGGCCCTGGATCGCCGAGCGGTCGCGCTGCCAGCGGCCCTCCGCCACGGTGCGCGCGACCTCGACCACGATCTCCTCGCCCTCGCCGCGGACGATGGCGTCGATCCACGGCGCCTCGGTCAGCACCTGCTTGTACATGAAGGTGGCGTGCACGCCGCCCAACAGGGTGACCGCGTCGGGATGCAGCTCCTTGGCGATCTGAAGCGCCCGCTCCGCCTTGTAGATCGACGGGGTGATCGCCGTGGCGCCGACGATGTCGGGCTTCTCCTCGGCCAGGATCCGGCGCAGGTCGTCGTCGGAGAGGTCGTGGGTCATCGCGTCAACGAAGCGGATGTCGTCGAACCCGCCGGCCTTCAGCGCCCCGGCGATGTAGGCCGCCCAGGCCGGCGGCCAGTTGCCGGCGATCTCGGCGCCGCCTGAATGGTAGTTCGGGTGGATCAGCACGATGCGCATGGGTCGCCTCCTCCTGGGACGGAGACGAGCCTAGGCCGTGACACCGACGCGAGTGTTGATCTGCGTCAACGTAAAGTCAGATTGACAGTTGCTCGACGCCTTACGGCTCCGGCACCCCCAGGCGCGCCAAGCGCCGTTCCCGGTGGAAGACGTAGAGCCCGGCGCCGACGATGATCGCGACGCCGAGCCACGTCGTCGCGTCCGGGAAATCGCCAAAGATGAGGAGGCCCAGCAACGTCGCGCTGATGATCTCCAGGTACTGGAACGGCGCCAGGATGCCGGCCGGGGCGCGGCGGAACGCCATCACGACCAGCAGGTGGCCGATCGTCGCCACCGCGCCGACGCCGGCTAGCATCAGCCATTCGACCTGCGTCGGCCAGGCCGGGTCCAGCACCGCGATGCCGGTCAGTTGCCCCGCCAGGATGGCGACGGTCAGCATCGCGAGCGCGAAGGCGCCGGCCCAGAACTGCATGGCGACCGCGCCCTCGGCCTGGAGGAAGCGGGTCAGCGTCAGGTAGCCGGCGAAGCAGGTCGCCGCCGCCAGCGGCAGAAGCGCGGGCAGCCCGAACACCTGCCAGCTGGGCTGGATCACCACCAGCGCGCCGGCGAAGCCGACCAGGATCGCCGTGACCCGGCGCCAGCCGATCGCCTCCCCCAGGAACAGCGCGGACATCAGGGTCAGGATCAGCGGTTCGACGAAGAAGATCGCGATCGCGTCGGCCAGCGGCAGCCACACCAGGCTCCAGAAGAACAGCAGCGTCGTCCCGGCGATCAGCGCGCCGCGGGCGGCATGGATGTCGAGCCGCGGCCGCACCGCCGGCCGGCCCAGCGCCAGCAGCGGCAGCGCCAGGAACAGGGTCTGGAAGAAGAACCGGCCCCAGGCGACCTGCCCCGGGGCCATGGTCGCCGCCAGCAGCTTGGCCAGCGCGTCGATCGCCGGCACCAGCAGCATGGCGCCGCCCATCAGCAGCATGCCCGTCTCCACCGAGGAACGGGCCGCGGGCCGGGGAACGGCGGCGGCGTCGAGGGGCGGTGCGGCGGCGGCGGCGGCGGGGTCCGCCGCCGCGACGCCCGTCTGCGAGGACGGCGGGGCGGACATGACGCAAAACGTGCCATCGGCTCGCCGATCCGGCAACGCCGCTTTTTGCGGGTGCCGGGGCGACGGGCCTGCGTCCTCGCGGCTCCGATGCCGGCGGGGCGGAATCGCCCGTGGCGGACGCCTGAGGGACCGGGGCCGGGAGCCGGTCGTCCCGGCCGGGCCGGACGGGAGCGGTCCGGCACTTCGCTTGTCTGCCGGGCCGAGTTCGTCTAGATGGGGGCCGCACGCACGCCAGAGGTCCCCTGATGCACCCGTTCCGCACCCACACCTGCAATGCCCTCGGTCTGGATCACGTCGGCGAGACGGTCCGCCTGTCCGGCTGGATCCACCGCAAGCGCGACCACGGCAACCTGCTGTTCGTCGACCTGCGCGACCATTTCGGCATCACCCAGGTGGTCGCCGACCGGTCGTCGGAGCATTTCGCGACGCTGGAGAGCCTGCCGCTGGAAAGCGTGATCACGGTGACCGGCAGTGTCGTGGCGCGCACCGAGGAGACGGTCAACCCGACGCTCGCCACCGGGCGGGTGGAGCTGACCGTCGCCGAACTGGCGGTGCGCTCGACCTCCGCCCAGCTGCCCTTCCCGGTCAACAGCGAGCAGCCCTATCCGGAGGAGATGCGGCTGAAGCACCGCTATCTCGACCTGCGGCGGGAGCGCAACCACTGGATCGTCCGGAAGCGGTCGGAGATCGTGGCCTCGATCCGGCAGGCGATGGTGGAGCGGGGATTCCTCGAGATCACCACGCCGATCCTGACCGCGACCAGCCCGGAAGGCGCGCGCGACTACGTGGTTCCGGCGCGGCTGCATCCGGGCAAGTTCTACGCCCTGCCGCAGGCACCGCAGATGTTCAAGCAGCTGCTGATGGTGGCCGGGTTCGACCGGTATTTCCAGGTCGCGCCCTGCTTCCGCGACGAGGCGGCGCGCGCCGACCGGTCGCCGGGCGAGTTCTACCAGCTCGACATCGAGATGAGCTTCGTCGAGCAGGAGGACGTGCTGGGAACCATGGAGGGCGTGCTGCACCAGGTCTTCGACCAGCACGCCACCAAGCCGGTCGACGCCCTGCCGTGGCGGCGGATTCCCTATGCCGAGTCGATGCTGAAATACGGCTCCGACAAGCCGGACCTGCGCAACCCGCTGGTCATCGCCGACGTGACCGAGGCGTTCCGCGGCTCCGACTTCGGGATCTTCGCCAAGGCGATCGACGGCGGCGCGGTGGTGCGGGCGATCCCTGCGCCCGGCGCGGCGGCGCAGCCGCGCTCGTTCTTCGACAAGATGAACGACTGGGCGCGCGAGGAGCAGGAGGCCGCGGGCCTCGGCTACGTGATCTTCGGCGACGACGGCGAGGCCAGGGGCCCGATCGCCAAGCGGCTCACCGCCGACCGGCTGGCCGCGATCCGCGAGGCTGCGGGTCTCGCCGGCGGCGACGCGGTGTTCTTCGCGTGCGACCACCCGGGCCCGGCGGCGAAGCTGGCCGGCGCGGCCCGGCTGAAGCTCGGCCTCGACCTGGGGCTGACCGAACTCGACGCCTTCCGGTTCTGCTGGATCGTCGATTTCCCGATGTACGAGCTGGACGAGGAGACCGACCAGATCGTCTTCTCGCACAACCCGTTCTCGATGCCGCAGGGCGGCCTGGACGACCTCCTGAACAAGCACCCGCTGGAGGTCATGGGCTGGCAGTACGACGTGGTCTGCAACGGCATGGAGCTGGGCTCCGGCGCGATCCGCAACCACGTGCCGGAGATCATGTTCAAGGCGTTCGAGATTGCCGGCTATTCCGCGGACGAGACCGAGAAGACCTTCGGCAGCCTCCTGCGGGCGTTCCGCTACGGCGCGCCGCCGCATGGCGGCATGGCGCCGGGCATCGACCGCATCGTCATGCTGCTGGCCGGCCTGCCCAACATCCGCGAGGGCATCGCCTTCCCGATGAGCCAGCAGGTCGAGGACCTGCTGATGGGCGCGCCGACCGAGATCTCCGAAAAGCACCTGCGCGAGTTGCACCTGCGGGTCCACCTGCCGCCGAAGATGAAGCAGCAGGCGGCGACCGGCACGGAGGGGGAGTAGCGACCCTGTTCCCGGTCGTCCCGGACGGCGCGGCCGGGCGCGATCCGGGATGACGCGCGGGAAGGGGGAACGGGCAGCCGCCATGACCGGCCATACCCGCAAGCACCACGCCCGCCGGCCGCCGAAGCCGGCGACGCCGGAACGGCTGGAGAAGGCGGCGCTGTGGTACCTGGAGCGCTGGTCGGCCACCGGGGCCAGCCTGCGCGCCGTCCTGTTGCGCCGGGTGCGGCGGTCCGCGGAGCTGCACGGCACCGACCCGGAGGAGGGTGCGCGGGCGGTCGAGGCGATCGTCGAGACGTGCCGGCGGGCTGGACTGGTCGACGATGCCGCCTTCGCCGAGGCCCGCGCCCGCACGCTCGCCCGCCGCGGCGCCGGGCCGAAGCAGATCCGCGCCCGGCTGAGGGGCAAGGGCGTCGACGACGACACCGCGGATGCCGCGCTGGCCGCGCTCGACGCCGAGACGCCGGGCGATCCTGAATTGGCGGCGGCGGTGGTGCTGGCCCGGCGCCGGCGGCTGGGGCCGTGGCGCGGCGACGCGGCGGAGCGCGCGGCGCGGCGGGACCGCGACATGGCGGCGCTCGGCCGCGCGGGCTTCGACCTCGACATCGCGCGCCGGGTGATCGACGCCGCAGACCCCTCGGAGCTGGAGGAGGAGGCGGGGCCGCTTCCCTGAACCCGGCCTCCCACCCGCTTTTCGCGCAACTGTCGTTTGGGGTCGCCGCGCTTCCTGGGTTAGCCTGCCTTCGGCCGATGTGCCTTCGAACCGGACAGGCGGGGTCGAACCCGCCGTCGGCGCGGCGGCCGGGGGAACAGCCGACGCCAGGGAAGGGAGCGTGCCCGCATGTCCGTCAGGGCGGAACAGCAGAAGGCCGAGGTCGTCGAGAAGATCGTCGCCCTGGCCCGGGACCGGGTTGAGAAGGGGCGCGTCGAGGCGGCCGAGACGTTCATCCGCCTCTACTACCGATACGTCCCGCCCGACGACATGCTGGCCGAGGAGGTGCCCGACCTCTACGGCGCGGTGATCGCGCTGTGGCAGTTCGGTCACCAGCGCAGGCCGGGCGAACCGCGCATCCGCGTGGCCAATCCCCGCTTCGAGGAGCATGGCTGGCAGTCGAGCCACACGGTCGTCGAGATCGTCAACGACGATATGCCGTTCCTGGTCGACAGCGTGACCCAGGCACTGAACCAGCTGGGGTTGACCGTGCACCTGGTGATCCACCCGGTGATCCGGGTGGAGCGGGACTCGGGCGGCAAGATGATCGGCCTGCGCGACCCGGCCGGGGCGGTCACGTCCAGCGCCGGGACCGACGGCATCGACCGCGACGAGAGCTTCATGCATATCGAGGTCGACGAGCAGACCTCGACCGAGGCGCTGGCGCGGATCGAGGTGCGGATCGCCGAGGTGCTGCAGGAGGTGCGCGCCGCCGTCGAGGACTGGCAGGCGATGCGCAGCCGGATGCAGGAGCTGATCGGCGAGCTGACGGCAGGCCCGCTGCCGGTGCCGGAGGAGGAGCAGGAGGAGGTCTGCGCCTTCCTGGAATGGCTGGGCGACGACCACTTCACCTTCCTCGGCTACCGCGCCTACGACTTCGAGGGCGAGGACGAGGCGGCCGAGATGGCCACGGTGCCGGACAGCGGCCTGGGCATCCTGCGCGGCACCGACGTGACCCTGTTCGAGGGCATGCGCAAGCATTTCGGCACCTTGCCGCCGGACGTGAAAGCGTTCATCACGGCGCCCCGTGTGCTGATGGTGACCAAGGCGAACCGGCTGTCGACGGTGCACCGGTCGGTCCATCTGGACACCATCATCGTCAAGCGCTTCGACGGCGACGGCGACGGCGCGGTGATCGGCGAGCACCAGTTCGCCGGGCTGTTCACCTCTACCGCCTACAACCGGTCCGCCCGGGACATCCCGTATCTGCGGCGCAAGGTCCGCCGGGTTCTGGAGATGGCGGGGGTCGACCCGCGCAGCCACGACGGCAAGGCGCTGACCAACATCCTGGACACCTATCCCCGCGACGAGCTGTTCCAGATCTCCGACCAGGAGCTGCTGGACATCGCCATGGGCGTGCTGCACCTCCAGGAACGCCAGCGCACGGCCCTCTTCGTGCGCAAGGACCCGTTCGAGCGGTTCATGTCGTGCCTGATCTACGTCCCGCGCGACCGCTACGACACCGACCTGCGGCGGAAGTTCCAGGACATCCTGGAGCGGGCGTTCAACGGCGAAGTCACGGCCTTCTACACCCAGCTGACCGAGGGCGTGCACGCGCGCGTCCATTTCATCGTGCGCACGGTGCCCGGCGAGATCCCGGACGTGCCGCCGTCCGATGTCGAGGGCGCGCTGGTCGAGGCCGGTCGCAGCTGGGCCGATCACCTCCAGGACGCGCTGATCGAGGCGAAGGGGGAGGAACAGGGCCTTGCCCTGTTCCGCCGCTATCGCGACGCCTTCTCGACCTTCTATACCGAGACCTCGCAGCCCCAGGCGGCGGTGCTGGACATCGACCGGATCGAGCGGGTGTTCGCCGACGGCGTGGTCGGCCTCAGCCTCTACCGGCCGATCGAGTCGGCGGAGCGCGAGGTGCGGTTCAAGCTCTACAACCGCGACAGCCCGGTGCCGCTCAGCGACGTGCTGCCGATGCTGGAGCACATGGGCCTCAAGGTGATCTCGGAGAATCCCTTCGAGATCAGCCCCGACGGCCACCGCTCCGCGCTGTGGCTGCACGACTTCGTCATGGAGACCCGCGACGCGCGGCCGATCGAGCTCGGGCCCCTCAAGGAGGCGTTCCAGGAGGCGTTCCGCCGGATCTGGTACGCCGAGATGGAGGACGACGGGTTCAATCGGCTGGTGGTCGGCGCCGGGCTCGAGTGGCGCCAGGTGGTGCTGCTGCGCGCCTACGCGAAATACCTGCGCCAGGCGCGGATCGGGTTCTCGCAGGACGCGCTGGAGGACACGCTCTCGGCCTATCCGACGATCAGCCGGCTCCTGGTCGCGCTGTTCGAGGCGCGGTTCGACCCGGCGCGGGAGGACGGGCGCGAGGCCCGCGTCGCCGAACTGGAAGCCGACATCGCCGAGGGGCTGGACGCGGTCGCGAACCTGGACGAGGACCGCATCCTGCGCCGCTTCCTGAACCTGATCGGCGCCACCCTGCGCACCAACTACTTCCAGCCGGCCGAGGGCGGCGGGCCGAAGCCCTACGTCTCGTTCAAGCTGGACAGCCGCCAAATCGACGACCTGCCGCTGCCGCGGCCGATGGTCGAGGTGTTCGTCTACTCGCCGCGGGTCGAGGCCGTGCATCTGCGCGGCGGCAAGGTGGCGCGGGGCGGCATCCGCTGGTCCGACCGGCGCGAGGACTTCCGCACCGAGATCCTCGGCCTGATGAAGGCGCAGATGGTCAAGAACGCGGTGATCGTGCCGGTCGGCTCGAAGGGCGGCTTCGTCGTCAAGCGCCCGCCCCGCGGCGGCGGCCGGGAGGCGATCCAGGCCGAAGGCATCGAGTGCTACAAGACCATGATGCGCGGCCTCCTGGACGTCACCGACAACCTGGAGGCGGCGGCCGGCGGCGAGCAGAGGCTGGTCCATCCCCCGGACGTGCTGCGCTACGACGGGGACGATCCCTATCTGGTGGTCGCCGCCGACAAGGGCACCGCGACCTTCTCGGACATCGCCAACACGGTCAGCCAGGACTACGGGTTCTGGCTCGACGACGCCTTCGCGTCGGGCGGGTCGGCCGGCTACGACCACAAGAAGATGGGCATCACCGCCCGCGGCGCCTGGGAATCGGTCAAGCGGCACTTCCGCGAGATGGGGGTGGACACCCAGAGCCAGCCCTTCTCGGTGATCGGCGTCGGCGATATGTCGGGCGACGTGTTCGGCAACGGCATGCTGCTGTCCGAGCACATCCGCCTGATCGGCGCGTTCAACCACCTGCACATCTTCGTCGACCCCGATCCGGACCCGGCCACCGCCTTCGGGGAGCGACGCCGGCTGTTCGAGCTGGGGCGCGGCTCGTGGGACCAGTACGACGGCAGCTTGATCTCCCCGGGCGGCGGGGTGTTCGACCGCAGCGCCAAGTCGATCAAGCTGACCCCGGAGATGCGCCGGGCATTCGGCATCGAGACCGAGCGGTTGACCCCGAACGACCTGATCTCCGCCATGCTGAAGGCCGAGGTCGACCTGCTGTGGTTCGGCGGCATCGGCACCTACGTCAAGTCGAGCGACGAGAGCCATGCCGAGGTCGGCGACAAGGCCAACGACAGCCTGCGGGTCGACGGTCGGGACCTGCGCGCCCGGGTGATCGGCGAAGGCGCCAATCTGGGCGTCACCCAGCCGGGCCGGATCGAGTTCGCGGCCAGGGGCGGCCGGATCAACACCGACTTCATCGACAATTCCGCCGGCGTCGACACCTCCGACCACGAGGTCAACATCAAGATCCTGCTGGGCCAGGTCTGCCGCGGCGGCGACATGACGCTGAAGCAGCGCAACCAGCTGCTCGGCTCGATGACCGAGGAGGTCGCCCGGCTGGTGCTGCGCGACAACTACCTCCAGACCCAGGCGCTGACCCTGGCGGTGGCCGAGGCGCCGGAGCTCCTGGACCAGCAGGCGCGCTTCATGAAGTCCCTGGAGAAGGCCGGCAAGCTGAACCGCGCGGTCGAGGACCTGCCCGACGACGAGGCGCTGACCGAGCGCCTGGGCCGTCGCGAGGGACTGACCCGGCCGGAGCTGTCGGTGCTGCTGTCCTATGCCAAGATCACGCTCTACGACGACCTGCTGGCGAGCGACCTGCCGGACGATCCGTTCCTGGAGGACGACCTGATCCGGTATTTCCCGACCCCGCTGCAGGAGGGGTTCGCCGGGTGGATCCGCGGCCACACCCTGAAGCGGGAGATCATCGCGACGGCGACCGTCAACTCGCTGGTCAACCGCACCGGGCCGACCTTCATGGCGGAGACCGCGGACCGCACCGGGATGGGCGCGTCGGACATCACGCGGGCCTATATCGTGGTGCGCGACAGCTTCGGCCTGCGCGACCTGTGGGCCCGGATCGAGGCGCTGGACACCCGAGTCGACGCCGGCATGCAGACCCGGATGATGCTGCAGACCCGCAAGCTGGTCGACCGCGCCACCAGCTGGATGCTGCGCAATGTTGGGGAGCACCTGGAGATCGGCGTCCAGATCGAGCACTACCGCCCCGGCATCGAGGCGCTGCGCCGGCACCTGGACGAGGTGCTCTACGCCGAGGCGCGCGAGGTGGTCGAGGCGCGCATGGCGGAGATGGTCGAGGCCGGCGTGCCGGCCGACCTGGCGCACGAGATCGCCGCGCTCAACCTGATCGCCGCCGGCCTCGACCTGATCCGCATCGCCGACATGTCGGGCGTGCCGCTGCCCCAGGTCGGGCCGGTGTATTTCGACCTGGGCCGGCGGCTGGGCATCGCCTGGCTGCGCGACAGCGCGGTCAAGATGCAGGTCGGCAACCACTGGCAGAAGCAGGCGATCGCCGCGATCGTCGACGACCTCTACGCGCTTCAGGCCGACCTGACCGTCCGGGTGCTGGAGACCGGCGCGCTGCCGGTCGCGGCAGACGCCGAGGCGGACCAGGGCCGGGCGGCCTGGACCGACGGCCTGGCGCTCGACGAGTGGGTCGAGCGCCGGCGCGCGCCGATCGAGCGGATCGACCAGCTGATCGCGGAGCTGAGGGCGCTGGACCATGTCGACCTGTCGATGCTGGCCGTCGCCAATCGGCGGTTGCGCAGCCTGATGGCCGGCTAGTCCGAAAGCGGCGGGGCGCCACGCATGCGCCCTGCCGCCGCCACACTTCCCGGACTTGATTGCGTCGCGCGCAGGCCGATTTTGTGACAGACCGGCCACCATGCGACGGAAGGGTTCTGTTTTGCCGACCGAGAAGACGCACCGCTTCGAACGCAGGGCGCTGGGCGCAGCATTGTTGCTGGCCGGTGCCCTGGCCCTCGGCCTCGGCGCTCCGGGGCCGGCCGCCCGGGCACAGGACGCCGCCGGCGTCGTCGAAAGCCATGCGCTGGCGGAATACGGCGAGCCGAAATACGGCCCCGACTTCGCCCATTTCGACTACGCCGACCCGAATGCGCCGGTCGGCGGGCAGATCACCCTGACCGGCGCGCGGTCGAGCTTCGACAGCCTGAACACGCTGCCGATCCAGGGCGAATACGCGACCAATGTCGGGCTCGCCAAGGTCGGCCTGATGACCGAAAGCCAGGACGAGCTCTCGGTCGCCTACGGCGTCCTGGCGGAACGCGTCGAGTACCCGGAGGACCGGTCCTGGCTGACCTTCACCCTGCGGGAGGACGCGGTCTGGGACGACGGGGAGCCGGTGACCGCGGAGGACGTGGCCTGGTCGTTCGACCAGGTGACGGCCCACGGCCGGCCGTTCCTGAAGGCCTTCTTCGACGACGTGACCGGGGTCGAGGTGCTGGACGCGCGGCGGGTCCGATTCACCTTCGCGACCACCGGCACGATGCAGCCGCTGATGCGCGTCGCCACCGTGCTGCCGGTCGAACCGAAGCACTGGTGGACCGAGGAGGGAGCGGACCGCGACATCGCCGGCTCGATCCTGGAGCCGGCGCCCTGGGCCGGACCCTACCGGATCGTCGACGTCGACCCGGGCCGCTCGATCACCTACGAACGGAAGGAAGACTGGTGGGGCTGGGACCTGCCGGTCTTCGAGGGGCAGTTCAATTTCGACCGGATCACCTACGATTACTACCGCGACCCGACGGTGGAGTTCGAGGCGTTCCGGGCGGGCGAATACGATTTCCGGCGGGAATTCACCTCGCGCCAGTGGGCGACCGGGTACGACTTCGACGCGGTGGACGACGGCCGGATCCGGCGGCGGGAGGTCGAGGAGATCGACTACATGGGGATCTACGGCTACTTCCTGAACAGCCGCGACCTCCTGTTCGCCGATCCGCGGGCGCGGCAGGCGCTGACCTACCTGTACCCGTTCGAATGGGTCCAGGCGAACGTGATGTACGGCTACTATCAGCGGGTCGACAGCTACTTCCCCGGTTCGGAATACGCGGCCATGGGTGCGCCCGAGGGCCGGGAGCTCGAGATCCTGGAGGAATACCGCGGCCGGATTCCCGACGGTCTTTTCGAGGGCACGACCGAACTGCCCGCCAACCCGCAGAGCCGGGTCAGCCGCGAGAACCGGCGCGAGGCGCTGCGGCTGTTGGCCGAGGCCGGGTTCGAGGTGCGCGACGGCCGGATGGTGGATGCCGAGACCGGGACGCCCTACGATTTTCAGATCCTGCTGCGCAGCCCGGCGCTGGAGCCCCATACCCAGGCATGGATCCGCAACCTGGAAGCGGTCGGCATCACCGCGAACATCCGGGTGGTTGATTCGGCGCAGTACCAGCTGCTGATGAACAGGTTCGACTTCCAGGCCGCGCCGGTGGCCTATACCTTCTTCCCACCGCCGGGACCGGAGCTGCGCAATCGTTTCGCCTGCGAGACGGTAGATATGGAGGGATCGGCCAACTACCTCGGGGTCTGCGATCCCGTGGTGGACGACCTCGTCGGCCGGATCGTCGCGGCGCCGACGCTGGAGGAAAAGGAGGTCCTGACCCGGGTCCTGGACCGGGTACTGATGAGCGGCTGGTACGTGGTGCCGGCGTGGTACAACGAGGTCGCCTGGATCGCCTTCTGGGACAAGTTCAGCTGGCCGGAGGAGGCGGCGCCGCTGCGCGACTACGCCTTCCCGAACTCGATCCGGTTCCAGCCGACCTGGTGGGTCGATCCCGACAAGGCGGCCGCGCTGGCCGCGGCGCGTTGAGGGTGGCGGGCCGGCCGGCGGTGCGGCGTGCGGCGACCGACGCAGGGGAGCGCCGGCCGGGCCCCGGCCGGTCCTGCCGAAGGCGAAGGGAGAGGGCATGACGGCGAATTTTCGTGACGGGGTGCGGCGGATCGGCGGTCGCGCGGCGGCGCTGGCGGCGGTCGCGCTGCTGGCCGGCGGCGCCGCGGCGCAGGAGGGCGGCGCCACGGCGACCGAGGACGGGCTGACCGAGCTGACCCGGTTCGCCGAATTCGGCGAGCCGCTGTACCCGCCGGGCTTCGAGCATTTCGACTACGCCGACCCCGACGCGCCCAAGGGCGGCGCGATCACGCTGGGCGCCTTCGGCAGCTTCGAGCGGCTGGACACGATCACGCTCGGCGGGCCCTGGGCGGCCGGCATCGGCCTGACCGGCGACACCCTGATGACCGGGTCGGGCGACGAGCTGTCGGCCTACTACCCCTCGATCGCCACTTCGGTGAAGGTGCCGGACGACCTCTCCTACGCGATCTTCACCATCCACCCCGAGGCGCGGTGGCACGACGGCCATCCGATCACGGCGGAGGACTTCGTCTTCTCCTTCGAGAACGTGAAGGAGAACGGCCGTCCCCTGCTGCAGGAGTTCTGGCGCGACGTCGAGAGCGCGACGGCGATCAGCGAGCGGGAGCTGCGCTTCGACTTCGCCACGCGCAACAACTGGCGGACGCTGGCGCTTGCCGCCGGGATGTCGCCGGAACCCAAGCACTGGTGGGCGGAGACCGGCCGCGACATCACCCAGAGCACGCTGGAGCCGACGCTCAGCGAGGGCCCCTACCGCATCGCCTCGGTCGATGCCGGCCGGTCGATCACCTACGAGCGGGTCGAGGACTACTGGGCCGCGGACCTGCCGGTGAACCGGGGCGCCAATAATTTCGACCGGATCACCTATATCTACTTCCGCGACATCGAGGTGATGTTCCAGGCGTTCCTGGGCGGCGAGTTCGACTTCTGGACCGAGAACCGCGCCCAGCGCTGGGCCACGTCCTACGACATTCCGGAGGTGGAGCAGGGGTGGATCCAGCGCGGGGAATTCCCACAGAACCAGCCGCGCGGCTATATCGGCTTCGTCTTCAACACCCGCTCGGACGTCTTCAGCGACCCGCGGGTGCGCGAGGCGGTCGGCATGCTCTGGGACTTCGAGTGGACGCGGGAGAACGTCTTCTACGGCCAGTACGAGCGGGCGAAGAGCCATTTTCCCAACTCCGACTACGGCATCACCGATTTCCCGCTGCCGGAAGGCCAGGAGCTGGCGCTGCTGGAGCCGCATCGCGACCGGCTGCCGCCCGAGCTGTTCGAGCAGGCGTTCACGGTCCCGACCACCGACGGCTCGGGCCGGATCCGGCAGAATCTGCGCGACGCGCTGGCGCTGCTGCGCGAGGCGGGATGGGAGGTCCGCGACGGCATGTTGACGAATGTCGAGACCGGCGAGCCGCTGACCTTTGAATTCGTCGAGAACTCCGACACCCTGCTGCGCGTGGTCGAGCCGTTCGCCCGCAACCTGGAGCGCGCCGGGATCACGATGGACATCCGGATCGTCGATTCCGCGCAGTACGAGCGGCGAACGGATGATTTCGACTACGACATGATCTATATCGGTGCCAACTTCTTCCCGCCGCCGGGGCAGGAACTGTTCACCTATTTCCACTCCGAGGCGGCGGACCAGCGCGGCTCGGCCAACTGGGCCGGGATCGAGAATCCGGTGGTCGACGCCCTGCTGGCCGACGCGATCGCGGCCGAGGATCTGGAGACCAAGAAGGCCGCCACCCGCGCCATGGACCGGGTGATGCTGTGGGAGCACTACATCATCCCGTCCTACTACAACGATGAGACCTGGGCCGCCTGGTGGAACAAGCTCGGCCGGCCCGACGAACTGCCGGAATACGGCATCGGCTTCCCGACGGTCTGGTGGTACGACCCGGACCTCGCGGCCGCCCTGCCGGACTGACCTGACCCGTTCGCCGCGCCCGAGGAGCGATCGACGCCCCGATGCTGGCCTATATCATCCGGCGCCTGCTGCTGATCATCCCGACCCTGTTCGGGATCATGGTGCTGAACTTTGCCATCGTGCAGTTCGCGCCCGGCGGCCCGGTCGAGCAGATGATCGCCCAGATCCAGGGCACCGCGACCGAGGCGACCGCCCGGATCTCCGGCTCCGCGGCGGGCGACATAGAAGGCGGACCCGGGGCCGGCGCGGGCACCGACGGCGGCTCCGACCTGACCTCGAAATACCGGGGTGCCCAGGGGCTGGACCCGGAGTTCATCGCGGACCTGGAGCGCATGTTCGGCTTCGACAAGCCGCTGCACGAGCGCTTCCTGATGATGATGGGGAACTATCTCACCTTCGACTTCGGCGAGAGCTATTTCCGAGACCAGAGGGTGATCGACCTGGTGCTGGACAAGATCCCGGTGTCGATCTCGCTCGGCCTGTGGACCACGCTGCTGGTCTACCTGATCTCGATCCCGCTCGGCATCCGCAAGGCGATCCGGGACGGCAGCCGCTTCGACATCTGGTCGTCGGGCGTGGTGATCGTCGGCTACGCGATCCCGAACTTCCTGTTCGCCGTGCTGCTGATCGTCCTGTTCGCGGGCGGCCGGTACCTCGACTGGTTCCCGCTGCGCGGCCTGGTCTCCGACGATTGGGAGACCTTGAGCTGGTGGCGCCAGATCCTGGACTATTTCTGGCACATCACCCTGCCGGTGGCGGCGATGGTGATCAGCGGCTTCGCCACGCTGACCATGCTGACGAAGAACTCGTTCCTCGACGAGATCAACAAGCAGTACGTGCTGACCGCGCGGGCCAAGGGGCTGACCGAGAACCGCGTGCTCTACGGGCACGTGTTCCGCAACGCGATGCTGATCGTGATCGCCGGCTTCCCCGGCGCGTTCATCAGCATCCTGTTCACCGGGTCGGTATTCATCGAGGTGATCTTCTCGCTCGACGGCCTCGGCCTGCTCGGCTTCGAGGCGGCGATCAACCGCGACTATCCGGTGGTGTTCGCCACGCTCTATTTCTTCACCCTGCTCGGGCTGGTGATGAAGCTGATCGAGGACGTGGTCTACACGGTCATCGACCCGCGAATCGATTTCGAGGCCCGCCGTGTCTGACCGCGCCTCCACGCACCCCACCCCGCCCTCCGGGGGGCCGCCGCCCGAGCGCGAGCGCGACCGGGACCGGACCCATGCCCACGATCCGGAGCGCCAGGTGCCCCGCGAAGACCCGGCGGCGGTGCCGGGCGCCCATGTCGAGGACCGGGCCGGCGCCCGTCCCGCCGCCGACCCGGCCCTGACCGCGACGCCGCCCACCGACCGGTTCCTCGGCATGGTCGCGATCTCGCCGCTGACCCGCCGGCGGCTGCACAACTTCCGGGCCAACCGCCGCGGCTACTGGGCGCTGATCGTCTTCGTCGTGCTGTTCGTGCTGAGCCTGTTCGCGGAGTTCATCGCCAACGACAAGCCGCTGCTGGTCCGCTACGACGGCGACTTCTTTGTCCCGGTCCTGGTGTCCTATCCGGAGACGGCGTTCGGCGGCGAGTTCGAGACCGAGGCGGAGTACCGCGACCCGTTCGTCAAGGACCTGATCGCCGAGAAGGGCTGGATGGTCTGGCCGCTGGTGCCGTTCTCCTACCGGACGATCAACTACGACCTGCCCCAGCCGGCGCCCTCGCCGCCCGATTCGGTGAACTGGCTGGGCACCGACGACCAAGGACGCGACGTGCTCGCGCGGCTGATCTACGGCTTCCGGCTCTCGGTCCTGTTCGGGCTGGCCCTGACCGTCTTCTCCAGCGTCGTCGGCGTCGCCGCCGGCGCGGTGCAGGGCTATTTCGGCGGCTGGACCGACCTGATCTTCCAGCGGGTGATCGAGGTCTGGCAGGGCCTGCCGGTGCTCTACCTGCTGATCATCATGTCGAGCTTCATCATTCCGGGGTTCTGGACGCTCCTGTTCCTGATGCTGCTGTTCAACTGGATGGCGCTGGTCGGCGTGGTGCGGGCGGAGTTCCTGCGCGCGCGCAACTTCGACTATGTCCGCGCCGCCAAGGCGCTGGGCCAGCCCGACCGGGTGATCATGTTCAAGCACGTGCTGCCGAACGCCATGGTGGCGACGATCACCTTCCTGCCGTTCATCCTGACCGGCGCGATCACCGCGCTGACCGGCCTCGACTTCCTGGGCTTCGGCCTGCCGCCGGGCAGCCCGTCGCTGGGCGAGCTGGTCCAGCAGGGCAAGTCGAACCTGCAGGCGCCGTGGCTGGGCTTCACCGCCTTCTTCGCGCTGGCGGTGATGCTGAGCCTCCTGGTCTTCATCGGCGAGGCGCTGCGCGACGCCTTCGACCCGAGGAAGGCGGTCGGCCCGATACCCGGCCGGGGGCATGCCGCCAGGCCCGCCGCCCAGCCCAAGGCGGCCGAATGAGCCCGCAGACCGACACCGGACGCCGAAGCCGATGACCGACGCCGCCGTCACCCGCCCCGCCGACGCCGAACGCGACGCCGCCGTGCCGCTGGTCGCGGTCGACGACCTCTCGGTCCGGTTCGAGATGCCGGGCGGCGGGGTCGATGCCGTGCGCGGGGTGTCGTTCTCGATCGACAAGGGCGAAACCGTGGCCCTGGTCGGCGAATCGGGCTCCGGCAAGTCGGTCACCGCGCTCTCGATCCTGCAGCTGCTGCCCTATCCCATGGCGCAGCACCCGACCGGCTCGATCCGGATCCAGGGGACCGAGATGGTCGGCGCCGGGGAAAAGACGCTGCAGAAGGTCCGCGGCAACCGGATCTCGATGATCTTCCAGGAGCCGATGACCAGCCTCAACCCGCTGCATACGGTCGAGCGGCAGGTCTCGGAGGTGCTGGGCATCCACAAGGGGCTGGGCAAGGCGGCCGCCCGGGCGCGCACGCTCGAGCTGCTGCGCCTGGTTGGCCTGCCGGAGGCGGAGCGGCGGCTGGGCGCCTATCCGCACCAGCTCTCCGGCGGCCAGCGCCAGCGCGTCATGATCGCCATGGCGCTGGCGAACGAACCGGACCTGCTGATCGCCGACGAGCCGACGACGGCGCTCGACGTCACCATCCAGGCGCAGATCCTGGCGCTCCTGAAGGATCTCCAGAGGCGCTTCGGCATGGCGCTGCTGCTGATCACCCACGACCTCTCCGTGGTGCGCAAGATGGCCGACAAGGTCTGCGTCATGAACCAGGGCGAGATCGTCGAGGCGGCGCTGGTCGACCGACTGTTCGCCGATCCGCAGCATGCCTACACCCGCCGCCTGCTGGCGGCCGAGCCGAAAGGCAAGCCAGCGCCGCGCGCGTCCGACGCGCCGGAGGTGATGCGCGGCGACGACGTGAAGGTCTGGTTCCCGATCCAGCGCGGGCTGATGCGCCGCACCGTCGACCACGTCAAGGCGGTCGACGGCATCGACGTGCTGGTGCGCGAAGGCCACACGGTCGGCGTCGTCGGCGAATCCGGCTCCGGCAAGACCACGCTGGGCCTGGCGCTGTTGCGCCTGATCGGCTCGGAAGGCGACATCCGGTTCGACGGCAAGCCGCTGCAGGGCCTGCAGTTCAAGGAGCTGCGGCCGCTGCGCCGGCAGATGCAGATCGTCTTCCAGGATCCGTTCGGGTCCTTGAGCCCGCGGATGTCGGTCTCCGAGATCATCGCCGAGGGCCTGAAGGTCCACGGCATCGGCGGCACCGCGGCGGAGCGCGAGCGGCTGATCGTCGAATCGCTGGAGGAGGTCGGCCTGGACCCGGCGGCGCGGCACCGCTATCCGCACGAATTCTCCGGCGGCCAGCGCCAGCGGATCGCGATCGCCCGGGCGATGGTGCTGAAGCCGCGCTTCGTGGTGCTGGACGAGCCCACATCGGCCCTCGACATGTCGGTGCAGGCCCAGATCGTCGATCTCCTGCGCGACTTGCAGGGCCGGCACGACCTCGCCTACCTCTTCATCAGCCACGACCTGAAGGTGGTCCGGGCGCTCTCGGACTACATCCTGGTGATGAAGGACGGCAAGGTGGTCGAGCAGGGCCCCGCCGACCGCATCTTCGACCGGCCGGAGGATCCCTATACCCAGGCGCTGTTCAAGGCGGCCTTCGATCTGGAGACCGCCGAGGCGGGGGTGGTGGCGACGTAGGAAGGGGACCAAGACCTCGCCCATCATCCATGGGGGCGGCCCGGCGGCAGGCCGGGCTCCCCCCGCGGGGCGAGGAGGGAGTTTGCGCAACGCCGCCATCCCGATCGGGCGTCGGATGCTCCCGCAAGCGCGCTGCAAGCTCCGAATGCATCCATGGTGCCATCCCCGGTCGGCGCGCTAGCGTTCCAGCGGATGCGTGAACGCCTGCCGGAGGGGCCCGTGCGCCTGGAAGCCGAGACCCTGTCGCTGACCGACCTTGAGACCGAGACCAAGAGCTTCGCGTCGGGCGGGTCGATGATCCGGATCCCGGTCGGCTCGGGAACCCAGGCCACCGGCACCGCGACCGGGACGTTCGGCGGGGTGGCCGGGAGCTACGACATCGTGCTCGGCTATTTCGACGAGGCCGACGGCGACGCGACGGTCGAGGTGCTGATCGACGGGGTGTCGATCGGCACCTATGTCATGGACCAGGGCCGGGTCTCCAACACCGCCTCCAGCGGCAACTTCACCGAGGTCACCCTGGCGACCGGCCTCCAGGTCGCGGCCGGCGCCTCGGTCGAGCTGCGGCTGGCCAAGCAGGGCGGCGAGCTGGCCCGCATCGACTTCGTCGACTTCCTGCCGAGCTCCGGCGGCGGCGATCCGGGGGAGGAGGCCTTCTTCATCTTCGCCGGCCAGTCCAACGCCCGCGACTTCTTCCCGAATTCCCGCAATGGCGGCGATTCGACCGGGATCGACACCTTTGTTCAGGATTACAAGTCGCTGACCGGCACCTCCGCCGTCGAGACCCTGAACACGGCGGTCGGTGCCTCGGCCGCCGACCGGGCGGCGACCGGCAGCAGCACCAGCACCAACTACTGGTGGGACCTGGACGCCGGCGTCCCGGGGCCGCGCCTCCTGGAGGCGATCGAGGACATCCGGCAGGCCGGCGGCACGGTCGACGGGATCGTCTGGATCCAGGGCGAGCAGGACGGCGTCGGCATCTCGGAAGGCTGGACAACGGTCGACCGCTACAAGCAGGCGACGCTGGCGATCTTCGACCATTTCCGGGCCGAGCTGGGCGACCCGGACCTGCCCTTCTACATCCAGCAGATCGGCACCGACACGGACGCGAGCGAAGCCGCCGGATACCACGAGATCCGGCGGGCGCAGATCGACCTCGCCGACCCGGCGGGCGGCATCCATCTCGCCACCGTCAGCTACGACCAGCCGCTGCGCGACTCGGTCCATTTCACGCCGGAGGGCTATGGCGAGCTGGGTGCCCGGATGGCGCGCTACATCGCCGACGCGGAGGGCACGTCGGGGGTCGACGGCGCAGTGGGGCCGCAGATCGGCGACGTCGCGGTCACGGCCGGCCGGGACCTGGTGCTGACGATCGCCCACGACGCCGGAAGCGACCTGTCGGCCGGCGGGTATGACGGGTTCCGGGTGGTCGGGGCGGGCGGCGCCGTGGCGCTGGCGTCGGCCGACCGCCTGGGGCCGGACACGATCGGGCTCGATCTCGGGGCGGACCCGGGGCTCCGCTTCACCGTCTCCTACATCAACGGCGCGGCCTCCTGGGACTTGGCCGACGTGGTGCGCGACGACGCGCCCGACCTCTCCCTGCCGCTGAGGCCGTTCGACCTGGAACTGGTCTGGGGGACGGACGCCGACGATCTGGTGGTGGTGGACACCGACGCCCTGTTCAAGGCGATCGGCGGGGCCGGAGACGATACCCTGGAACTCGACGGCAGCGGCCTCGCCTTCGACTTCACCGGCACCGATGCGGCCGACCGCTTCGATTTCGAGCGGCTGGACCTGGGCGGCGGCGGCAACGGCGTGGCGATCGACGAGGGCTATCTGCTGGGCCTCGCCGGCACCGGCGCGACCGGCCTGACGATCGACGGCACCGGGGCCGACACCGCCGATCTCGACGGCCTGGGCGGCTTCGCGTTCGCCGGCACGGTCGGCGGCTACGACACCTACGCGGCGAGCGGCATCGACTTCACCCTGCGGGTCGACGAGGACATCGCGACCGGCGACGTGTTGATCGCGTAGGTCGCGGCGGGAGGGTCGATGGAGCCCGGCGCCATCCGCAGGGGCCACGAGCCCTGGCGGGATGGGCGGCGCTCGACAATTCTCGGCATGCCGGCAGAAAGATCAAATTAAGGTAGAAATGCGACGGGCGCCCGGCCTATGTTGTCGATACTCGGCGATGAGCGACGGACAGCGTCATGGCGGAGACTCGGGCCGACCTTTATCGCAATGGCAATGCCTCATCCCCCCGGTTGACTCACGTGCGGGCAGACGTCGATGTGGCGATCGAAATTGGGGGCACCGGTGAGGTGTGGGACCTTCCCGGTACAGGTGGCGTTTCAACGTTCGGAAGTCCCGGAGCGCGTCGCAATTGGTGGCGAGCGCTTCAAGGGACACCCTATTCCGATAGGCTCGTTGTTAACAACGATCATGGTGACCATTATAGTTGGGAACCTGCGGAACGAATGCTCCTAAGCGAGTTCCGCTCGCTCCTTGGTGAAGTCGAGGAGCATTTCAGGAAGATCTCGTGATGCTGGGACTCCAGGCTGGCCGCGCGTTGACAGGGCACGATAGGCGAAACGATTCATCAAGGGCTGTCACTCTGTCGCCGAAGGCGGCGCGCTTTGTCGATGCGGCGCTGGGCGATGTGCTTGAATCGACCCAAGGAATGGCGGTGATATTGCAGGCGCTGATGTTCGCCATGCTGAAATCCGTCGATACCGCAGCGCGGCGTCCGATGGACGAAGACGCCCTGTCCGACGTGACCAATGATGTTCGATACTTGCGTGCGATCCACGATGACGTCAGGTCGCAGTTGCTGCGCAGGCGCAGGCGCGGACTTGGTCGCGACGATGCGGCCGTCGTCAAAGCAATGCTGCGGCATGGGCTGCGACAGAGCGACATAGCCGCATTCTTCGGCGTGAACGGCGGCCGGATTTCCGAGATCAATACGGGCCGTCGGTTCGCCGACGTGGAGCCGTCTCCCAGTGCCGAGGACATACTCGAAGTCCTTGGACGCCTTTGAACGGTGAGCCCATCCGGACGGCAACGCGCTTATGGCCGGCCCTGCCCGCCGCGATCCACCGTCGCCTGGCTCTGCCCGCGACCCCACGGCAGCGGCTCCGTCCGCCTACGCCGCCGCGCGGTCGGGGCCGGTGATCGCGCGGCCGGTCTCCGTGTCGAACAGGTGCAGGCGGCCTTCCTCGATCGCCAGCGGCACGCGGTCCCCGTCCTTCAGCCGCACATGGCCGGGCAGGCGGGCGAGCACCGTTTTGTGCTCATGGAAGACCACGCTCGCGCCGTCCTCGCGGCCGGCCAGGCGGCCGTGGACCACGGTGTCCGCCCCCAGCGCCTCGGTCAGCTCGACCACCAGGTCCAGGCGGCGCTCCCCGTCCGCCTCGGTCGCCGGGCGCAGATGCTCCGGCCGGATTCCCGCGACGACGTGCCGGCCGGCATTGCCCGACGCCTTGGCGCTGGCGACCCGGTGGGCGCCGGCCAGGGTGACGTGCCTGCCGTCCGGATCGACCTCGGCCGGCAGGAAGTTCATCGCCGGCGAGCCGATGAAGCCGGCGACGAACCGGCTCGCCGGCTGCTCGTAGACCTCCATCGGGGTGCCGATCTGCTCCGCCTCCCCGGCGTTGAGCACCAGCAGCCGGTCGCCCAGCGTCATCGCCTCGACCTGGTCGTGGGTCACGTACAGGCTGGTGATGCGCAGCCGCTGCTGCAGCCTGCGGATCTCGACGCGCATCTGGGTGCGCAGCTTGGCGTCCAGGTTCGACAGCGGCTCGTCGAACAGGAAGACCGACGGCTCGCGCACGATCGCCCGGCCCATGGCGACGCGCTGGCGCTGGCCGCCGGATAGCTGGCGCGGCTTCCTGGCCAGGAAGTCGGTGAGTTCGAGCAGTGCCGCCGCCTCTCGCACGCGGCGGTCGATCTCGTCCTTCGGCAGCTTGGCGATCTTCAGGCCGTAGGCCATGTTGTCGAACACGGTCATATGCGGGTAGAGCGCGTAGTTCTGGAACACCATCGCGATGTTCCGGTCCTTGGGCTCCAGCTCGTTGACCACCCGGCCGCCGATCGCGATCTCGCCCTTGGTGATCCGCTCCAGCCCGGCGACCATGCGCAGGAGCGTGGACTTGCCGCAGCCGGAGGGGCCCAGAAGGACCAGGAATTCCCCGTCCCCGACCGCGAGGTCGATGCCCTTGATGACCTCGATGTCGTTGCCCGGATAGGTCTTCCGGACGCCGCGGATGTCGACGGTGGTCATTTTGCTACTTCTCGCTTTCGACCAGGCCCTTGACGAACCAGCGCTGCATGATCAGGACGACCAGCACCGGCGGAATCATGGCGAGCATGGTGGTCGCCATGACGATGTTCCATTCGATCTGCGCGTCGCCGACCTCCAGCATCCGCTTGATGCCGATGACCACGGTTTCCAGGTCGTCGGTGATCAGGAGCGGCCAGAGGTACTGGTTCCACCCGTAGATGAACAGGATGACGAACAGCGCCGCGATGTTGGTGCGGCTGAGCGGCAACAGGAAGTCCTTGAAGAACCGCATCGGTCCGGCACCGTCGATCCGGGCCGCCTCGGTCAATTCGTCCGGCACGGTCAGGAAGAACTGGCGGAACAGGAAGGTCGCCGTCGCCGAGGCGATCAGCGGGACGGTCAGGCCGGCATAGCTGTCGAGCATCCCGAGATTCGCCACCACCTCGTAGGTCGGCAGGATCCGCACCTCGACCGGCAGCATCAGGGTGATGAAGATCAGCCAGAAGAACCCCATCCGGAACGGAAACCGGAAATAGACGATGGCGAAAGCGGACAGCATGGAGATCACGATCTTGCCGATGGTGATCCCCAGCGCCATCACCAGGCTGTTCCACATCATGAACCAGACCGGCGTCGAGCCGGAGACCGTCGAGGAGCCGGAGGCCAGCGCCGCGCCGTAGTTCTCCACCAGCCGGTCGCCGGGCCACAGCCCCATGGCGCCGGTGGCGATCGACGACGTGGTGTGGGTCGAGGCGACCAGCGTCACCCAGATCGGGAAGGCGACCACCAGGATGCCCAGCAGCAGCACGATATGCGCCAGCCAGGTCAGCAGGGGGCGGTTTTCGACCATGCGCTGCGGCTCCGGCGGCTCAGTAGTGGACGCGGCGTTCGAGGTAGCGGAACTGGATGACGGTCAGGCTGATGACGATGACCATCAGCACCACCGACTGCGCCGCCGAGCCGCCCAGGTCCTGGGCGATGAAGCCGTCGGTGAAGACCTTGTAGACCAGCGTCGTCGTCGCCCGCGCCGGGCCGCCGTCGGTGACCGCGTGGATGATCCCGAAGGTGTCGAAGAAGGCATAGACCACGTTGATCACCAACAGGAAGAACGTGGTCGGCGACAGCAGCGGGAAGACGATCGTCCAGAACCGCCGCGCCGGCCCGGCGCCGTCGATCGCCGCGGCCTCGATCAGGCTCTTCGGGATTGCCTGCAGCCCGGCCAGGAAGAACAGGAAGTTGTAGGAGATCTGCTTCCACGCCGCCGCCAGCACGACCAGGACCATCGCCTGGTCGCCATTGGTGCGGAAGTTCCAGTCGAGCCCCAGGGCGTCCATCCAGAATGCGACCACGCCGACCGTCGGCTGGAACATGAACAGGAACAGCACCCCCGCCACCGCCGGCGCCACGGCATAGGGCCAGATCACCAGCGTGCGGTAGGCGAGCGCGCCCCGGACCACACGGTCGGCCATCACCGCCAGCAGCAGTGCGACGGTCATCGACAGGACCGCCACGGCGATCGAGAAGAACGCCGTGGTCTGAAGGACTTCCAGATAGATCGGGCTGGAGAACAGCCGGCGGAAGTTCTGGAACCCGACGAAGGTGGTGCGCAGGCCGAACGGATCCTCGCGCAGCATCGACTGCCAGAGCGCCTGGCTGGCCGGCCAGATGAAGAAGACGAGCGTGATCGCGATCTGCGGAAAGACCAGCAGATAGGGCAGCACCCGGTTGTTGAACGTGACCCGCTTGAGCATCGACGGCGATCCGGGGGGTGCGGAAAACGGCCGGACGGCCCGGGCGGGGGGGGGGGGCCGCCCGGACCGTCCGGGTCCTGGCTCAGCCGGTCAGGAGTTGTCCTGCTCGAACTGGCGGAGCAGTTCGTTGCCGCGCTCGACCGCGTCGTCGAGGGCCTCCTGGGCGTTCTTCTGGCCCGACCAGATGAACTCCAGCTCCTCGTTGATGATGTCGCGGATCTGGACGAAGTTGCCGAACCGCAGGCCCTTGGAATTCGGGGTCGGATCGTTCAGCGTCATCTGCCGGATCGAGGTGTCGGTGCCCGGGTTCGCGGCGTAGAAGCCCTGGCTCTCGGTCAGCTCGTAGGCCGCCATGGTGATCGGCAGGTAGCCGGTGGCCTGGTGCCACTCGGCCTGGACCTCCGGCGAGGAGAGGTAGCTGAAGAACTCGGCCACGCCCTGGTAGTCGGCCTGGTCGCGGCCCTGAAGCACCCACAGGGTCGCGCCGCCGATGATCGAGTTCTGCGGCCCGCCGTTCGGCCCTTCGGCGAAGTCCGGCCAGTACGGCAGCATGCCGATGCCGAAGTCGAACTCGGCGGTCGCGCCGATGCCCGCATAGCCGGCGGAGGAATTGAAGTACATGGCGCAGGTGCCGGAGGTGAACAGCGCCTCGCCGTCGCCGCGGCGGCCGCCGTAGCGGAACACGCCCTGATCGGCCATGTCGGCCATCCACGAGATGTGGGCGACCTGCGCCGGGCCGTTGATCGTCAGCTCGGTGCCGAGGCCGGCGAAGCCGTTCTCCATCGTGCCGATCGGCTGGTTGTGCCAGGCCGAGAAGTTCTCGATGTGGACCCAGCTCTGCCAGGCGGTGGTGAAGCCGCAGTCGGCCACGCCCGCGTCCATCAGGGTGCGGGCCGCGACCTCGAACGCCGGCCAGGTGTCGGGCGGATCGTTCGGATCCAGTCCCGCGGCCTCGAACATCTCCTTGTTGTAATAGAGCACCGGCGTCGAGCTGTTGAACGGCATCGACAGCATCTGGCCGTCCGGCGTGGTGTAGTAGCCGGTCACCGCCTGCAGGAAGGCCGAGGGGTCGAACGGCTCGCCGGCATCCTCCATCAGCTGGTAGACGGGATAGATCGCGCCCTCGGCGGCCATCATGGTCGCGGTGCCGACCTCGAACACCTGGACGATGTGCGGCTGCTCGCCCGAACGGAAGGCGGCGATCGCGCCGGTCATCGTTTCGGTGTAGTTGCCCTTGTAGGTCGGCACGACGACGTAGTCGTCCTGCGTCGCGTTGAAGCCGGCGGCGATCGCGTCGACCTTCTCGCCCAGCGCGCCGCCCATGGCGTGCCACCACTGGATTTCGGTCTGCGCATGGGCCGCCGTGGTCGAGGCGGCGATCGCGACGGCCGTTGCGGCCATGGCGTGAGTGAGCTTCATGGCTCGAAAAACCTCCCTGGGTTCGGGGTTGCGAGCGCCAGATAGACCGCGCCCGATTGCCCCCGCGTGTCGATTATATGAACCTTTTATGACAGGACGGCCCCGTCGTGAAAGCATTGTTCCGCATGCACACGAAAAAGCCCGCGATCGTGGCGCGGGCTCGGCAACCAGAGAAACGATCCGGACCGTGCGAGCGGAACCTCTGATCCGTCGAAAGACGCGCCGTCCGATCAGCGAAGGGACAAGGGATTCCGGCCGGCGCAGTACCCCCATTCACCAGTCATAGTCTTCAAGCCTCACCGGTGCGTCATCCTCGTCGGAGGCGTCGGCCTGCTGCTCGCCCCAAATGCCGGGGGCGTGCTTCCGCAGCAATTCCTGCAGGCCGTCCGCATTGGACAGGGTCTCGTCAGCGTATTCATCGATCATGGCAGCCCGACGCGGTCCCATGCTGTCCTCTCTCGACCAAGCCCATCCCGGCAATCCTCAGGATGGTGCCTCACACCGATTGATCAACAGTGAATCTTCTCCCTGAGGGAGGTATCCGGCACCCGAACGGCAACCGCCTCCGCCAAGCGGAAACGGGAGGTAACCCCCTGATTCGAGCGGCCATCTAGCGTCCATTCATATGATTTGTCAAGGCTCAGTCTCAAGGCGTAGGCATCGGTTCCATCCGGGAGGACGAGTTCCTCCGCTCGGCCGCCCGGCTGTTTCCAAAGGCCGATGCTCCGCGAATTCGGCTCGCCGTCCAGCGTCCCGAGCCGGATCATGCCGAGCGATGTCAGCGAGAGAACGCTGCTTCCAGGATCGTCGGCCAGCACGGTGGCATAGCGCCCCGGCCAACGGTGTGGAAGCTGCGGCCCGTCCATCAGCAAAGCGATCACGAGGTTGGGGCCCACGGACTGCAAAACCGGCTGCACCGGCTCGAACCGCGCCAGATCTTCGCAGACCAGGACCGTCATGGTCGCCCCTTCCCGAACCGGCGTGAAGCTGATCGATCGGTCATGGATGGAGATGCTCTCCCACCAAGCGCAGGCCGGGTCGAGGATCTCAGCCAGCCCGTAGCGCGTGATCTGCGATCGGTCGAGCTTCCAGCGGTGGCTCTTCGCCTGCCGCGTCTTGTCGACGATGTCGCCGTCGGCGACCTGGAAGTTGACCGCCAGATTGCGTGCCAGGCGGCGATCGCCGTCTTCCATCGGCGAGGTCACCGCGCCGGTCACCACCATCTGCAGATCCGGGAACCTCTTCGACAGCCGGCGGGCCAGAGTCTTGGCATCCTTGTAGGACATGGCGGCTTCGGGGAAGACCACGGCGTCCACCCTCCCGAAGCGACGCCTTGCCTCGTTGATCAACCCGGTGGCCAGGGGGACGATGAGATCGTCGACCGCGCCATCCCCGTCCGACCAACTGCAGCTCAGCCTGAACGATCCGTGACGCCGGTGTTCTGACGCCTCGGTTGGGAAGAACCCGTCTTCGCGCTCGAAACACGTGCGGCTGATCCAATAGGGGAACGGAATCGCCAAGAGCACCAGATCTTCATTCTTGTAGCTCCGCGTCTGTGGAAGAATCCAGCGGGCGGTGACGCCGCTGTCCGACACCAGTGCGAGGTTGTGAGAAAGGCTTCTCAGGTTGCAGCCGACATCCGGAACCGTGGATTTTGGAAGAACCCTGATGTAGTGGGCATCGAGAAATCTGCCCAAAGAGGATGGGAGTTGCTTGAGTCGTCGTTTCTTGCGAAGTTCGGCGATCCTTTGCTCAAGATGACCTATACCATTTGACTTGGACCGGGCGATCCGCGTCTCTTCATAGAGCGTGCTGTAGTCCTTTATGATGCGCCACCGTGCATTGGAAATACGATTATAATAATGTCTCGGCGCATCTACTCTCGGTGGGAATCCGAATCCTTGTGAAGCGCTATCGGCAATTGCCATCAGCTTCGCCGTCGGCGTGACCCACGGAGCCAGCTTGTCTGAATTGGAAAGGATCGGGGCGTCCGCTTGGTCGAGCAACTGCTGCCAGAGCCGCTGCACGACCGGAGGGGGCGCCTCGCTCGATCTCCAGGCATCGGCGGCCCTTGCGACCGTTGCCAGATAGGTGCCCGCCGCGTCCGCGTCCTGGCCGCCGTCGGTGAAGAGATACCCGAGGCACCGCGGATCGGTGAATTCCGGCATTGTGAAGTCGTCAGTCATTCGCAGCAGATGGGCGCAAATGCCGAAGAGGTCCGGCGGCCAGACCGGCGGCCTGAGCAGCCGATCTCTCTGCGAATCGGCCGCGCCGTCTGCAGGGCTGCCCGCAGCCTCGCCAGTCGTGCCGCGGGGGAAAGCCATGTGGAGGATCTCGATGAGGCGAGGCATGGCCGACCTTCTGGCAGACTTCCAGTCCACCACTTAGCGGACGTTGCGGTACCGTGTCGACCGTCTTTCGGGTTCTTCGGCCGCGACGCACGCGGTGCGGGCGAAGCCGCCGGCGTTCCAGGTGTCGTCCCGTCTTGGCGGCCGGGCCGGGGGTGCCTACATCTGGAGCGTCAAGTGCTCCGCGACCCGACGCCTGACGTGGGTCATGGCCGCCGATCGCTCCATCCGGGAGGATCAGGAGGCGGCCGTCCCGACCTTCCGGGGCGGAGGCTGGTTGTCCATCGACGGAGATCGGCTGAGATGAATTTCGAGCAGTTTACCGAGCGGTCGCGCGGCTTCGTCCAGGCGGCCCAGACCATCGCGGTGCGCGAGGGTCACCAGCAGCTGACGCCGGAGCACCTGCTCAAGGCGCTGCTGGACGACGAGGAGGGCCTCGCCGCCAACCTGATCCGCAACGCCGGCGGCGACGCCCGGGCGGCGCGGGTCCAGACCGAGGCGGAGCTCGCCAAGCTGCCCAAGGTCGAAGGCGCCGGGGCCGGCCAGATCTACCTGGCGCGCGAGCTGGCCAAGGTGCTGGACCAGGCGCAGGAACTGGCGAAGAAGGCGGGCGACCAGTTCGTCACGGCGGAGCGCCTCCTGCTGGCGCTCGCCATGGCCAAGGGCTCCGGCGCCGCCAAGGCGCTGGAAGCGGCGAACGTCGCGCCGCAGCAGCTCAACCACGCGATCGAGGAGCTGCGCAAGGGCCGCACCGCCGACAGCGCGACCGCCGAGGACCAGTACGACGCGCTGAAGAAGTACACCCGCGACCTGACCGCGGAGGCGCGCGACGGCAGGCTGGACCCGGTGATCGGCCGGGACGAGGAGATCCGGCGCACGATCCAGGTCCTGTCCCGCCGCACCAAGAACAACCCCGTCCTGATCGGCGAGCCGGGCACCGGCAAGACAGCGATCGTCGAGGGCCTGGCCCAGCGCATCGTCAACGGCGACGTGCCGGAAGGCCTCAAGAACAAGCGCCTGCTGTCGCTCGACATGGGCGCGCTGATCGCCGGCGCGAAGTTCCGCGGCGAGTTCGAGGAGCGGCTGAAGGCGGTGCTCCAGGAGATCGAGACCGCGGCGGGCGAGATCGTCCTGTTCATCGACGAGATGCACACCCTGGTCGGCGCTGGCAAGGCGGAAGGCGCGATGGACGCGGCGAACCTGCTGAAGCCCGCGCTCGCCCGGGGCACGCTGCACTGCGTCGGCGCGACCACGCTCGACGAGTACCGCAAATACGTCGAGAAGGACGCCGCCCTGGCCCGGCGGTTCCAGCCCGTCTACGTGGACGAGCCGTCGGTCGAGGAGACGATCTCGATCCTGCGCGGCCTGAAGGAGAAGTACGAACTGCACCACGGCGTGCGGATCACCGACGGCGCGATCGTGTCGGCGGCGACGCTGTCGAACCGCTACATCACCGACCGGTTCCTGCCCGACAAGGCGATCGACCTGGTCGACGAGGCGGCCTCGCGCCTGCGCATGGAGGTCGATTCGAAGCCCGAGGAGATCGACGAGCTGGACCGCCGGATCATCCAGCTGAAGATCGAGCGCGAGGCGCTGAAGAAGGAGACCGACAGCGCCTCGCAGGACCGGCTGGGCAAGCTGGAGGGCGAACTGGCCGAGCTCGAGCAGAAGTCGGCGACCCTGACCGCCGCCTGGCAGGCCGAGAAGGACAAGCTGCAGTCGGCCCAGAAGATCAAGGAGCAGCTGGACCAGGCCCGCCTGGAGCTGGAGCAGGTCCAGCGCGCCGGCAACTGGGCGCGTGCGGGCGAGCTGACCTACGGCGTCATCCCGGAACTCCAGCGCCGGCTGGAGGAGGCCCAGGCGGTCGAGGAGACCCGGATGCTGAAGGAGGAGGTCCGCGACGACGACATCGCCGCCGTGGTCAGCCGCTGGACCGGCATCCCGGTCGACCGGATGCTGGAGGGCGAGCGCGAGAAGCTCCTGCAGATGGAGGCGAACCTGCACCGCCGCGTGGTCGGCCAGGACGAGGCGATCGCCGCGGTGTCGAACGCGGTGCGCCGGGCGCGCGCCGGCCTGCAGGACCCGAACCGGCCGATCGCCAGCTTCATGTTCCTGGGCCCGACCGGCGTCGGCAAGACCGAGCTGACCAAGGCGCTGGCGGAGTTCCTGTTCGACGACGAGACGGCGATGATCCGCCTCGACATGTCGGAATACATGGAGAAGCACACGGTCGCCCGCATGATCGGCGCCCCGCCCGGCTATGTCGGCTACGAGGAGGGCGGCGCGCTGACCGAGGCGGTGCGCCGGCGGCCCTACCAGGTCGTCCTGTTCGACGAGATCGAGAAGGCCCACCCGGACGTCTTCAACGTGCTGCTGCAGGTGCTCGACGACGGCCGGCTGACCGACGGCCATGGCCGGACGGTCGACTTCCGCAACACGCTGATCGTGATGACCTCCAACCTGGGGTCGGAGCATCTGGCGCACGAGCCGGGCGAGAACGAGGTGATTGCGCGGGAGCGGGTGCTGGCCTCGGTGCGCGACCATTTCCGGCCCGAGTTCCTGAACCGGCTGGACGACATGATCGTGTTCCACCGCCTGACCCGGGACCAGATGACCGGGATCGTGGAGATCCAGCTGAAGGGCCTCCAGAAGCTGCTCGACGCCCGCAAGATCTCCCTGGCGCTCGACGAGGCGGCCAGGGCCTGGCTGGCCGACGCCGGCTTCGACCCGGTCTACGGCGCCCGGCCGCTCAAGCGGGTGATCCAGCGGACGCTGCAGAACCCGCTGGCGACGCTGATCCTGGAAGGCAAGATCGCCGACGGCGAGACCGTGCCGGTCAGCGCCGACGACGGCGGCCTTCTGATCGGCGGCCACCGGGCGGAGGCCGAAGCGGCGGAGTGATCCGTCGGGGCGCACGCCGTGCGCCGCTACGGAACGCAAACGGCCGGGAGGGGCGGCCTTCCCGGCCGTTCTTCGTGCTCTGCGCGTAGGGCACGCATTTATGCGCGCCGCGGCGTGCCGTCCCGAGGTGCGGATTTTTTGAACCACGGAGGCACAGAGGCACAAAGAGGCCTGTCCGCGTGGCCATGCCGGGGCGTGGGCCTGAGGTCGGCGCGGCTGGCGGGGCGGAGAATTGCCTGCGGCGCCGTGCCGGCCCGTAGGGCGCGCATTCATGCGCGCCGCGGCGCGCCGCTCCCGCATGGCAGCCTGAAGGGCCTGGTTGGGGCGGCCGGGTTCGGTGGTCCATGGCCGGACTGTCATTGCGGCCGAGTGAGCGTGGCATCGGCAGCGACCCCGGCGGCGTCTGCCTGGGCATGGGCTCGCCCCAGACGGTTGTGGATAACGTGGATAGCGTGGATATCGGCGGCGGGGGCGCATTTTCCCGTAAGCCACTGACGTTAGAGTCTATTTCTGGGCTTGTAATCCCGTCGCGCCCTCCCCAGAGTCTGGTCCAACCACAGGGCAGTCAGCTCACCAGTTCAGCCTCTTGATGTCTGCCCAGAATCAGCGTCAGCGAGGAATGATGACGGAAACCACGGAATTCCTCGAACAACTCCTCGAACGGGTGGCGCACTCGGAGGACCGCGTGCGGCAGCTCCGCGCGGACCTTCATCGCGCCACCCTCAAGGCGGATCGGCTGCGCGAGACGTTCCTCGATCTCATTGATGACCTGCCCGAAGCGGATCGGCAGTGGCTGTTGGATCAATTCTGGCGGACACAGGACCCCGTCCGGATCGATACCCGCAATGCGTCGCCCCTATTCCGCGAAATCCTTGAGGTCGTGCGACAGCGCCGCGGCGAGTGCCTCGACCGGGAGGCCGTCGACCGTCAGCTTCGCTCGGCCGGCTTGAAGCCGGACCCGAAAAAGACGCTGAACGCCCTCGACCATCTGCGTCAGCGCGGCGCGCTTCGGCGTGTGGAGAGAGGGAGGTACGTGGTCAATGGGATTGAGATCATCACGAGCGATGACCTCGAAAACGAGGGGAACGAAGGCTTCGATGCACGCTGAATGAACACTTGGCTCGTCGGAATGCATCCGGCGATCCCAAAACAGAGAAGGCGGAGGGCCCGCTCTCACACGACCCCTCCGCTTCCCCGTCACTAGCCAGAAAGGAGGTGATGGCGATGCCGCCCCCTTGACTGACCACCTGAACTAACGGGGAACCGAGGTTGCGAATGCAACTTCGGAACCTCCGTCCGTGCCGGGGTGGCGGAACTGGTAGACGCACCCGATTTGGGATCGGGACGGCGGTCGTAGCTCTCCAAAGCCTATACGACCGTCTGCGGGTTCGAATCCCGTCCCCGGCACCATCGACCCTTAGAAGATAGCAACTATGAATCCGTCAGTGAATCCCCGGTTCCAGATTTATTTGCTCATTCATCAGTGCTGCCAATCAGAGCGGTGGGCATAGTGCCTGCGGCGCCGTGCCGGCCCGTAGGGCGCGCATTCATGCGCGCCGCGGCGCGCCGCTCCCGCATGGGACGCCCGGCGGCATCGGCCGGTTTTGCGCGAGGCCAGAACCGCCGGCAGCCGCCGCTTCCGTCTCCACCCTTTATTTTTCCCCGCTGCCGTGCCAAGAAACCGCACGTGCGGAGCCGGCCGCCCGGTGAGGGGCCCGGCCGGTCGCGAGGGTTCTTCGAGGAGGCGACGGTGTTCGGTGACGGTTACTCCCCTTGGCGCGCGGCCGCGGCACTGGCGCTGGCCGGCCTGATCCTGGCCGGCTGCGGCGGCATCCGGACCGAGCCGGCGCCCGCCCAGACCGTCGAAAGCATGGACCGGCTGGAGCGCCAGCGCGCCGAGCAGGGCAGCATCCTCGGCGAAGGAGGCCTGAGCTTCGGCCTCGGCCGGCGCGAGGACCCGAACTCGGGCGCCACCGGGATCGGCGTCAACAGCTTCCTGTGGCGCGCCAGCCTGGACAGCGCCGCGTTCATGCCGATCGTCCAGGCCGACCCGTTCGGCGGGGTGATCCTGACCGACTGGTACACCCCGCCGGAGGCACCGGCGGAGCGGTTCAAGCTCAACATCTTCATCCTCGACCGCACCCTGCGCGCCGACGGCGTGCGGGTCGCGGCGTTCCGCCAGGTCCGCGAAGGCGGGGAGTGGGCCGACGCACCGGTCGACCCGGCGGTCGCCGACGCGCTGGAGGAGACGATCCTGACCCGGGCGCGGGAACTCAGGGTCGCCGCCCTCGCCGCGGAATAGCGCGCCGGCCCGCGGGGGCCCCGTGCTTGCCACGCCCCCGCGTCTTCGGTAAACCGGCAGGCGAACGGCGGGGCCGGTCGCGGCCGCGGCTGCGGCGCGGCGGTTCCCGAAGGTCCCGGCCGGCCGGACGCGACTCCCCCGGTACGGCCGCTCCTCCCCTCCAGCGGTACGGAACAAGCGACGCGATGGCGCGGTACAATTTCCGGGAAGCCGAGCCGAAATGGCGCGCGATCTGGGACGAGCGCGGCTGCTTCAGGGCGGTCGAGGACCCCGATCGTCCGAAGTACTACGTGCTGGAGATGTTCCCGTACCCGTCCGGGCGGCTGCATGTCGGGCACATCCGGAACTACGCCATCGGCGACGTGATCGCGCGGCACCGCCGGGCGAAGGGCTTCAACGTGCTCCACCCGATGGGCTGGGACGCCTTCGGCCTGCCGGCGGAGAACGCCGCCATCGCGAACGGCCTGCACCCGGCGCCCTGGACGTTCGAGAACGTCCGGGTGATGCGCGAGCAGCTTCAGTCGATCGGCCTCAGCTATGACTGGGACCGGGAGATCGCGACCTGCACGCCGGAATACTACCAGCACGAACAGCGCATGTTCCTCGACTTCCTGAAGGCGGGACTCGCCTACCGGAAGGAGTCGTGGGTCAACTGGGATCCGGTCGACAACACGGTGCTCGCCAACGAGCAGGTGATCGACGGCAAGGGCTGGCGCACCGGCGCGCCGGTGGAGCGGCGCAAGCTGACCCAGTGGTTCCTCCGGATCACCGCCTACGCCGACGAGCTGCTGGAGGCCCTGAAGACGCTCGACCGCTGGCCGGACCGGGTCCGCGCGATGCAGGAGAACTGGATCGGCAAGTCGGTCGGTGCCCAGATGCTGTTCCAGCTGAAGGGGCGGAAGGACCGGCTGGAGGTGTTCACCACCCGGCCCGACACGATCTTCGGCGCCAGCTTCTGCGCGATCGCGCCCGACCACCCGCTGGCCGAGGAGGTCGCGGCCGACAATCCGGACCTGGCCGCCTTCATCGAGGAGTGCCGGCACCTGGGCACCACCGAGGAGGCGATCGAGACCGCGGAGAAGCGCGGCTACGATACCGGCCAGCGTGCCGTGCACCCGTTCGAGCCGGGGCGCGAACTGCCGATCTACGTCGCCAATTTCGTGCTGATGGAATACGGCACCGGCGCCATCTTCGGCTGCCCGGCGCACGACCAGCGCGACCTTGATTTCGCCCGCAAGTACGACCTGCCGGTGGAGCCGGTGCTGTGGCCGCAGGGCGCCCACCGGCTGGGCGACGAGGAGTTCGCCGCCCTGCCGGCGGAGACCCGGGCCGCGTTCGACCGCGACCCGGTGCAGACGGTCGACGGCAGGCCGGCCTTCTACGTCGCCAACACCGCCTACGACGATACGTCCCGGCCGCTCTACACCTACCGGCTGGGCGACCTCGCGGCCGCCAGCCAGTTCTCGGTCGACGAGGCCAAGGACGTGGTGATCAAGGCGCTGGAGCGGGCCGGCAAGGGCGAGGCCAGCGTGCGCTGGCGGCTGCGCGACTGGGGCATCTCGCGCCAGCGCTACTGGGGCTGTCCGATCCCGGTGATCCATTGCGGCACCTGCGGCATGGTCCCGGTGCCGGAGAAGGACCTGCCGGTTGCCCTGCCCGAGGACGTCGACTTCGACAAGCCCGGCAACCCGCTGGAACGGCATCCGACCTGGAAGCACGTCGACTGCCCGCGCTGCGGCAGGCCGGCCACGCGGGAGACCGACACCTTCGACACCTTCGTCGAATCGTCGTGGTATTTCGCGCGCTTCGCCTCGCCGGACGCGCCCAAGGGCGTCGACCCGGCCAAGGCCGACTACTGGCTGCCGGTCGACCAGTATATCGGCGGTATCGAGCATGCGGTGCTGCACCTGCTCTACTCCCGCTTCTTCACGCGGGCGCTGAAGCGCTGCGGCTACCTCTCGATCGAGGAGCCGTTCGCCGGCCTGATGACCCAAGGCATGGTGGTCCACGAGACCTATCGCGCGCCGGACGGCCAGTGGGTCTATCCGGAGGAGGTGGAGACCCGCGGCGACGCCGCCGTGCGGGCGTCCGACGGCGCGCCGGTCACGGTCGGCCGGCTCGAGAAGATGTCGAAGTCGAAGAAGAACGTGGTCGGGCTGGAGAAGGTGATCGACACCTACGGCGCCGACACGGTCCGGCTCCTGCTGCTCTCCGATTCGCCGCCCGAGCGCGACCTGGAATGGACCGAGGCCGGGGCGGAGGGCGCCTGGCGCTATCTCAACCGGATCTGGCGGCTGGTCAGCGAGCCGCAGGTCGACCTGCCCGCGCCGGGCACGCCGGCGCCGGACCGCTTCGGCCCGGCCGCGACGGACCTGCGCCGGCGCACCCACCGCACCATCCTGGCGGTCGACGACGACTTCTCGGAATTCCGCTTCAACCGGGCGGTGGCCCGGCTGCGCGAGCTGACCAACGCCATGGCGGACCTGCCGGCGGCGGAGGACGGCGCGGGCTGGGCCCTGCGCGAGGCGCTGGAGGTGCTGACCGTCCTGGTCGGGCCGATCATGCCGCACCTGGCCGAGGAACTCTGGCAGGCGCTGGGCGGCGAGGCGCTGGCGATCGACGCGCCCTGGCCGCAGGCCGATCGCAGCCTGACCGTCGAGGATACGGTGACCGTCGCCGTCCAGGTCAATGGCAAGGTCCGCGCCACCATCACCCTGCCCAAGGACGCCGACCGCACCGCGGCCGAACAGGCGGCGCTCGACGAACCCGGCGTCCAGCGCGCCCTCGACGGCAAGGCGCCGCGGAAGGTCATCGTGGTTCCGAACCGGATCGTCAATGTCGTCGCCTGACCGGCGGGCGGCGCCCGTCCGGCGACGCCTCGGTCCGGCGGCGGCGCTGGCGGCGGCGGTGCTGGTGCTCGCCGGCTGCGCGGGCTATCGGCCGCTCTATGCCCTGGAGGCCGAGACCACGGCGGTCGACGGCCGCGCCGGTTCGACGGTGGCCGATGCCCTGAAGGATGTCGAGGTCGGCCGGATCCCGGAGCGCGAGGGCCAGATCCTGCGCGCGCTGCTGATCGAGCGGCTGGACACCGGCGCGGAGGCCGGCACCTGGCCGCTCAACATCGCGCTGACGATCAGCCGGCAGGATCTCGGCATCCAGCGCGACGCCTCGGCGACGCGGGCGAACCTGATCGCGACCGCGACGATCACGCTGACCGATCCGGACGGGGGCGTCCAGCTGAGCCGCTCCCTCAACGTGATCACCAGCTTCAGCATCCTCGACGACCAGTTCGCGTCGCTGGTCGCCGAGCGGGATGCCCGGGACCGGGCGCTGGACGCCCTGGCCGACCGGATCCGGACCCAGCTGGCGCTCCATTTCGCCCGGCCGGCCGAGCCGGACGACGACGAGGCCGCGACCTCGTCGGGGCCGGCCGGCGCCGGATGAAGGTCCCGACCAACCGCGCCGACACCTTCTGCCGCCGGCCGGACCGGGGCATCCGGGCGGTGCTGGTCTACGGCCCGGACGCGGGCCAGGTGCGGGAGCGCGCCGAGCTCCTGGTCCGCAGCGTGGTCGACCCGCCGACCGACCCGTTTCGCGTCGCCGACCTGACCGGCAGGGATGTCCAGCAGGATCCGGCGCGGCTGGTCGACGAGGCGGCGTCGCTGTCGCTGGTCGGCGGTCGGCGCGCGGTCCGGGTGCGCGAGGCGACGGATTCGGCCGCCGAGCCGGTCAAGCGGGTGCTGGACGGGCCGGAGACCGACTCGCTGGTGGTGCTCGAGGCCGGGGAACTGGGCCCGCGCGCGGCCCTGCGCAAGCTGTTCGAGGCCCACGACGGGGCCGCCGCCGTCGCCTGCTATATGCCGGAGGCCGGCGACATCGCCCGGCTGGCGCGCGACATGCTGTCGGCCGAGGGCAAGAAGCTGGATGCGGATGCGGAGGACTTCCTCTCCGACCACCTCGTCGCCGACCGCCAGCTGGCCCGGCGCGAGATCGAAAAGCTGATCGCCTATCTGGGCGACGACGCCCGTGCCGACCTCGCCGCCGTGCGGGCGTCGATCGGCGACCAGGCGGAGCAGTCGCTGGACGACCTGGTGTTCGCCGCCGGCGACGGCGACATGGCGACGGTCGACCGGATCCTGGTCAAGCTGTGGGGCGAAGGGGCATCGCCGGTCGGCGTGCTGCGCATGGCGCAGAACCATTTCCGCCGGCTGCACTATGCCCGCTCGCTGATGGACCGGGGCGACACGCCCGACGGCGCGATGCAGAAGCTGCGGCCGCCGGTGTTCTACAAGGTGAAGAACCGGTTCGGCGGTCAGCTGCGCCGCTGGCCGCCCGACCGCCTGGCCGACGCGCTGGGCCGGCTGGTGCAGGCCGAGGCCGACTGCAAGCGGACCGGCCTGCCCGACCAGACGATCTGCGCCCGCACCCTCTACCAGCTCGCCCGGATGGGGGCGCGGCGATAGGCGCCGGGCCGGGGACGACGCGGGCGATGCGTGGCGACGCCTTGGGTCAGACGCACATCCCGAACCTGAGGCCGTCATAGATCGCCGCGTGGATGTTGCGCGACGCCACCGCGTCGCCGATCCGGGCCAGGACGAAGGCCGAGTCCGGTGCCGTCTCCGGAAACGCCTCCGGCGCCAGCCGGTCCAGCGCCGCATAGTCGATCGCGCCCCGGTTCCGCGACCGCGGCTTCAGCGCCCAGTAGAGGTCCGCGAGGGGCAGCGTGCCGTGCTCCACCACCAGCTGGTCGACCACCCGGATCTCGGTCGCGGCGGCATAGTCGCTGCCGATCGTGCAGGCGATCCGGTTGCCCTGCCGCTCCGCCCTCAGGACCCGCCGGTTGATCGTGACGGTCACGCCCGCCTCCAGGAACCCCGCCGCATAGGGCACGTGGTTCAGCCCGCCGATCTCCGGCGCGAAGAACCGTTCCGGGGTGACGATCTCCAGCGCCGCGCCCGCCCGGGCGATCGCCTCGGCCGCCTGAAGGGCCGGATGGCCGCCGTTGTCGTCGTAGACCAGCACGCTCGCCGCCGGCGCCACGGCGCCCGACAGGATGTCCCAGGTGGACACCGCGAGGTCGCTGCCGGCGTCCAGCACGTCGGTATCGGGCAGGCCGCCGGTCGCCAGGATCACCGCCTCGGGTCCCTCCGCCAGGACGTCCTCCGGCTCGGCATAGCTGTTGAAGCGGAGCTCGACGCCCAGCCGCTCCAGTTCGCCGAGCCGCCAGTCCACGATGCCGATCAGGTCCCGGCGCCGCGGGCCCAGCGCGGCCAGGCGGACCTGCCCCCCGGCCTCCGCCGCCGCCTCCAGGAGCAGGACGGAGTGGCCGCGCTCGGCCGTCACCCGCGCCGCCTCCAGCCCCGCCGGGCCGGCGCCGACCACCACGACCCGCCGTCGGCGCCCCTCGGCCGGCGGGATCACATGCGGCATCGTCGCCTCGCGCCCGGTCGCGGCGTTGTGGATGCACAGGGCCTCGCCGCCCTGGTAGATGCGGTCCAGGCAATAGGTCGCGCCGACGCAGGGGCGGATGCGGTCCTCCCGGCCCTCGGCGATCTTCCGCGCGATGTGCGGGTCGGCGATGTGGGCCCGGGTCATCCCGACCATGTCGAGCTTGCCCTCCGCCACCGCGTGGCGGGCGGTCGCCACGTCGGCGATCCGGCTGGCGTGGAACACCGGAAAGCAGGTCCGCGCCCGAACCTCTCCCGCGAAGTCGAGATGCGGCGCGCTCGCCATGCCGGCGATCGGGATGACCTTCGCCAGGGCCGCGTCGGTATCGATGTGGCCGCGGATCAGGTTGAGGAAGTCGATCTGGCCGGTCGCGACCAGCACCTCGGCGATCGCCACGCCCTCCTCCCGCGACAGGCCGCGGTCCCAGTCCTCGTCGGCGACCATCCGGATCCCGACGATGAAGTCCGGCCCGACGGCCACCCGGATCGCCGCCAGGACCTCCCGGACGAACCGGGTGCGGTTCTCCAGGCAGCCGCCATAGGCGTCGGTCCGGCGATTGGTGGCGGGCGACCAGAAGCTGTCGGCCAGGTGGCCGTAGGCCTCGATCTCGATCCCGTCGAGGCCGGCCGCCTGCATCCGCTGGGCGGCGGCGGCGTAGTCCGCGACGATCCGCGCGATGTCCCAGTCCTCCGCCTCCTTGGGGAAGGAGCGGTGCGCCGCCTCCCGGATCGGCGAGGCGGAGAGCACCGGCAACCATGCTCCGGTGGCGAAGCCGGTGCGCCGGCCCAGATGCGTCAGCTGGATCATCACCGCCGCGCCATGGCCGTGGCAGTCGTCGACCAGCCGCTTGAGCCAGGGCACGATCGCGTCGTCCCAGGCGTGCAGGTTGCCGAAGGCGGGCGGGCTGTCGGGCGACACGACGGCGGAGCCGGCGGTCATGGTCAGCGCGATGCCGCCCTTCGCCCTCTCCACGTGATAGAGCCGGTACCGGTCGGTCGGCAGGCCGTTCTCGGCATAGGCCGGCTCGTGCGCGGTGGTCATGAGCCGGTTGCGCAGGGTGAGGTGCTTCAGCCGGTACGGCGTCAGCAGCGGGTCGGCGGTGCGGGTCTGCACGGTCATGGCGGCTGGGGCCCGGTCCTGGGACGGCGCTTGCGGGAGTCTTCAGTACCAGGCGTCCGGCATCGCCGCTTTCCTGCGCGCGACGAAATCGTGGAGCGCCTCCGACACACCCGGGTCGATCGGCGGCGGCTCGTAGCCATCCAGCATCGCCTTCCAGAGGCGGTTCGCGCGGGTCGCCGCGTCCTCCGCGCCGTTCTCCGACCAGGTCTCGAATGGGTCGGCGTCGGCGATCTCGGATCGCCAGAAGGCGGTCCTGTAGTGCCGCAGCGTATGGCCGCAGCCGAAGAAATGGGCACCCGGGCCGACCTCGTGGAAGGCGTCCAGCGCCAGCGTCTCCTCGTCGATCGCGACGCCGGCGAGATAGGTGTGCAGGGCGCCGCACAGGTCCGCGTCCATGATGAACTTCTCGTAGGACATGGACAGCAGGCCGTCCAGGAAGCCGGCGGAATGGAGGCAGAAATTGGCGCCGCTGTGGATCGCCGACATCATCGACATGGCGCCCTCCGTCATGGCCTGTGCGTCCGGGCGCTTCGACGTGGTGAAGTTGCCCGCGCAGCGCAGCGGCAGGCCGGCGCGCCGGGCCAGCTGGCCGACGATGATCGAGCCGATCGCCGGCTCCGGCGTGCCGAAGGTGGGGGAGCCCGACTGCAGCGCCATGGACGACAGGAAGTTGCCGTAGATGGTCGGCGCGCCGGGCCGGACCAGCTGGCTGAGGGCGCAGCCGACCAGCGTCTCCGCATGGGCCTGGGCGATCGCCCCGGCGGTGGTCACCGGGCCCATCGCGCCGCCCAGGATGAACGGGACGATCACGGTGCCCTGGTTGGCGCGGGCATAGGCCCGGATCGCCGCCGTCATGGTGCCGTCCCAGACCAGGGGCGAATTGACGTTGACGTTGCCCATGATCACGCAGTGGCCGTCGACGAACGCCTCGCCGAACGCGATGCGGCACATCGCGATGCTGTCGTCCGCCCGCGCCTCGGCGGTGATCGAGCCGAGCAGCGGCTTGTCCGAGCAGGTCAGATGCGCCAGCACCATGTCCAGGTGCCGCTTGTTGACCGGCACGTCGACCGGCTCGCACACGGTGCCGCCGGAGTGGTGCAGGCTCGGCGACAGCCAGGCCAGCTTCACGAAATTGCGGAAGTCCTCGATCGTGCCGTAGCGCCGGCCGCGATCCAGGTCCATCACGAACGGCGAGCCGTAGGCCGGCGCGAACACCACCGCCTCGCCGCCGATCTCGACCGAGCGGGCAGGGTTGCGGGCATGCTGGGTGAAGGTCCGCGGCGCGGTCGCCAGGATCTCGGGGATCATGCCGGGATCGAACCGGGCGCGGACGCCGTCGATCCGGGCGCCGGCCTCCCGGAACAGGCGCAGCGCCTCGGCGTCGCCGCGGAACTCGATGCCGATCTCCGACAGGATCCGCTCGGCCGCCCGCTCGATCGCAACCAGCTGCGTTTCCGACGCGATCTCGTAGGGCGGGATGCCGCGGCGGATATAGGGCGGATAGGCCGCCGCGCCGGCACTGCGCTCGGCCCGGCGGCGGTCACGCGCGCCGCCCTCTCCCAACCGGCCGCCGCGCCGCGGGCGGGCGCCCCCGCTACCGGCGGAGCCCACCGCCTGCGGATCCGTCACGCCGTCCATGCCCATGGCGCCCCCTTTCCGGCGCCGCCGTCGCCGTCGCCTGCCGCGATCGAGGATAGGATAAGCTGGGGCAGCAGCCGGGGTCTTCCTGTATTCTTCCGAGGCAATGCATGAGGAAATCTGATGAGTCGAGCGGAACCCGCGCCGCGGCCGACCGGCACCGGGCCGGCCCGGCGGCTGATGGCCGGCGCCCGGGCGCTGGTGGTGTTCGACGCCGCGGCGAGGGCGGGCAGCTTCACCGCCGCGGGCGCCGAGCTGGGCCTGTCGCAGGGCGCGGTCAGCCTGCATGTCCGAAACCTGGAGGACCAGCTGGGCCTGCGCCTGTTCCACCGCGACCGGCGCCGGGTCCGGCTGACGGAGGCGGGCAAGCGCCTGGCGGCGGACGTGGCGCTCGGCCTCGGCCACATTCGAAAGTCGGTGGCGGAGCTGCAGGCCCAGGCCGACGACCGGCACGTCACGATCTCGGCGTCCTCGGCCTTTTCGAGCTACTGGATGCTGCCGCGGCTGGCGCGGTTCCGCCAGGACCTGCCGGACATCGACCTGCGGATCCAGAGCTCCGAGCGCGACCTCGACCTGGCGGCGGAGACCATTCCGCTCGGCATCCGCATGGCGCCGGTCGGGCAGGACTGGCCGGACGACCATGCCGCCGTGCTGGCGGCGGAGCGGATCGAGGCGGTGGCCAGCCCGCTCTATGCCCGCACCTACGGCCTGCCCGCCTCGGCGGCGGAGATCGCCCGGCACCGCCTGATCCACCTGGAGGAGCCGTACCGCCCCTGCGTCGACTGGACCGACTGGCTGGCCGGGGTCGGCGCGGCGCCGCCGCCCGCCGCCGGGGCCGTGTCGGTCCGGGCCGCCGACCACGGGCTGCTGATCAACGACTACGTGCTGGTGATCCAGGCGGTGCTGGAGGGGCAGGGCATCGCGCTGGGCTGGAAGCACCTGACCGACCGGATGGTGGAGAGCGGCCTGCTGCTCCGGGCTGGCGACGCGGTGCTGGAGACCGGCAACGCCGTCCATGTCGTGTGGTCCAGGCACCGCCCGCTCAGCGCCACTGCGGCGCGGGTGCGGGACTGGCTGGTGGCGGAGGGCCGGCCGGACGGCGGGTGACCGGCCGGCCTCAGCCGAGCCCGGGCAGCCAGAGGGCCAGGCCGGGGAACAGGATCATCAGCCCGACCAGCGCCAGGGCGGCGGCGACGAACGGCCAGATCCCGGCGAAGATGCGGCTCGACGGCACCCCGGTCGCCCGCTCCAGCACGAAGACGTTCAGGCCGATCGGCGGCGTCAGCATGGCGATCTCCATCAGGATCGTCAGGTAGATCCCGGTCCAGACCGGGTGGTAGCCCAGCCCCACGGTCACCGGCAGCACCAGCGGCAGGGTCAGGATCAGCATGCCGAAGGTGTCCATCACCGCGCCCAGGACCAGGTAGAGCAGGGCGAGCGCGACCAGCAGCAGTTCCGGCGGCACGTCGAGGCCGGTCACCGCGCCGACCACCGCCTCGGTCAGCCGGGTCTGGACCAGGAAGCGCGAGAACACGACGCCGCCGATCAGGATCATGAAGATCGTCGCCGTCATCCTTACGGTCTCGGCCAGCGCGGCCTTCAGCGCCGCCGTCGAGAACCGGCCGGCCGCCGCGGCGACCAGCACGACGCCGGCCGCGCCGATGCCCGAGGCTTCGGTCGGGGTGAAGACGCCGGAATAGATGCCGCCGATGACGATCCCGAACACGGCGGCGATCGAGAGGCCGCCGCCGATCTCCGCCCGGCTGACGGGAGTCCGCGCACCCCGGCGCTCCCGCGGCGGATACCGGCGGCGCTGGGTCAGGAGCGCCAGCGAGAACAGCCCGGCCAGCAGCAGCCCCGGCACGATTCCCGCGACGAAAAGGGCGCCGATCGAGGTTTCCGACCAGACGCCGTAGATCACCAGCGGCACGCTGGGCGGGATCAGGATCGCCAGGGTCGCGGCGCTGGCCACGGTGGCGGTGGCGAGCGACGGGTCGTAACCGCGCTTGGTCATCTCCGGCACGGCGACGTTGCCCATGGTCGCCACGGCGGCGACGCTCGACCCGGTGACCGCGCCGAACCCGGCCGACGCCAGCACGGTCGCCAGCCCCAGCCCGCCCGGAAGCCGGCTGGTCGCGCGCTGGGCCAGGGTGAACAGACGGTCGGCCAGCCCGGCGTGGTAGATGATCTGGCCCATCAGGATGAACAGCGGCACCGCGACCAGGATGAAGTTCGTGCCGATGTCCCAGACCACCAGCCCGACCTGGGTCAGCGCCCGGCCGGGCCCGGCCAGCAGCGCATACCCGCCGACGCCGGCGCCCATCAGGGCAAAGCCGACCGGCAGCCCCAGCCCGATCGCCAGCAGCATGGCCGCCAGCACGAGAACCCCCAGCGTCAGCGGCTCCACCCCTCGCCTCCCCTGAGCGCGCGGGCAAGCCGCATCGCCTCCGCCACGGCGGAGAGCCCGGCGGCGAGCGCGATCAGCGCGGCGACCGGCCAGTAGGGCAGCGGCAGGAACTCCGCCCGCTCGCCAAACCGGGCCATGTCCCGGGCGAGATCGGCCAGCGCCCACGCCAGGACGGCCGCGACCGCCAGCCCCACCGCGTGCCGGAACGCCGCCAGGACCCGGGCGGCCGACGCCGGCAGCCGCTCGTCGACCAGGGTCACCCGGATGTGCGCGCCGGCCAGCGAGGCGCCGGGCAGGCCGGCGGTGACCACGCCGAGCAGCGCCAGCTCCTTCACGTCGCCGGCCCAGGCCAGCGGCGCGCCGAAGAGGTAGCGCAGCCCGACATCGGCGGTGACCAGCAGGGCGAGCCCGGGCAGCAGCAGATAGGCGACCCAGCCCTCCCACAGGGCGACCAGGCGGGTCATCCGCGGACGCGGGCCCGGCGCCGGGCCCGCCGCGTCGGCAAAGCGGCCGGGGCGCGCCGGGTCATTGCGGCAGGATCGGCGCCGGCTCCTCGACCGTCCGCTCGAAGACCTGCTCCGGCGTCGCGCCGGCGTAGTCTTCCTCCAGCCGGCGGATGTCGGCCAGAAGCTGGTCCGCCGGGATGCCCTGCTCGACCAGCTCCGCCACGCGCGCGTCGACCACCGGCGCCAGGGCATCGCGCCAGGCCTCGCGCTCCTCCTCGGTCAGGCTGATCATCTCGACGCCGTTCTCCTCGTAGATTTGCCGGGCCTGCTCGCGGAACTCGACGCCGATGCGCTGACTGACCGCATGGGCGATGCGTTGCTGGAACTCGGCGAAGACCGGCTTCAGCGGCTCGGGCAGGCCGGCGTAGCTGTCCGGGTTGATGCAGGTGTCGATGTGCTGCGCGGTCAGGCCCAGCGTGGTGTGGTACTGCGTCAGCTCGTAGATCTTGAACGGCACGAAGCCCGGGTCGACCCAGATCACCGCGTCGGCCAGGCCCTGCTGAAGCGCCGAATAGATCTCCGGGAACGGGATGTTGAGCGTCACCATCCCCAGCGCCTCCGCCGCCTCCGGCGGGAAGCCCTGGGCGATCACGCGCAGGCCCTGCAGGTCGTCGGGCGTGCGGATCGGGGTCGTGCTCATGATGTCGGAGACGCCGGCGATCACGGTATAGCCGTAGAGGACGCCGCGGCCCTCCCATTCCGGCGCGAAATAGTCCGGCGCCAGCAGCTGGGCGATGCGCGTCGCCACCACCGGGTCCGACGGCGTGACGAAGGGCATCTCGAACATCTTGTGGAGCGGAAAGCCGCTCGCCTCGTAGGAGGTGTAGCAGGTCGCCCAATCGGTCACCTGATTGCGCACCGCGCGCCAGCCGTCCTGCGCGCCGTGCAGGGTCCCGCCGTGGAACTCCTCGACCTCGAGGGCGCCATCGGTCGCCTCGGTCAACCAGTCGAAGCCGCGGCCCCAGACCTCCGGCACCAGCGAGGCGTCGGGGTTGGGCGAGGAGAAGGTGAGCGTCACCGCCTCCCCGTCATACGCGATCTCCGGCTCGGCGGCCGGTACCTCATGGGCCAGCCAGTCCTCCACCGTGAAGGCGGCGCCGGGCGCGCTCGCCAGGGCAAGCGCGGCGAGAACGGCGGAACCGGGAGCGGACATGCGGCGGGGCATCATCGGGCAGCCTCCTCGATCGGGATCGGACCGGACCGCCGGCGGTCCGGCGGCGGCGACTGAGATCCGATCGTGCAGAATAACCACCCCGCCGCAATACGCGCTTTCGCCGAAGGGCCCGACGGTCCTGCGCGCGTCGGCCACGACGGCGGGGCGAGCGGCAGACCGTCTCGACAAGACGTTTTGTCAAGTGTCAAATACAAATGGTGGCACCAACAGGGGGATCGAGGATGAGAGACGCAAGCCGACGCATCGTACCCGCGCTTCTGGCCGGTTGGGCGGCCGCGTTGCTGATGCTGGGGCCGGTCGGCGAGCCGGTGGCCCGGGCCCAGGACGACTCGCGCGAAAGCCTGCGTCTCGGCGTCTGGGACCTGCCGCCGGGCCGCGGCAACCCCTTCACCGGCCGCAGCGTGCCCAGCACCTTCGTCTGGGATGCGATCTTCGACCCCCTGGTCCGGATCGGCGAGGACGGCGCGCCGGAACCACGGCTCGCCACCGCCTGGGAGCTGGTCGACGAGACGCGCTGGCGGTTCACCCTGCGCGACGGCGTGGTGTTCTCCAACGGCGCGCCGTTCGATGCCGACACGGTGGTCGCCGTGTTCGACTACCTGACCAGCGAGGACGGTCGCGCGTCCTCGGTGGGCGGCGAGCTCGCCAACGTCGTCGGTGCGGAGAAGGTCGACGACCGGACCGTCGACATCGTCACCGACGGGCCTGACCCGGTGCTGCCGAACAAGCTGGCCCTCGTCTTCATCCCGGAACCCGGCGCCTGGGCCGAGCTGGGGCCGGAAGGCTTCGCCGAAGCGCCGGCCGGCACCGGCGCGTTCGAGGTCGTCGAGTGGGGGCCGGGCGACGTCACCCTGGCCGCGGTCGAGGAGTCCTGGCGCGACCCGGCGCTCGACGGCCTGACCATCGTCGAATTGCCGGAACGCCCGGCGCGGCTGCAGGCCCTGCTGTCCGGCCAGATCGACGTGGCGTTCGGGCTGTCGCCCGACAACCTGCCGCAGCTGGAGGCGGAGGGCTACGCGGTGGCCTCGACGCCGGCGCCCCAGGTCATGTCGCTCGCCTTCGCGACCGAAGGCCGGCCCGACAACCCGTTCGGGGACCTGCGGGTGCGCCAGGCCGTCAACTACGCCGTCAACCGGAAGGCGATCGCGGAGGTGCTGCTGGCGGGCCTCGGCGAGGCGGCGAGCCACGGCGCCACCGCCGCCGCCTTCGGCTGGCATCCGGACCTGGAGCCCTATCCCTATGATCCGGAGCGCGCCCGCGCGCTGCTGGAGGAGGCGGGCTTCGCCGACGGCTTCGAGGCGACGGCGCATGTCGTGGTCGGCTCGTTCCCGGCCGACAGCGAGATCTACCAGCAGACGGCGATCGACCTCGCCGAGGTCGGCATCGACCTGACGCTGGAACAGATCCGCTTTCCCGAATGGCTCCAGTTCTTCCTGGCCAACACCTGGCCGGGCGAGGCCTTCGGCGTTTCCTGGAACAGCTCGCCCTACATGGATTCGATCCGGCCCTACACGTACATGTCCTGCATGAAGACGACGCCGCACTATTGCGACGAAGAGGTCATGCCGCTGATCGAGGCGACCTTTCAGGAGTTCGACAGCGAGGCCCGCAAGGAACTGCTGTGGGATCTGCACGAGGCCAGCCACGAGAACCCGCCGGCACTCTACCTGGTGACCCAGGTCGACATCACCGGCCTGTCGCCGGAGGTCGGGACCTTCGTCTACCGCAACCGGACGGTCGACTACGACGCCCTCTCCGTGGCGGAGTGACGCCCGCCGCGGGGAACGCCCCTGCCGAGGAGGGGCCGGTCGGCGCGGGCAGGGCCGCGTGTGGGTTGGAGACGATCAACCCTCCGCCAGCACCCGGCCGACCAGGTCGGCGACGCGGGCCTGCACGGCGGCCGCATCGGTCTCCGGCGCGTCGCCGGCCAGCCGGGCCTCGGCCCGGTGGAGCCGTTCGGAGAGATCGGCGACCTCGATCAGCAGGGCATGCACCAGCCCTGCCAGGCGGTCGGTATCGCCGCCGTCGAGCAGGCTGGCGGCGCGGGAAAGCTCGGTCGTCGCCATGGCGATGGGCATCCTCGTCCGGTCTCGGGGTCAGGCCTTGCGTGCCCGCATCAGGCCCCAGGGGGTGAAGAATCGATGGGGGTCGGCCTCGTGCTCCGGGCCCGATCCCGGGGCGTACCACGGCTCGACCGTCGCCTCGGCGAAGCCCGTGGCGCGCGCCTTGGCCGGCAGGTTGAGGTGGCGGAACGGCTCCCAGAACGGCTCGTCGATCAGTTGGCTGTACCATTCCAGGATCTGGTCGCGGAACGGGTCGCCGATCAGCCGGTTTTCCAGGACGACCAGGAGGCCGCCGGGCCTGAGCACCCGGAACGCCTCCGCCAGCGCGGCGTCGATCGCCGGCTCCGGCAGCTCGTGCAGCACCATGGTGACCACCGCGAGGTCGGCGCCAGCATCCGGCTCCGGCAGCCGCTCCAGCGCCCCCTGGCGCCACGCGATCGCCAGCCCCCGCTCGGTCGCCATCCGCCGGCCGAGCCGCAGGCAGGGGGCGGCGAGGTCGATGCCGGCGACCGACGCCGCCGGCCAGCGCTTCTTCAGGGAGAAGGTGGTCTTGCCGAACCCGCAGCCGAGATCGAGGATCCGCGCCGGCGCCGGATCGGGAGCGCCGATCGCGTCGACGAAGGCGTCATGGATCTGGAAGTCCGTGTTGCGGCCGACATGCACGATCCGCGCGCCCAGCAGATAGACCGCGGCGCCGCGGGCATCGCGCCAGATGCCGCCCTGCTGGCGGTGGAAGTCGGTTTCCTCGTAATAGGCCGGGTAGCGGACCTCCGCCACCTCCTCCAGCGTGCCCAGGTCGCCGTCGCGCGGGCGCAGCAGGGCCTCGAGCCGGTCCAGCCGGGCATCGACCAGCCGATGGCACTCGAACCAGGTCCGGTCCTGGATGTAGCGATGGGTCCACTGGAACCGGCGCACCCCCGGCAGGCCCTCCATGACCGCCCGCACCGCCGCGCGGTCGGTCGGCGGGGCACCCCCGGTGGCCCGGTCGTAGGCCCGGCGCAGCGCCTGGAACTGGTCGGTCATCCACTGCCGGCGCAGTGCCAGCAGCGCCGCCATCCGCGGCCAGTCGTCCTCGGTCCAGGCCAGCAGGTCGTCCAGGCTGCCGGAGGCCCCGGCGGGCGGCGCATGGGAAGAGCGAAGATCGGGCATGCGGACCAGGTCCCGTTTCCGGCTGTAGCGGTCGTGTGATCGGACAATATTGTATTGTTGACAGGACTCTATGACAAATTGATCTTTCCTGTTGTGGTACAGCCCCGTCATTGCTGCCCGGGAGGCCAGCATCATCCGCCGGCTCGGTCCGATCCTCGCGGCCACTGTCGTCTGCCCCGACCCGGCGGCGGCGGCGGCGGCCTATCATGCGGCATTCGGCTTCGCGGTGCGAGCCTGCGGACGGGTGCCGGAGTCCCTGGCCGCCCTGTGGAACGCGCCGGCGGCCGCGGGTCGGGCCTGGCTGATCGTCGGGCCGCAGGGCGACGCGGCGGCCGGTCTGATCCGGCTGGTCGAGGGGCCGCGCCGGCCGCCGCCGCCGCTGACCGCCTGCGGCTGGGCGGCGGCGGAGCTGACGGTGGCCGCCGACCTCGACCGGCTGGCCGAACGGCTGCCGGGGCACGGCTTCGCGGTGCTCGGCCCGCCGCGGCCGCTCGGTTCCAACCCGGCGATCCGGGCGATGCAGGTCGCGGGGCCGGCGGGCGAGGTGCTCTACCTGACCGACATCCGCGCCTATGGCGGGCCGCTGGACCTGGCCCGGCCGGCGCATCCGGTCGATCGCGTCTTCATCGCGGTCGTCGCCGCGCCCGACATGGCGGCCGCGCGGGGCTTCTACGAGTCGCGGCTCGGCGCGGCGCGGGTGTCCGACCGGCGGGTCGTGGTGCCGGTGCTGAACGCGTGCCAGGGCCGGCCGGCGGCAGCGGAGACGCCGATCGGCAGCGTCGCCCTGGCGGGCGGCTGCCTGATCGAATGCGACGGGTATCCGATCGGTTCGCCGGCCCAGGCGTGCGGCGGCGAGGACTTGCCGGGCGGCCTCGCCCTGGTCACCATCGCGGTCGATGCCTTCGACCCGCCGCTGGCGGCCGCCGCCGTCGCGGCGCCGGCGGACCCGCCCTATTCCGGCGGCCGTGCCGCCCTTCTGACCGGCGCGGCGGGGGAGGCGATCGAACTGGTGGAGGTTCCGCGATGACGCCCCGCGCCCGTGCCGTCGCCGCCATTCTCGCGCGCCGGGCGGGCGGGCTGGCGGTGCTGCTGTTCGCCATCTCCACGCTGCTGTTCTTCCTGCTGCGGCTGACCGGCGACCCGGCGGCCGTCCTGGCCGGAGAGGAGGCGACCGAGGCGCAGGTCGCGCTGATCCGGGCGAAGTATGGCCTGGACGACCCGCTGCTCGTGCAGTACCTGCGCTTCCTGGCGTCGATCGCCCTGCTCGATTTCGGCAACAGCCTGGCCGCCGCCCGGCCGGCGATCGACCTGGTGATCGAGCGCCTGGGCAGCACGCTGCTCCTGGCCGGCGCCGCCCTTGCGATGACCGCCGCGATCTCGGTCCCGCTGGGCGCCTGGCTGGGCGCACGGCCCGACGCGCCGTCGCGCAGGCTGGCCAACGGCGCCGTCTTCGTCGCCCAGGGCATCCCCGGCTACGTCACCGGGCTGATCCTGATCCAGGTCTTCGCGGTGGAGCTGCGCTGGCTGCCCTCGATCGGCAACGAGGGGCCGCGGAGCTGGATCCTGCCCGCCGCGACGCTCGCCGCGTTCATGGTACCCAAACTGGTGCGGGTGTTCGCCGTCAACGTCTCGGAGGCGCTGCGCGAGGACTATGTCCGGCTGGCGCTCGCCTCGGGGGCCGGCCGGGCGGCCGTGCTCTGGCGCCACGCCGTGCCGAACGCGCTGCTCGGCACCACGGCGCTGATCGGCACCCAGTTCGCCTTCCTGATGTCGGGCAGCCTGATCACCGAGGTGATCTTCGCCTGGCCGGGGTTCGGCCGGCTGCTGATCACCTCGGTCCAGACGCTCGATTTCCCGGTGGTCCAGGCCGCGGTCTTCGTGACCGCCGTCCTGGTCTTCGCGGTCAATGCCGGTACCGACGTCGCCTTTCGCCTGATCGACCCTCGCCTGCGCCGGAGACGCGGATGAGCGCCGCCGACCGCTCGGCCGACCCCGCCGGCGCCGTTTCGGGCGCCCCCCTGCCGCCGTCGCGCTCCGGCCGCGGGCCGGTGTCGGGGCTGCGCGCCTGGCCGTCGGGCTGGGCCGGCAACTGGATGCTGGCCGTTGGACTGGGGCTCGCCGTCCTCCTGGCCGCCGCGGCGGTCTGGGTCGCCCTGGCGCCGCCGGTGGGGGCGGAGCGCGGCAGCCTGCTGATGCGCCTGAAGCCGCCGGGCACCGACGGGGCCTGGCTCGGCACCGACCAGCTGGGCCGCGACCTCTGGGCCCGGGTGCTGGCCGGACTGCCCTGGTCGCTGGGCATCGCGCTGGCGGCCTCGCTGATCGCCACCCTCCTCGGCGCGGCGGTCGGGCTGGCGGCGGCCTGGTATCCGGGCCGGACCCGCCGGCTGTTGAGCCAGAGCATCGACACGGTGATCGCCTTCCCGTCCCTGGTCCTGGCGGTGACGGTGATCGCGCTGGTCGGGCGCGGCTTCTGGCCGCTGGCGATCACCCTCGGCCTCGCCACCTGGCCGATCGCGGCGCGCGTCGTCTATGCCGAGGCGCTGAGCGTGATCGAGCGCGACTACGTCGTCGCGGCCCGCCTGCTGGGCGTCGGCGACGGGGCGATCCTGGTCGGCCACGTGCTGCCGGCGCTGCGCCCGACGCTGATGGTGATGTTCGCCTTCACCTACGCCGACATGCTGATCGCGGAGAGCGCGCTCAGCTTCCTCGGTCTCGGCCTGCCGCTGACCGCCGCCAGCTGGGGCAACATGCTGTCGGAAAGCCGCCAGTACCTGGTCGGCGCCCCCTGGATGATGCTGGTGCCCGCGGGGGCGATCGTGCTGGCGGTGGTGACGCTCAATCTGATCGGCGACGGGGTCGCCGCCGCCGCCCGCCGTCGCGCGAGGGTGGTCGAGGCATGAGCGCCGCAGCGCCATCGGCCGATCCGGCGGTTCCGGTGCTGCAGGCCCGCGACCTGGTCGTCGACTTCCCGCTGGCCGACGGCCGGCGCCATGCCGCGGTCGACGGGCTGTCGCTGACCGTCGGCCGGGGCGAGATCGTCGGCGTGGTCGGCGAATCGGGGTCCGGCAAGTCGATGACCGCGCTCGCCGCGCTGGGGCTGGTGCCGGCGCCGGGCCGGGTCTCCGGCAGCCTGAAGGTCGCCGGCCGCGAGGTGGTCGGCGCGCCGGAGGCGGACCTGCGGCGGCTGCGCGGCGCGATCGCCGGGATGGTGTTCCAGGACCCGATGACGGCGCTGAACCCGGTGCGCAGCATCGGCGCGCAGATGGTCGAGGCGATCCGCCGCCACCAGCGGGTCTCCCGGGGCGAGGCGCGGGACCGGGCGGCGGCGGCGCTGGCCTCGGTCGGCATTCCGGCGCCGGCGGAGCGGCTCAGGGCCTATCCCCACGAGCTCTCGGGAGGGCTGCGCCAGCGGGTGGTGATCGCTATGGCGATGGTCAACGACCCGGCGGTGATCCTGGCGGACGAGCCGACGACGGCGCTCGACGCCACCATCCAGGCGCAGATCCTGGACCTGTTCCGCGCCCGCCCGGCCGCGGCCGGAACGCTGCTGATCACCCACGACCTGGGCGTCGCGGCGGAGGTCTGCGACCGGATCCTGGTGATGTATCACGGCCGGATCGTCGAGGAGGGGCCGGCCTTGCGCGTGCTGCGCCGGCCGCTCCACCGGTATACCGAGGCGCTGCTGCGCGCGGCGCCGCGGTTCGATCCGGCGCGGCCCCCGCTCCGCGCGATCCCGGGGATGCCGCCGGCGCTGGGCGAGCAGGAGACCGGCTGCGCCTTCCGCCCGCGCTGCGCCGCCGCGACGGCGCGCTGCGCCGGGCGACCGCAGTCGACCGCGCCGGAGCAGGGCCATGCGGCCGCCTGCTGGCATCCCGCCGCCGAGCCGGAGGAGGGCGCGGCATGATCCCGACGGACGACACCCCCCTGATTGAGGCGCGGGACGTGTCGGTGCGCTTCGGTTCGGCCGACCGGCCGGTGCACGCGCTGGACGGTGTCTCGCTGACGGTGTCTAAGGGAGAGACGGTCGGGCTGGTCGGCGAATCGGGGTCCGGCAAGTCGACGCTCGCCAAGGTCCTGATGCGGGCGATCGAGCCGTCCGCCGGCAGTGTGCGGGTCGACGGCCGCGACATCACGCGGCTCACCGCCCGCGCCCTGAAGCCGGTTCGGCGGCGGGTCCAGATGGTGTTCCAGGACCCCTATGCCAGTCTCGACCCCCGCTGGACAGTCGCCGACATCGTCGCGGAGCCGCTGCGCGCCCACCGCTGGGGCAGCCGGCGGGCGATCGCCGAGCGGGTCGCCGCGCTGCTGGCCGCGGTCGGGCTGCCGGCCGATGCCGCCGGGCGCCTGCCGGCGCAGTTCTCCGGCGGCCAGCGCCAGCGCATCGCGATCGCCCGCGCGCTGGCCCTGGAGCCGGACCTGATCGTCGCCGACGAGCCGGTCTCCGCGCTCGACGTCTCGGTCCAGGCGGCGATCGTGACGCTGCTGCGCGACCTCCAGAAGCGCCTCGGCATCGGCTACCTGGTGATCGCGCACGACCTGGCGCTGGTCCACCAGATCGCCGACCGGATCGCGGTCATGTATCTCGGCCGGATCGTCGAGGAGGGGACGGCCGACGCCGTGGTCCATGCCCCGCAGCATCCCTATACCGCCGCCCTGATGTCGGCCACCCCGACCCCGGAGACGGCGGGGCGGGGCAATCGGCTGGTGCTGCGCGGCGATCCGCCCTCGCCGATCGACCGCCCCTCGGGATGCCCGTTCCACCCCCGCTGCCCGATCGCCCGCGACCGCTGCGCGTCGGACGCGCCGGCGCTCGCCGCCGTGGCGCCGGGGGCCAGGGCCGCCTGCCACTATCCCGGCGAGCTGCCCGGGCCGATCCCGGGGCCGATCATCGGACCGGCCCCTGCCCCCTCCGCCTCCGCCTGAAGGAGCCCCGACGCCATGCCCCGCCCGCGCATCGAGTTCGTCCAGAGCCAGTTCCTGCCCTGGCAGACCGCGCCGGTCGCGGCGGCCCGGCCGGGGGCCGAGGCGCGGGTGCTGAGCCGCGATCCGGACACCGGCGCGCTGTCGCTGCTGGTCCGCTATCCCGCCGGCTGGGCGCGCGAGGGGGAGGAATGGCTGCCGGCCGACGAGGAGTTCCTGGTGCTCCAGGGGGCGCTGGAGATCGACGGCCGCCGCTACGGCCTGCGCCACTATGCCCATCTGCCGGAGCGGCTGCCCCGCCGGCGGATGGCGGCGCCGGACGGCGCGCTGGTGCTGACCTTCTTCTCCGCCGCGCCGGTCCCCCGGGCCGGCCCGCCGCCGGCGCCGCCCGACCCGGCGCGCACGCTGCTGCAGCTCGACGGCTTCGCCGTCCCCTATACCGGCAGGTTCCATCCGGAGTTCCCGCCGGGGGCCGGGCGCAAGGTGCTCTACGACGACCCCGTCACCGGCGACCAGAGCTGGATGCTGGGCACGCTGCCGATGCGCTGGGCCGAACGGGCGGAGCGGCATCCGGTGGTCGAGGAGATGTTCCTGATCCACGGCGAGGTGCACGGCAATCTGGGGGTGATGCGGCCCGGGGCCTATTTCTGGCGGCCGCCCGGCATTCCCCATGGTCCCTACGGGACCCTGACCGGCAACCTCTACTTCTTCCGCACCAAGGGCGGACCGTTGAGCACCGAGTACGAGGACCCGGCCGAGCCGTTCCGCTGGGATCCGCCGCACGCGCCGATCCTGCCGGAGGAGATCGCCCCCTTCGCCGCCGCCGCGCCCTCCGCGGCCGACGGGTGGTGAGGCGGGGATGGGCGCGATCCGCCGCGGCTTCGTCGACCTGGACGAGGGCCAGATCCACTACCGCCACCACCCGGGGCCCGAAGCCGGCACGCCGCTGGTGATGCTGCACCAGGCGTCCGGCTCTGCCCGGACGATGGCGCCGCTGATGCCCGGCTTCGCCCGGTCGCGGGCGGTCTGGGCGATCGACCTGCCGGGCAACGGCGACAGCTGTCCGCCGGCCGACCCGGAGATCGACATGGCCGGCTATGCCGACGCCGCCGGCCGGGCGATCGACGCTCTGGGCCTCGACCGGCCCGCACTCTACGGCTTTCACGCGGGCGCCGGCGTGGCGCTGGAACTGGCCCTGGCCCGGCCCGACCGGGTGGCCGCGGTGATCCTCGATTCGCTCGGCCTCTACGACGCCGGGGAGCGGCGGCGGATGGCGCAGGCCTATCTGCCCGACATCCCGCTGGACCGCCACGGCGGCCACCTGCTCGAAGCCTGGCACTATGTCCGCGACACCTATCTCTTCTGGCCGTGGTTCGAGCAGGACGCCGCGCATGCCCGCGCGGTCGGCGTGCCGCCGACCCCCTATCTGCACGACAAGGTGATGGAGGTGCTGAAGGCGCTGCCGACCTTCGCCCAGCTCTACCGGGCGGCGTTCGAGCACGACAAGCAGGCGCGCCTGCCGCTGCTGTCGGTGCCGACGCTGGTCACGGCCGGCGGCACCAACAGCCAGCGCTGCCATGTCGAGCGGATCGCCGCGCTGGTCCCGGGCGCCGGGTCGCTGGTCACGCCCGGCACCTACGACGCCGCGGCGGCCGAGGCGACGGCGCGGCTGCTGGACGACTGGCTGCGGGGCCTGCCCGTCGGCTGAGCCGGCCACCGGCCGCTCCTGCCGGTCCGGGCGCGGTCCGCCGCGGCAGGCGCTCCGGCGCCAGGGCCACGGCCAGTGCCACGGCGATCGCGGCGATCGGCAGGATGGTGAAGGCGGCACCGGCGGCGACCGACGCTCGCGCCGCCGGCCAGGCCGCCATCAGCGCCACCTGGAGCGCCAGCAGGGCGATCGCGACGACGGCGATGCGCGGCGCCGGAGACAGGCGCGGTGGCCGGGGGGCGAGGAACGGCGCCGCCGCGATCAGCGCGAAGGCGAGCGGCAGCAGAGGCGCCGCCCGGCGGCGCTGGTACCACGCGCTCAGGCGCCGGACCAGGGGGTCGTCCGGCGCCGCGGCCGCGCGCCGCGCCTCGGCTAGGGCCTGGCGCAGGGCGCCCAGCCGCATCTCCCCGGGCCCCGGCGATCGCCGGCCCGCCGCATCGGCATCGCCGCCGAGATCGAAGGCGTAACGGTCGAAATCGACGGTCGAGGGAGCGCGCGGCGCGCCGTCGGGGCCGCGCCGGTCGACCTGGATCGAGCCCGCTTCCAGCAGCAGCCGGCCCCCGGCGCCGGTCCAGCGGGCGCGGTCCGCCAGGATCGTGCGCACCTCGCCCCCTCCGCGGGCGTCGCGGACCAGGAGGCCGGAGAGGCGGCCCCCCGGTTCGGCCTCGGCGACATAGACCCACAGCCCCGGTTCGGCCTCCTGGAACCGGCCTGCGACGATCGCGCCGGGCGCCAGCGTGGCCTGCAGCCCGTCGCGCCGGGCGTCCAGCGCCTCTTCCGCCGCGGGCACCAGCGCATAGTCCAGGGCCGCCTGCAGCCCGGCCGCCGGCACCGCCAGCGCCAGGACCGGCAGCAGCAGCCCGGCGGGCCCGACGCCGCTGGCCTGCACCACGGTCACCAGCCCGTCCCGGGCCGCCAGCACCAGCACGAACACCACCGCGCCGCCGACCGCGAAGGGCAGGACGTGGCCCAGGATGCGCGGCAGGCCGAGCCCGATCAGCGCCAGGTATCCCGCCGGCCCGAGATCCGCCCGCAGCGCCACCTCCAGGAACCGGAGCGACTGAGTCAGGATCACCGCCGTCAGCAGCAGGCCGAGCCCGATCGCCGTCGCCGCATGGAGGCGCCGGGCGAGGCTGGCGGCGAGCGTGGTCGGCATCGGCATGACGGTCGCCTGGCTCCCGGTTGCGCGGATCGGTGGCCGATCCGCCCCCCCCCGCGTTGACCCCCGTCAAGCCGCGACCGCACCGGCGGCACGGCACCGGCCGTCGATTCGCAAGCGGGCCGTCGTCATCGCGGCGCCGTCCCATTGAATCCGCATTCGGAACCCCTGGGACTTGCGCCAGGTCAAGTTTTCCGCCGAATGCCGGGGCACAATGGCAACCGCATGCGATCCGGCGGATCGGCCGGCGGCCGCCGTCCGGAGGGAATGGAAAGAAGGGGCATGGGATGAGCGACAACCCGTTCGTCGCCCCCTGGCGCGGCCGGGGGCGGCTGGGGACCGTGTTCTGGGGCTGGGGCGTCGCGGTCAGCACCGCCGTGACGGCAGTGTTCCTGGCCCTCACCGCCGCGGGCGGCGCCGGTTTCGTGATCGGCCAGCTGCTGCTTCTGGCCTTCGTACCCTATACGGTCTGGATCCTGGTGTCGGTCTGGCGCTGCGCGCCCAACACACCGGTCGAGTGGCAGGGCGTGGCGGCGCGCTGGCTGACCGTCGCCTGGGCGCTCAACGCCTTCTTCCTGATCGTGTTCGTCGAGATCGACCTGGCCTTCGCCTGAGTGGGAGCAAGCCATGCTGGAGAAGAAGCGGCTGTCCCGCCGGGACGAGCGGGCCATGCTGATGGGCGCGATGATGACCGCGATCGGGGCGGAGCCGGAGACGGTGGCGCCGTTCGCCCTCGACCGGACGCTGCGGACCGCCGCGGCGCGGTGCCTGGGCTGCCGGCATGCCCGGCGCTGCCAGCTCTGGCTCGGCGGCGAGGGGGCGCGCGGCGGCTACCGCGCCTTCTGCCCCAACGCGGCCCTGTTCGAAAGCATGCGCCCCCGCCGATAGGCCGCCCGGGAACGCGGCGAAGGACCGCGCGTCGGCCGTCGTCCCATCCCTCCGGAGGACGAGGTGCCGTTTCCGCGCGTCGGCGCCTGAACGGCACGCCCGCTACCGGCACGCCCGTCCAGGCGGCGGATCACCCCGCCGGACCCGTGTCCTCGACCCCGGTGTCCTCGATGATGTCCTCGATCCAGGTCAGGGCGGCCACCGCGCGGGGGAAGCCGAGAGTCGTGATCGCCAGCAGCGCGGTCTGGCGCAGGGCGTCGGCCTCGATCCTTTCCTCCCGGCCGCGCCGGACGTGCGAATGCACCGCCCCTTCCGAGGCGGCGCCGATGGCCAGTGCCAGCTTGACCAGGCGCCGCTCCCGTGCCGAGAGCGGGCCGGCCTCGGCGCAGGCTTCGCCGAGGCCGCTGTAGGCTTTCCACACGGCCGGATACCGGTTCGCGATCTTGGCGGCACCGCCGGGAAGGCGTTCAGACATTGGAAACCTCCGCATGAAGGGTGTCGAGGGCCGGTTCGTCGCCATCGATCAGGGCGTCGGGCTTGGCGATGCCGGTCAGCGCCGCGACGTCCGCCAGCCGCACCTCGGCACCGGTCACCCCGACGCCATAGGCCTTCAGCGTATTGAACGCGCGGGACAGGTTCTCGGGTGCGAGGCCGAGCAGCGAGGCGATCGTCCGCTTCTCGTAGGGAAGCATCAGTCGTCCGGTCTCGCCCTGGTGCAGGTGCTCGACCAGCAGGTAGTTGGCCAGCCGTTCCACCGCCGTGCGCAGCTTCTGGTTCTTCAGGGTCTTGACCATGACGCGATAGCCGCGCGCCAGTTCCAGCACGATGGCGCGGGCGAAGGCCGGCTCGGTCCGGATCGCCTGCTTCAGCGATTCGACCGGGATCATCAGGATCCGGGACGGCGTCATGGTCCGTCCGGACATCAGATAGGATTCGTCCTGAACCGCCGCGGCGGTGATGAAGCTGGTCACCGGGTGGACGATGGCGATCGTGCTCTGCCGGCCGCGGGTGGCGGCGTAGAGCTCGACCGCCCCCTCGACGCAGACATAGAGGAAGTCCGGCCGCTCCCCTTCTTCGATCAGGACGGTTGCCGGCGGGAACTGCTGCAGATAGGCACCGGCCACCAGGTTCTCGAATCCTTCGTCCGACATCGCCGCGAACAACGGCAGTTCGCGGACCCGGGCCAGCTTCTCGCTGCGCATCAGTGCCTCCCCCCCTCTGGCGCCCCCCAACGGCGCTTGACGTTTGTCAACCCGGAACCGTCGTGGATGGTTCCATCGAGGCCACGGAACGCAATCCTCAAGTCATCATCCACCTATCCGTCAATTGAATCTGCGCTGGCCTCCAAATCGATTGCGCTAGGTCAATTCTTCGAGCGGTTTGGGCGAGCAAAACCCTCATCGAAACAAGAGTAAAGCCCGCCGTACAGGGCCGTGGATCTGGAGTTCGGCAATCCATGCAGAACCTGCAGGGTGTCCAGCGCGGCGATCAATACCGCGCATTGGGGTTGAGCACGTTTTCGTTTACGGCGTGCTTTGCCGTCTGGACCATATTTTCGATCATCGGCGTCCGGATCAAGCAGGAGCTGGGGCTGAACGAGACCCAGTTCGGCATCCTGGTGGCGACCCCGGTGCTGACCGGCTCGATCAGCCGCATCTTCCTCGGCGTCCTGACCGAACAGTACGGCGGCCGTCTGATCTTCACCATCCAGATGCTGGCGACAGCCGTGGCCTGCTGGCTGCTCGCCTCGGTGACGACCTACGGCATGTTCCTGGTCGCGGCGCTGGGCGTCGGCCTCGCTGGCGGCTCGTTCATCGTCGGCGTCGCCTACACCTCGCAGTGGTTCGAGAAGGAGCGCCAGGGCACCGCGCTGGGCATCTTCGGCGCCGGCAACGTGGGCGCCGCGGTGACCAATTTCGGCGCGCCGTTCCTGGTGATCGCCTTCGGCTGGGGGGCAACGGCCCAGATCTACGCCGTGATCCTGGCGCTGGTGGCGATCGGGTTCTTCGTCCTCGCCAAGGAGGACCCGACCACCGCCGCCCGCAAGGCGCGCGGCGAGAAGCCGGCGTCGGCCTGGATGCAGATGGAGCCGCTGAAGAACATCCAGGTCTGGCGCTTCGCCACCTACTACTTCTTCGTCTTCGGCGGCTTCGTCGCGCTCGCCTCCTGGCTGCCGCGGTTCTACGTCGGCGCCTACGGGCTGGAGCTGGCGGCCGCCGGCATGTTGGCGGCGGCCTATTCGCTGCCCGGCTCGGTGTTCCGGGCCCTGGGCGGCTGGATGTCCGATCGCTGGGGCGCGCGGTTCGTGATGTACCTGACCTTCGCCGTCTCGCTCGGCTGCCTCTTCCTGATGAGCTATCCCGAGACCCGCTACGTGGTCCAGGGCATCGAGGGGCCGATCGAGTTCAGCTTCGGCATCGGCCTCGTCCCGTTCGTCGTCCTGACCATCGTGCTGGGCTTCGTGATGTCGCTGGGCAAGGCGGCGGTCTACAAGCACATCCCGGTCTACTACCCCCACCACGTCGGCTCGGTCGGCGGCCTGGTCGGCATGATCGGCGGGCTGGGCGGGTTCGTGCTGCCGATCGTGTTCGGCATGCTCAACGACCTGACGGGGGTCTGGACCTCCAGCTACATGCTGCTGTTCGTCGTGGTCGCGGTCAGCTTCGTCTGGATGCATGTCGCGATCCGGGCGATGGAGCGCCGCCGCTATCCGGCGCTGGCCGAGGAACGCTACCTCTCCGACGTTCCGGAGGCGCCGCATCCGGCGTCCGGTCCCGGCGGCACCCGCGCCGCGCCCGGCCAAGAGCCGTCCGCCCACCACCCCGCCCGCTGACCGCGCCCTCCGGCCCCGGCCGCCCGCGACGGCGGCCGGGGCCGCGACCGGCCCGAGGCCAACGAGAACCGGACACGCAAGATGACATCCCTTTCCGACATCGGCGGCGGCGCCGGCAACGTCATCACCGACTGGCGGCCGGACGACGACCGCTTCTGGGAAGACGCCGGCCGCCGCGTCGCTCGGCGCAACCTGTGGATCTCGATCCCCGCGCTGCTGCTCGCCTTCGCGGTCTGGATGGTGTGGAGCGTCGTGGTCGCCCGGCTGCCGGCGATCGGCTTCGGCTATTCGACCAACCAGCTGTTCTGGCTGGCGGCGCTGCCGGGGCTGTCCGGCGCCACCCTGCGCATCTTCTACAGCTTCATGGTGCCGATCTTCGGCGGCCGGCGCTGGACCGCGATCTCCACCGCGTCGCTGCTGATCCCGGCGCTCGGCATCGGCTTCGCGGTGCAGAACCCGGCGACGCCCTACTGGGTGTTCCTGGGGCTGGCGCTGCTGTGCGGCCTCGGCGGCGGCAACTTCGCCTCCTCCATGGCCAACATCTCCTTCTTCTTCCCGAAGAAGAGCAAGGGCAACGCCCTGGCGCTCAACGCCGGCCTCGGCAATGCCGGGGTCAGCGTGATGCAGTTCGTCGTGCCGCTGGTGATCACCGCGGGCGTGTTCGGCGCGCTGGGCGGCGAGCCGCAGGAGGTCACGGGCGGCGGCCGGATCTGGCTGCAGAACGCCGGCTTCGTCTGGGTGCCGTTCATCGCCGTCGCGGCGCTGGCCGCCTGGTTCGGCATGAACGACATCGCCAGCGCCAGGGCCTCCTTCGCCGACCAGGCGGTGATCTTCCGGCGCCGGCACAACTGGATCATGTGCGTCCTCTATACCGGCACCTTCGGGTCGTTCATCGGCTATTCGGCCGGCTTCCCGCTGCTGGCGACGACCCAGTTTCCCGACGCCAACGCGCTGCAATATGTCTTCCTGGGCCCCCTGGTCGGCGCGCTCAGCCGCGCCGCCACGGGCTGGGTCTCCGACCGGTTCGGCGGCGGGCGGGTCACGCTGGCCACCTTCGTCGTGATGATCGCGGCGGCGGCGGGCGTCATGTTCTTCCTCGGCATCAAGGACCAGCCCGGCGCCTTCTGGGGCTTCTTCGCGATGTTCATGGTGCTGTTCTTCGCGACCGGCGTCGGCAACGCGTCGACCTTCCAGATGATCCCGGTGATCTTCCGCAAGGAGGTGCCGCGCCTGATGCCGCAGCTCTCCGAGGCCGAGCAGACCCGCCAGGCGGAGAAGGAATCGGCCGCCACGATCGGCTTCACCTCGGCGATCGCCGCCTACGGCGCGTTCTTCATCCCGAAGGCCTACGGCACCTCGATCGACCTGACCGGCACGCCCGACCTCGCCCTGATCGGCTTCATCGCCTTCTACGTGGTGTGCGTCGCGATGACCTGGTGGTTCTACGTGCGCCCGAACGCGGAAATCCGCTGCTGATCCGCCCGCCCGCCCCTAGGACCGGGAGTCCTTCCAGATGAGTCACTTCGTCGACCGACTGACCTATTTCCGCCGCGACCGGGACCGCTTCTCCGACGGGCACGGCATCACCACCGGCGAGAGCCGCGCCTGGGAGGACGCCTACCGCAAGCGCTGGGCGGCGGACAAGATCGTCCGCTCGACCCACGGCGTGAACTGCACCGGCTCGTGTTCCTGGAAGATCTACGTCAAGGGCGGGATCGTCACCTGGGAGACCCAGCAGACCGACTACCCGCGCACCCGCCCCGACCTGCCGAACCACGAGCCGCGCGGCTGCCCCCGCGGCGCGAGCTACAGCTGGTATCTCTATTCCGGCACGCGGATCAAATACCCGCTGGTGCGCGCCCGGCTGATCCGCCACTGGCGCGAGGCGCGCGGGCGGATGGACCCGGTGGCGGCCTGGCGGTCGATCGTCCAGGACCCGGCCAAGCGCGCCGACTGGGTGGCCAGGCGCGGCCGCGGCGGCTTCGTCCGGGTCGGCTGGGACGAGATCAACGAGCTGATCGCCGCCGCCAACGCCTACACCATCAAGGAATATGGCCCGGACCGGATCGCCGGGTTCTCGCCGATCCCGGCGATGTCGATGATCTCCTACGCCGCGGGCAGCCGGTATCTGTCGCTGCTCGGCGGCACGCTGCTCAGCTTCTACGACTGGTACTGCGACCTGCCGCCGTCCTCGCCGCAGACCTGGGGCGAGCAGACCGACGTGCCCGAGAGCGCCGACTGGTACAACGCCGGCTTCCTGCTGGTCTGGGGATCGAACGTCCCGATGACCCGGGCGCCGGACGCGCATTTCTATTCCGAGGTCCGCTATCGCGGCGCCAAGAGCGCGGTGATCGCCCCGGACTACAACGAGGCCGCCAAGTTCTCCGACATCTGGCTGCACCCCAAGCAGGGCACGGACGCCGCGCTGGCGCTGGCGTTCGGCCATGTCGTGCTGCGCGAGTTCCACCTGGACCGCAAGGCCGAATACTTCGCCGACTACGTCCGCAAGTATTCCGACTTTCCGCTCCTGGTCCGGCTGGAGGAGCGCGACGGCCGGCTGGTTCCCGACCGGCTGCTGCGCGCCGCTGACCTGAAGGATGCGCTGGGCGAGACCAACAACCCCGACTGGAAGGCCGTGGCGGTCGACGAGCTTTCGGGCGAACTGGTCGCCCCGCTCGGCGCCTGCGGCTTCCGCTGGGGCGAACAGGGCAAGTGGAACCTGGAGGAGAAGGACGGCCGGGGCCGGGCCGTGCGCCTGCTGACCACGCTCGCCGACGTTCATGACGCCGTGGCGCCCGTGGCGTTTCCCTATTTCGGCGGCCTGGCGCCGCACGACTTCGTCGCGACCGACCACGAGCGCATCCTGATGCGCGACGTGCCGGTGCGCGAGGTGGCGCTGGCCGATGGCGGCCGGGCCAGGGTCGCCACCGTGTTCGACCTCTACTGCGCCAATTACGGCCTCGATCGCGGCTTCGGCGGCGGCAACGTGGCACTGAGCTACGACGACGACCAGCCGTTCACGCCGGCCTGGGCGGAGCGGATCACCGGCGTGCCGCGCCAGGCCATCATCCAGGTGGCACGGGAATTCGCCGCCAACGCCGAGGCGACGAACGGCCGGTCCATGGTGATCCTGGGGGCCGGTCTGAACCACTGGTACCACATGGACATGAGCTACCGCGGCATCATCGCGCTCCTGGTGATGTGCGGCTGCGTCGGCCAGTCGGGCGGCGGCTGGTCGCACTATGTCGGCCAGGAGAAGCTGCGGCCGCAGACCGGCTGGCTGCCGCTCGCCTTCGCGCTCGACTGGACGCGGCCGCCGCGGCAGATGAACGGCACCAGCTTCTTCTATGCCCACACCGACCAGTGGCGCTATGAGACGCTGAAGGTCGAGGAGATCCTGTCGCCGCTGGCCCCGCCCGGGGCCTGGTCCGGGTCGATGATCGACTACAACGTCCGGGCCGAACGGATGGGCTGGCTGCCCTCCGCCCCGCAGCTCCAGGCCAACCCGATCGACCTCGGTCGCGACCTGGCGAAGAGCGGGGACAAGCCCGGCGAGGCGATCGCCGGCCGGCTGAAGTCGGGCGACCTGAAATTCGCCAACGCGGATCCCGACGATCCGCGGAACTGGCCGCGCAACATGTTCTTCTGGCGCTCCAACGTGCTGGGCGCCAGCGGCAAGGGCCACGAGTACTTCCTCAAGCACTTCGTCGGCTCGCTGCACGGCGTGATCGGCACCGACGAGGCCGAGGGCATCGTGCGCCCGGACGAGGTCGCCTGGCACGAGGAGGCGCCGGTCGGCAAGCTCGACCTGATGGTCAACATCGACTTCCGCATGTCGACCACCTCGATCTACAGCGACGTCGTGCTGCCGACCGCGACCTGGTACGAGAAGCACGACCTCAACACCTCCGACATGCACCCGTTCATCCACCCGCTGTCCGCGGCGGTCGACCCGGCCTGGGAGGCGAAGAGCGACTGGAACATCTTCCGCGGCATCGCCGAGAGCTTCTCGACGGTGTCGCCGGAGGTGCTGGGGGTCGAGCACGACGTGGTGCTGTCGCCGATCCTGCACGACACGCCGGGCGAGCTGGCCCAGCCCTACGAGCCGAAGGACTGGGCGCGCGGCGAGTGCGACCCGGTGCCCGGGCGGACCATGCCCAACGTCGCCCTGGTCGAGCGGAACTATCCGGAGACCTACGCCCGGTTCACCTCGCTGGGGCCCGCTCTGGAAAAGCTCGGCAACGGCGCCAAGGGGCTGACCTGGGACACCGGGCGCGAGGTCGAGCTGCTGGGCGCGCTCAACGGCGTCGTGCTCGACGGCCCGACCGCGGGGCGGCCGAAGATCGTCACCGACATCGATGCCTGCGAGACCATCCTGATGCTGGCGCCGGAGACCAACGGCGAGGTCGCGGTGAAGGCGTGGCATACCCTGTCGAAGGCGACCGGCCGCGAACACCTGCACCTCGCCGAAGGCAAGGAGGAGGAGAAGATCCGCTTCCGCGACGTGGTCGCCCAGCCGCGCAAGATCATCTCCTCGCCGATCTGGTCGGGGCTGGAGAGCGAGAAGGTCTGCTACAACGCCGGCTACACGAACGTGCACGAGCTGATCCCGTGGCGCACGCTCAGCGGCCGGCAGCAGCTCTACCAGGATCACCACTGGATGCGGGCGTTCGGCGAGAGCTTCGTCACCTGGCGGCCGCCGATCGACACCCGCAGCGTCGCCCAGGCGCTGGGCAAGCTGCCCAACGGGAACAAGGAGATCCTGCTCAACTTCCTGACGCCCCACCAGAAATGGGGCATCCATTCCACCTATGCCGAGAACCTGATCATGCTGAGCCTGAACCGCGGCGGCCCCGCGGTCTGGATCAGCGAGGACGACGCGCGCGCGGCGGGGATCGTCGACAACGACTGGATCGAGGTCTTCAACGTCAACGGCGCGCTGACCGCCCGGGCGATCGTCTCGCAGCGGATCATGCCGGGTTCGACGATCATGTACCACGCCCAGGAAAAGCTGGTGAACACGGTCGGGTCGGAGATGACCGGCCAGCGCGGCGGCATCCACAACTCGGTCACCCGGATCAACATGAAGCCGACCCACATGATCGGCGGCTACGCCCATCTGGCCTGGGGCTTCAACTACTACGGCACGGTCGGCGCCAACCGCGACGAATTCGTGATCGTGCGGAAGATGAGCGAAGTCAACTGGTTCGACAAGGCGGCCGAGGATTCCCCCGAGGCCGGGTCGACCGCCGCCGCCGCGGGTCCCACCGCCGGCAAGGAGGCCGCAGAATGAAGATCCGCGCGCAAATCGCGATGGTGCTGAACCTCGACAAGTGCATCGGCTGCCACACCTGCTCGATCACCTGCAAGAACGTGTGGACCAACCGCGAGGGGGTCGAATACGTCTGGTTCAACAACGTCGAGACCAAGCCGGGCATCGGCTATCCCAAGGACTGGGAGAACCAGGACCGCTGGCAGGGCGGCTGGACCCGGAACCGCAACGGCAAGATCACCCCGCGCCAGGGCTCGAAGTGGCGGATTTTGGCGAAGATCTTCGCCAACCCGCACCTGCCGGAGATCGACGACTTCTACGAGCCCTACACCTTCGAGTACGAGTGGCTCCAGAAGGCGCCGGAGCTGCAGGCCCAGCCGTCGGCCAAGCCGCGCTCGCTGGTCACCGGCGAGGTGATCAACAAGATCGAATGGTCCGGCAACTGGGAGGACATGCTGGGCGGCGAGTTCTCCAGCCGCGGCCGCGACTACAACTTTGCCGGCGTCGAGAAGGAGATCTACGGCGAATTCGAGAAGACCTTCATGATGTACCTGCCGAGGCTGTGCGAGCACTGCCTCAACCCGTCCTGCCTGGCGTCGTGTCCGTCCGGCGCGATCTACAAGCGGGCGGAGGACGGCATCGTCCTGATCGACCAGGAGAAATGCCGCGGCTGGCGGATGTGCGTCTCGGGCTGCCCGTACAAGAAGATCTACTACAACTGGTCGACCGGGAAGTCGGAGAAGTGCATCTTCTGCTACCCGCGGATCGAGACCGGCCAGCCGACCGTCTGCTCGGAGACCTGCGTCGGCCGGATCCGCTACCTCGGCGTCGTGCTCTACGACGCCGACCGGATCGAGGCGGCGGCCTCGGTGGAGGACCCGAAGGACCTCTACCCCGCCCAGCTCGACGTCTTCCTCGACCCGCGCGACCCGGCGGTGATCGACCAGGCGCGCCGCGACGGCATCCCGGAGCAGTGGCTGGAGGCGGCGGTCCGGTCGCCGATCTGGAAGATGGCGATGGAATGGAAGGTCGCCTTCCCGCTCCACCCGGAATACCGGACCCTGCCGATGGTCTGGTACGTGCCGCCGCTGTCGCCGATCCAGTCGGCGCACGAGGCCGGCAAGATCAGCGCCCTGGACGGCATGCCCGATGTCCGCTCGCTGCGCATCCCGATGCGTTACCTCGCCAACCTCCTGACCGCCGGCGACGAGGAGCCGGTCGCCCGGGCGCTGGAGCGGATGCTGGCGATGCGATCCTACATGCGGGCGCGCAGCGTCGAGGGCCGGATCGACCGCTCGATCCCGGAGCGGGTCGGCATGACCGCCGAGCAGGTCGACGAGATGTACAAGGTGATGGCGCTCGCCGCCTACGAGGATCGCTACGTCATCCCGACCGCCCACCGCGAGCTGGAGGAGGACGCCTACCAGCTGCGCGGCTCCGCCGGCTTCGGGTTCCACGAGGGCACCAACGGCGCGACCAAGATGAACCTCTTCGGCGGCGCCAAGCGGACCCCGCGCAAGAAATACATGGATGTGCCGACATGAGCATGAGACTGACGCTTCGGGCGCTGGCGGCGCTGCTGGCCTATCCGTCGGCGGAGCTGACCCGTCACATCGGCGAGGTCCGCGACGCGCTCGACGCCGACGCCGTCCTGCCCCGTCCGGCGCGGCGCGCGCTGGAGCCGCTGCTGGCGCGGCTGGAGACGGGCGACCTCCTCGACCTCCAGGCGGAGTATTCCGAGCTGTTCGACCGCTCCCGCGCCCTGTCGCTCCACCTCTTCGAGCATGTCCATGGCGAGAGCCGGGAGCGCGGGCAGGCGCTGATCGACCTGGGCCAGCAGTATATCGACCGCGGCTACCTGCTGGCGTCGCAGGAACTGCCGGACTTCGTGCCGGTGTTCGTGGAGTTCGCCTCCTGCCTGCCGGCGGAGGAAGCGCGCGAGATGCTGGGCCAGCCGGCCCACGTGTTCGCCGCCCTGGAGGAGCGGCTGGCCGAGCGGTCCTCGCCCTACGCCGCCGTGTTCCACGCCCTGGTCGCCGCCGCCGGCGCCCGGCCCGACCGGGAGGCCCTGGCCGAACTGCAGGACCACGCCCCGGCCGACGACCCGGCGGCGATCGACGAGGAGTGGGAGGAGAAGCCGGTCAGCTTCACCGCCCACGAGATGGGCGGGCCGACCGGCATGCTGGCCCGGCTGCGCGCCGCCGGCAAGGAGGTGGCGGCGCCGCTCAAGGGGAGGGGATCATGAACGCGTTTCTGAACCAGCTGGCCTTCGGCTGGTACCCGTACCTGGCGATCACCGTCCTGGTGCTCGGCAGCATCCTGCGCTTCGACAAGGACCAGTACAGCTGGCGGGCCAATTCCAGCCAGTTCCTGCGGCGCCGGCAGATGATGATCGGCTCCAACCTGTTCCACCTGGGCATCATCGTGCTGTTCTTCGGCCACGTGGTCGGGCTGATGACGCCGATCAACGTGGTCGACGCGGTCGGCATCAGCCCGGGCGCGAAGCAGCTGCTGGCCCTGGTGGTCGGCGGCATCGCCGGGTTGGCGGCGCTGGTCGGCGCCAGCCTGCTGCTGCACCGGCGGCTGTTCGACCCGCGCATCCGACGCAGCTCGTCGGTCCCCGACATCGCCGTGCTGGTGCTGCTCTGGCTGCAGCTGGTGCTGGGCGTCGGGACGACGTACTGGACGATGCAGCACCTGGACGGAACCGAGATGCTGCAGTTCATGGGCTGGGCGCAGGGGCTGGTGCGGTTCGATCCGGGCGCGCCGGACCTGCTGGCCGAGGTCGCCTGGATCTACAAGCTCCACATCATCCTGGGGCTGACCCTGTTCCTGATCACTCCGTTCACCCGGCTGGTCCATATCTGGAGCGTCCCGGTCTGGTTCCTGTTCCGGCCGGGCTGGCAGATCGTGCGGTCCCTGGCACCGGTGAAGCGGGCGGCCTCCCCCACCCGCGGCCCGGCGGGCAGCGCCCCCGGCTATGGCGGCCCTGCGGTCGTCCGGCAGCAATCCGAAAGCGGGCAGGCAGGCACATGACCGATCGAGCGCACCACCACCCGCCCCGGGCGGCCGAGCCCCCGCGGCCCGAGCCCGTGATGCCCGGCGCCTGCCAGAGCGGCGGCTGCGGCGGCGTGCCGCCCCCGCCGATGCCGGCGCCGCCGAGTTTCGGCGAGGTCCGGGTCAACGGCGTCGAGATCCCGCCGGAGGCGATCGCGCGGGAGATCCAGCACCACCCGGCGCCCGACCCGGAGTCCGCCTGGACCGCCGCGGCGCAGGCGCTGGCGGTGCGCGAGCTGCTGCTCCAGGAGGCCCGACAGCTCGGCATCCAGGGCGCGCCCGAACCCGACGCCCTCGGCCGGCCGGACTCGGAGGAGGACGCCCGGATCGCCGCCCTGCTGGAGCAGGCGGTCGTCCCGGAGGAGCCGGACGAGGCCGAATGCCGGCGCTACTACGAGGCGCGGCGCGACCGGTTCCGGGCGCCGGAGCTGTTCGAGGTCTCCCACGTCCTGGTCGAGCCGCGCGGCGACGACGACGCGGCCTGGGGCGCGGCCGAGGCCGAGGCCCGGGTGATCGCGGCGGATGTCGGCGACGACCCGGCGGCCTTCGCCCGGGCCGCTCAGGCGTTCTCCGCCTGCCCGTCGGCGCGGCAGGAGGGCTCCCTGGGCCAGATCCGGCGCGGCGACCTGGTGCCGGAGATCCAGGCGGCGATCGAGGCGCTGGCGCCGGGCGAGACCGGGCGGGAGCCGGTGCGGTCGCGCTTCGGCTGGCACGTGCTGCGGCTGGCGCGGCGGATCGAGGGGCACACCCTGCCCTACGAGGCGGTGCGCGAGCGGATCGCCGAAATGCTGGCGGCCCGCGCCTGGTCGCTGGCCTCCACCCGCTACCTTGCCGCCCTGGCAGAGCGGGCCGACATCGACGGGGTGAGGGTGGCGCCGGCCCAGGACCCGGCGGCGCTCTAGATGGCGATGCTGGGCGACATCCTGGTCGCGGCGCGGGCGTCGTCGGGCGCCTTCGCGCGATGGCTGGAGGCGGCCGACCCGGCGGCGGCCCAGCGGGTCGACCGCGCCGCGGCGGCGCTGGGCGAGACGCCGACGGGCTTCGTCCGGGCCGCCGTCGCCGACTTCTCCGAAGCCGCGTCGGAGGAGGTCGACAGCCAGGACCCGGGCACGGCCTGCCTGCTGGCCATGACGCGTTGGCGGCTGGCCGAATTCGACCGGCGGCACCCGGAACCGGAAGGGGGCGAGCGATGACCGATCGGGGCGACGACAAGCAGGCGGGCGGGGCCCGGGACGACGGCCGGGACGACGGCCGCCGCGACCACCAGGGCGACGGCCAAGGCGACCGGGACCTGAACCCGTCGCTGCGAAACCGCACTGACACGACCCACGACACGCGGGAGTCGAGCCGGCCGCCGTCCGAGACCGCCTCGGTCCAGCGCGAGGAAGGCCGGGCCTGGCCGATGATCTGGCTGGCGGTCGCGATCGTTGGGTTGCTGGTGGCGCTCTATATCCTGCTCTGGTAGCGCGGGTGGCGCGGCGCCGACCACGGGGAGAGCGGCCTGCGGCAAAGCGGCCCAGGCCCTGGATCGTGGCGCGGCCTGTCGGTAGCGCGTGAAGATGTCCGATGTTCGTAGCACATCATTTGTCCGCTCTGTTCCGGTTTTGAGCCTTTGGC
>Ga0076929_100121_pt1 | contig 153861 bp, 158 predicted proteins | sample HotLakConUCCSL28_FD_87104 | JGI IMG/M metagenome (GOLD analysis project Ga0076929, IMG submission 87104) | Hypersaline microbial mat communities from Hot Lake, Washington, USA - Hot Lake Consortium UCC-SL28 (version 3) (version 3) | ecosystem: Environmental > Aquatic > Thermal springs > Hot...
GATGACGACAGCTTGCCGACGGATCTTGAGACAGGACAAAACGCGCTTCGGCGCGTTTTGTTTTGGCGGCGCCGGCATCGTCGCAACGATCATCGAGTAATCGATGATCGCTTCGGCGATGACGACAGCTTGCCGACGGATCTTGAGACAGGACAAAACGCGCTTCGGCGCGTTTTGTTTTGGCGGCGCCGGCAACGTCGGCGCGACATCCGGTGATCCGACCCACCGGTCGCGGACCACGTCGGATCAGTAAAACCGCGAATCCGAGGCGATCCTCCGGTGGGCATTGACCACGATGTCGTCGCCGGCCTTCAGTGGATCCTTGTCGAACTCATGATTGAGCCAGTAGGTGCCCGTGTGATCGCCTGTATCGGCCGGCGATGTGTAGCGGTAGACGATGGACGTGCGCTTCTTGATGTTGAAGCGCTCGACCCCCAGCCGGTCGGCTTCCGCCTCGGCCTGGTCGCAGGTCACGGGCACGTAGTCCGGAAGGCGCTCGCCGACACCTGGCATCAGCCGGATGCTGCAGGTGGTCTCGGCCTTGACGATCCTGCCCGTGACCTTCACGTAGTTCTGGTTCACATTGACCAGGTCGAGTGCGATGAAAAGCCCGACGACACCACAAGCGGCGAGGATGAACTTGGTGCGACGCTGCATGGCTGTCCCGGCCCGATGAGTGACGGGCGACAGAATGACCAGCATGATTTAAGATTTGCCAAATGCGCGGCCCGGACCCTCCGTTCCGCGCTGATACGGTTGAAAGGCCGGCCGGTTTGATTTATTTATGGTCATCGAGGCAGGCAAGCAATTACCTGCGGATTCAGCCCAATCCATGGAGGCCAAGGTGAGCAAGTCCCTGTTCTGAACATCTGAAAATCCCAAACCAGATCGAAAGAGCAGATTCATGCCCCGTCCTTTTCTTGACGCGCGCTTGCGCAACCCCATCATCCTGCCCGACGGCATGCCCCACGCTGGCACTGTTCACCTCAACCGGGTGATCGACCATCCCAACATCACCGTGGGTGATTTCAGCTACTACTCGGGATTCTCGACGCCCGCCGATTACGCGGCGGAGATCGCGCCCTATCTCTACCCGGGCGCCCCGGAGCGGCTGTCGATCGGCAGGTTCTGCCAGATCGCCAGCAGCGTCCGCATCATCACCAGTTCGGCCAATCACGCCATGAACGGCTTCTCGACCTTTCCCTTCGCGGTCTTCAACCAGGACCTGATCGCAAGCTACGGTCACGAGATCGGCAACCATCGCGACACGGTGATCGGTCATGATGTCTGGCTCGGTTTCGAATCGGTGGTGATGCCGGGCGTCCGGATCGGCAGCGGCGCCATCGTCGCGGCAAGGGCGGTGGTGACGGCCGACGTGCCCGACTTTGCGATCGTGGCCGGCAACCCCGCGCGCACCATCCGCATGCGCTTTGCGCCCCGGTTGGTGGAACAACTCCTGGAGATCGCCTGGTGGGACTGGGACGTCGACAGGATCGAGCGCAATATCGACGCCATCACCGGCGTCGATATCGGTGCACTGCGGCGGGCTGCCTGAGCCAGGCGACAGCAGGGCAGGGAGGCCGGCACGGCTTTCAACCGGGTGATTGCTGGTCGGCCGGACAAAGGCTGCCCGGCAGGCGGAGGCGGCGGCTCTGAAGCTGCCCGGCGAAGCACCTTGCGGGCGGCTGATGCAGAAAATGGCGGTGGTGCGGATTTTGCCGTCACTTCTTTGTTGCATTCCTCGTGCATTTGACGCTATCAGGTCCGCCACCAGCCTAGGGGTATAGCTCAGTTGGTAGAGCGACGGTCTCCAAAACCGTAGGTCGCAGGTTCGAGTCCTGCTGCCCCTGCCAGCCGGTTTTCGGTTCTGGCGTCAGCATGGCGGGTGAAAACCGGATGGGCCGAGGGCAAGCTTCGGGCCAGATGGCCGATATTTCGATTAAAAAGCCTGGTCCCTCTTGTGATTTCGAGAATCGGGCTTTATGTAGACGTTAACAGACACGCGGTGTGTGGGGCTGGGATACCGGCCTTACGCGCCGTATAAGCGTGGACAGACAATGGCATCAAAAACAAATCCGTTTACGTTCCTCCAGCAGGTTCGGGCTGAAACTGCGAAAGTGAAGTGGCCGTCGCGCCGCGAAACCTCGATCTCGACGGTCATGGTTCTCGTGATGGTGCTCTTGGCCTCCATTTTCTTTTTTGCGGCCGACCAGGCATTGGGCTGGGCGATTTCGCTCATCCTGAACGCCGGCGCTTGAGGCGGGGAAAAAAATGACTGCACGCTGGTATATCGTCCACGCCTATTCGAATTTCGAAAAGAAGGTTGCCGATTCGATCGAGGAGCAGGCGCGCCAGAAGGGCTTGAGCCATCTCTTCGAGAAGATCCTGGTGCCCGTCGAGAAGGTCGTTGAAGTTCGTCGCGGCCGCAAGGTCGACGCCGAGCGCAAGTTCTTCCCTGGCTATGTGATGGTGCGCGCCGATCTCACCGACGAGGCGTTCCACCTGATCAAGAACACGCCGAAGGTCACCGGGTTCCTGGGCAGCGACTCCAAGCCTGTTCCGATTCCGGACTCCGAGGCGGAGCGCATCCTGATGCAGGTTCAGGAAGGTGTCGAGCGGCCGAAGCCGTCGATCGCTTTCGAAATCGGCGAGCAGGTGAGGGTGTCCGACGGTCCCTTCGCTTCGTTCAACGGAACCGTGCAGGAAGTTGACGAAGAGCGGTCGCGCCTCAAGGTGGAGGTGTCGATCTTTGGTCGCGCCACCCCGGTCGAGCTCGAATACGGTCAGGTCGAGAAGGTCTGACAAGATTTTGCCCGGCCCGCGCTTTCGAGAAGAGGGCGCGGACGGGTTTTTGCATTGCCGGAATGGCTGGCAGTGCAAACCGCGTGGAAGGCGAGCGGGCTGAAGCCGGCCTTGCAGACCGCACCACGCAACCGCAGCCGCCGGGCATTCCGGCATGAAACGGCGCTGAAGCGCTGTTGTAAAGAGAGGCAGAGAGAAAATGGCTAAGAAAGTTGCAGGCCAGCTCAAGCTGCAGGTTCCGGCCGGTTCGGCGACTCCGTCGCCCCCGATCGGTCCCGCACTTGGTCAGCGTGGCATCAATATCATGGAATTCTGCAAGGCGTTCAATGCCGCCACGCAGGAAATGGAAAAGGGTATGCCGATTCCGGTCGTCATCACCTACTACCAGGACAAATCCTTCACGTTCGCGCGCAAGCAGCCGCCAGTGAGCTACTTCCTCAAGAAGGAAGCCAAGCTCAAGTCCGGCTCAAAGGCGCCAGGCAAGGAAGTTGCCGGTTCGGTCACCCGTGACCAGGTCCGGGCGATTGCCGAAGCGAAGATGAAGGATCTCAACGCCGCCGATATCGAAGGCGCGATGGCCATGGTCGAGGGCTCCGCCCGCTCCATGGGCCTGGAAGTGACGGGATAAGATCATGGCAAAGATTGCAAAGCGCATACAGAAGATCAACGAGGGCGTTGACCGCAACAAGCTCTACATGCTCGGTGATGCTGTTGCCATGATCAAGGAACGCGCCGTCGCCAAGTTCGACGAGACCATTGAAGTCTCGATGAATCTCGGCGTCGATCCGCGTCACGCCGACCAGATGGTCCGCGGCGTCGTCAACCTGCCGAACGGCACCGGACGTACTGTCCGCGTGGCTGTCTTCGCCCGTGGCGACAAGGCCGACGAAGCCCGTGCGGCTGGCGCCGATATCGTCGGCGCCGAGGATCTGGTCGACATCGTCCAGGGCGGCACCATCGAGTTCGATCGCTGCATCGCGACCCCGGACATGATGCCGCTTGTCGGTCGTCTGGGCAAGGTGCTCGGCCCGCGCGGCATGATGCCCAACCCCAAGGTTGGCACCGTGACCACCGACGTGACCGGCGCTGTCAACGCGTCGAAGGGCGGTGCGGTCGAGTTCCGTGTCGAAAAGGCCGGCATCGTCCATGCCGGCATCGGCAAGGCCTCGTTCGGTTCCGAGCAGATCCAGGAAAACATCCGGGCGTTCGCCGATGCGGTCATCAAGGCCAAGCCGACCGGCGCCAAGGGCAACTACGTCAAGCGCGTGGCGATTTCCTCGACCATGGGCCCTGGCCTCAAGATTGATCCGTCGTCGCTCAGCGTCGCCTGATCCTATGATTTGGAAAGCCGGGGCAAGTATCCGGTTTTCTTCAGTTTCCGGCCCTAGGGCCGGAAAGGTCCGGGACGAAAGTTCCGGGCTCCCTGTCCGAGACTGCAGGTGGTGAGCTCTTCGGGGCCTGCCTTAATCCCATGGCCTGCATGAGACGGGTAAGTTCCGTTTTCAGGAGTGTGAACTCCAACGGTTCGAACCTCGCTTGCCTTGTGCCGCCGCCGGTTTTTCGGTTTCGGCGCGAGGGGACAGGATCCTCGAGCGTCGCTTGTGGGTTCTTACGGAATCCCTGGCGGCAAAGGCAAACCCGGCAGGTGGTGCATGCATCACTTGTCAACTGGAGAAACGCAGTGGATAGAGCGGAAAAACGCGAATTCGTCGCGGAACTGAACGGTGTTTTCACCAACGCCGGTTCGGTTGTCGTGGCCCACTACGCCGGTCTTACGGTTGCGCAGATGAACGACCTTCGGTCGCGCATGCGCACAGCCGGAGGCACCGTCAAGGTCGCGAAGAACCGCCTTGCCAAGATCGCTCTTCAGGGCACGGAGTCGGAAGGGATGTCAGATCTCTTCGCGGGTCAGACGCTCATCGCATATTGCGATGATCCGGTGACCGCTCCGAAGATCGCCGTCGAGTTCACCAAGGTCAGCGACAAGCTGGTCATCCTTGGTGGCACGATGGGGGCGACAACACTCGACGCCGATGGAATCAAGGCTCTTGCCACGATGCCGTCGCTCGACGAGCTGCGCGCGAAACTGGTCGGCATGATTCAGACGCCGGCAACGCGCATCGCCCAGATCGTCAACGCACCGGCTGGTGCTGTTGCACGCGTCATTGGCGCTTATGCCCAGAAGGACGAAGCCGCATAAGGCGGAACTTCGCTGTGAATTAGATCAACACCGGTTCGAACCGAATACAAGGAAGTAAGAAAATGGCTGATCTCGCCAAAATCGTGGAAGACCTTTCCAACCTGACCGTCCTGGAAGCCTCCGAGCTGTCCAAGATGCTTGAAGAAAAGTGGGGCGTCTCCGCCGCTGCTCCGGTGGCCGTCGCTGCCGCCGGCGGTGCTGCTGCTCCTGCTGAAGCCGCTGAAGAAAAGACTGAATTTGACGTGATCCTGGCCGATGTCGGCGCCAACAAGATCAACGTCATCAAGGAAGTCCGCGCTATCACCGGTCTTGGCCTCAAGGAAGCCAAGGATCTGGTCGAAGCTGCTCCGAAGGCCGTCAAGGAAGCCGTCTCGAAGGGCGAAGCTGACGACATCAAGAAGAAGCTTGAAGACGCCGGCGCCAAGGTCGACGTCAAGTAAGACACACATTTGCATCCGGGGGCGGGTCTGCCTGCCCCCGGATGCGACTGTCGATGAACGGATTACCCAAAAGCCCGAAAAACGGCTTTTGGGTAATGGGTTCTTCAAAAGGATGGTCTCGAACCAGACCGCAAGGCACTCCGGCCGCGCCGTCTGGGATATGAGACGAGATTGAACGAATTCATTTCTATGACGGAGTCGCTTGGCCAGCGGCGTTCGTCTGTTGCAGGCCCGGATGCACATTACAAGGAGCGACGATGGCTCAGACCCTTTCCTTCAACGGTCGCAGGCGCGTACGCAAGTTTTTCGGTAAAATCCCGGAAGTGGCGGAGATGCCGAACCTCATCGAGGTTCAAAAGGCGTCCTACGACCAGTTCCTCATGGTGGACGAGCCCGTTGGCGGCCGTTCGGACGAAGGACTGCAGGCAGTTTTCAAATCGGTCTTTCCGATTTCCGACTTTTCCGGCAGCGCAATGCTGGAATTCGTGTCCTACGAGTTCGAACACCCGAAGTTCGACGTTGAGGAATGCCGTCAGCGCGATCTGACCTATTCCGCGCCGCTGAAAGTGACGCTGCGGCTCATCGTGTTCGATATCGACGAGGATACGGGCGCGAAGTCGATCAAGGACATCAAGGAGCAGAACGTCTACATGGGCGACATGCCGCTCATGACCGACAACGGCACCTTCATCGTCAACGGCACCGAGCGCGTCATCGTTTCGCAGATGCACCGTTCGCCAGGCGTGTTCTTCGACCACGACAAGGGCAAGAGCCATTCGTCCGGCAAGCTCTTGTTTGCTGCCCGCGTCATCCCCTACCGTGGTTCCTGGCTCGACATCGAGTTTGACGCCAAGGACATCGTCCACGCCCGCATCGACCGTCGCCGCAAGATTCCGGCCTCGTCGCTGCTGATGGCTCTTGGCATGGATGCCGAGGAAATCCTGTCGACCTTCTACACCCATTCGATCTATGCACGCGACGGCGAAGGCTGGCGGATTCCGTTCCAGCCCGAGACGCTGAAGGGCCAGAAGGCGATGGTCGACATGATCGACGCCGACAGCGGCGAAGTGGTCGTCGAGGCCGGCAAGAAGCTGACCCCGCGCCTGCTCAAGCAGCTGACCGAGAAAGGCGTCAAGTCGATCAAGGCGACCGATGAGGATCTGGTCGGCAGCTATCTGGCCGAGGACATCGTCAATCCCGAGACCGGCGAAGTCTATCTCGAGGCGGGCGATGAGCTTGAATTCTCCGTCGACGCCAAGACCGGCGAGCGCAAGGGCAACCTGATCGATCTGATCGAGGCCGGTTACGACGATATCAAGGTGCTCGACATCGACCACATCAATATCGGCGCCTATATCCGCAACACGCTGGCCGCCGACAAGAACACGTCGCGCCAGGAAGCGCTGTTCGACATCTACCGTGTCATGCGTCCGGGTGAGCCGCCGACCATCGATTCGGCCGAAGCCATGTTCAATTCGCTGTTCTTCGACAGCGAACGCTACGACCTGTCGGCCGTCGGTCGGGTTAAGATGAACATGCGCCTTGATCTCGACGCCGAGGATACGGTGCGCGTGCTGCGCAAGGACGACATCATCGCGGTGGTCCGCACCCTTGTTTCGCTCCGCGACGGCAAGGGCGAGATCGACGATATCGACAACCTCGGCAATCGCCGGGTGCGCTCGGTCGGCGAGCTGATGGAAAACCAGTACCGCTTGGGCCTGCTGCGCATGGAACGCGCCATCAAGGAACGCATGTCATCGATCGAGATCGATACGGTGATGCCGCAGGATCTGATCAACGCCAAGCCGGCCGCCGCCGCTGTGCGCGAGTTCTTCGGCTCCTCGCAGCTGTCGCAGTTCATGGACCAGGTCAATCCGCTGTCGGAAATCACCCACAAGCGCCGCCTTTCGGCGCTTGGACCGGGTGGTCTGACCCGTGAGCGAGCAGGCTTCGAAGTCCGCGACGTGCACCCGACCCATTACGGCCGCATCTGCCCGATCGAGACGCCGGAAGGCCCGAACATCGGTCTGATCAACTCGCTCGCGACATTTGCGCGCGTCAACAAGTACGGCTTCATCGAAAGCCCGTATCGCAAGATCAAGGACGGCAAGGTCACCAAGGAAGTGGTCTATCTGTCGGCGATGGAAGAGGCGAAGTACTTCGTCGCCCAGGCCAATGCGGAGATCAGTGACGAGGGGCATCTGGTCGACGAATTCGTCGTCTGCCGCCACTCCGGCGACGTGATGATCACCCCGCGCGACAACATCGACCTGATGGACGTCTCGCCGCGCCAGCTGGTGTCGGTGGCTGCCGCCCTGATCCCGTTCCTCGAGAACGATGACGCCAACCGTGCGTTGATGGGATCGAACATGCAGCGTCAGGCGGTTCCGCTGGTTCGCGCCGAGGCGCCGTTCGTCGGCACCGGCATGGAGCCGATCGTGGCCCGTGACTCAGGTGCGGCCATCGCAGCCCGTCGTGGCGGCGTGGTCGACCAGGTCGACGCGACCCGTATCGTCATCCGTGCGACCGAGGACATGGAAGCCTCGCGCTCGGGCGTCGACATCTACCGGCTGCAGAAGTTCCAGCGCTCCAACCAGAACACCTGCATCAACCAGCGTCCGCTGGTGACCGTCGGCGACGTTCTGAACAAGGGCGACATCATCGCCGACGGTCCGTCGACCGATCTGGGTGATCTGGCGCTCGGCCGCAACGTGCTTGTCGCGTTCATGCCCTGGAACGGCTACAACTACGAGGACTCGATCCTTCTGTCCGAGCGCATCGTCTCCGACGACGTGTTCACCTCCATCCACATCGACGAGTTCGAGGTGATGGCGCGCGACACCAAGCTCGGGCCGGAAGAAATCACCCGCGACATCCCCAACGTTTCGGAAGAAGCGCTGAGGAACCTCGATGAGGCCGGCATTGTCTATATCGGCGCCGAAGTGGCCCCGGGCGACATTCTCGTCGGCAAGATCACGCCGAAGGGCGAAAGCCCGATGACGCCGGAAGAAAAGCTTCTGCGCGCCATCTTCGGTGAAAAGGCGTCGGACGTCCGCGACACCTCCATGCGGATGCCGCCCGGCACCTACGGCACCATCGTCGAAGTCCGCGTATTCAACCGCCACGGCGTTGAAAAGGACGAGCGCGCCATGGCCATCGAGCGTGAGGAAATCGAGCGCCTGGCCAAGGACCGCGACGACGAGCAGGCCATTCTCGACCGCAACGTCTATGGCCGCCTGTCGGACATGCTGGCGGGCAAGGTGGCTATCGCCGGACCGAAGGGCTTCAAGAAGGGCTCGGAAGTCAACGCCGACAACATTGGCGACTATCCCCGCTCGCAGTGGTGGACCTTCGCCGTCGAGGACGAAAAGCTGCAGGGCGAAATCGAAGCGCTACGTGGCCAGTACGACGATTCCAAGAAGCTGCTCGAGAGTCGTTTCATGGACAAGGTCGAGAAGGTCCAGCGCGGCGACGAACTGCCGCCGGGCGTCATGAAGATGGTCAAGGTCTTTGTCGCCGTGAAGCGCAAGATCCAGCCGGGCGACAAGATGGCCGGCCGTCATGGCAACAAGGGTGTGGTGTCCCGCATCCTGCCGTGCGAGGACATGCCGTTCCTGGAAGACGGAACCCATGTCGACATCGTGCTCAATCCGTTGGGCGTGCCGTCGCGCATGAACGTCGGCCAGATTCTCGAGACTCATCTCGGATGGGCATGCTCGGGAATGGGCAAGAAGATCGGCGCGATGCTTGATGCCTACAATGCGGGTGGCGAGATCCAGCCGCTGCGTGACACCATCGACAGCGTCATCGGGACAGGCCCGAAGGGCGAGCCGATCAAGGACTACGACGATCCGTCGATCGTCCGGCTGGCCGAACAGACACGCCGCGGCGTGTCGATCGCCACGCCGGTGTTTGACGGCGCGGTCGAGGCCGACATCAACATCATGCTCGGCCAGGCCGGTCTTGATGTGTCGGGTCAGTCGACGCTCTATGACGGGCGTACCGGCGAGACCTTTGACCGACCGGTGACCGTGGGCTATATCTATATGCTCAAGCTCAACCACCTGGTCGACGACAAGATCCACGCCCGGTCGATCGGTCCTTACTCGCTCGTGACCCAGCAGCCGCTGGGCGGCAAGGCGCAGTTCGGTGGTCAGCGTTTCGGGGAAATGGAGGTCTGGGCGCTTGAGGCCTATGGCGCCGCCTACACCCTGCAGGAGATGCTCACCGTCAAGTCGGACGACGTGGCCGGCCGCACCAAGGTCTACGAGGCCATCGTGCGCGGCGACGACACCTTCGAGGCAGGCATTCCGGAGAGCTTCAACGTTCTCGTCAAGGAAATGCGGTCGCTCGGTCTCAATGTCGAGTTGGAGTCCAACAAGATCGACGGGATCGCCGAGCGGGATGAGCTGCCCGACGCGGCTGAATAAAGCCTGGAAGGCGCGAGGGGCAAGGTCCCTCGCGCCGTCTTCCGTCCCGCGTGATGCGGGCCGGAGATGATCTCCGCGCCAGACGCGGTCAAAAATGAATTTCAGGCGATGGCCTGTTGCCGGGTGTCCGCCGGCGCCGTCGCAAGCCAGGGGCGAACAGCCCCAAAAGGAGACAGGCATGAACCATGAGGTCATGAATCTTTTCAACAACGCCGTTCCGGCGCAGACGTTCGACTCCATCCGGATTTCGATCGCCAGCCCCGAGAAGATTCTTTCCTGGTCCTTCGGCGAAATCAAAAAGCCGGAGACGATCAATTACCGGACCTTCAAGCCGGAGCGCGACGGTCTGTTCTGCGCCCGGATCTTTGGTCCGATCAAGGATTACGAGTGCCTGTGCGGCAAGTACAAGCGCATGAAGTACAAGGGCGTCATCTGCGAAAAGTGCGGCGTGGAAGTCACGCTGAGCCGCGTTCGCCGCGAGCGCATGGGCCATATCGAGCTCGCTGCCCCCGTTGCCCATATCTGGTTCCTCAAGTCGCTGCCTTCGCGTATCGGCACGCTGCTGGACATGACGCTCAAGGATATCGAGCGGGTCCTGTATTTCGAGAACTACATCGTCACCGAACCCGGTCTGACCTCGCTCAAGGAGCATTCGCTGCTTTCTGAGGAAGACTACATGATCGCCGTCGATGAGTTCGGCGAGGATTCCTTCACCGCCATGATCGGCGCCGAAGCGATCTACGAGCTCCTGGCATCCATGGATCTGGAGCGGATCGGCGGCGAATTGCGCACCGAACTTGCCACCACGACCTCGGAACTCAAGTCCAAGAAGCTGATGAAGCGTCTCAAGATCGTCGAGAGCTTCATGGATTCGGGCAACCGTCCGGAATGGATGATCATGAAGATCGTCCCGGTGATCCCGCCGGACCTGCGTCCGCTGGTGCCGCTGGACGGTGGTCGTTTCGCGACCTCCGACCTGAACGACCTCTACCGTCGCGTCATCAACCGCAACAACCGTCTCAAGCGCCTGATCGAGCTGCGCGCGCCGGGCATCATCATCCGCAACGAAAAGCGGATGCTGCAGGAAGCCGTTGACGCGCTGTTCGACAACGGCCGCCGCGGCCGCACCATCACCGGCGCCAACAAGCGTCCGCTGAAGTCGCTCTCCGACATGCTCAAGGGCAAGCAGGGCCGTTTCCGTCAGAACCTGCTCGGCAAGCGCGTCGACTATTCCGGCCGTTCGGTCATCGTGACCGGCCCGGAACTCAAGCTGCACCAGTGCGGCCTGCCCAAGAAGATGGCGCTCGAGCTGTTCAAGCCGTTCATCTATGCCCGCCTTGACGCCAAGGGCTATTCGTCCACCGTCAAGCAGGCCAAGAAGCTGGTCGAGAAGGAAAAGCCGGAAGTCTGGGATATCTTGGACGAGGTCATCCGCGAGCATCCGGTGCTGCTTAACCGCGCCCCGACGCTTCACCGTCTTGGCATCCAGGCCTTCGAACCGATCCTGGTCGAGGGCAAGGCGATCCAGCTGCATCCGCTCGTCTGCACGGCCTTCAATGCCGACTTCGACGGCGACCAGATGGCGGTTCACGTGCCGCTGTCGCTGGAAGCCCAGCTTGAAGCCCGCGTGCTGATGATGTCGACCAATAACATCCTGCACCCTGCCAACGGCGCACCGATCATCGTGCCGTCGCAGGACATGGTGCTGGGTCTCTACTATCTCTCGATCCAGGCTGAGAACGAGCCGGGGCAGGGGATGGTGTTCTCCGACATGGGCGAACTCCACCATGCGCTGGAAAGCAAGGTCGTCACCCTGCACACCAAGATCAAGGGCCGGTTCAAGACCGTTGATGCCGAAGGCAATCCCGTTTCGAAGATCTTCGAAACGACGCCGGGCCGCATGATTATCGGCGAGCTTCTGCCGCGCAACGTCAATGTGCCGTTCGACACCTGCAACCAGGAGATGACCAAGAAGAACATCTCCCGGATGATCGACACCGTCTACCGCCATTGCGGCCAGAAGGACACGGTCATTTTCTGCGACCGCATCATGCAGCTGGGCTTCAGCCATGCATGCCGTGCCGGCATCTCCTTCGGCAAGGACGACATGGTCATTCCGGACACCAAGGCTAAGATCGTCGGCGACACCGACAGCCTGGTGAAGGAATACGAACAGCAGTACAATGAAGGCCTCATCACCCAGGGCGAGAAGTACAACAAGGTTGTCGACGCCTGGGGCAAGGCGACCGAGAAGGTCGCCGACGAAATGATGGCGCGCATCAAGTCCGTGGAGTTCCACGAAAACGGCCGCCAGAAGCAGATGAACTCGATCTACATGATGTCCCACTCCGGCGCCCGCGGCTCACCGAGCCAGATGCGTCAGCTGGGCGGCATGCGCGGCCTTATGGCCAAGCCGTCGGGTGAAATCATCGAGACGCCGATCATCTCGAACTTCAAGGAAGGCCTGACCGTGAACGAGTACTTCAACTCGACTCACGGCGCACGTAAGGGCCTTGCCGACACCGCGCTCAAGACCGCGAACTCGGGTTACCTGACCCGTCGTCTGGTGGATGTTGCACAGGATTGCATCGTCACCCATGTCGATTGCGGCACCAAGGAAGGCCTGACGATGACAGCCATCGTCGACGCCGGCCAGGTGGTGGCGTCGATCGGCCAGCGTATTCTCGGCCGCACCACGCTCGACGACATCAATCACCCCGTTACCGGTGAACTGATGGTCAAGGCAGGTTCGATGATCGATGAGGCCCAGGTGGTCGACATCGAGGCTGCGGGCATTCAGTCGATCCGCATCCGTTCGCCGCTGACCTGCGACATCCAGACCGGGATCTGCGGAACCTGCTACGGCCGCGACCTTGCACGCGGCACGCCGGTCAATATCGGTGAAGCTGTGGGCGTCATTGCCGCGCAGTCGATCGGTGAGCCGGGCACGCAGCTGACCATGCGTACCTTCCACCTTGGCGGCACCGCCACCGTGGTCGACCAGTCGTTCCTGGAGGCCTCCTACGAGGGCACGGTTCGCATCAAGAACCGCAACATGCTGCGCAATTCCGATGGCAATCTGATTGCCATGGGCCGCAGCATGGCTGTCCAGATCCTGGACGAGAAGGGCGCCGAGCGCTCGTCTCAGCGTGTGGCCTACGGTTCGAAGATCTTTGTCGACGACGGCGATGCGGTCAAGCGCGGCCAGCGTCTGGCCGAGTGGGATCCCTATACACGCCCGATGCTGACGGAAATCGAAGGCACCGTGGAATTCGAGGATGTCGTCGACGGCATCTCGGTTCTCGAAGCCACCGACGAGGCAACCGGCATCACCAAGCGTCAGGTCATCGACTGGCGCTCGACGCCGCGCGGCACCGATCTCAAGCCGGCGATCGTCATCAAGGGCAAGGATGGCGAGATCGCCAAGCTCGCCCGCGGTGGTGAAGCCCGGTTCCAGCTCTCGGTTGATGCGATCCTGTCGGTCGAGCCCGGCGCCAAGGTCAGCCAGGGCGATGTTCTCGCCCGCGTGCCGCTCGAAAGCGCCAAGACCAAGGACATCACCGGTGGTCTGCCGCGGGTGGCCGAACTGTTCGAGGCTCGCCGTCCGAAGGATCACGCCATCATCGCAGAAGTCGATGGCACGATCCGCTTCGGTCGCGACTACAAGAACAAGCGCCGCATCCTGATCGAGCCGGCGGAAGATGGCGTCGAACCGGTCGAATATCTCATTCCGAAGGGGAAGCCTTTCCACCTTCAGGATGGCGATTTCATCGAAAAGGGCGACTACATCCTCGATGGCAACCCTGCGCCGCATGACATCCTGGCGATCAAGGGCGTGGAGGCTCTGGCTTCCTACCTCGTCAACGAGATCCAGGAAGTCTACCGCTTGCAGGGCGTTCTGATCAACGACAAGCACATCGAGGTGATCGTGCGTCAGATGCTGCAGAAGGTCGAGATCACCGACTCCGGTGATTCCGTCTACATCGTCGGTGACAATGTCGACCAGATCGAGCTCGACAACGCCAATGACCGTCTGGTCGAGGAAGGCAAGAAGCCTGCCTATGGCGTGCCGGTTCTGCTCGGCATCACCAAGGCATCGCTGCAGACGCCGTCCTTCATCTCGGCGGCCTCCTTCCAGGAGACCACCAAGGTGCTCACCGAGGCGGCCGTGGCCGGCAAGGTCGACACGCTGCAGGGCCTGAAGGAGAACGTCATTGTCGGACGTCTGGTGCCTGCGGGCACCGGTGGCACCATGACCCAGATCCGTCGCATCGCCACATCGCGTGACGATCTGATCCTCGACGAACGCCGCAAGACATCGGGCGCGCAGACCGCCAATCCGATGCTGACCGACATGTCCAAGGAAGAGCCGACCCCCGCCGAGTAAGGCAGGTCGGCGGGGCTTGCCCCTCCTGGTTCAGACAACAAGACGCCCGGTTTTCCGGGCGTTTTTTATCCCCTGATGCGAGAAACCGGACGATGTGTTGATCCGGAACAATGCGGTCGTCTGGAAGAATTCTAATCTGCCCTCGTTCAATCCGAACGGAGGTTATTATGAAATATATGCTCACATCTATTGCCGTGGTGCTCCTGGTATTGCCGTGGTGCTCCTGGCAGGTTCAGCTTTTGCTGCTGACCAGACGCCTGCGGAGTTGCGCGAGAGTGCTCTCGAGCTCTTCAAGCCTCTGCCGTCGACCACGCCGTCAGTCCAGAACAACCCCATCACCCCTGAAAAGATCGATCTCGGAAAGGCGTTGTTCTTTGATCCGCGCATCTCCGCCTCGGGGGTTTTCTCGTGCAACTCGTGCCACAATGTCGGCACCGGCGGCGATGACAATCTCGAGACCTCGATCGGCCATGGCTGGCAGAAGGGGCCGCGAAACTCGCCGACAGTGTTCAATGCCGTGTTCAACATCGCCCAGTTCTGGGACGGGCGCGCAGATGACCTTGCCGCGCAGGCAAAGGGTCCCGTGCAGGCCGGTGTCGAAATGGCCAATACGCCTGAACAGGTAGTCGCCACGCTCAAGTCGATGCCTGACTATGTGACATGGTTCAATGCGTCCTTCCCGGGCGAAGAGGATCAGATCACGTTCGATAATTTCGCCAAGGCGATCGAGGCCTTCGAGGCAACTTTGATCACGCCGGCGCCGTTCGACGCTTTCCTCAACGGCGATGACGCCGCGATGACAGAGGAGCAGCAGAAGGGTCTGGCGCTGTTCATGGACAAGGGCTGTTCCGCATGCCATGCCGGCATCAATCTTGGCGGGGAGGGCTACTATCCCTTCGGCCTGATCGAAAAGCCCGGCGCTGAAGTGCTGCCGGAGAACGACAAGGGACGGTTTGAAGTTACCAAGACCGCCGATGATTCCTATGTCTTCCGCGCCTCGCCATTGCGCAACGTGGCCGTGACCGCGCCCTATTTCCACTCCGGCAAGGTCTGGGACCTCAAGCAGGCGGTCGGCATCATGGGCGTGTCGCAGCTCGGCGAAGACATCAACGAAGAGGAAGCAGACATGATCGTCGCCTTCCTCGAGTCGCTGACCGGCAAAGTCCCGGAAATAACCTACCCGATCCTGCCCGCAGAGACCGCGAAGACTCCGCGTCCCAGCGGTGAAGTCAAGAACTGAAGCCTTGACAACCCATTCGCTAATCTGACCGGAGCGGATTGAACCAGCCGGCCGCCCGTTTGCCCGGGCGGCCTTTTCGTCGCCGTGGTTGCCGCCGGCGTTAATTCGTGGCGGCGTCAGTCAGCTTGGCAAGCGCCCCAGCCATGACGTCAAATGCCTTGTCCGCGCCCTCTACCTGGTGGCGCTGCTTCAGGGCCGCGGGGTCCAGATAGCCGACGCGCGTCTGCCCCTCATCGTCCCAGATCAGAACCCGGTTGGGGAGATCAAGACCTGCTGAAGGGGCGGCTTGCAGGATCGGCGTCCCGATTTTTGGATTGCCGAACATCACCAGCGTCATGTCGGCGAGATCCGCGTCAATGCTTCTGGCTCCGGCGGCATGGTCGACGCGCGCGAAGACCTTTGCGCCGGCATTCTCGACCGCAGCGACCAGCTTGTCCGCAGTCTCCGCCACCGAGGCCGCGCTGTTCTTGACGATCCAGCCGTCCTCCGCGCGCGCGGAAATGCTGGTCGCAACATAAATCGCCGCGGCGGCAGCGAAAAGCTTCATTCCTCTGGTGATTGCCATATCCGTTGGTTCCTTTGACTGTTGGGGCGCCGTCAACGTTTCAGACGGACCCTTGGCCGTCCGTGTCGTCGCGCAAACTCCGAATTCAAACCGTCGCTGGACGCCATGCGCCTGGATCTCGGGTCTGCCAGCCACAGTCAATCACGCCATGAAGGTGAGACGAAATCACCTTTGGCGTGCGGCGCGCACAATCCTGTGACCAGAATCGAGTACTGTTCATTTTGTCTGGAAGCTGAGTGCCTCAGTCAAACGCGATGACGGCCACTTCGCCTTCGAGCGCGCCCTGGTAGGCCGAGGCATGAGGCTCTTCATCCGGCGCGCCGTCCATCAGACCGATCTGGTCGAGATCCGCCTCCGCAAAGCCTTTCGATGACAGCGCATCAAGGCACAGTCGAACGGCAGTGTCCTCGTCGGGGGCCGCCAGCATGACGTGGACAGGGTTCATCTCGCCGCCCTTGCGCCTGCTCGTCTGGCCGATGATGATGAAGATGGCCGGAGCGTCGCCGCTGTCATGAATGTTGTCGTTGTCGGGGTCCATGGGCCATCCTTTCTGCGTGCTTCATGGCAATGCCGTCAGCGCGCGAGGCGCAGTCGAATGGATGCGCGACGCTTTCGGCGAGTGGCTTTCCTCCCATGTTGCAGGCGCGAAGGCAACGCCAATTCCCCGTGAAGGACTGGGCCTGACAGAGACGTCCAGCCCCGACCACAGGTTTGACGCCCGGTGCGGCGGCCGGTGGCCGTCGCGAGCCCTTGCCGCCATGGGCGTTCCGTGTTTGGCTGAAACGCCAGATCTGGCAATGGTGGTCCGCATCCCGAGGGAGCGAGCCGCCCGTAACGACAGAGGGAGTGACGCACATGGGTCTTCAGGGGCTACTGATATTTCTTCTCATAGGCGCCATCGCGGGCTGGCTCGCGGGCGTGATCATGAAAGGCTATGGCTTCGGCCTGATCGGCAATATTATCGTCGGCATCGTCGGCGCCTTCGTCGCCGGCCTGGTGCTGCCGGCAGTCGGGGTGTCGATCGGTGGCGGCATTGTCGGGTCGATCATCCACGCCACCATCGGCGCGGTGATTCTGCTGTTTCTCATAGGGCTCGTGCGAAGAGGCTGATTCCCTTGCGAAGTGCTGAGTCGGCCGGCGCCTGCCGCGCGACCGTAATGCGAAAACCTGCCTTGCCCCCGCGGCCGGTATGCCGGGGCAGGGCAACATAACACCTGTCAGGCACCATATGGCGCAACAATATGTCTCCAGGCGGCCGGAGGCCCAAACATGGCCGCGGTCGGAACGATTATTTCACCCATGGCCTTGACGTCATGGGGGGAAATCAGTAGTTACCGGCCACCGAGACCGATGTGAGGCGCTTTTCTTCGGGACGACACGTCCTGAAAGTTGCCTCAAACAAGGTTTCTGACTGCACTGTGAACTGACAATGCTGCACGCATGACGCATTTGGTTGCGTCCTCTGCTTTCATGGGCCTTCCGGCAAAACCGGATCCGGCCCTTGTTTTGCGCATATGGTTCTCAAGCATGGTGCCTGAGAGGGCGAAACATGAATTCTAAAGGGATGGTTACATGCCAACTGTAAACCAGCTGATCCGCAAGCCGCGCCAGGCGCCGGTAAAGCGCAACAAGGTTCCCGCGCTGGAGCAGAATCCGCAGAAGCGCGGCGTATGCACCCGTGTGTATACGACGACCCCGAAGAAGCCGAACTCGGCTCTTCGTAAGGTTGCCAAGATCCGTTTGACCAACGGCTATGAAGTGATCGGTTACATCCCCGGTGAGGGCCATAACCTGCAGGAACACTCCGTGGTCATGATCCGCGGCGGCCGCGTGAAGGATTTGCCCGGCGTGCGGTATCACGTCATCCGCGGCGTTCTCGACACCCAGGGCGTCAAGAACCGCAAGCAGCGCCGTTCGAAATACGGCGCCAAGCGTCCGAAGTAATTGTGTTGACTGGCTGCATCCTGAGATGCGGCTGGTCATTTCGACCCATCAGTTGAAAGACGAAAAGCATGTCACGACGTCACAGTGCAGAAAAGCGTGAGATCAACCCGGATCCGAAATTCGGCGACCTGGTCATCACCAAGTTCATGAACGCCATTATGATGCACGGCAAGAAATCAGTTGCCGAGCAGATCGTCTATGGCGCGCTTGACCAGGTTCAGACGCGCTCCAAGTCGGAGCCGGTGGCCATGTTCCACCAGGCGCTCGACAATGTCGCGCCGCACCTTGAAGTGCGTTCGCGTCGCGTCGGTGGCGCCACCTACCAGGTGCCGGTCGATGTTCGCCCGGAGCGCCGTCAGGCTCTCGCCATTCGCTGGTTGATCGCTGCTGCGCGCAAGCGCAACGAAACCACCATGATCGAGCGCCTCTCGGGTGAACTCATGGATGCGGCCAACAATCGCGGAAGTGCTGTCAAGAAGCGGGAAGACACCCACAAGATGGCCGACGCTAACCGTGCATTCTCGCATTACCGCTGGTAATCAACGAACCGTTCTCGAAAGGCATTCAAGATGGCCCGCGAATACGCAATCGAAGACTACCGTAATTTCGGTATCATGGCGCATATCGACGCCGGCAAGACCACGACCACCGAGCGTGTGCTTTACTATACAGGCAAGTCGCACAAGATCGGCGAAGTTCATGACGGCGCTGCCACCATGGACTGGATGGAGCAGGAGCAGGAGCGCGGCATCACGATCACGTCCGCTGCGACCACCACCTTCTGGAAGGGCCGCACCGGCAAGATGTGCCGTTTCAACATCATCGACACCCCCGGCCACGTTGACTTTACTATTGAAGTCGAGCGTTCGCTGCGTGTGCTCGACGGCGCCATCGCGCTGCTCGACGCCAACGCAGGTGTCGAACCGCAGACCGAGACTGTCTGGCGCCAGGCCGACAAGTACAACGTCCCGCGGATGATCTTCTGCAACAAGATGGACAAGACCGGTGCGGACTTCTACCGCTCCGTGTCGATGATCAAGTCCCGTCTTGGCGCGACCCCCGTGGTCATGCAGCTGCCGATCGGCGCGGAAACCGAATTCAAGGGCGTTGTCGATCTGATCGAGATGAACGCCATCGTCTGGCGCGACGAGTCGCTCGGCGCCCAGTGGGACGTCGTCGAGATCCCGGACGATCTCAAGGAAAAGGCAGCCGAATACCGCGAGCTGCTCATCGAGACCGCCGTGGAAGCCGAAGAAGCCGCCATGGAGCGGTATCTCGAAGGCCAGATGCCCGACAATGACGAATTGCGTGCGCTTGTCCGCAAGGGCACCATTGCGGTCCAGTTCTTCCCGATGTTCTGCGGCTCGGCCTTCAAGAACAAGGGCGTTCAGCCGCTTCTCGATGCCGTCATCGAGTATCTGCCGAGCCCCGCTGACGTTCCCGCCATCGAAGGCATCGACGTCAAGACCGAAGAGCCGACAACACGCGCCGCCACCGACGAAGCCCCGCTTTCGATGCTGGCCTTCAAGGTGATGAACGACCCGTTCGTTGGTTCGCTGACTTTTGCCCGCATCTACTCGGGCAAGCTCGAAAAGGGCTCGTCGGTTCAGAACACCGTCAAGGAAAAGCGCGAGCGCGTCGGCCGTATGCTGCAGATGCACTCGAATTCCCGCGAAGACATCGAGGAAGCCTTTGCCGGCGACATCGTGGCTCTCGCAGGCCTCAAGGAAACCACGACGGGCGACACGCTTTGCGATCCCCTGAAGCCGGTCATTCTTGAGCGCATGGAATTCCCCGAGCCGGTGATCCAGATCGCGATCGAGCCGAAGACCAAGGGCGACCAGGAAAAGATGGGCCTCGCGCTCAACCGCCTGGCTGCCGAGGATCCTTCGTTCCGCGTCAAGACCGACGAAGAGTCCGGTCAGACCATCATCGCCGGCATGGGCGAGTTGCACCTCGACATTCTCGTCGACCGCATGCGTCGCGAGTTCAAGGTCGAGGCCAATGTCGGCGCGCCGCAGGTTGCCTACCGCGAGTCGATCACGAAGGCCTACGAAGCCGACTACACCCACAAGAAGCAGTCGGGTGGTTCTGGTCAGTTCGCCCGCGTCAAGATCCGCTTCGAGCCCAACACCGAGACCGAGGAATTCGTCTTCGAATCCAAGATCGTCGGCGGTTCGGTGCCGAAGGAATACATCCCTGGCGTCCAGAAGGGCATCGACAGCGTGATGAATTCCGGACCGCTTGCCGGCTTCCCGATGCTGGGTGTCAAGGCGACGCTCATCGACGGCGCCTACCACGATGTGGACTCGAGTGTTCTCGCCTTCGAAATCGCCGGACGCGCCTGCTTCCGCGAAAACTCGAAGTTCATGGGTCCTCAGCTGCTTGAGCCGATCATGTCGGTCGAGGTGGTGACGCCGGAAGATTACGTCGGTGACGTGATCGGTGACCTGAACTCGCGGCGTGGCCAGATCCAGGGCCAGGAAATGCGCGGGATCGCCGTGGTTATCGATGCCCATGTGCCCCTGGCCAACATGTTCAAATACGTCGATACGCTTCGCTCCATGTCCCAGGGACGCGCGCAGTACACGATGACCTTTGATCATTACGCCGCCGTGCCGTCGAACGTCTCCCAGGAGATCCAGGCGAAGTACGCTTAATTTGCCGGACAGCCGGATTCGCGTCGCACGACGCCGGTCCGGCCCGGAGACAGAAACAGTAAATTGCCCGTAACGGGCTGAATGAGAATGGAGAGCCGAAGATGGCAAAGGGTAAGTTCGAGCGCAATAAGCCGCATGTGAACATCGGCACGATCGGTCACGTTGACCACGGCAAGACGTCGTTGACGGCTGCGATCACCAAGTATTTCGGTGAGTACAAGGCCTATGACCAGATTGACGCTGCACCTGAGGAAAAGGCGCGCGGCATCACCATCTCGACGGCCCATGTCGAGTATGAGACACCGGCCCGCCACTACGCCCACGTCGACTGCCCCGGCCACGCCGACTATGTGAAGAACATGATCACCGGCGCCGCGCAGATGGACGGCGCGATCCTGGTCGTGTCGGCCGCCGACGGCCCGATGCCGCAGACCCGCGAGCACATCCTGCTCGCCCGCCAGGTTGGCGTGCCGTCGCTGGTGGTGTTCTTGAACAAGATCGACCAGGTCGACGACGAGGAACTCCTCGAGCTCGTCGAGATGGAAGTGCGCGAACTGCTGTCGTCCTACGACTTCCCGGGCGACGACATTCCGATCGTCAAGGGCTCGGCTCTGGTTGCATTGAACGATGGCGACAAGGCCATGGGCGAAGACGCGATCCGCGCGCTGATGGCCGCCGTCGACGAATACATCCCGACGCCCGAGCGTCCGATCGACCAGCCGTTCCTGATGCCGATCGAGGACGTGTTCTCGATCTCGGGCCGCGGCACGGTTGTGACCGGCCGCGTCGAGCGTGGTGTCGTCAAGGTTGGCGAGGAAATCGAGATCGTCGGCATCCGCCCGACCACCAAGACGGTCTGCACCGGCGTTGAAATGTTCCGCAAGCTGCTCGACCAGGGCCAGGCCGGCGACAACATCGGCGCGCTGCTTCGCGGCGTCACCCGTGACGGCGTCGAGCGTGGCCAGATCCTGTGCAAGCCGGGTTCGGTCAAGCCGCACACCAAGTTCACGGCGGAAGCCTACATCCTGACCAAGGAAGAGGGTGGCCGTCACACGCCGTTCTTCACCAACTACCGTCCGCAGTTCTATTTCCGCACGACCGACGTGACGGGCATCGTGACGCTGCCGGAAGGCACCGAAATGGTGATGCCGGGCGACAACATCTCGGCTGAAGTGGCGCTCATCGTGCCGATCGCGATGGAAGAAAAGCTGCGCTTCGCCATCCGCGAAGGCGGCCGCACCGTCGGCGCCGGCATCGTCGCAACGATCATCGAGTAACAAACTGGGTCAGGGCGCATGGTCTGGTGAGCCAGGCCATGCGGTTCTCACACAAGCAAGGACAAGTCGAATGAACGGCCAGAACATCCGCATCCGCCTCAAGGCGTTTGACCACCGGATCCTTGACGCCTCCACGCGCGAAATCGTGTCGACGGCAAAGCGGACCGGCGCAAGCGTCCGTGGCCCGGTGCCGCTGCCGACCCGGATCGAGAAATTCACCGTCAACCGGTCGCCGCACATCGACAAGAAGAGCCGCGAACAGTTCGAAATGCGCACTCATAAGCGTTTGCTCGATATTGTTGATCCGACGCCGCAAACGGTGGATGCGCTGATGAAGCTCGATCTTGCCGCAGGCGTTGATGTCGAAATCAAGCTTTAAGGCCAAGGGCCTTGAAGACAGGGAACGAGGCATGAAGGGGCAGGGCCCCGACAGGCTCATCTCAAGAGGAATGAACCGATGCGTTCAGGTGTGATTGCACAGAAATTGGGAATGACGCGGGTCTACAATGACGCCGGCGAGCATGTCCCCGTAACCGTCCTGCGGTTGGAGAACTGCCAGGTGGTGGCCCAGCGTACGGAAGAGAAGAACGGCTACACCGCCGTTCAGCTCGGCGCAGGCGTCGCCAAGGTTAAGAATACGTCCAAGGCCATGCGCGGCAACTTCGCCATCGCCAATGTCGAACCCAAGGCCAAGCTGGTCGAGTTCCGTGTGAGCTCGGACAATTTGATTGATGTGGGTGCCGAGATCACGGCCGAGCACTTTGTTGCCGGCCAGCTGGTCGACGTGTCCGGCGTCACCCAGGGCAAGGGCTTCGCCGGCGCCATGAAGCGTCACGGCTTCGGCGGTCTTCGCGCCACCCATGGCGTTTCGGTCTCGCACCGTTCGCACGGCTCGACCGGTTCCAACCAGGATCCGGGCAAGGTCTGGAAGGGCAAGAAGATGGCCGGTCACATGGGCCAGACCCGCGTGACCACCCAGAACCTCGAGATTGTGTCGACTGATGCAGATCGCGGTCTGATCCTGATCAAGGGCGCGGTCCCGGGCTCCAAGGGGACCTGGATCGTCGTGCGCGACGCTGTCAAGTCCGGCATCCCGGCTGATGCGCCTCTTCCCGCAGGCCTCCGCGCCGCGGCCAACGTATCGAATGAGGGAGCCGAATAATGGATCTCACCGTCACCACACTCGAGGGCAAGGACGCAGGAAAGATTTCCCTTTCCGACGCGATCTTCGGCCTCGACCCGCGCCAGGATCTGATCCAGCGCACCGTGCGCTGGCAGCTCGCCAAGAAGCAGCAGGGCGGTCACAAGACCCTCAGCCGTTCCGAGATCGCGCGCACCGGCGCCAAGATGTTCAAGCAGAAGGGCACGGGCCGCGCCCGTCACCACGCTGCAAGCGCGCCGCAGTTCCGCGGCGGCGGCCGGGCTCATGGTCCGGTGCTGCGCAGCCACGAACATGACCTTCCCAAGAAGGTGCGTGCACTGGCTCTGCGTCATGCGCTTTCGGCCAAGGCCCAGGCTGCCGACATCATCGTCGTCGACAACCTGACGGCGGCTGAAGCCAAGACCAAGGCGCTGACCGGTTCGCTGTCGAAGCTGGGCCTGACCAACGCCCTGTTCATCGGCGGCGCCGAGCTGGACCAGAATTTCCGCCTTGCGGCCAAGAACATTCCGAATGTGGATGTGCTGCCGGTTCAGGGCATCAATGTCTACGACATCCTGCGTCGCGGCAAGCTGGTCTTGTCCAAGGACGCGGTTGCTGCTCTGGAGGAGCGCTTCAAATGACGGATCTTCGCCATTATGATGTGATCGTCTCTCCGGCGATCACCGAAAAATCGACCCTGGTGTCGGAACAGAACCAGGTGGTCTTCAATGTCGCCCGGCGTGCTTCCAAGCCTGAAATCAAGGCTGCTGTCGAAGCGCTGTTCGGTGTCAAGGTCACGGCGGTCAACACGCTGCTGCGCAAGGGCAAGACCAAGCGCTTCCGCGGTATCGCCGGTCGCCAGTCGGATGTGAAAAAGGCGTATGTGACGCTTGCCGAAGGCCAGTCAATCGACGTCTCCACCGGTCTGTAAGGATCGCGCGGGAATAAGCCCCCAAAAGGGAACAGGAAAATGGCACTGAAAAGTTACAATCCGACGACCCCGAGCCAGCGCCAGCTGGTCATCGTTGATCGTTCGGGTCTCCATCGCGGCAAGCCGGTCAAGTCCTTGACCGAGGGGCTCCACTCCAAGGGTGGACGCAACAATCATGGCCGGGTCACCGCCCAGTCGATTGGCGGCGGTCACAAGCGCACCTATCGCATGGTCGATTTCAAGCGTCGCAAGTTCGATGTCGAGGCCACCGTCGAGCGGATGGAATACGACCCGAACCGCACCGCCTATATCGCGCTGATCACCTATGCGGACGGCGAGAAGTCCTACATTCTTGCTCCCCAGCGCCTGACAGCCGGCGACAAGGTGATTTCGTCCGACAAGGCCGTGGACGTGAAGCCGGGCAATTGCATGCCGCTTCAGTTCATGCCGGTCGGCACGATCATCCACAATATCGAGATGAAGCCTGCCAAGGGCGGCCAGGTTGCCCGCTCGGCCGGCGGATACGCCCAGCTGGTCGGTCGTGACCAGGGCATGGCGATCCTGCGTCTCAACTCGGGTGAGCAGCGCCTGGTTCAGGGCACCTGCCTTGCAACGGTCGGTGCGGTGTCGAACCCGGATCACATGAACATCAACGACGGCAAGGCTGGTCGTTCGCGCTGGAAGGGCAAGCGTCCGCATGTCCGCGGCGTGGCGATGAACCCCGTCGATCACCCGCATGGCGGCGGCGAAGGCCGCACATCAGGCGGCCGTCACCCGGTCAGCCCATGGGGCAAGCCAACCAAGGGCAAGCGCACGCGCTCGAACAAGTCCACCGACAAGTTCATCATGCGCTCGCGCCACCAGCGTAAGAAATAAGAGAGGAAGTCTCCAATGGCTCGTTCAGTTTGGAAAGGTCCGTTTGTTGACGGCTATCTTCTCAAGAAGGCTGAGAAGGTGCGCGAAGGCGGCCGCAATGAAGTTATCAAGACCTGGAGCCGCCGCTCCACGATCATGCCGCAGTTCGTCGGCCTGACCTTCGGCGTCTACAACGGAAGCAAGCACATTCCGGTCAATGTGTCCGAGGACATGGTTGGCCAGAAGTTTGGCGAATATTCCCCGACGCGGACCTATTATGGCCACGGCGCCGACAAGAAAGCGAAGAGGAAGTAACAATGGGCAAGGCAAAAACCGAACGCCGGCTCAAGGGTAACGAAGCGCAGGCAGTCGCCCGCACCATTCGTATCAGCCCGCAGAAGCTCAACCTGGTCGCGGCTCTGATCCGCGGCAAGAAGGTTGACCGTGCGCTGGCTGAGCTTGAGTTTTCGCGCAAGCGCATCGCTTCGACCGTCAAGAAGACGCTTGAATCGGCGATCGCAAACGCCGAGAACAACCACGATCTCGATGTCGATTCGCTGATCGTTGCCGAGGCCTTTGTTGGCAAGTCCATCGTCATGAAGCGCTTTCATGCACGTGGCCGCGGCCGCTCTTCGCGCATCGAAAAGCCCTTCGCGCATCTGACCATCGTCGTGCGTGAAGTGGAAGCCACAGAGGAGGCCGCGTAATGGGTCAGAAAATCAATCCTATCGGTTTCCGCCTCGGCATTAACCGTACCTGGGACAGCCGTTGGTTCGCCGACAACGCCGAATACGGCAAGCTGCTGCACGAAGACCTCAAGATCCGCGCCTATCTGCTCAATGAGCTCAAGCAGGCCGGCATCTCCAAGGTTGTCATCGAGCGTCCGCACAAGAAGTGCCGCGTCAGCATTCACGCTGCCCGCCCTGGCCTGATCATCGGCAAGAAGGGCGCGGACATCGAGAAGCTGCGCAGGAAGCTTGGCGAAATGACGCAGTCCGAAACGCACCTCAACATCATCGAAGTGCGCAAGCCGGAAGTCGACGCAACGCTCGTCGCCCAGTCGATCGCCCAGCAGCTTGAGCGCCGCATCGCGTTCCGTCGTGCCATGAAGCGCTCGGTCCAGTCGGCCATGCGTCTCGGCGCAGAGGGCATCAAGATCACCTGCGGCGGCCGTCTCGGCGGCGCCGAAATCGCGCGTACCGAATGGTACCGCGAGGGTCGGGTTCCGCTTCACACGCTGCGCGCCGATATCGATTACGGCACGGCTGAAGCCAAGACCGCCTATGGGATTTGCGGCGTCAAGGTCTGGATCTTCAAGGGCGAAATCCTCGAGCATGATCCCATGGCGTCTGAACGTCGCGCGACTGAAGGTGATGCTTCGGGCGGCAATCGCCGGCGCGAAAACGCCTGATCTTGCGCCAGGCAGATAATTCGGAGAATTAGACAATGTTGCAGCCAAAGCGTACAAAGTACCGCAAGCAGTTCAAGGGCCGCATCAAGGGAGTCGCCAAGGGCGGTTCTGACTTGAATTTCGGAGCTTACGGCTTGAAGGCACAAGAGCCTGATCGCGTCAACGCGCGTCAGATCGAAGCTGCCCGCCGGGCCATCACGCGTCACATGAAGCGTGCCGGCCGTGTGTGGATCCGCATCTTCCCGGATGTGCCTGTCACCTCCAAGCCGACGGAAGTCCGCATGGGTAAGGGCAAGGGTTCGGTGGATTACTGGGCTGCAAAGGTCAAGCCCGGCCGGATCATGTTCGAAATTGACGGCGTCAGCGAAGAGCTCGCCCGTGAAGCCCTGCGCCTCGGCGCGGCCAAGCTCTCGGTCAAGACGCGCTTCGTTCAGCGCATCGCAGAGTAAGGAGACGGATCATGAAAGCCGCAGATGTTCGCGCCTTGAGCGTCGACCAACTCAATGATGAGCTCGCCAAGCTGAAGAAAGAGCAGTTCAACCTGCGTTTCCAAGGCGCCACCGGCCAGCTCGAAAAGACGTCGCGCGTTCAGCAAGTCCGCCGCGATATCGCCCGCATCAAGACGATCGCCCGCCAGAAGGCGGCCGTAGCCAAAGCCTAAGGACCATAAGAAATGCCAAAACGCATTCTGCAGGGCACTGTTGTCAGTGACAAGAACGAGAAGACCGTGGTCGTCCGCGTGGAACGCCGTTTCGCGCATCCGGTCATGCAAAAGATTGTTCGTCGCACCAAGAACTACAAGGCGCATGACGAAAGCAATCAGTACAAGGTGGGCGACCAGGTTTCCATCCAGGAATGCGCGCCCATTTCCAAGGACAAGTGCTGGACTGTCGTCGAGACCGTCCAGGCCTGAATGAACTGATTTGCGGCAAGGCAGCTATTGCACCTTGCCGAGAATCCTGTATGAAGCAGGCCATTGGCACTGAACGCCCCGGTAGCGGGCGTTCTTCTGCTTTCAGCGCATGGAAGGTCCCTTTGGGGAAACCACCTTGGCACCATCCTTCCCGCGCAAGAAGTATTGACTCATAAGCTGGCATAGGGGGCCTTCGTGCCCAACCGTGCCGGTAACAACAAGAAGGCGGCCTGATATGATTCAGATGCAGACAAACCTCGACGTCGCGGATAATTCCGGCGCCCGTCGTGTCATGTGCATCAAGGTTCTGGGCGGTTCCAAGCGGAAATATGCTTCCATCGGCGATATCATCGTCGTCTCGATCAAGGAAGCCATTCCGCGCGGCCGCGTCAAGAAGGGTGATGTGATGAAGGCGGTTGTCGTTCGGACAGCCAAGGACATTCGCCGCGCCGATGGCAGCGTGATCCGGTTCGACCGGAATGCAGCCGTCCTGATCGACAACAAGAAAGAGCCGATCGGCACGCGTATCTTCGGACCGGTTCCGCGCGAATTGCGCGCCAAGAGCCACATGAAGATCATCTCTCTGGCTCCTGAAGTGCTGTAAGGAACGAACCGATGCAAAAGATCCGCAAAGGCGACAAGGTCGTCGTTCTTACCGGCAAGGACAAGGGCCGTACCGGCGAAGTCCTGGCCGTGATGCCGAAGGAAGACCGGGCGTTTGTCCGTGGTCTGAACATGGTCAAGCGCCACCAGCGCCAGACCCAGACCCAGGAAGCCGGCATTATCAACAAGGAAGCCTCGCTTCACCTCTCCAACCTCGCGGTTGCAGATCCCAAGGACGGCAAGCCGACCCGCGTCGGCTTCCGCATCGAGGGTGACAAGAAGGTGCGCGTGGCCAAGCGTTCGGGAGTGGTCATCGATGGCTGAAGCAAAATACGAGCCGCGGCTCAAGCAGGACTATAACGAGCGCATCCGCAAGGCCATGCAGGATCAGTTCACCTACGCGAACGAGATGCAGATCCCGCGTATGGACAAGATCGTGATCAACATGGGTATTGGCGAGGCAACCGCCGATTCCAAGAAGCCCGCGATCGCGGCGGAAGATCTTGCGGCAATTGCCGGCCAGAAGCCGGTCATTACCCGCGCCCGCAATTCGATTGCCGGTTTCAAGCTGCGTGAACTGATGCCGATTGGCGCCAAGGTCACGCTGCGCGGCACCCGCATGTATGAATTCATGGATCGTCTGATCACCATCGCGCTTCCGCGCGTGCGTGACTTTCGCGGCCTGAACCCGAAGAGCTTTGACGGCCGTGGCAACTTCGCCATGGGCATCAAGGAGCACATCGTGTTTCCGGAGGTCAACTACGACAAGGTTGACCAGATCTGGGGCATGGACATCATCGTTTGTACGACGGCACCAACGGACGACGAAGCCCGGGCTCTCCTGAAAGAGTTCAACTTCCCGTTCCGCCAGTAATCGTAACGGCATTCGTAAAAAGGATAACTGATCATGGCGAAAGTCAGCGCAATTCAAAAGAACCAGCGCCGCCGTAAACTGGTCGCTCGCGACGCCTCAAAGCGCGCCGCACTCAAGGCGATCACTCAAAACCAGGAGCTTCCGATCGAGGAACGCTTCCGTGCAACCCTGAAGCTGGCCGAAATGCCGCGCAACGGGGCCAAGGTTCGGGTTCGCAACCGCTGCCAGGTGACCGGCCGTCCGCGTGCGTATTACCGCAAGCTTGGCATGTCGCGTATTGCACTGCGTGATCTCGGGTCCATGGCGAAGGTGCCGGGCCTGGTCAAGTCCAGCTGGTAAGGAGCGCGAAATATGGCAATGACTGATCCACTGGGCGATATGCTCACACGTATCCGCAACGGCGTTGCTCGCCGCAAGTCGTCTGTGTCCACGCCTGCTTCCAAGCTGCGTGCCCGCGTTCTCGACGTGCTGCAGGCAGAAGGCTATATCCGCGGCTACACCGAGGTGGCGTTTGACAATGGCAAGGCGGAACTGAGCATCGAGCTCAAGTACCACGAAGGCGCACCGGTGATCCGTGAGATCGCCCGCGTTTCCAAGCCCGGCCGGCGTGTCTACGTCTCCGTTAAGTCCATTCCGCAGGTCGCCAACGGTCTCGGCATCACGATCCTTTCGACTCCGAAGGGTGTTCTGGCCGATCACGTTGCGCGCGAGCACAATGTTGGTGGCGAGGTTCTCTGCTCGATCTTCTGATCAGGCAGGATCTCCAACTCGAACAGACAGGTTGAACAATGTCTCGTATCGGTAAAAAGCCCGTCCCGGTTCCGGCCGGTGTCACTGCGACAGTCGACGGCCAGAAAGTGGTCGCCAAGGGCCCCAAGGGCGAACTGAGCTTCGTCGCGAATGATGAAGTCTCGGTCAAGCTCGAAGACAATTCGGTCGTGGTCACGCCCATCGACAATTCCAAGGGCGCACGCTCCAAGTGGGGCATGTCGCGCACCATGATTTCCAACATCCTGACCGGGGTGAAGGATGGCTACGAGCGCAAGCTCGAGATCAACGGCGTCGGTTATCGCGCAGCGATGCAGGGCCGCAATCTCCAGCTGGCGCTTGGCTTCAGCCACGATGTCGTCTATCAGCCGCCGGAAGGCGTCAACATCGTCTGTCCCAAGCCGACGGAGATCGTCATCACCGGGATCGACAAGCAGGTGCTTGGCCAGGTGGCTTCCGAGATCCGCGGCTATCGCGGCCCCGAGCCCTACAAGGGCAAGGGCGTGAAATATGCTGAAGAGCGGATTGTCCGCAAAGAAGGCAAGAAGAAGTAAGGAAGACGCGAAATGGCTAGCAGGAAACAATCCCTTACGCGTCGGTCCGATCGTGTCCGCCGCCAGCTCAAAGCGGTGGCCAACGGCCGTCCGCGCCTGTCGGTTCATCGCTCGTCGAAGAACATCTACGCGCAGATCATTGATGATGCCGCAGGCCGCACGCTTGCTGCAGCATCGACGCTTGATACCGGCCTTCGGGGCGATCTCAAGACCGGCGCTGATGTCTCCGCCGCAGCTGCGGTTGGCAAGTTGATTGCCGAGCGTGCGACCGAGGCAGGCGTCACGGACGTGGTTTTTGACCGCGGCGCTTTCATCTATCACGGCCGCATCAAGGCCCTCGCCGAAGCAGCCCGCGAAGGCGGTCTCAGCTTCTAAGTCAACCAGCCGATTGATTCCGGAAAAGAATAAGGAAAAGGACAATGGCCAAGGAAGGTCGCCGCGACAACCGCGGTAGAGACGAAGAGCGCGACAGCGAATTCGTCGACAAGCTCGTACACATCAACCGCGTTGCCAAGGTCGTCAAGGGTGGCCGTCGCTTCGGTTTCGCAGCCCTGGTGGTTGTTGGAGATCAGAAGGGGCGCGTTGGCTTCGGTCACGGCAAGGCGCGAGAAGTGCCGGAAGCAATCCGCAAGGCCACTGAATCGGCCAAGCGCGATCTGATTTTCGTGCCGCTGCGGTCCGGCCGGACCCTGCACCACGATGTGCATGGCCGTCACGGCGCTGGCAAGGTGCTTCTGCGCGCTGCCAAGCCCGGTACAGGCATCATCGCCGGCGGTCCAATGCGTGCGGTTTTCGAAACGCTCGGCATGCACGACGTCGTTGCGAAGTCGACCGGTTCGTCGAACCCGTACAACATGATCCGCGCTACTTTTGACGCTCTGAAGAGCCAGATGCACCCCAAGGACATCGCCTCGCAGCGCGGCATGAAGTATTCCACGCTCCAGGAACGCCGCGGAGTTTCCGCCGGCGCCGAAGAGTAATCGGGCCTCCGCCTTATTCGTATTAGGGAGCCAAGACCATGGCTGACAAAAATAAGGGCAAGACGGTCACCGTCGAACAGATCGGAAGCCCGATTCGCCGCCCGAACGTCCAGCGCCAGACGCTGATCGGTTTGGGCCTCAACAAGATGCACCGCCGCCGGACCCTCGAGGACACACCGTCCGTTCGTGGCATGATCCGTTCGGTCAGCCACCTCGTTCGCGTCGTCGACGAGCAGTGAGTGGGAGTGAACTGTCATGAAACTCAATGAGATCACCGACAAAGAAGGCGCAACCCATAGCCGCAAGCGCGTGGGTCGGGGCATCGGTTCGGGCACCGGCAAGACCGGCGGCCGTGGCGTCAAGGGTCAGAAGTCCCGCGGTGGCGTCGCCATCAACGGCTTCGAAGGCGGCCAGATGCCAATCTACCGCCGTCTGCCCAAGCGCGGCTTCAAGAACATCTTCTCGAGCGACTTCAACGTCGTCTCCGTTGGACGTATCCAGACAGCCATCGACGCAGGCAAGCTCGACGGCAAGGGCTCGATCGATGCCGCGGCGCTGAAGGCTGCCGGCGTGATCCGCCGCATCAAGGATGGCGTGCGCATTCTCGCCGACGGCGATGTGAAGACCAAGCTCAATCTCGAAGTCGCGGGCGCCTCGCGCACCGCGATCGACAAGGTCGAGAAAGCCGGCGGCACCATCAAGCTGCTGGCCCCTGCGCCAGTCCCGGCAGCCGCCGAGGAATAAGTTAAATTATAACCGCCCGGTGCTTCACATCGGGCGGTTATTGTCCCATATGGGATCTGCCGGTGCGCTAGGTCGCGGCGGCATGGGCAGCCGCCAGGCACATATATTCCAGCCAGGTTGCAACGCCCGGTGAAACCAACTCAGACCCTCCGGAGATGATTGGGTTCATCAGGCGCCGGGTGGGCCGCGCGGAGAACGCAATGGCATCTGCAGCCGAACAACTCGCTTCCAATTTGAACTTCGGCGCTTTTGCCAAGGCGCATGATCTGAAAAAGCGGATCTGGTTTACCCTTGGCGCACTGCTCGTCTACCGGCTCGGCACCTACATTCCCCTGCCTGGAATCAATCCTGACGCATTTGCCCAGGCCTTTGAGGGCCAGTCTGGCGGCATTCTCGGCCTGTTCAACATGTTTGCGGGCGGCGCAGTCGAGCGCATGGCGATCTTCGCGCTTGGCATCATGCCCTACATTTCCGCCTCGATCATCATTCAGCTGATGACGTCGGTGATTCCGACGCTCGAGCAGCTCAAGAAAGAGGGCGAGCAGGGCCGCAAGATCATCAACCAGTACACCCGCTACGGTACGGTTCTGCTCGGCACCGTTCAGGCCTACGGCATTGCCGTGGGTCTCGAATCGGGCAGCGGCATCGTCACCGATCCGGGCTGGTTCTTCCGCATAGCCACCGTCATCACCCTTGTTGGTGGCACCATGTTCCTGATGTGGCTCGGCGAGCAGATCACTGCGCGCGGCATCGGCAACGGCATTTCGCTGATCATCTTCGCAGGCATCGTCGCGGCGCTGCCCTCGGCTGTTGCAGGTACCCTTGAGCTCGGCCGCACAGGCGCGCTGTCCACCGGCCTGATCATTGCCGTGATCGTGGTCGCTGTTGCCGTGATCGCCTTCATCGTCTTCATCGAGCGCGCCCAGCGGCAGTTGCTGATCCAGTATCCGAAGCGCCAGGTCGGTTCACGCATGTTCCAGGGCGACACGTCGCACCTGCCATTGAAGCTCAACACCGCCGGCGTCATTCCGCCGATCTTTGCCTCCTCGCTGTTGCTTCTGCCGGCGACCATTGCGGGCTTTGCCAACACCACGGATCTACCGGGATGGGCCTCGTCGCTGCTGGCATCGCTGGGGCACGGCCAACCGGCCTACATGCTGCTTTACGCCGCCATGATCGGTTTCTTCGCGTTCTTCTACACGGCCATCGTGTTCAACCCGAAGGACACCGCCGACAACCTCAAGCGCCATGGCGGCTTCATCCCGGGCTTCCGGCCAGGTGAGCGCACGGCGGAATATATCGACTACGTGCTGACACGCATCACCGTGATCGGCGCGCTATACCTGATTTTTGTCTGTCTCTTACCCGAATTTCTAATCGCGCGGACCGGCGTTCCGTTCTATCTGGGTGGAACATCGCTTTTGATCGTCGTCTCGGTGACGCTCGATACGGTTGCGCAGATTCAGGGACATCTGATTGCCCAGCAATATGAGGGGCTGATCAAGAAGTCCAAACTTCGGGGAGGCAAGAAGGGACGATGAGACTTATACTTTTGGGACCGCCTGGCGCGGGGAAGGGGACTCAGGCCCAGCGTCTGGTCGAGACGCATTCGATCCCGCAATTGTCCACCGGCGATATGCTGCGCGCCGCGGTTGCCGCCGGCACCGATGTCGGCAAACGCGCCAAGGCCGTGATGGATGCAGGCGAACTGGTGTCCGATGACATCGTCAACGCCATCGTCTCCGAGCGCATCGATGCGCCCGATTGCGCCCGCGGCTTCATCCTCGACGGCTACCCGCGCACCCTGGTGCAGGCCGATGCGGTAGAAGCCATGCTGGCGAGCAAGGGCCTCAAGCTCGATACCGTGATCGAGCTTGTCGTCGACGACAAGGCGCTCGTTGGACGGATCATCAAGCGTGCCGAGGAGGCTGCCGCCGCAGGGCAACCCGTGCGCAAGGACGACAATGCCGAGGTGTTCGAAGAGCGCCTGCGCGAATACTACAAGAAGACCGCGCCGCTGACTGGATACTATTACGCCAAGGGTGCGCTGCGCACGGTTGACGGCATGGGCAGCATCGACGCGGTGACGGAAGAGATCGAATCGGTTCTGGCGTCGCTCTGACCTCATGACTGCCGAAAGGCCGGTGCACGTAGAGAAGCCGGCCTTTCGGCCCGTCGCTCTAAGAAATAAGCTTGTGGAGAGGTTGACGAAAGCCTTCCTGTTCCGCTATGACGCGCGCAACTCGCGACATGCAGGCGATCGGTGCGATTCCTCAAAACCTTGGGGAAACGGCTCTGGTCGCTTTTAAGCGTGCCGCGATCAAGGAAGAAGCATTCAGCGATCGGCCCAAGGGTCTGGCCGGTGTTTGCGACAGGATTACCCCGCAAGGGCCGGCCTCCACCGGACGCGGGTCAACGATAACCCGCCGGCCAGATCAAATCTGTCCCGGCCCACATGGAGAAGCATATGGCCCGCATAGCAGGCGTAAACATTCCGACCAACAAGCGCGTTGTGATCGCGCTGACCTATATTCACGGCATCGGACGCAAGTTCGCGTCCGAGATCGTCGAGAAGGTTGGTATTCCGCTGGAACGCCGCGTCAACCAGCTCACAGACTCCGAAGTGCTGCAGATCCGCGAAACCATCGACCGTGACTACCAGGTCGAGGGCGATCTGCGCCGCGAGAATTCGATGAACATCAAGCGTCTGATGGATCTGGGCTGCTACCGCGGTCTTCGTCATCGTCGCGGCCTGCCGGTGCGTGGTCAGCGGACCCACACCAATGCCCGCACCCGCAAGGGTCCGGCCAAAGCGATTGCCGGCAAGAAAAAGTAATGGGGTTCGCCTGACCGGCGGCACGGGCTTCAAGGCGGTGGTTCTGACCACCGCTTTCAGGTTTGAGCTTGAGGAAGGGCACCCGGTGGAGCCGCTGGTGCTACGGCGGTGCTGATATCTCGAAAGGATAGATTATGGCTAAGGAAGCCCAACGCGTCAAACGGCGTGAACGCAAGAACATTTCGTCGGGCGTCGCCCACGTCAATTCGACCTTCAACAACACGATGATCACCATCACCGATGCGCAGGGCAATGCCATCTCGTGGTCGTCAGCCGGTTCGAAGGGTTTCAAGGGCTCGCGCAAGTCGACCCCGTTCGCAGCCCAGATGGCTGCTGAAGACGCAGCCAAGAAGGCTCAGGATCACGGCATGAAGACGCTTGAAGTCGAGGTTTGCGGTCCCGGTTCGGGTCGTGAGTCGGCTCTTCGCGCCCTGCAGGCCGCCGGTTTCACCATCACCTCGATCCGTGATGTGACGCCGATCCCGCACAATGGCTGCCGCCCGCGCAAGAAGCGCCGCGTCTAAGCGATATTTTGAATTTTCGATGGGCCAGGCTCTCCCTGCGCCCGTCAGATCTTCTTCTCACTTGGCCGCACGATTGGATGGTGCGGCAACAGGAAGGCACACAACATGATTCAGAAAAACTGGCAGGAATTGATCAAGCCGAGCAAGGTCGAGTTCAACACCACAGGCCGCACCAAGGCGACCGTGGTTGCGGAGCCGCTTGAGCGCGGCTTTGGCCTGACGCTGGGCAACGCGCTGCGTCGCGTGCTTCTGTCGTCGCTGCGCGGCGCTGCCGTCACCGCGGTGCAGATCGACGGCGTTCTGCATGAGTTCTCCTCGATCCCGGGTGTGCGCGAGGATGTCACCGACATCATCTTGAACATCAAGGAAATCGCCATCCGCATGGAAGGCGACGAAGCCAAGCGCATGGTCGTGCGCAAGCAGGGTCCCGGCGTTGTCCGTGCAGGCGACATCCAGACCGTGGGCGACATCGAGATCCTCAATCCCGAGCATGCCTTGTGCACGCTCGACGAGGGCGCGGAAATCCGCATGGAATTCACCGTCAACAACGGCAAGGGCTATGTGCCGGCTGACCGCAACCGGGCAGAAGACGCGCCGATCGGCCTCATCCCGGTCGACAGCCTCTATTCGCCGGTCAAGAAGTGCTCCTACAAGGTGGAAAACACCCGTGAAGGACAGGTTCTCGACTACGACAAGCTGACGCTGAACATCGAGACCGATGGCTCGGTGAGCGGCGAGGATGCCGTGGCCTACGCGGCCCGCATCCTTCAGGACCAGCTCGGTGTGTTCGTCAACTTCGACGAGCCGCAGAAGGAAGTTCACGAGGAGACCGTCGCCGAACTCGCATTCAACCCGTCGCTTCTCAAGAAGGTCGACGAGCTGGAGCTTTCGGTCCGTTCGGCCAACTGCCTGAAGAACGACAACATCGTCTATATCGGCGACCTCATTCAGAAGACCGAAGCCGAAATGCTTCGGACTCCGAACTTTGGCCGCAAGTCGTTGAACGAGATCAAGGAAGTGCTCGCTTCCATGGGCCTGCATCTGGGTATGGAAGTTCCGTCCTGGCCGCCGGAAAACATCGAAGATCTCGCCAAGCGCTATGAAGACCAGTATTAACCCGCGATTGCAGGAAAACCGGTTTCCGTTTTTCCGTCCGATTGCGTCAGAACAGTAAACGTTCAAACGGCAGGCGTTGCCTGCATGTGAAGGAGACAGGCCATGCGCCACGGAAATTCAGGCCGCAAGCTGAACCGCACCTCGAGCCACCGCAAGGCGATGTTCGCCAACATGGCGGCTTCGCTGATCGAACATGAGCAGATCGTGACCACCTTGCCGAAGGCCAAGGAAATCCGGCCGATCGTCGAAAAGCTCGTCACGCTCGGCAAGCGCGGCGATCTGCATGCCCGCCGCCAGGCGATTTCGCAGATCCGCGACAACGATGCCGTGCGCAAGCTGTTTGACGCCATCGCCACCCGTTACGCCACCCGCAATGGCGGCTATATCCGGATCATGAAGGCCGGTTTCCGCACCGGCGACAACGCGCCGATGGCCGTTGTCGAGTTCGTTGACCGCGATGTCGACGCCCGCGGCGCCAAGGACCGCGCCCGCGTGGCCCTCGAAGAAGCAAACGAAGAAGAAGCAGCGTAAGCTGCGAGCAGCGATCGCTGAGTGAATGACGAGAGGCCGGGCGTGTCGTGCGCCCGGCCTTTTCGCGTCTTGATCATTTCTTCGGACTTATCGGAGGCCGGCGCCCCGTGATAGGCTCCCGGTCATGGATCGACCGACGGGATATGAACCGCTCTACACGCCCAAGCCGATCGCGGCCGACATCTGGGTCGTGGATGGCGGCTGGATCAGCTTCTATGGCATTCCCTTTCCGACCAGGATGACCGTGATCCGCCTGGGGGACGGCGGACTTTGGGTCCATTCGCCGGTTGCCGACCACCAGGGGCTTGCGGACGCTGTCGCCGCCTTGGGACCTGTCCGGCATCTGGTGGCGCCAAACTGGATTCATTATGCTTGGCTACCTGAATGGCAGAGCCGTTTCCCCGATGCAGTTACATGGGGCAGTCCCGGCGTTGTCGAGCGTGCGGCGAGCCGGAAAGTTTCGCTGCGTCTCGATCATGAGCTGACCGACGACGCGCCTGCTGATTGGTCGAGACAGATCGATCAGCGGCTTGCGGATTCGGGTTTTCACCGCGAGGTGATTTTCTTCCATCGCGTCAGCCAAACCTTGGTGCTGACGGACCTGATTGAAAATTTCGAAGCGCGAAAAATGCCGTGGTGGGTGCGGCCTTTTCTGAAACTGGGCGGCGTCCAAGACCCCGATGGCCGGATGCCTTTCGATATCGCGATGAGCTTCCGGCGCAAGCCAGGTCATCTGCGATCCCTTGTCGAGACCATGATCGGCTGGGAGCCGGAGCGGGTGATCATGGCCCATGGCCGATGGTACCCCAGGAACGGCACGGCGGAACTGCGCCGCGCATTCCGCAACGTCCTCAAATGAACAGCACGCCACAGGCTTGCAACAGCGTCTTCAAGAACCGACTTCAGCGAGCCGTCTGGCCCGTTTCCGTTGCATGAATCCATGCCGCACCAGCCGCCATCCGATCAGCACAGCGACCAGACCCGCATAGATCAGTTGCTCCGGGCCGATTACCTTGACCGCCAGGCAGAAATGCAGCGCGCCTGCGGCCGCGACTGGATAGATCAGCCGGTGCAGTTTGCCCCATCCTGGCCCGAGCCTGCGGATCGACCAGCTGTTGGACGTCAGCGCCAGCGGGATCAGCATCACCAGTGCAGCCATGCCGATGGTGATGAACCAGCGCTTGGTGATGTCCTCGACGATCACGTCCAGCGCCAGCCGCTTGTCGAGCACCATGTAAGTGAGGAAATGCATCACCACGTACCAGAACGCCAGCAGGCCGAGCGCGCGCCGATAACGCACCCAGTTGATGCCTGCGAGGTCCCTGAGAGGCGAGATCGCCAGCGTCAGGATCAGGAACCTCAGCGCCCATTCACCCAGCAGATGCTCGAAGATCTTGACCGGATTGCCGATCAGTTGACCGGTTGCGCCGAGATAGAAGGTCCACATGGCGGGCAAGAAGCCCAGCGCATAGAGCGCCCAGATCGAAGCGGCGTGATAGCGCCGGGGCAGGGCGGGCAACCCCATGGTCAGAAATTCGCCTTCAGATCCATACCGGCATAAAGGCTCGCCACCTCGTCGCCATAGCCGTTGAACGGCAAGGTCGGCCGGTCATTCGAGCCGAAGAAGCCGCCGCCGCCAATGCGGTTTTCCGTGGCCTGGCTCCAGCGCGGATGATCGACCTCCGGATTGACGTTGGCGTAGAAGCCATATTCGTTCGGCGCAGAGCGGTTCCAGGTCGTCACCGATTGTTCCTCGGTCAGCGTGATGCGGACGATCGACTTGATGCCCTTGAAGCCGTATTTCCACGGCACCACCAGCCGCACCGGCGCGCCGTTCTGGTTGGGCAGTGTCTTGCCATACATGCCCAGCGACAGGATGGTGAGCGGGTTCAGCGCCTCGTCGAGCCTGAGGCCTTCGACATAGGGCCAGGGCAGGGGCTGGAAGACGCCGCGCTGTCCGGGCATCTCCTCGGGCCGCACCACCGTCTCGAAGGCCACATATCGGGCGCTGCCCAGCGGCTCGACCTTGTCGAGGAGGGCCGCGAGCGGAAAGCCGATCCAGGGAATCACCATCGACCAGCCTTCGACGCAGCGCATCCGGTAGATCCGCTCCTCGAGTTCGAACGCCAGCAACTGATCGAGATCGAACTCGGCCGGCTTGCCGGCCAGGCCGTCCACCTTAAGGGTCCAGGGCTGCGGCTGGAATTCGCCGGAAAGGGCGGCGGGATCGGCCTTGCCGGTGCCGAATTCATAGAAATTGTTGTAGCTCGTCGCATCGGCCTCAGGGGTGATCTGTTCTTCCGGGTCGTAGCCGCTGGGCCGGGCCGCAAGCTCCGTGGCCCCGAAGGCAATAGACGGCGCTGCCAAGGCAAGTCCACCGGCTGCCCCAAGCCGCAGGAACTCGCGCCTACGAATATAGGCGCTCTCGGGTGTGAGCTCGGATCCGGGGATGGAAAGGGGGCGGTAGGGGGGCATGCTAAGCTCCTGAATATTTGCGGACCCTTTGGGGCCACGGCTTCTGCCCATAAGGATATCCGATTGACCGACGAGGCAAAGCACCCCGCGACCACGTTTTCGTGTAGTCCAGGTGATCAGATCGGGAGGGTCGTGTGAAGTCCCTCCTTGTATTGTGACGATTATCGTCACGCGGCCGGCATTGCCTTGAAGCTGTCAAACTCATGGTGACTTTGCTATTCACATCTCGCCCGACCCAAATCACCGAGGATTCCCGTCATGATTCCAGATCGCTCGCGGTTTCGCGTCGTCCTATTCAGTCTGCTGGCCCTGTGCGTGTTGAGCGCACCTGTCCTGGCGCCGGCTTTTGCCCAGACTTCGACAGAGGACTCGCTGACCGACAGCATCGGCAAGATCTTTCGCGATGTGATCGGCGGCCCGGAGGACCAGGCCCAGCCAAAGGCGCCGCCGCCACCGATCACGGACCTGCGCCGTGAACCGCCGCAGTCTCGCGCGGAGATGATGCAATCCTTCTCGCCGCTGGTGAAGGCAACCGCGCCCGCGGTCGTCAATGTCTATGCCGACCGTCTGGTCCAGCGCAGCATGTCGCCTTTCGCCGGCGATCCGTTCTTTGAGCAGTTCTTCGGCCAGCGCATGCCCAACCGCACCGAGCGCCAGTCGTCGCTCGGCTCCGGCGTGATCATCGAAAGCCGCGGCATTGTGGTGACCAACAATCATGTCATCAAGGACGCTGACGACATTCGCGTGGCCCTTGCCGATGGTCGGGAGTTTGAAAGCCGGATCCTGCTCAAGGATGAGCGCTTCGATCTCGCCATCCTGCAGATCGAAGGCGACGGTCCGTTTCCGGCGATCGAATTCGGCAACACCGACGCCATCGAGGTCGGCGATCTCGTGCTTGCCATAGGCAACCCGTTCGGCGTCGGCCAGACGGTGACCAGCGGCATCGTCTCGGCGCTTGCCCGCAACCGCGTCGGGGTGTCCGATTTCGGCTTCTTCATCCAGACCGACGCCGCGATCAACCCCGGCAATTCGGGTGGCGCGCTGATTGACATGAACGGCCACCTGATCGGCATCAACACGGCAATCTTTACCCGGTCGGGCGGCTCCAACGGCATCGGCTTCGCCATCCCCGCCAATCTGGTGCGCGCCGTGGCCGAAACCGCCGAATCCGGCGCCGATGTGTTCGAACGGCCTTATATTGGCGCGACCTTCGAGAGTGTCACCCCGGACATTGCCGAAGCCCTCGGCCTGCAACGCGCCACCGGTGCGCTGATCTCCGATGTAGCGGATGACGGCCCGGCGGGCGAAGCTGGCCTGCGCGCCGGCGACATCGTGCTCGCCTTCAATGGCCAGCCGATCGAGCATCCCGATGCGCTCGGCTACCGCCTTGCCACCACCGGCGTGGGCAAGACCGCCACGCTGGACGTGCTCAGCCGCTCGGGCCGCAAGTCCTATGAGATTACACTCCAGGCGCCGCCCGCCGATGATCCGCGCGCCCGCCGCCAGCTTGAAGGCCAGAATCCGTTCTCGGGCGCCATTGTCTCCAACATCACGCCAAGCATTGCGGACGCCTTGCGGCTGCCGCCATCGGTTCGCGGCGTCATCGTCACCGATGTGCCGCGCGCCTCGCTCGCCGGACGCTACGGATTTCGCCCCGGCGACCTGATCGCCGAGATCAACGGCGTCGACATCGCCAGCGTCGATACGCTCGAGCAGATATTGGCCGAAGGCGCCAGTTTCTGGCGCTTCGAGATCGTGCGCGGCGGCCGCCGCATTCGCCAGATCATAAGGTGAGGCATGAGTGATCTCTTCGCCACGGCCGGTGCGGCTCAAAGCGGACATCGTCCGCTCGCCGACCGGCTGCGGCCCAAAACGCTGGCCGAAGTCACCGGCCAGCCGCATCTGACCGGCGCGGACGGCGCCATCACCCGGATGATTGCCTCGGGCAGCCTCGGCTCGATGATCTTCTGGGGCCCTCCCGGCACCGGCAAGACCACCGTCGCGCGGCTTCTGGCCGGGGACACCGACCTGGCATTCGACCAGATCTCGGCGATCTTCTCGGGCGTCGCCGATCTCAAGAAGGTTTTCGAGACAGCCCGTGCCCGCCGCATGGGCGGCCGCCAGACATTGCTGTTCGTCGACGAGATCCATCGCTTCAACCGCGCCCAGCAGGACAGCTTCCTGCCGGTGATGGAAGACGGCACCATCGTGCTCGTCGGTGCGACGACGGAAAATCCGTCCTTCGAGCTCAATGCCGCGCTTCTGTCGCGGGCGCGGGTGCTGACCTTCAAACCCCATGACGAGGAAAGCCTCGAAAGCCTGCTCATCCGCGCCGAGGAAGAGACCGTCAAGCCACTGCCGCTTGACGAAGGTGCGCGGCTCAGCCTGCTCCGCATGGCCGATGGCGACGGTCGCGCGGTGCTGACGCTCGCCGAAGAGGTCTGGCGTGCCGCCCGTGACGGCGAGGTCTTTGACACCGAAGCGCTGGTCAACGTCGTCCAGCGCCGCGCACCCGTCTACGACAAGGGCCAGGACGGGCATTACAATCTGATCTCGGCGCTGCACAAGGCAGTGCGCGGCTCCGATCCGGATGCCGCGCTCTATTATCTCTGCCGCATGTTCGACGCCGGCGAGGACCCGCTGTTCCTCAGCCGGCGGCTGGTGCGGATGGCGTCCGAGGATATCGGCCTCGCTGACCCGCAGGCGCTGGTCATCGCCAACGCCGCCAAGGACGCCTATGATTTTCTCGGCTCGCCCGACGGTGAACTGGCGCTGGCCGAGGCCTGCGTCTATCTCGCCACCGCGCCCAAGTCCAACGCCGTCTACAAGGCCTACAAGGCCGCCATGCGGGCCGCGAAGGAAAATGGTTCGTTGCTGCCGCCCAGGCACATCCTCAATGCACCGACCAAGCTGATGAAGGCCGAGGGCTATAGCGAGGGCTACCTTTACGACCATGATCAGCCCGACGCCTTCTCCGGTCAGGACTATTTCCCCGAGGCCATGGGGCGCAAGACCTTCTACGATCCCCCCGAACGTGGGTTCGAACGCGATCTGCGCAAGCGGCTGGATTTCTGGTCACGGCTCAGGAAAGAGCGTGGGGGCAAGGGGTAGGGCGGATCAGGGGCGGCGTCTATACAATGAGTAATCGACCCATCGCCCGTCCTCCTCGCCCTTGTGGCGAGGATCTGCTGGCCCCGGGTAAACGGGCGGTCACCCGGATGCCAGAACAAGCCCGGGCACGAAATGCGTTGTCATTCCCACTCAACCCGATTTGACCTCCATCAATGCCACGTCACCCCCAGGCAGGCATGATGACCTCACCTGATCAAGGAGGAAACGCCATGACTGTTCTGGTTCTTTACGCCACGATTGAAGGCCACAGCCGCAAGATTGCGGAACATGCTGCCGCGTATTTGGAGAAAACAGGGCATGGCGTTGTGCTCGGCGATGTCCGCGAGCCCGGCTTTGCCATTCCCGGCCGTTTTGACGGCGTGCTGCTCTGCGCGCCTGTGCATATGGGGCGTTACCCGGCGTCCGTGGCGCAGTTCATCATCGACTGGAAGGCGGCCTTGGCGGAGGTTCCCACTGCGCTGGTATCGGTCTCGCTCGCCATTCACAGCGGCAATGCCGAAGACCGCGCCGAGGCGGAAGGTTACCCCGCCAAACTGGAAAGGAAGACCGGCTTTCATATCCCGAAAGTCCATCATGCCGCCGGCGCGCTCAAATATCTCGAATATGATTTCTTCAAGCGCATGCTGATGCGGCAGATCTCGTCAAAGGAAGGCGGACCGGTCGACACCAGCAAGGATCATGAACTGACCGACTGGGCGGCGCTTGATGGATTTCTGCGGGAATTCGCTGATGACTTGGCCGTGCCCGCATGAGCTTGAGATCAGGCGGGCTTGATCCTCGTCCGGCTGGTAGTCCAAATGCTCCGTAAGCTGCGCTGCTGCTTTATTGCAGCACGGTTTTCGGCTAAGCAGCCTTTATGAATGCTCTTGCACTTGTTTTCATTGGCGGCGGTCTTGGCGCCGTCTCGCGCCATCTGACCGGCATGGCGGTGATGCGCGTCTCCGGCGCCCGCTTTCCCTGGGGAACCATGCTGGTCAACATCGCCGGGTGCCTGGCGATGGGGCTGCTGATCGCCTGGCTCGCCCGCCGCTCGGCGGGCGGCTCCGACCTGCGTCTGTTGCTGGCGACCGGGTTTCTGGGTGGTTTTACCACCTTTTCGGCGTTTTCACTCGATGCCGTGACGCTTTACGAGCGTGGCGCGTTGACGGCGGCGGCCGCCTATGTGATTGCCAGCGTGACAGTGTCCATCCTGGCCCTGTTTGGCGGCCTTTGGCTGGCGCGCCAGCTTTGAAGCCAAAGCAGGTCCGGGAAAGAGCATAACCGGTTTTCCGTCCGGATGAGCGGCAACTTGAAGAGCAGAAGCGTTTCCCGATTTTAGTGATCGCAAGCACGCTCAGGCTCAAGCTAAAGAGAATTTCGATATGGCGGGCGTACAGCTCATACAGGTGGATCCCGAAGAAGAGGGCATGCGGCTCGACCGCTGGTTCAAGTCGCATTTTCCCGGACTGGGGTTTGGTCAGCTGCAGAAACTGCTGCGCTCGGGGCAGGTCCGCATCGATGGCAGCCGGGTCAAGACCGACCGCAGGGTCCACTCCGGTGAGACCGTGCGGGTGCCGCCATTGGACGTCGACGAGAAGGTCCATGGTCCGCTGACGTCCAACACCATGAAGAACCGCGACGACGACGATGTGCTCAAGCAGATGCTGCTGCATGAAGACGCCAAGGTGCTGGTCTTCAACAAGCCCGCCGGTCTTGCCGTGCAGGGCGGCTCCGGCGTCACCCGCAATGTCGACGACATGCTCGAGGCCTGGCGCAACAAGAAGGGCGAGAAGCCGCGTCTGGTGCACCGGCTCGACCGCGACACCGCCGGCGTGCTGGTGGTGGCGCGCACCCGCAGCGCGGCGCAATCGCTGACCGCTGCTTTTCGCGAGCGCACGACGAAGAAGACCTACTGGGCGCTGGTCAAGGGCGTGCCCCGCGCCAAGGAGGGAAAGATCTCCACCTGGCTGATCAAGGAAGCCACCGAGGATGGCGACCGTATGCGCATCGCCAAACATGGAGAAGAGGGCGCCGATCACGCGGTCTCCTACTACCGGGTCATCGACCAGGCGGCGCAGAACCTCGCCTGGCTCGAGCTCGAGCCCTATACCGGCCGCACCCACCAGCTGCGCATCCATTGCCTGCATCTGGGCCATCCGATCATCGGCGATCCGAAATATTTCGAGTTCGACAAGAACTGGGAATTCCCAAGCGGCATGCAGAACCGGCTGCATCTCCTGGCGCGGCACATCTCGGTGCCCCATCCCGATGGCGGCCGGCTGTCGGTCACCGCACCCTTGCCGCCGCACATGGTGCAGAGCTGGAACCTGCTGGGGCTGGACGAAGCCACGGCCGGGGAGCGTGACGAATGAAGCTCGTACTGTTTGATTGCGACGGCACCATCGTCGACAGCGCGGCGATCATCCATGCCTGCATGGAGCGCACATTCGATGATTTCGGCGTCACCCGGCCCGGGCTTGATCATACGAAATCGATCATCGGATTGACGCTGGACATCGCGATCGCGCAAATGCTCGGTCGCGCCATGGATGCTGAAGTGACAGCCATGACAGCACGTTACAAGGAACACTTCATGCTTTACCGCCAGGAGGGCGGGCCGCTTGAATCGATGTATGAGGGGCTGCTGGAATTGATCTCAGGGCTTGCCGCGCGCGATGATGTGATCCTCGGGGTCGTCACCGGCAAGTCCCGGCGCGGCCTTGACGCCATTCTTGCCCATCACGGTCTGACCAGCGCCTTCTTCACCACCCGCACGGCCGATGACTGCCCTTCCAAGCCGCATCCGGCCATGGTTCTGGAATGCTGCAAGGAGTCGGGGATCGACCCGGCCCAGACCTTCGTCATCGGCGACGCGGTCTATGACATGCAGATGGCGGTCAGTGCCGGCGCCTGTCCGATCGGCGTCTCCTGGGGATATGGCCCGGTCGATGCCCTGAAGGCGGCAGGCGCCGGGCACGTGGTCACCGAAGCCCATGAAATTGCCGCCCTCATCACAGCGCCATGCATTCTCGGGAATGCGCAATACCCGCTGTAAGACACTGAATTCGACAGGAGACGCGTCATGCGTGACATTCTCGGCGATCTTGATCTGGGAGAGGACAAGCAGTCCGATCCGGTTCGCGAAACCCAATCAGGCCTGAAGAAGGCCTTGCCCAAACGCTTCTACCAGCAAGCCTCTGTCATTACGGGGACGGACGGCGGCTTTGTCATCGCACTCGACGGCAAGCCGGTGCGTACGCCATCGCGGCGGGAACTTGGCGTCGCCAATCCCGGTCTTGCGGAAGCCATCGCGGCGGAATGGCAGGCGCAGAAGGACAAGATCGATCCGGCCACCATGCCGCTGACCCGGCTGGTCAACACGGCGCTCGATGGCGTGGCCATGGCGCAGGAGGAAGTGTTCGAGGACATTCTGCGCTACGCCGGGTCCGACCTGATCTGCTACCGCGCCGAGGCGCCTGAAGCGCTGGTCGAGCGCGAGAGCGAGCTGTGGGATCCCTATCTTGACTGGGCGGCCCGGATGGGTGCGCGGCTGGTCCTGTCCGAAGGCATCGTCCATGTCGAGCAGCCGCCCGAGGCAATCCGCGCACTGGCAGCCCTGCTGCGCCGCTACGCGACGCCGCTTGAACTGACCGCGCTGCACACTATCACATCGCTCACCGGATCGCTGGTGCTGGCGCTGGCGCTGGCCGAAGGGCAGGGCGAACCATCCGAGATCTGGGCTGCCGCCCATGCGGACGAGGACTACAACATCGCCCACTGGGGCGAAGATCACGACGCCGCCATCCGCCGCGCCAAGCGGTTGATCGATTTCGAGGCGGCGGTGCTGATCCTTTCGGCGAGGTAGTCCGGCCATTCATCCGGCGAGGCTCGATGAGGAGCAAGGACCGGCGCCCGGCGCAGATTCGGCTTTCTGCAAATCGGCCGCCTTAACCTCGCGCTAACCATAAACTGCGAAATTCCGGAAACCAGTTCAGTGATTTCCGGAGCAGCGGCGTGGCCCAAAGCAAGCATTTTTCTTCACGCCTTGCGCAGGCGCTGATCCTCCTTGCCGTCGCCGCATTGCTGACGGCTTGCGCCGGCAGGCCCCGGCCACCCGAAGCAACGGCGCCGTTCACGGTGACCGAAGTCCGGGTCACCACCCAGAGCATGGCGGATTTCGGCTTTGCCGACCGCCTGCAGCAAAGGCTGGACGCCACCGCAGGCCGCGCCACGCCGGATGCAGGAGTGGCCTCCATCCTGCGGATCGTGGTGCTTGAACGGCGCGCTGAGGCCGGCTGGGACTGGTTCTTCAGCCCGTCATCCGAGTCCGCCACGCTGGATCTCGTGGTCGTCGACGCAGACACGGGGCAGGTGCTGAGAAGCAGCATCGTGCATGCCAGCGCGCCCGCCCGGACCTCTTACCGCACCCAGGGCCTGTTGATTGACCGGCTGGTGGTCGATATCAGGGCCTTGCTCGGGCTGTCCGGCACAACGCCGCAACCGGTCAGCGGCGCCCGACGCTCGGTCGCCTTGCCGCAGGTCAGGCCGGATACCGTCGACACCGATCTCCGCGATGCCGCACTGATGGCCGATCCCTTGCTCAACGGAACCGTGACGCCGACGACGCCGAACCTGGATCCGGCGCCGGACACCGGCCCGACGCTGGACCTTTCCAGACCGCTGTTGTCACCGGAGCCGGCTGAGGATGAAGAACTCAGCAGCGAAAACGCTGTTGCCCCGGTCGAGCCCGCGGACGCGCCAGCAATGTTGGACGTGCCCGCAACAGCAGCGCCCGAAATCCCGGTCGCACCCGCGGCAGCCGGTGACGAGCCGTGCATTATCACCCTCGACAATGATTGCAGCGACACCGACAGCCAGTAGGGCGCAGGATTGTCACAAGTCTGTTGCTGCGGGTCCAGACCGGACTCGCGGCTTCTGTCACCCCAGCCGTTCGGCGTGCCAGGCGAGGTGGTCGTCCATGAAGGTGGAGATGAAATTGTAGGAGTGGTCGTAACCCTCCTGCATCCTGAGCGTCAGCCCGATGCCCGCCTTCCTGCAGGCATCTTCCAAGAGCCAGGGGCGCAGGCCGTTGTCCAAAAATCCGTCGGCGGTTCCCTGATCCACCAGGAACTCCGGAAAGCGGGCGCCGTCCTCGATCAGATGGGTGGCGTCATGGCGCCGCCAAGCTGCCTGGTCTTCACCCAGATACTTCTCGAGCGCCGGGCGTGACCAGTCCGCCGTCGACGGCTGGACGATCGGCGCGAAGGCCGAGCAGCTCCTGAACCGGTCGGGATGCTTGAGAGCGAATGTCAGAGCGCCGTGCCCGCCCATGGAATGTCCCATGATTCCCTGGCGGCCCATGTCGGCGGCAAAATGGCCGGCCACCAGGCTCGTGAGCTCGTCGAGAATGTGGGTTTCCATCCGGTAGTGATGCGACCAGGTGGGCTCTGTCGCATCGAGGTAGAACCCGGCGCCCTTGCCGAATTGCCAGTTGTCCGGCTCGTCGGGCACATGATCGCCGCGCGGGCTGGTGTCGGGACAGACGATGATCAGGCCGAACTCGGCTGCCATCCGCCGGTATTCGCCCTTGTCCATCACATTGGCATGGGTGCAGGTGAGGCCTGAGAGGAACCAAACGACCGGGCAGAGCTGTTCCTTGGCCTGGATCGGGCGGAACACTGCGAATGTCATGTCGCAGCCGCAGGCCTCCGAGTCCATCGAGTAGACGCCCTGGCGTCCGCCATGGGCCTTGGCTTCCGAGATGATCTTCATGCTATGTCGTCCGGTGTTGGGTGCATCAGGGTGATGAAGTGACTGGAACGCGCCACGCCCGGAAAAGGTCCGGCCGGGCGCGGCTTTTGTCGGTTCGGATGCGAGGCCGCATCGGCCCCGCCCTAAAAGCTGTGCGTGCCGAAATTCGTCAGTAGACGACGACGCTCCGGATGCTCTCGCCCCGGTGCATCAGGTCGAAGGCCTCGTTGATACCCTCGAGCCCCATGGTATGGGTGATCATCGGATCGATCTCGATCTTGCCTTCCATGTACCAGTCGACGATCTTGGGCACATCTGTGCGCCCGCGCGCGCCGCCAAAGGCGGTGCCGCGCCAGGACCGGCCGGTCACCAGCTGGAACGGCCGGGTCGAGATTTCCGCGCCCGCCGGCGCCACGCCGATGATGATCGATTCGCCCCAGCCCTTGTGGGCGCATTCGAGCGCGGTGCGCATCACGCCGACATTGCCGGTTGCGTCGAAGGTGTAGTCGGCGCCGCCCTTGGTCAGGTTGACGAGATAAGGCACCAGGTCGCCCTCGACTTCCGACGGGTTGACGAAATGGGTCATGCCGAAGCGTGTTGCCATCTCGACCTTGCCGGGGTTGAGGTCGACGCCCACGATCATGTCGGCGCCCGCCAGCCTGAGGCCCTGCAGCACGTTGAGCCCGATGCCGCCGAGACCGAAGACGATGGCCTTGGAGCCGATCTCGACCTTGGCGGTGTTGATCACCGCGCCGATGCCGGTGGTCACGCCGCAGCCGATGTAGCAGACCTTGTCAAACGGCGCGTCGGGATTGATCTTGGCCAGCGCGATCTCGGGCAGCACGGTGAAATTGGCAAATGTCGAGGTGCCCATGTAGTGGAAGATCGGCTTGCCGTTGACTGAAAACCGCGAGGTGCCGTCGGGCATCAGGCCCTGGCCCTGGGTGGTGCGGATCGACTGGCACAGGTTGGTCTTCGGGTTGAGGCAATATTCGCACTCGCGGCATTCCGGCGTGTAGAGCGGAATCACGTGATCGCCTTTTTTCAGCGACCTGACGTCCGGGCCGACATCGACAACGACGCCCGCGCCCTCATGGCCGAGAATCGCCGGGAAGATGCCTTCGGGATCGGCGCCCGACAGCGTGAACTCGTCGGTGTGGCAGATGCCCGTGGCCTTGATTTCAACCAGCACTTCGCCGGCCCGTGGGCCGTCCAGCTGGACGGTTGTGACTTCAAGCGGTTTTCCCGCTTCAAAAGCGACGGCTGCGCGAACGTCCATTCCCATGCTCCCGGGTCTTATCGTGTCTGTTATGGAGGCCGAACCTGCCAGAGCGGCGGGTCCGGCTCAAGTCCGATTCTGTCGATCCCCTGATTAAAGGGATCGAAACCAGATCCTATTCGTTGGCGGCCCGGGTCAGGGTCACCAGGCGGCTCTCCAGCACTTCCACGGTGGCGCTGATCTGCAGGGCAAGTTCCCGCAGTCGGTTGATTTCTCCCGACATTTCATCCACGGCAACGGACATGCCCGGCGCCTGCGGCGCATCGCCCGCGCCGCTGATCAGCCAGGCCGGGGAGACGCCGAGAACGCCCGCCAGCGTCATGATCTTGTTGGCGCGGGGCTCGGAGCGGTCTGATTCCCATTCGCTGAGCGTTTCATCGGTCACGCCGATATGGGATGCGGCGTCCGACAGGGTCAGCCCGGCGAGATCGCGGGCGCGGGTGATTCTGCCGCCCAGCGTATCGCCATCATCATAGGTCTCGGCATGGGTGTCCGCTGTCATTTCAGTCATGAATATCAGTCCTCTTCGTCAATGAACCGGGCCGCGCTATGCGCGAAGTGCCGCGCCTCGGGCGGGCCCCGTCAAGATGATGCCTGTGCATGGGCCGAGTCGTTCCTGTGACGTCTGGTCCGAACCCATGCATTGGCGCGTTAGGCGTGGTGAGACTTCGCCAGCCGGAATATCGGTCGCGCCCCGGTCATTGTCTCACAAGTTGTGAAAGCCGGTTCTTCTGATCGGGGTCAGTGTTTCTGTCCCGGCGGATGCACTATCGGCCATTGCCCGCATGCAGTCCAGTGTTTTGGCGGGTTTTCTTGCCGCCGATTGAACCCAATACCCTGATTCCGGATCGTTTTGCGCTCCGAACTCGGCGATGGACTCGGACAGCGGGCCGCTACCTGGAGGTGAGCGGTGAAGTCCTTTGCCGAGCGGGCGAGGTGACGCGGGGCCGGCGACCGGGTCTCAGTCCGGATGCTCGTCGCGGGTCGGACCGAACACGGCTTCAAATGCCTCGCGCAGTCGGATGTCGGCCTCATGCATGGGGACGGGAAGGCCAAGATCGACCAGGCTGGTCACCCCGTGCTCGCGCACGCCGCAGGGCACGATGCCTGAGAAATGCTCGAGATCCGGATCCACGTTCAGCGCCAGCCCGTGGAAGCTCACCCATTTGCGCAGCCGGATGCCGATCGCCGCGATCTTGTCCTCGCTCATCGACCCGTCGGCAAGCCGCAGCTTGTCGGGCCGCCGCACCCAGACGCCGACGCGGTCCTCGCGCCGCTCGCCGGTCACGTTCATGCTTGCAAGCGTGGCGATGATCACCGCTTCCATGGCGGACACGAAGGCGCGCACGTCCTGCCTGCGGCGCTTGAGATCGAGCATCACATAGGCGACCCGCTGGCCAGGGCCGTGATAGGTGTATTCGCCGCCGCGGCCGGTCTGGTGCACCTCGAACCGGTCTGGCGCCACCAGGTCCTCGGCCCTGGCGCTGGTGCCGGCGGTATATAGCGGCGGATGCTCGACCAGCCAGACCAGCTCATCGGCTTCACCCGCAGCGATCGCCTCGGCTTCTCGCTCCATCAGCGCCACCGCATCCGGGTAGGGCGTCAGCCCCTCGGCTATGCGCCACCGCACGGGCGGGCTGCCGTCTTTGGGAAAAAACCGGGTCTCGAGAGTGTCGCGCTGGTTCATGACATCTCTCTAGATCCGTTTGCCGGCAATTGGAACAGGGGGCGTGATCCGGGGCCTGGGTGATGGCTCGAGGAACTGGGGAAACCGCGAGGGACAAACCCAGTCAAGGCGACACAAAGACACAAAAAAACCCGCCGAAGCGGGTGTTTGATGGTGCGGTCGAGAAGACTCGAACTTCCACGGGTTGCCCCACAGCGACCTCAACGCTGCGCGTCTACCAATTCCGCCACGACCGCACGTGGTAGAGCCGAAACCTGTCCGGCGCGCTGCATGTAGCAAATGGGCTTGCACTGTACAAGCGCATTCATCGCAAAAAAGACGCTGTGCCAGAAGACCCTTCCAAAGCCCGGATTTGCGGCCGTCACAACCCGCCGGCGCCGGGCCGTCAGCGCGTCCTTGCCAGTGATTGCAGCGTGTAGACCAGGACCGCCAGCCCCACCGCGCCCAGAGCCGCGACGCCCAGCAGCACGATCAGGTCGATCGGCCCGCCGATGTCGCGGAAGCCGGAGCTCGTCATGGCCTGCACGAACAGTACCGCCGCCACCGCGCCGAACGGCATCGACAATTGCGCCAGCAGGAATTTCCGCATCGACATCGAGCGGTCGCGGACGAGCACATAGAGATAGGCGGCGGTGATCAGCACGGCCGCGATCACCATGGCCCAGAACAGGCCCCTTCCGAAGATTTCCTCGAACACGGCAACAAGCGTTGAAAATGTCAGGTCTTGCATCGGTCTCTCCTCAGGCCTTGCCGCGCAGCATGGCATTGTAGGTGGCCTTCAGCGCCACTTCCTTCATCAGCCAGCTGATCCACAGCTCCTCCAGCGGCGCGATGAGTCCGGGGAACGACGGCACCAGATTGTTCTGGTAATCGAACTCGACCAGCATGGCGCGACCGACGCGGGTGATCAGCGGGCAGGAGGTGTAGCCATTGTAGCTCGCCGTGCCCTCCTTGCCCTGGATGGCGGCCACCAGATGGTCTTCCACCACCGGCACCTGCCATTTGACCGACGCCGCGGTCTTGCCCTTGGGCACGCCGGCGACGTCGCCAAGTGCGAAGATCTCCGGGTAGCGCAGGTGGCGCATGGTCTTCTGGTCGCATTCCACCCAGCCCTGGTCGGTCCATTGGTCGGCCCAGGACAGGTGCGACTGGCGGATCACATCGGGCGCGCGCTGCGGCGGGATGACGTGCAGGTAGTCATAGGGCAGTTCGACCGTCGACTTGACTTCAGCCTTGGTGACGGCGTCGATCCCGGTTTTCTCGAAGCGCGCGAGCTTCTGGCCGGGTTCGATCGACAGAAGAGTGTGCTGCATATGGGTGGCGATGCCACGCTCGCCAAAGAGCATCCGTACCTTTTCGGAGATGATCGGCACCCCGAAGAGCGAAGCCTGCGGCGCGGTATAGTGGATCTCGTACTTGCCGGCACCCACGGTGCGGCTCGCAATATCCTCGATCAGGAAGGCGTGCTTGAGCGGCGCACCGGCGCATTTCATCTCGGTGGTCGGCCGGGTCATCAGCGCAACGCCACCCTCCTCGGTGAACTTGCGGGCGGCCTCCCAGGTTCTGGCGGCGTAATCCGGTCCGGCATAAAGCGCACCGATGCCGTTGGTGCCGACCAGGTCCAGCGAGAACCCTTCGATCGCATCATGGTCGAGTACCAGGCCCGGCGCGACGATAAGGAAATCATAGCCGATCGCCTGGCCGCCGGATGTGGTCACCGTGCGGGTGAGGGGGTCGATGCCGGCCGCCGCCTCGTTGACATAGCTGATTCCCTTGGGCAGCCAGTCGGTGGTCCTGCTCTGCGTGTAGCTCGCCGGTTTCAGCCCCGCCGCCACCAGCGACAGGCCGGGCTGGTAAAGATGCTCCGCACGGGCGTCGATGATGGTGATCGCGGCGCCGTCGAGACGCTCGACCAGGCGGTTGACCAGCGCAGTGCCGCCGGCGCCTGCGCCGATGATCACCACCCGCGCCGATGTCCTGACCTGGGCCGCCCGGGCCGGCACGCCTGCCGCCGCGGCGGCCATGCCGGCTGCGGCAAGGCCGAGGAACATGCGCCTCGAAGGCGCGAAGTCTGGGTGGGTCATTCGGATGTCCTCCATCAATAATGCACATCCTTGCCACAGCATTCGATCCGACCAATTGATCTGGGTCAAAACACATTCGAATATCAAAATTCTTTTATGGAAAGCCGGGGCGGCACATGCCAAAAGGGCGCCGCACTGACGCAACGCCCTTTCACGGTTCAGTCCGGAACGGACGGATCAGCTGCGCGGGTTATCCTTGCGAGCCGCGTAGTCCTTGCCATCCATGATCCGGCGGTCTTCCTGCAGCTCCAGCCACATGGCGTTGACGACGGCAAACACTGCCGCGAGCGGAAGACCCAGCAACCAGGCGAAATACCACATATCTTGATCCTCCTGATCAGTAGACGGAATGATTGTCGGTGACATCGGTCTCGGTGACCTTGCCCCACAGAACCTTGTAGACCCAGGCCGTGTACATCAGGATCAACGGCATGAAGATCACCGTCGACACCAGCATGATGAACAGAGTCAGATGCGAGGACGAGCTGTTCCACACGGTCAGCGACGACTGCGGATCGGACGAAGACGGCATGATGAACGGGAACATGGTCAGCCCGACCGAGGAGATCACGCCGAGGATAGCCATCTTGGAGTACAGAAGCGTCGACACCTCGCGTCCGGCTTGCAGGCCCTTGAAGGTGAGCAGGCAGCCAAGCATGCCCATCACCGGAGCGATGGCGATCCAGGGGCGCTCGGCGTAGGCCGACAACCAGCTCGCGGTCAGTTCCACTTCGAAATGCAGCGGATTGGACGGCCCGTCTGTCAGGTATTCGCCTGCAATGCGGTACCCCTCCATCCCCACGGCCATCCACACGCCGGCCAGTGCGTAACCTGCGATCGCGACAAGGGCAGCGATCGAGCCGAAAGTGCGCGCGCGGTCGCGAACATGACCCTCGGCCTTCAGGGTAAGCCAGGCCCCGCCATGCATCACCAGCATCGCCAGCGACACGACGCCCGCCAGAAGCGAGAACGGATCCAGGAGCCCGATGAACTTGGCGTACCAGGCGCCCTCGTAGATGGTGTGCAGGTCGTCGGTGAAATGGAACGGCACGCCCTGGATCACATTGCCGACCGCGACCCCGAACAGCAGCGCCGGGATGGCGCCGCTGGCAAACAGGGCCCAGTCCCAGCTTTTCCGCCAGCGGACATCATCGCGCTTGGAGCGGAACTTGAACGCCACTGGCCGCACGATCAGCGCCGCAAGGATCACGAACATGGCGAGATAAAAGCCCGAGAACGACACCGCATAGAGCGGCGGCCAGGCGGCAAAGATCGCGCCGCCGCCGAGAATGAACCAGACCTGGTTCCCCTCCCAGACCGGCCCCACGGTGTTGATCGCCACGCGGCGCTCGGCATCGGTTTTCGCGACGAAGGGCAGCAGTGCACCGACGCCGAGATCGAACCCGTCGGTGAGCGCGAAGCCGATCAGCAGGACGCCCAGCAGCCCCCACCAGATCACGCGAAGAACGTCATAGTCGATAAGAGTGTGCAGAATCATGGTTCTTACTCCGCCGGCATGGCGATGGCGTCGGCATTGTGCCGGCCGGCCAGCCGTTGATTGTGTCTGATGGTCCAGGCGTCGGTCTCCTCGACGTCCTGGAAGGGGCCCTTGCGGATATATTTCAGCATCAGGCCCATCTCGATGATGAACAGGACCGTGTAGAAGGCGATGAAGCCGGCAAGCGTCAGCGCCACCTCGGTCATCGACAGTGCCGAGACCGACATCGCGGTAGGTAGCACGCCGTCCACGGTCCAGGGCTGCCGGCCGAACTCGGCGACGAACCAGCCCATCTCCGCCGCGATCCAGGGCGTCGGGATCATCCACACCGCCAGGTGCAGGGCAGGGCGGGGAAACCGCATGCCCTTGAACGAGGCGAGATAGAAGAAATAGATCATGGTCCCTATGAAGCCGAAGCCCAGCGCCACCATGATCCGGAATGCCCAGAACAGCGGCCAGACCCTCGGCACGGTATCCCCGGCCGCCTGGGCGATCTGCTCCGGCGTCGCCTCGCGCGGATCGTCGACATATTTTCTCAGCAGGAACGCGAAGCCGAGGTCGTCCGAGTGTGCCTCGAACCGCGCCATCTCCGCCGGATCGGCATTGTCGCGCGCCTCGCGGATATGCATCAGCGCGTCATAGGCGATCAGGCCGGATTCGATCCGGGTTTCCGCCTGCTCGACAAGCTCGGCGATGCCCGGAATTTCCGCGGTCAGCGAGCGGGTGCCGATCAGTCCCATGACATAGGGAACATGGATCGAATAGTGCGTTTCGCGCGCCGCCTCGTCGGGAAAGCCGAACACCGTGAAGGATGCGGGCGCCGCCTCGGTCTCCCACATGCCTTCCATTGCGGCGAGCTTCATTTTCTGGCTGTGGGTTGCGGTGTAGCCGGATTCATCGCCCAGCAGTACAACGGAGAACGCCGATGCGAGGCCAAACGCGGCGGCCACGGTTATCGAGCGGCGCGCGAGTTCGACGTGGCGGTCGCGCAGCAGGTACCAGGCCGATACGCCCAGCACGAACACCGCCGCCGTGACATAGCCGGCCGATACGGTGTGGACGAACTTGGCCTGGGCCACATCGTTGAACAGGACAGCGTAGAAGTCGGTCATCTCCATCCGCATGGTCATCGGATTGAATTCGGCGCCGACCGGGTTCTGCATCCAGCCATTGGCGATCAGGATCCACAGCGCCGAGAAGTTGGAGCCGATCGCCACCAGCCAGGTGACGCTCAGGTGCCCGACCTTGCTCAGCTTGTCCCAGCCGAAAAAGAACAGTCCCACGAAGGTCGCCTCGAGGAAGAAGGCCATCAGGCCTTCCAGAGCGAGCGGCGCTCCGAAGATGTCGCCGACATAATGGCTGAAGTAACTCCAGTTCATGCCGAACTGGAACTCCATGGTGATGCCGGTGGCCACCCCGAGCGCAAAATTGATGCCGAACAGCGTGCCCCAGAATTTTGTCATCTGCCGCCAGACCGGACGGTTTGTCATCACATAGACCGTCTCCATGATGGCGATGATGACGGAGAGGCCCAGCGTCAGCGGCACGAAAAGGAAGTGATACATCGCTGTCAGGGCAAACTGCAGCCGTGACAGCTCGACGATCCCGAATTCCATGGTTTGCGCTCCTTGCAAAGGGGACATTCACCTGTCCCGAAACTACACCTATGAAAACTTGAATATGTCGTGTCCGAATTGAAAGCCTTGATCTGGATCAACAAAGCTGTATCGGCGATGCATGTTTATGTCTGTGGCACCGGTTGCAGGCGCCGACCGGCCTGCACAATATGCTGATCCAGCGCCACGACGCGGTCGGCCCAGGCGGTTTCCGTCGCCCGGTGCGACGCTGTCAGGATCGCGGCTTCCGGCAGACAGGCCCGCAGGCCATTCAGCACCTTGAGCGCCGTTGCGTCATCCAGCCCCTCCGTTGGCTCGTCCAGCATCAGCAGTTTCGGCCGCCGCAACAGCGCGCGCGCCAGGACAAGCCGCCGCGCCTCGCCGCCCGAAAGGCCCGATCCGTTTGGTCCCAGCCGGAACTCAAGCCCGCCCTTGGCGCGAATGACCTGAGCCAGCGCCACCGCCTCGAGAACCCGCCAGAGGTCGTCTTCCGCTGCTGCGGGGTCCGCGAGCCGCAAGGCGTCGCCGATTGTGCCGGCCATCAGCGCGCTGCGCTGCGGCACCAGCATCACGGAGTTGCGCAACCGGGACTCATCCCAGTCGGGCATCGGCAGGGAACCAACGAAAACGCGCCCGCTAGTAGGTTTCAAAAGCCGGGCCGCGAGCAGCAGCAGCGTGCTTTTTCCCGATCCGCTTGGTCCGGTGATGGCCACGCTTTCACCCGCTGCAACGCTCAGTGATATGCGGTCCAGCACCGGTCGCGCTGCATCGGCGCGACGGAACGTCACGGTGTCGATCCGCAGGTCCGCACGGTCACTGCGCGGGTCGCCGAAGCCTTCCTCCTCTGCAACCGCAAGGTTTTCGCCAACCCGCCTTGCGGCGACCGTCATGCGGCCGAGATCTGCCATGGCCCGGCGCAGCGGCGCCACGGTTTCCATAAGCGCCAGCGAGGCGAAGAACCCGATCGCCGCCAGTGCCGGCGTTATGGTCCCGGCTTGCGCCAGCACCATCCCGAGCCCAAGCGCGCCCGCCGCCACGGCGGTGCCGGCGAGCGAGAGCGCCAACCCGGCGCCGCGTTCGATGCGGCTGATCCTGAAGCGGTCGCGCTGGCGTTCGGCGTCGACGGCAAGCAGCATCTCACCCTGGTGGGCGAGCCGGCCATAGACCGCCAGATCGGCGCGGGCGCGGATCATGTCGATGAAGCGTGAGCGGAAGGCCTGGGCTATTGCCTCTTCACGGCCCGAGGGGCTGGCGGCGAGGCGGCCCGCGAACCCGAGAATGAGTGCCGAACCCAGCACAAAGCCGCCTGCGATCCACAGCGCAACGCGCACATCCACCAGCCACCACAACACGAGGAAGGTGCAGATCTGCGCCAACAGGCCTGCCGCAACGGCACGCCGTCGAGCGCGTCCACATCCGCCATCAGACGGTTGAGCGTCTGAGGCCCGCGCAGGCGCACCAGCATGTCATGCGGGGCCGACATGGTGGCCTGCAGCAACCGGACCCTGATCGAGGTCAGCGCCCGCAACGTCGCATCATGGGTCAGCAGCCGTTCGCCATAGCGCGCCGCGGTCCGGCCCAGCGCCAGAAAGCGCACCATGGCTGCCGGCCGGAAGACGTCGAAGACCGCGCCCATGCCCGCCAGTCCGGCGGCCGCGGCGGCGGTGATGAACCAGCCCGAAAGGCCCAGCAGCGCGATGCCTGCCAGCAGCACCGCGAGGCTCAGGACCGCGCCGCGCATCAGCGCCCTGCGCTGATCCAAGAGGATCATCCGGAAGATCTGCCACAACGCGTTCATGCGCCGGGCCCGAATATGGTTCGGCTCATGATTCACCGCCGATCACAATTGTCCGGTCCATCCGCGCGGCGAGCACGGGGTCGTGGGTGGCGACGATCAGGGTGCTGCCGCTGCCGGCAAACGCGGTGAGCCCCGCCATCACCGCTTCCGCCGTGGTCGCGTCGAGGTCAGCGGTCGGCTCGTCGGCGAGCAGCACATCGGGCCTGGCGAAAACGGCGCGGGCCAGCGTGATCCGCCGGGCTTCGCCGCCCGAAAGCCCGCCACCGGTTTCCCCCAGATGCGCCTCCGTGCCGCCTGGAAGTGCCGCGACCGCGTCTTCCACCGCCGCTGCGCGCAAGGCGCCGTCAAGATCTCCCGTCTGTCCCAGACTGATGTTCAGCGCCACACTCGTGTTGAGGAAATGTGACGCCTGGGGCATCCATCCGAGCCGCGCCCGCCAGGCATCTGCGGTTTCCCCGTCAAGCGGTTGGCCGGCCACACTGATCTGCCCTTCATCGGGCGTCGAAAGTCCTGCGAGCAGCCGCAGCAGTGTCGTCTTGCCCGCGCCCGAGGGGCCGGTGAGCGCAACGGTCTCGCCGGCGCGGATGGTAATGTCCGGGTAGCGGATCAGATGGCTGCCCGGGTGGGTAGTGACATTCCTGAGCTCGATCTGCGCATCCCCGGCCAGCTTTTCGGCCTTTGCGCCCCTGCCGAGGAGCTCCGGATGTGGCTCAGACCGCCATGCCGCGAGTTCACCCGCCACCGCCAGTGCCGCCGCCTTGTCATGCCAGGCAGCCGAGAGGTCGCGCAGGGGCTGGTAGAAATCCGGAGCCAGGAGCAGCAGGAAGATCCCGGCCGCCGGGCTCAGCGCGGCCGAATAGCCGCCGAATTCGATTGCGCCCAGCAGCGTGAAACCGACATAGACCGCCACCATGGCCACGCCGATGGCGGCAAAAAGCTCGAGCACGGTGGAGGACAGGAAGGCGATGCGCAGCACGCCCATGGTCTTTTCCCGGAGCCGGTCGGCGCCATTGGCGAACCCGGATATCACTGCGGGCCCGGCATCGAGCAGCCGGATGTCGGTGAGCGCCGACAGCCGCTCGATCAGCAGATCGTTGAGGCTGCCGATATCGGCCAGTTGCCGCCGGCTTGCCTCTTTGGCGGCCCAGCCGATCAGCGCCATGAAGACCGGGATCAACGGGCCGGTGATCAGCAGCACCAGCCCCACCGCCCACGAGAACCAGAAGCTCAAACCCAGGATCACCAGCGGCACGCTCATCACCCGGGCACGCGCCGGGGCGTAGCGGGTGATATAGGGTGCCAGCAGGTCGAGCTTTTCGTTCGCGAGTGCCGCGATCGATCCCGCGCCGCCGCTATCCGTGGTTCGCATTTCGCGACGGACGATTTCTTCGCGCGCAACGGTTACGACGCTCGTTCCGGCGTCAAACAACAGGCCTTCCGCATGATGCACCAGTGCGGCTCGAATGAGACCGAGCCCGGCAAAGGCCGCCGCCGAGACCAGGGCGGACGGTCCGGTCTGGCCGTCAAGCAGCCCGGCAATCGCCAGCGCCACAATGGCTGCCTGCAGCGGCCATATCAGCGAGGACAGCGCGGTCAGCACCGAGGCAAGGCGCACCTTGCGCCCCGACGGGCGCATCAGATGATCGAGCGCCTGCTCGTCTGTTTGAGTGCCTTCAAGGATTTCTTGCGCCATTTCCGCCTGCAAAGTTGCCTCTGAAATGCGTCTTAGCTCCTCAAGAGGCGGTTTTATGTGATCTGAATCAAGTCGCGGCCGCAGCAAGGCGTATAATCGAAACGATCAACATGACCTGACTGGAGCCACTCGATGCGACTGACAACCAGAACCAATCTTGCCACACGCGTGCTGATGTTTTGCGCTGTCAATGAAGGCAGGGTCGTGAGATCCGCCGACATCGCCAGCGCCTGCAACGCCTCGGGCAATCATCTCGGCCATGTCATCCATCAGCTCCAGCAGCATGGCTTTGTCGACACCTTGCGCGGTCGCGCAGGCGGGCTGCAGCTTGGGCTCAAGCCGCGCGAGATCAGCATCGGACGGGTTTTCAGGATATTTGAATCGACGGTTCCCTTCGCCGAGTGCTTCGCAGGCGACGAAAACACTTGTCCGCTGACCGCCGAATGTCGGCTGCGCGGCTTCATTAAACGCGCCGTGGAGGCCTTCTATCACGAACTCGACATGGTCACGCTGGATGATCTCGTGCGCGGCAATTGCGGCCTGGAAGCCATTCTCAAGCTCGCGCCGCAGCGGTTGCCGCGCTGTTCGGAAAGTCACAGCAACGACATGAGCGTGGCCTGACGCGCTTTCGAGCCGGTCAGGCGGCCTGCTGGAGTCTCACGGAAATCTGACTGCCGACGAGGCTGCGCAACTGCAACAGCGCATTGTCGAGCTCGGCGGCTTCTTCAAGCAAGTCGTAATTGCCCGGGACCGACGAGATGTCGCCGAACAGACGGGCCGAGATCTGGCACATGTTGTTCAGGCAACCGTAGATCAGTTGCTTGCGACGATTTGAAGTATTCCTGTCCGATGCCAGCCTGATGATCTGCGGGGCTTTTTCGGCGTGGATTTTCTGGAGCTTGGCCAGTCGAATTGCATGGGTCATGAGTGGGTCCTGACGGGAGTTGATGTCAATAGAACTCAAATCACGCGACTGCATTACTGATCTGACTGCAACTGTCACAAATTAATTCAATGATTCTTAGTTGGTTGTCTACAGGTTGTGGAATTGGGTCAAGTTTCGCGCAAGTTTTGACCCGGGTTGGTCCTTGCCCCCGTTTCCGTTCGTGCCGATCAGTTTCCGCAAGGGTCTACGGCCGCAAGCCATGGCAGGCGCGTCGTTTCGGGCGGCGGAAAAAATCGGAATCAGGCGCCGCCAAAAAACGCCTGTCCTTGGCAGCTGGCTTGAATTAAACACAAAGCCCTGTGCGAATACGCACCGGCGACATTTTGTGTGCATCTGCGAAAACACCTATCATGTCCCACGCCATCCACACCTGAAACCCGTTTGCCGATTCGATCCCGGCGGACGAAATCCATCCGCGAGCCATGGCCATGACAGATCCCGCCGACCGCGACGAAGACATCATCACGCCCCAGGCCCCCGGCGCCATGGACAATGACGAGATCTATGGCGAGGACGGGTCGATCCGGCAGGATTACCTGGCCGCCATCGGCGCGGCGATCGCCGATCGCGACACGCTCTTCCTGCGCGAGCATGTGGTGCGCCTGCACGAATCCGAGCTCGGCGACCTGCTCGAATCGATCAACGCGGCCCAGCGCCATGCGCTGGTTGAGCTGCTGGGCGATGATTTCGACTTTTCCTCCCTGACCGAGGTCGACGAGGCGATCCGCCTCGAGATCATCGAAGCGCTGCCGAACGCCCGGATCGCCGAGGCGCTCGGCGAACTCGATTCCGATGACGCCGTCTACATTCTCGAAGACCTCGACGAGGCCGACCAGAAGGAAATCCTGGCCGCGCTGCCCTTCACCGAGCGGGTCAGGCTGCGTCGCTCGCTGGATTATCCCGAAGACACCGCCGGCCGGCGCATGCAGACCGAATTCGTTGCCGTTCCGCCGTTCTGGACGGTCGGCCAGACCATCGACTACATGCGCGACGAGGAGGACCTGCCCGACAGTTTCAGCCAGATCTTCGTCATCGACCCGACCTTCAAGCTGGTTGGCTCCGTCGACCTTGACCGCATCCTGCGCACCAAGCGGCTGGTGCGGATCGAGGAGGTGATGGATGAGGCGCGCTACCGCATCAATGCCGAGATGGATCAGGAAGAAGCAGCCCAGCTGTTCGAGCAGTACGACCTTCTCTCCGCCGCGGTGGTGGACGAGAACGAGCGGCTGGTGGGCGTGCTGACGATTGATGACGTGGTCGACGTCATCCATCAGGAGGCCGACGAGGACATCAAGCGCCTCGGCGGCGTGGGTGATGAAGAACTTTCCGACAGCATCCTGTCGACGGTTCGCTCGCGCTTCAGCTGGCTGCTGATCAATCTCGGCACCGCCATTCTGGCATCCGCCGTCATCGCCCTGTTCGATGCGACCATCGAGCAGATGGTGGCGCTCGCCGTGCTGATGCCGATCGTGGCCTCCATGGGCGGCAATGCAGGCACCCAGACCATGACCGTTACCGTGCGCGCGCTCGCGACGCGCGATCTGGACATCTACAATGCCGGCCGCATCATAAGGCGCGAGGCCGCCGTCGGCATGATCAACGGGCTGCTGTTCGCAGTGATCATCGGCGTGGTTGCCGGCGCCTGGTTTGCGAGCCCCGGCCTGGGCGGCATTATCGCTGCGGCCATGATCATCAACATGCTGGCGGCAGCGCTGGCCGGCATTCTGCTGCCGCTGCTGCTCGACAAGGTTGGTGCCGATCCGGCGATTGCCTCGGCGGTGTTCGTCACCACGGTGACCGATGTCGTCGGCTTCTTCGCGTTTCTGGGTCTGGCCGGCTGGTGGTTGTCATTCGCGTGAATTCCGGCGCTCTGCGGTGGTCACGCGGCAGATATTGACTTATACGTAAGCGTAAGTCGCCACCGCATGTCTCCAGGAATGATCCGCAATTGGACAAGTATTACACCATTACCGAGTTGACGCGCGAATTCGGCATTTCGACCCGGACCTTGCGCTTCTACGAGGACGAGGGGCTGATCCAGCCCGAGCGCCGCGGCCGCACCCGGCTGTTCCGTTCGGCTGACCGGCGGCTGATCCAGGAGATCCTGCGCGGCCGCCGCATCGGATTCACCGTTGCCGAGATCCGCGAGATCATACAGGTCTACAAGGATCCGCCGGGCGAAGCCGGACAATTGCGGCTGCTGATGCGCAAGGTCGAGGAAAAGCGCGAGGACCTGCGCCAGAAGCGCAAGGATATCGATGAAACGCTGGTGGAACTCGACAATATCGAGGAATCCTGCCTGACGCGCCTCGCCGAAATCGGCGTCAACACCTGATCCAGGCAGGGGCCGCGACGATGGCGGCGACAACTCCCTATGCCAGGAAGGAGAGCTTGCGATCCTCATTGATCAGGGTGCTGTGGGCAAGGACGCTGGCAAGTTGTCGCTCGGTTAGCAGTTTCAGAAACCGAAGTCGGAGCGAGATCTTGTCGTTGCGGGACACCGCTGAATTATTGCCCCAACGGATGCAGCCGATCTTGCCTGTGTTGGCGTCGGGAAGATCCAGCGTCATGGCATCGGGCGGGTCGATGCAGTCGGCAAGCTCGATGATGGCGCCCGACCGCGCTATGTTCCGCAGCGCACACCGCTGGGTCATGATGTAGGAAAGATTACGACGAAAGTACTGGATATGCGCCACATTTTGCGTGGCCTTGAACGGGAAGCGCGGCTCTTCATCATACATGAATGAAGCGACTTTACGCAGGGATACGTGATCTATCTCCAAAGTCATTTGAGCCTCCCGGAAAATCTATGGAATGTTCGATTGCCTGGCATGAAGCTTTCATTTCATTTACAGGCAGACGTTTCCATTTCAATTTTCTATGACGAAGACTATTCCGGCTCATCGTAAGAACCGATTAAGGACTTAATTCAAATTTTAGCGAAAGTTCGCATGTCGGGCGGCATGCCTTGGTGCCGTCTCACAATGTGGGATTCGAGGATGCTTTCGCCCGTCTTCCGGCGAAGTGCCCGCCTGATCTGCCGGACCCCGGTGCAATTGCCGCACGGCGCGGCTCAGATCCAGCGCCGGACCTTGCGGCAGTAGGTTTCGAACTGGTATCCGAACTTGGCGATGAGATGGTTCTCCTCACGCCTGATGGCCAGAAAATAGGTCAGAATTCCATTGAGGATTGCAAGCACGAAGAACCAGGCGTTCAGCGAAAGAAAGCCGATGCCGGTCATCAGCAGCATGTTGGCGACGTAGATCGGATTGCGGCTGTAGCCGAAGGGTCCGTGGGTGACGAGGTGAGTGGAGCCGCGATTGGGCATTATCGTGGTGTGGGCCTCGTGCAATGTCCGCATTGCCCACAGGTCGATGCCGAGCGCCGCGCCGATCAGCACACCGCCGAGCATCCTCGCGCCGGGAAGCATCAGCGGCATCGGCGCAGCCAGGTTCAACCCAATCGCCCCCAGGCTCAGTCCCACAAGCAGAAGCGGCGGCCATGGAATGAGATTCGGTCTCGCCCGATAGGGGTTCATGCGGATTGGCTCCTTAAATACAGCGGGCCAGAAGTCATTGTTGTGTGACACGATAATGGCTCATGGCTCGGCTGACAACGCCGTGCACTGCTCGGCAATGGCCGGGATGCGCGCATCCGTCTCAGGGGTGATGTCGCCCGAGATGAAGGGTGTGAACAGGTCTCTCGACAGCAACTCATCCGTGACGCATCCGCAAAACCGCTTACAGAAATCCGCGCTGTTGTCCGCGCCGCATCCGGCTTCGCATTCTGCGATAAACGCGGGCAGCGGATCGACGGGCGCCGGCGGCGCGATCTGTGATACGGTCCAGACCAAGGCCAGCAGAACCGGTTGATGCACCAGATAAAAGGCCAGACTGTGACGCCCGCAAAACCGCGTGGCGCGTGACGCGACACCGGCGCCGGCGCCGATGGCGGCAAGCCGCGCCGTCAGCCCTGTAGTGACCGCGATCTTCGTGCATCCCATGCCGATGAGAAACGGCCCGAGCCAGGGCAGCAGCGGCACGAAGTCATTGGACCGGGGAGCAACCGTGAACAGGCCGATCCAGTTGGCCCACGCCGGATTGAAGACTGCATCCCGGTAGAATTGCGGCAGCGCCAGGCAGGCGAGCCCCGCGAGAATGGTGATCAGCCCGGGCAGCCGCAGAAACGCAATGCCGATCACGCTTGCTGCGGCTATGGAATGCAGAATGCCGAAATAGATGAAACTGTCGGGCGTGGCGAACATCGTCACCAGCGTGATCAGGGCCGCTGCACCGCCGACCATGGCCAGGCGCCTGGCAAAGGCGCGCGGCCTGAGCCCTTCGCCATGCGCCAGCATCAGGCTGACGCCGGCCAGGAACAGAAAGCTCGCGGCAATCGACCTGGCGTAGAGCTTGAACAGCCCGGTCGTGGCCGTGGCCGGTTCCAGGTAGCCGAACTGCTCCAGATCCCAGGAGAAGTGGTAGCTCGCCATGGCAAACAGCGCCACCCCGCGGGCAAGGTCCAGCATTTCGATGCGGCGTCCGGCATTTTGCGGCGGCAGCGCGGTGCCGGCAGCGTCATTCACCTTGGTCTCTCCCTGCAAACATGCGGCCCGTGCCGCCGACTCACGGCGTCAACCCTAGCAAATGCGTGGGCTGTTGCATCTGGAAAGGCGGGTCGGAGCTCCTCTCCAGCTCACTGCGCAATTCTGCCTTCGGGGCTATGCGGGCCGGTGACGCCCCCGGGCGCCGCGGATGGCTTGCGAGGTCATGCGCTGCCGCCGGTTTCGGGCAGGGGGGGACGTTTGCCGCCTCCGGCGACGAACAGCCCGGCCAGCACCAGCGCAAGCGCCGCGATCAGGGTCAGCGACAGCGGTTCGCCCAGGATCAGCACGCCCAGCGCCACGCCGAACACCGGGATCAGGTTGATCGACAGCGAGAACCGCGAATAGCCGATGGTGCGGATCAAATGGAACCGCATGATGTAGGCCAGGCCGGTGGGAAACACCCCGAGATAGATCAGCGCCCCGATGGTGGCGCCGCTGAGCTGCGAAGGGGGAACGCCTTCCGTCATCAGCGCCATCGGGATCAGCGCCGCCGTTCCCAGGCCAAGGGCCAGGCAGGCCAGCCGCACCGGCGGCACATCGATCTTGCGGATCAGGAGACCCGCCGTCACATAACACAGCGACGCGCCGAGGGCGGCGAGCTTGGCTTCGAGCGATCCCGCGCCCAGCCCCGCCACGGCGCTCGGCCCGACCACGATGAGGATGCCGGCAAAGCCCATCACGACCGAGATCAGTTTCCTCGGCGTCAGGCGATCGTCATCGGTCATGATGTGACTGCCGATCAGCGCCAGGAACGGCCCGGTGCCCATCAGCAGCGCCAGCACGCCGGCATCGAGCGTCTTTCCGGCCCACGAGATCAGCGAGAACGGGATGACGATGTTGAGCACCGCCATGCCGACGATCAGGGTCCATTGCCGGCGCGACGACGGCCAGACCATGCCGCGCCAGATGGCATAGGGAAGCAGCACCAGGAAGCCCAGGCCAACCCGGATCGCCGCCAGCCAGACCGGCCCGGTTTCAGGCACGGCGAAGCGGATCGCCACAAAGGCCGACGCCCAGATCAGCGCGGTCATCAGCATCAGCGACAGGTCGAGCCGGGTCGGCGCGCGCAAGCTCTGGACCTGACTCATGCAATGTCCTTGCCGGAAACGGAATCGGAATCGGAATTGGATACGGAACCGGGCAGGGTGAGGCGATAGACTCCGCGAAAATCCGCCGGATCCACAATCCCGCCCTTGCGGCGGATTTCGATCTCGCCGGCCTTGGCCATCTCGACCGCGACGGCGCACAGCGGCTTCATCAGCCGGCTCCATTGCTTCTCGTCCGATCCCACCAGCGCTCGTGCGGCGTCGAACGGGCTGATGCTCTTGCCCTGTCCGCCGGCGTTGAGAAGATCGAGGATGGCCGCGCGCAGCGCCGCCGGGTCCGGAACCGGAGCAGGTCGAGAAGAGGTCGATTGTGTCACGGCAGGAGGGTGTCCTTGAGGATTGCGGTGCGGGCATTGGAGAAAAACTGGCGCCTGAGCAGAACCAGGATCACCAGCGTCGTCGACCCCATCAGCACATAGGGGCCGGCGAACCAGCCAAGATATCCGATCGACAGGAAGATCGCCCTCAGTCCGGCATTGAAGTGCCGTCCGGCCAGAATGTTCAGTGACGCGGCCCGGTTGGCGGCGGCATCGAGGTCCCTGTTGTCGTCCGGCAGGTCGGCTTTCATCGGGATCGCGCCGAACAGGATCGAGGAGTAGTTGAACAGCCGGTAGGACCAGCCGAACTTGAAGAACGCATAGGCGAAGATCGCGATCAGCCCGAAGACCTTGAGTTCGAACGCCGCCGGGTCCGAATCAAGCGGGATCGGCAGGTCATCTGCGATCGCCAGCACCCGCTCCGTCGCACCCAGCAGCGCGAAACAACCGCCGATGGCGAAGATCGTGGTGGAGGCAAAGAACGCGGTGCCGTTCTGCAGGCCGGCCATGATCGCGGTGTCGATCATTCTCAGATCGCGGCGCGCGGCCACGTGCATCCAGCGTGTGCGATGCTGGTTCATAGCCGTCGTCAGGCTCACCCGCCGGATCGGCAGATGGTTGTTCGACGCCAGCGAAAACACGAACCACGACAGCGCGAACCAGGTGATCGCCAGGTAATCATAGTTTGTCATGAGTTGCTTTTGGCATGCGCGGACGCGCTTGGCAAAGCCTTCCGCAACGCCGCCGCGGTAACCATTTCTTAATTCTTGTGGTCAAATTGTGGATGGAAGCCGAAGCCTGATTCGAAGTGCTTTCGGCAAACCCTTGATTTCATATGGAGCCATGCGCAAGGCGAATGACAGATGTGAAGAATCGGCCACGGATTTGCCGTTTTTTGCAGTTGCGAAAAGATGACCAACTCGTTAAACACCCGGCTCTGCGCTGAGCGAGTCCCTGGGGATGACGCGGCCTGAAATTGCCATATCAACCGGAGTATCCATGGAAGACACAGTACACAAATCGTGCTGGGGCATCACGGCCCGCGCAGTGATCGGTTTTTCGGGAATTCTCGCACTGGCCTACCTTTTCGGCGGCATCTGAGCGAACGTGCAATTGGTTAAAATGCAATGAGACAAGGCAGCGCCTGACCAGACCGGTCGGCGCTGCTTTTCTTTGTGGCCCTCGGCCATGTTGCCCCAAACCGCGCTGTCGCTTGCGCGGCATGACAGGTCGGGGAATTGACGGCTTTGCCCTCGATGCGCATGTAAGGTGGCTGTCTTCACCGGAGAAGCCGTTCCCATGTTCCTTTCAGTCTTTGACGTGTTCAAGATCGGCGTCGGACCGTCGAGTTCCCACACCATGGGGCCGATGTCGGCGGCGGTGCGGTTTCTTGACGAGATTGCCGGCGATGACTGGCCGCGTCCGGCCGGCGCCAGGGTCGCGAGCCTCAAGGTGAGCCTGCACGGCTCGCTGGCCTTCACCGGAATTGGTCACGGAACGGGAAGGGCAGTGGTGCTCGGCCTCACCGGCGAGCAGCCCGACACGGTCGATCCGGACCTGATGGACGGCATTATCGCCGGCGTCGAAAAGAGCCGGAAAGTCAGCCCGCCCGGCCATCCCGACTACGAGTTCGACCCGAAGACCGATCTCGTCTTCGACAAGACCCGTCCCTTGCCGGGCCACGCCAACGGCATGAGCTTCACCGCCTTCGACCGCGACGGCGCCATGCTGCTGCGCCGGATCTACTACTCCGTCGGCGGCGGTTTCGTCGTTACCGACACCGAGCTCGAGGCGATGAAGGCCAACCGCAATAAGGACACCGGCAAGCCCGTGCCCTATCCCTTCGCCAGCGCCAGGCAGATGCTCGCCATGGCTGCGCGCTCGGGTCTGTCGATCGCGCAGATGAAGCGCGCCAACGAGGAAAGCCACATGAGCGGCGAGGAGCTCGACGCCGGCCTCGACCGGATCTGGAGCGCCATGAGCGGTTGCATCGACCGCGGGCTTGGCGGCGAGGGTGTCATGCCCGGCGGCCTCAAGGTGCGCCGCCGCGCCCGCATCCTGCATGACAAGTTGCAGGATGAATGGCGCCAGAACCGGCGCAATCCGCTGCTCGCCAATGACTGGCTCAGCGTCTACGCCATGGCCGTCAACGAGGAAAACGCCTCGGGCGGACGCGTTGTCACGGCGCCCACCAACGGCGCAGCCGGAGTGATTCCGGCCACCATCCGCTATGTGCTGCAGTTCCACGATGGCGCCGACCAGCAGGCCGTGCGCGACTATCTGCTGACGGCTGCGGCAATTGGCGGCATCATCAAGCACAATGCCTCTATATCGGGGGCCGAGGTCGGCTGCCAGGGCGAGGTTGGCTCGGCCGCCGCGATGTCGGCGGCTGGCCTTGCCGCGGTCATGGGTGGCACGCCCGAACAGATCGAGAATGCGGCCGAAATCGCGCTCGAACACCATCTCGGCATGACCTGCGACCCGGTGGGCGGGCTGGTGCAGGTGCCCTGCATCGAACGCAATGCGCTGGGCGCGGTCAAGGCGGTCACCGCGGCCTCGCTGGCCATGAAGGGTGACGGCACCCATTTCGTGCCGCTCGACGCCTGCATCGAGACCATGCGCCAGACCGGCCTCGACATGAACGAACGCTACAAGGAAACCTCCACCGGCGGTCTCGCGGTGAATGTTGTCGAATGCTGAGCCCGGCCGCGGCCGCAGCCACGGCTGTGGACGGCGGCCCGATTCGGCCTGCGCCGGGTTGACCCCGGGCGCCGCGCGCCCGACATATCCCGCATGGCACTTCACCTACTCAAACTCTGCGTCGGCGCGGACAGTGTCGAGACCCTGCAGGACTGGATCGGGCGCCGCCTGGCGGCGATGAAGGCTGCCGGCCAGGCGCCCGAGCAATTCCACACCACCCGCATGGTGCCCAAGCGCGCCGCCGAACTCGTCGATTGCGGCTCGCTCTACTGGGTGATCAAGGGCAACATCCAGGCCCGGCAGCGTCTCCTCGATATCCGCCCGTTCATCGATGCCGATGGCATTTCCCGCTGCAACCTGGTGCTCGAGCCGGTTTTGCACGAGACTTCATGGGCGCCGCGGCGTCCGTTTCAGGGATGGCGCTACCTTGCTCCCGACGACGCACCGCCGGATCTTGGCGCCTCTGGCGCGGAAGAGGGCGAACTTCCGGCAGAACTCAAGCGCGAACTGGCGGGTCTTGGGCTCCTGTAGGGCGCCAAGCCGCCGCGGGGCTCTTGTGTTCGTTGCGCAAAGCGCCACATTGAACGCATAGGCTCCGGTTCAGGGCGTGCTCAGCGGCCGTCACCGGGGCGAACACGTCAGACCAGGGGTAAGACACGTCCACGATGGCCAAAGACAAGACCCGAACCGACAAGGCGATTTCAAGGCGCGGTGCCGCTGATGTGCCTGACAGTGCGCCTGCGTCCTCCCGTTCGGAGATCGCTGCCTTTCTGAACGCGGCCAAATCGCTGGTGCCGGGCTCAGCCGGCTCGGGCCGGCTCGCCTTTGCGCTCGACGCCACCATGAGCCGGCAGCCGACCTGGGACAGTGCCTGCAAGCTGCAGGCGGAGATGTTCGAGGCTGTCGGCAAGACGGCGGAGCTCTCGGTCCAGCTGGTCTATTTCCGCGGGCTGGGGGAATGCCGTGCCTCGCGCTGGGTCACCGACACGACGCAACTGGCCAACTTGATGACCCGCATCGACTGCCGCGGCGGCCAGACCCAGATCGGCCGGGTGCTCCGCCATGTCGCCGACGAGGCGAAAGTCCGTCCGGTCAGCGCGATGGTCTATATCGGCGACGCCATGGAGGAAGACATCGACAAGCTGGCAGTAATTGCGGGCGAACTGGCGCTGCGCAAGGTCCCGTGCTTCATGTTTCACGAAGGTCATGATCCCGCAGCTGCAACGGGGTTTCGCGAAATCGCCCGCGTCACCGGCGGCGCCTATGTCCGCTTCGATCAGAATGCCGCTGCCGAGCTCGCGGCCTTGCTGCGTGCGGTCGCCACCTATGCCACCGGCGGCCGTCCGGCTCTCGAGAAGGCAGGCGGCGCGGCTGCAACCTTGCTGCTCGGTCAGATGGGGCCGGCGAAGACCGGCGGCAAGGGGAAACCCGGGGACAAGGGAGCCAGGCGTTGATGAGCCCGATCGCAGTGTTTTTCGGTGGACTTCTGATCCTGCTGGCGGTTCTCGCGGCCCTGGTCAGTGTGCGGCCGGCGGCGATCGCCGCCACTCTTCGCTACGCGCTTCCGGCGATGATGGCGGCAGTCGGCCTGATCATGACCCTGATCGGTCGCGGTGGCCTCGGGGTGCCGTTGCTGGCGTTTTCGTTGATGCTGTTCAGCCGCGCCCGCAGCGCATCGCGCGCAACCCGCCAGCCCGGAGGCCAGTCCCATGTCCGTTCGGCGGCGCTTGAAATGGAGCTCGATCTCGACACCGGCGAAATGAACGGCCTCGTCCTTGCCGGCAGTTTCGAAGGCCAGGAACTCAATGCGCTGGAAGAGGAGGATCTCCTCCGGCTGCACTCCGAACTGTCGCGCGATGCCGAAAGCCTGGGGCTACTGGAGGCGTATCTTGACCGCCGAATGCCCGACTGGCGTGCCGGCTTTGACCCGGAGGAGGACGCGGGGCTGGGCGCTGCGCCAGGCACGGGCGCCATGACACAGAAGGAGGCCTACGAGATCCTTGGTCTTGCTGCGGGGGCGAGTGAAGCCGAGATCCGCGAGGCGCATCGCCGCCTCATGAAGCGGATGCATCCCGATGCGGGCGGTTCGACGTTTCTTGCCGGCCGGATTAATGAGGCCAAGGCTGTTCTCTTGAATAGGCATGACTGATTTCCCCGAATACGCAGTACAAAAATCGTGGATGTCCCCGGAATTGGGACTTCCGGCCGCAACGCAAAACAGGCGTTGCGGATCAGTTGGCGGTTGCCCAGCAGGCGAACCCTTTCTTTTCTAGGGCCTTGCAGGCGCTTGCGGCCGCTGCTTGACCGTCGAATCCGCCGAAACGGGCCCGGTAAAGCTGTTCGTTCTTGGCGGCGTAGGCCATGGTGAAGGGCTCTGCGCCCCGCAGTGCGCTGCCGCCCTTGTCCTGTGCGCGGGCCAGGAGTTCCAGCGCCGCATTCTGATCGGGCATGGCGCCGATCTGGATCATCCAGCCGCTCATCGGAGCTGTCGAGGCGGTGGTCACCGGGTCGATCGAACCGGCTGCGCCCGTATCCACAGGCATCGGCGGCACCAGCGCCGGAGCCGGAATCGGGATGGCGACTTTCTGGGCCTGCAACGACTTGGCAAGCGCCTCGCGTCCGATAACCGGTGCCGGGGTCGGGGCGGCATAGGCAAGCGCGATCCGCGCATCCCCATCATGACGGCGTTCCGGAATCGGGCCGACCTTGGGTAGTTCCAGCCCGGCGGAAGCGATTTGCATATCGGACATGGCGCCGCGGGCAATGAGGTTTCCGCTGCCGCGGGTCGAGGCCTTGAGAAGATAACGCGAGATAAGGTCCTTCATCTGCGCATTGCGGCTTGCGCCGGTGCGGCCACCCAGGACGACGGCGACGATGGACCGGTCGCGATCGACCACCGAGGAGACCAGATTGAATCCCGACGCGCGGGTGTAACCGGTCTTGATGCCGTCAACGCCGCGCACCGTGCCGAGCAGCCGGTTGTGGTTGCCCATTGTGGTGTCGCCGAACTTGAAGGAGCGGGCGGAGAAATACTTGTATTGGCGCGGATAGTGCTCGCGAAGCGCTATGCCGAGTTTGGCCATGTCACGGGCTGTTGTCACCTGGCCCGAGTTCGGCAGGCCGTGAGCATTGCGGAATGTCGTCTTGCTCATGCCCAGCGAGCGGGCCTTGGCAGTCATCATCTTTGCAAACTTGGCTTCCGAGCCGCCCAGATGTTCGGCGATGGCCGTCGACGCGTCGTTGGCGGATTTTGTCACAAGGGCATAGATCACCTGCTCGACCGTGATCGACTTGCCGGTGCCGACGCCCAGCTTGGTTGGCGGCTCCTTGGCGGCATTGGCCGAGAACTTGACCCGCGTGTCGAGCCGGATCTTGCCGCGCTCGAGCGCCTCGAAGACCAGGTAGAGGGTCATCATCTTGGTCAGCGACGCCGGATAACGCTGCGCGTCCGCGTCGTGCGCGTAGAGCGTTTTTCCGGTCTTGGCGTCGATGACGATGCCTGCATATTTCGAGTTTGCGGATGCCGGGGCGGTTCCCAGCGCCATTGCAATGCCGAAGACGGCCGCCACGCGGATCGCGATGGAGGGAACAGAGGCAAGGCGGGAAACGAAGCTGGGTTTACTCTGGTGCACGATAACTCACTCATGAACTGACGGGTGAAGGGTTGTGACTGCAAGCCCCCTTTGAACAGCCAATGTGTCGGATCCTAGTCAGACGTCCTTACCAATCCGTTTATGATGAACCATTCCTTTCCACCGGTGATCCGATAAGTGTCCGGATTTGAGCTGAACCTGTCTCGAAGCGGGTCGGCACGGGCAGGAATCGCGGCTTGGTGGCCTTGGGTGCAGTGCACAATTTTCTTGACAATCTTGTGCAGCGCACCTAAATACGGTTCACCACCTTCCAACGAACAGGATTTGCGACATGATGAACTTTGACAGCACTTCGAAGATGAGCAAAGAAGCCATGGACAGCATGCTGACCACGGTTTCGTCGATGACCAAGGGTTTCCAGCAGATCGCTGCTGAAGCAACCGAATACTCCAAGAAGTCCTACGAGGACGGCGCTGCCGCCGCCGAGAAGCTGGCTTCGGCCAAGAGCCTCGACAAGGCCATCGAAATTCAGACCGATTATGCGAAGTCGGCCTACGAGACTTTTGTAGCCCAGGCCACCAAGATGGGCGAACTTTACGCCGATCTGGCCAAGGAAGCCTACAAGCCTTTCGAAACGGCGGCCGCCAAGGTCTCTTCCTGAAAATTAAGTCGCCGCCTGTTCAGCGCGGCGAATGCCTGAGATGATAAAGACCCGGTCGTAGCTTCGTGCGGCCGGGTTTTTTTTGTGTTTTGCGCCTCGATGGGAAATCTCTTTCTTCCCTCGCCAAGGGGGCTTAAAATCGGCGCAGGAAAGACTAAGTTAAGGACAATGTCTGGTGCGTCGTTCCGCGATGCACCGGTAGGGAATGACAGGAAGTGGCCAGAGTGAACGACAGCGCGAACCGGACTCGCTTACAGGCAGACAAGAAACCCGGAGGCGGAGGCCCTGACAGGGGCACATCCGTCATCACCCGGACCAAGCCTCAGGTGAAGAAGCCAAGCCTGTACCGGGTGCTTCTGCTGAATGACGACTACACCCCGATGGAGTTTGTGATTCATGTGCTTGAGCGTTTTTTCCAGAAGGACCGGGAACAGGCCACGCGCATCATGCTGCATGTCCACAATCACGGGGTCGGAGAGTGCGGCGTATTCACCTACGAGGTGGCAGAAACCAAAGTGACCCAGGTCATGGACTTCGCCCGGGAAAATCACCATCCGCTGCAATGCGTGATGGAAAAGAAATGAGGACTTGAACGTGCCTAGCTTTTCACACAGTCTCGAAAAGGCGATCCATCAGGCGCTGACCTATGCCAATGAGCGGCATCACGAATATGCCACGCTCGAGCATCTGTTGCTGGCCTTGATCGAGGACCCCGACGCCGCCGCGGTCATGGGCGCCTGCAATGTTGATCTTGAAGAGCTGCGCCGCACGGTCAGCGATTATGTCGACAAGGAACTCGGCAACCTGATCACCGGCTATGACGAGGATTCCAAACCCACGTCGGGCTTCCAGCGCGTCATCCAGCGCGCGGTCATTCATGTGCAATCGTCCGGTCGCGAGGAAGTCACCGGCGCCAACGTGCTTGTGGCGATCTTCGCCGAGCGCGAAAGCCATGCCGCCTATTTCCTTCAGGAGCAGGAAATGACCCGCTACGACGCGGTCAATTTCATCTCCCACGGCATCGCCAAGCGCCCCGGCGCCGAGGAAGCCCGTCCCGTGCGCGGCTCGTCGGAAGAGCCTGAACCCGATTCCGTCAAGCCGGATCAGGTGGGCGAAGAGGGTGGCAAGAAAAAGGGCCAGGACGCGCTCACCGCCTATTGCGTCAACCTCAACGAAAAGGCCAAGACCGGTCGCATCGATCCGTTGATCGGCCGCATGGAAGAGGTCAACCGGACAATCCAGATCCTCTGCCGCCGTTCCAAGAACAACCCGCTCTATGTGGGCGACCCCGGCGTCGGCAAGACGGCAATCGCCGAGGGCCTGGCCAAGCGCATCGTCGAGGGTGACGTGCCCGACGTGCTGTCGGATGCGGTGATCTATTCGCTCGACATGGGCTCGCTCTTGGCCGGCACCCGCTATCGCGGCGATTTCGAGGAACGCCTCAAGCAGGTGGTCAAGGAACTCGAGGATCTGCCGGGTGCTGTGCTGTTCATCGACGAGATCCACACGGTGATCGGCGCCGGCGCCACCTCGGGCGGAGCGATGGATGCCTCCAACCTCTTGAAGCCGGCGCTGTCCTCGGGCGCGATCCGCTGCATCGGCTCGACCACCTACAAGGAATACCGACAGTTCTTCGAGAAGGACCGGGCGCTTGTCCGCCGCTTCCAGAAGATCGACGTGGCCGAGCCCACGATCCCCGACGCGATCGAGATCCTCAAGGGCCTCAAGCCCTATTTCGAGGAGTACCACAAGGTCGGCTACACCGACGAGGCAATCAAGGCCGCCGTCGAGCTGTCGGCGCGCTACATCACCGACCGGAAATTGCCCGACAAGGCAATCGACGTGATCGATGAGTCGGGCGCCGCCCAGATGCTGCTGCCCGAAAAGAGCCGCAAGAAGCTCCTGACCGAAATCGAGATCGAGAACACCATCGCCACCATGGCGCGGATTCCGGCCAAGACCGTGTCGAAGGACGACGAGACGGTTCTCGCCAATCTCGACAAGGAACTGCGCTCGGTCGTCTATGGCCAGGACACCGCGATCGACGCGCTGACGGCGGCGATCCGTCTGGCCCGCGCTGGCCTGCGCGAACCCGACAAGCCGATCGGCTCCTATCTGTTCTCCGGCCCCACCGGCGTCGGCAAGACCGAGGTCGCCAAGCAGCTGGCGTCTTCGCTCGGCGTAGAGCTGCTGCGCTTCGACATGTCGGAATACATGGAGCGACACACCGTCAGCCGCCTGATCGGCGCGCCTCCGGGCTATGTCGGCTTCGACCAGGGCGGCCTTCTGACCGACGGCGTCGACCAGCATCCCTATTGCGTGCTGCTGCTCGACGAGATCGAGAAAGCCCATCCCGACCTGTTCAACATCCTGTTGCAGGTCATGGATCACGGCTCGCTCACCGATCACAACGGCAAGAAGATCGACTTCCGCAACGTGATCCTGATCATGACCACCAATGCGGGCGCCGCAGACGCCGCCAAGGAAGCAATCGGCTTCGGCTCTTCCAAGCGCGAAGGTGACGACATGGAAGCGATCAACCGGCTGTTCACGCCGGAGTTCCGCAACCGACTCGACGCCATCATCCCGTTTGGCAGCCTGCCGACGCAGGTCATCCACATGGTGGTGCAGAAATTCGTCATGCAGCTGGAAGCCCAGCTTGCCGAGCGCAACGTCACCTTCGACCTCGGAGAGGACGCGGTCGCCTGGCTGGCCGAGAAGGGCTATGACGAACGCATGGGTGCCCGCCCGCTGGGCCGGGTCATCCAGGAGCACATCAAGAAGGAGCTCGCCAATGAGCTGCTGTTCGGCAAGCTCAAGCATGGCGGCACGGTCAAGGTCACCGTCGGCGACAAGAATGGAACCAGGGGTCTGATCCTCGATGCGATCCCGGCGGAAGTGCCGGTCAAGCCTAAGAAGGAGAAGTCGCCTGCCAGGAAGCGCGCGCCTGCCAAGGCCAAGACCAAGACCTCGACAGCCAGGACAACGGGCAAGCCGTCGTCAGGCAAGGGGCCGGCCAAGGACGATAATCCGGAACCGGATGCGCCGAAGCAGGCGGAGGCAGAGGCGCAGGTCGCGGAAAAACCTGCACCGAAGAAGCCCACGAGCGCCGTGCCGAAGGTGCCGCGCAAGAAGTAGACGCACCAGAAGTCGGCGCAAAGGCCTTCGCCAGACACCCCGGTCACGCCGGGGTGTCTTGCCATTGGGCGGTCGCGCCCTGCCGGAAATGGCAACTCTGCCATGCAGCAAAAACAGTTTGCAGCAGCGCGCAAAGCCTCTAACAAAAGCCGATGAGCATTTTATCCGCCGAGCGCGGCGCCCATTGGTTTCTCAAGGGCGCGCGCGGCATTGCCTCGCTGCCCGCCATCATCCTGATGAGCGCCTTTGTCGGCTTTTGCGGCTTTGCCGTGGAGGCGGGCATCCCGCTGGGGCAGACCGTGTTCATGACCGGCATGATCTGGGCGCTGCCGGCCAAGGTGCTGCTTGTCGGCTCGATCATCGCCGGCGCCTCGCTGCCCGCCGCGTTCCTCACCGTGGCGCTGTCCTCGATCCGTCTGATGCCGATGGTCGCAGCCCTCATTCCGGAGATCCGGACCGAGAAGACGCCCACCTGGCTTCTTCTGCTGCTGTCGCATTTCATCGCGATCACGGCTTACGTCTTCACCATGGAGCGGATCCGTGATGTTCCGCGCGAGCATCGCGTGGCGTTCTTCGCGGGTTTCGGCATCACCGTCACCAGCGCCAACATCCTGCTTGTGGCGGTGATCTACTCCACCGTCTCGAATCTTCCGGCGATGCTGGCGGGTGCGCTGTTCTTCTTGACCCCGGTCTATTTCCTCACCTCGATCTGGGCCTCGACGCGCGACCGGGCAGGGCACATCGCCATGATCTTCGGCCTGGCGCTCGGCCCGCTGTTCCACCAGGTCGCCCCCGAATTCGACATTCTCTATGCCGGCCTCGCCGGCGGAACGCTGGCGTTCATCGCCGATCGCCTCTGGAAGCGCGGAGGCGCGATATGATCGGCTATGCCACAGTCGATGCCTGGTGGTGGCCCTATGTCTTCATCGCCATTGCCGGATGGCTCGCCACCGATATCTGGCGCTGGATCGGGGTGCTGGTCGGCAACCGGCTGAAGCAGGATTCGGCCGCACTCACCTGGGTGCGCGCGGTCGCCACCGCACTGCTTGCCGGCGTCATTTCCAAGCTGATCCTCTACCCCACCGGAGAACTCGCCAATGTTCCGGTGGCGCTGCGCATTTTCGCCGCGGCCTGTGGCTTCGCGGCCTTTCTCGTCAGTGGCAAGCGCATCTGGGTCGGCATCGTCGTGGCCCTGGGATTGCTGCTCGGCGGCCAGTTCCTGCCCTGGTGATGGGCGCGACCGGTTATTTCTCGAAGCGCCGCGCCACCCAGGAATAGCTGTCGGTGACGACATGCACCGGCTCGGCCACGATCGCCTTCAGGGTATCGGCCTCGGGCAGGGCGCTCCTGAAGCGCGTCAAGGCCCGCGAGGCAATGCCGGCCTCGGCGGTCTGGGCCGCATCTGCCGGCGGTTCCGGCGGGGCGGCGATCACCGCTTCGGGAATGTCGGCCTTCGGCACAGGGATGTCCGGATCCGCCGGGGTGCTTGCCGTGATATCTGTCCCCGGCACCGGCGCGTTGATGGGTTCGCCGCCATGTTCGGCGACGCCGGTGTCCTCCGGTGTCTGGCACACCGCCACCACCACCGGGTATTCGATGTTGGAATAGAGCTTGAGCTTGTCTTCCGAGCTCGCATCGCATTCCTGGATCGTCGCCCAGCGCTGGTCGAGCATCTCGATATGATGGCATTGCGTTGCGCTGTCGTCACAGCCAAGGATCGTCATGAGAATGAGGGCGGTCTGCATGGAGGCCTCGCGAAAACGGGTGGTGGTCGCTCATGAACCGTCATTGTTGCCAAAGCAAGGCAAGGCGGCGCGGCTCGGCCGACCCGCGGATACTGGCAGATCACGACATTATCCGCCATTGTCATACTCCGGACCCCGAAATCGCCTAGAGGGGAGCCCGTCAACCCGGAATCAGCTTGATGGCCACGCAGAGCATCATCATCATCGGCGCAGGCATTATCGGCGCCTGCATCGCCCATCGCCTCAGCCGGACAGGCGCGAAGGTCACGTTGATCGATTCGGAAGACGCCCCAGGTCTCGGGGTCAGCGCCGCCTCCTTCGGATGGATCACCACCGCGGCGGGCGATCCGGAGCTCCCCGAGCATGTCTACCGACAGCGGCTGCAGGCAATCGACGACTACATCGCCCTTGACCGCGAGTTCGCGGGCCGGCTGCTCGCGCCGGGCGGCGGCGCGATTGTCTGGGGTGCGAGCGAGGAGGAAACCCTCGACTGGGCCGACAGGCATGCCGAAAGAGGCAGCACCGTGCGGCTCCTCGCCTCGGCCGGCATCACCGAACTCGAGCCGATGATCGCCCGGCCGCCGGCGCTCGCTGCCCATTTCCCGCGGGAAAAGGCCGTCGATGTCCGCCGTGCCTGCGCCATGCTGGCCCACGCGGCGCGCGACAGCGACGCCGAGATCATCCTTGGTCACCAGGTTGGGGCACTCGAAACCGAGGGAGGCCGGGTTACGGGCGTCAGGCTTACGGGCCGCACCGTCGCCGCCGACCGGGTGATCGTGGCGGCAGGTGCAGGCAGTGCGGCTCTCGTTGCAGGCGTCATCCCCGATCACGGCATCACCACATCGCCCGCAGCGCTGGTCACGCTGGATGTCGACGCGGGCAGGCTTTCCCATATTGTGGATGGCGGCGGCGTCGAAATCCGCTCCCGCGGCAATGGCGAGCTGATCGCGGCCTGCAGCGTCAGGCAGGACGCAGATGAGGCGGCCAGGGCGGCGCTGGCCGCTCACGTCCTGTCAAGGACAAGGCAGCTTTTTCCCGCCCTGGATAATCCGCGCGTGAAAAAGGTCGAGATCGGCCAGCGGCCGTTTCTCGCCGATGATCGGCCCTTGGTTTCCACCACGCAGCACGTGGAGGGGCTTTATCTCGCGGTGGCGCATCCCGGCGTCATCCTTGCGCCGGAGATCAGCCGGCAGGTTGCGGAACTTATGGCGCAGTGAGTCGTTGCCTTGCCGATGATCGGGGCTCGCGTGGCCATGCCGTGGGGACAAAAGCGCCGAATATCCGCCTGGAGCCTTTGCCTCCGTGTCCAACGGTTGTACACAGGGGATCGTCAGCCGGGACGCAGCATGCGCCCCGCGCCCTCGATCTTGAAACCAGACTGAGGAGGTGTCATCCCTTGACCGAATTGACCGAAACCGGACGCCAGGCCCTCGACCGGATCGCCAGCCGGCATGGAGTCAGCCCCGAGGCCGTCGAACATGTGCTGACGGCGCTGGTTGCCGGGCAGGGGACCCTGGCGCAGTTCAATCACCCCGAGCTTGGCGGCATGGGTCAATGGACAATGGGCGGCATGACCATGATCGGCGACATGTTCAACAATTCGCTCAAGGCGAGGGTGGACGCGATCTGCACCGATGTGGCCGAACTGATGCGCCAGTCTTCGCCCGTGTATATGCCCTCGGCCTTTTCGTCGCAGACTCAGTCCCAGGGCGACCGTTCAAGCCTGTTCGTCTCGGGCGGCTCATCCGGCAAAATGTCAGGCAATCCGTCCGGCAACTGGTGGCCCGGCGATCTTGGTCATGCCGCCTCGACCGGTGCCCAGAACCGCATGCGCTATGCCTGGTTCCCCCAGGCACAGCGGTTGGCCATCGATTCCGGTGACGGCGCGGTCAGGGTCTACGATACCGGCGATCACCGGATTGGCGGCTTCTCGCAGCAGCAATCGGGCGACCAGTCGCTGAGCTTCACCTCGCAGCACGGGCTGGTCAAGCTCTCCGAGCTGCGCGAGATCGACATGCCGGAAAGCGAAACCGATGCCCGCGCCCGGACACCGAAGCTGTCCGAGGCCCTGCAGAGAATGCCCGCTGGGGCCGGCGCATCGGACCAGGCGGATCAGGCCGGATACCGGGATCCCGAGCCCGAGCCGGCGCCCGTCGACATTCCGGAGCCGTCGCAACCGGCCACACCCGAAACCCCGGACGAGCCCGACATCTTCGCCAAGATCGAGCGCCTGGCGGCGCTGCACGCCAAGGGCATCCTCACCGATGGTGAGTATCAGGCCAAGAAGGCCGAACTGCTGGCGCGGATCTGAGCCGACCGCAGTTTCTGCACGGAAGGGTTCAGCACAGCGCCGCGCGGATCTTGTCCGCATTGGCCTTGAGCACGCCTGCGTCCTCCATCGTGCCGGTGTGCGGCTTCATCGCCACGCCGTCAAAGCGCGGGATCACGTGCACATGCAGGTGAAACACCACCTGGCCTCCGGCTGGCTCGTTGAACTGCTGGATGGTCACGCCATCGGCATCAAAGGCCTTCATCACCGCCCGCGCCATATGCTGCGTCGTCGCCATCACGGCTGAGAGGCTGGTCGGCTCGACATCAAGGATATTGCGGGCGGCGGTCTTGGGAATCACCAGGCAATGGCCGTCTCCGCGTGGCATGATGTCCATGATCACAAGCGTCTGGTCGTCCTCGTAGAGCCGCTCGGCTGGCAGTTCTCCGCGCAGGATCCTTGCAAACACGTTGCCGTCGTCATAGGGCTCGGTCATCGGCGGGTCTCCGGTTGAATGTCGGGTGATGTGTTTGTAACTGGCCCGGCCCAAGGGTCAAGCGGGGCAAGCCTCGGGTACGATCAGCCGCCAGCCTTTTCCGCGTCATCGCCACCCTTGCGGAACGGACCGTGGTCCCGCAGCATCTCGCCGATCTGTTCCACGTCGCGGCGTTCGCGGTCGAGATAGTCCGCAACCGCGCGCCTCAGTCCCGGATGATCGATGTAATGCGCCGAATGGGTGGTGGCCGGCAGATAGCCGCGCGCCAGCTTGTGCTCGCCCTGGGCGCCGGCCTCGACGCGGGCAAGCCCCTTGGCGATGGCGAAATCGATCGCCTGGTGGTAGCAGACCTCGAAATGCAGGAAGGGGTGATCCTCGACGCAGCCCCAGTGCCGGCCATAGAGACAATCGCCGCCGATGAAATTGATCGCGCCCGCGACATAGCGGCCGCCGCGCCGCGCCATCACCAAGAGCACGTCTTCGGCCATGCGTTCGCCGATCATCGAGAAGAAGGCCCGGGTCAGATACGGCCGTCCCCACTTGCGCCCGCCGGTGTCGATGTAGAACTCGTAGAAGATGTCCCAGATCTCTTCGCTCAGGTCGCTGCCGGTCAGCCACTCGATGGTGATGTCGTTCTCGAGCGCAGCCTTGCGCTCTTTCTTCAACTGCTTGCGCTTGCGCGAAGCCAGCGTATCGAGAAAATCCTCGTAGCTGCCATAGCCCGGGTTCTGGAAATGGAACTGCTGGTCGGTGCGGTGCAGATACCCTTCCGCCGCAAATGCCGGGATCTCCGTCTCGGGCACGAAGGTGGCATGCACCGAGGACAGGCCGAGCTGCGTGCACAGCGCCCGCCCGCCGGCCGCCAGCGCCCGCCGGCGTGCGTCCTCGCCCGGGCCCGGCCGCACCATCAGCCGCGGACCGGTGGCGGGCGTGAACGGCGCGGAGCACTGAAGCTTCGGATAGTAGCGCCCGCCCGCCCGGGTGAACGCATCGGCCCAGGCATGATCGAACACGTATTCGCCCATCGAATGGCTCTTGATATAGGCTGGCAGCGCGCCTTCGAGCGACCCGTCGGGCGCGCGCAGCACGATGTGCCGCGGCAGCCATCCGGTCTCCGCCGACACCGATCCGGAGTCCTCGAGCGACGACAGAAAAGCGTGACTGACGAAAGGGTTATAGATTGTTCCGGACTCAGTATCGGAGCCGCTTGAATCAGAAAGTGAAGTCCGCGCGGCGCCGCCGAGCCCGCTCCAGTCCGCGGCGGAGACCGCCGCCATGCCCTCGATCGTCGACAGCGTGTGCTCTGTGTGGTCAGCAGTCATGAGATCCCGTTCCGCGCATTGCGTCTGGCCCGGCCGGCATAGGAGCCTGCGACCATCAACACCCTGACCTTCAACTTATGAACGATGCGCCGATTGGCAAGGTCACGCGTCTTCAGTGCTGTCGGGATCGAAGCCCTCGAACGTCATCTGATCGGCATGCTCGCGGGTCAGCTGCCGCGCCGGCTGGTCCCGCACGGTCCAGGTGATCACCGGGATTCCCCGGCTGCGCTGGGCTGTGACAAAGGCGTTGGGCAGATGGTGCACGCAGTAGGACATGAAATCGAGACCGAGATTCATTGCGTCTTCATGGGCGAAGAATTTTTCCGGCTTCACCCCTTCCGCCGTCAGGCCGAGCGGGCACGCGGCACCCGCGGCCTTCAGGTCACGCAGCAGCCGGTCGTCGAAACTCATCAGCGCCACCGGTCCGTCATAGCTTTCCAGGCACTCGACCACCGCATCGGCGAAGCCGTCATCCTCGCCGGGACGTCCCTTCAACTCGACGACCAGCGGCACCTGCCCCTTGACCAGCTTGAACAGGGCCGGCAACGACATCACGCCGTCGGCCGTTCCGCCGACCCGCAATTGCGCCAGTTCCTGCGATGTTCGCTCGCGCACGTCTCCCTTGAGCCCGCAGAGCCGCTCGAGATCATCGTCATGAAACACCACCGGCACACCGTCGGTGGCGATGTGAATGTCGCACTCGATCGCATAATTGGCATCGATGGCGCGGGTGAACGCGCTTTTCGTGTTCTCCCAGATGCTCTGGTTCATGTCGTGATAGCCGCGATGGGCGATGGGGCGGGCGGTCAGCCAGCCGAGATCCTTGCGGTTGCTCATGGCTGTCAACGGATCTCGATGATCGCGTCGACTTCGACAGCGGCGTTGAGCGGGAGAGAGGCCACGCCGACGGCGGCGCGGGCGTGCTTGCCGGCATCGCCCAGGATTTCGGCAATCAGGTTGGATGCGCCGTTGATGACCAGGTGCTGGTCGGTGAAAGCCGGATCGGAGGCGACAAAGCCGCCAAGCTTGACCACCCGGACGATGCGCTCCAGATCACCATCGAGCGCCGCCTTAGCCTGCGCCAGGATATTGATGGCGCACAGTTCCGCGCCGCGCTGTGCGCTGGCGACATCGACATCGCGGCCGAGCAGGCCCTTGACCGCCAGTGCTCCGCCCTCGATCGGCAATTGCCCGGAGACGAACAGCAGTGAGCCGGAGATGACGTAGGGAAGGTAATTGGCGGCAGGTGCTGCGGCTTCGGGAAGGGTTATGTTGCGGGCTGCAAGACGGGACTCAACGCTATCGGTCATGTAAGACGCTCCATATCAGGCTCGGTGAAGGCTCATGCGGCGAATTCGCGCTTGTGTGAAGTTCCGCCTCGCTTTTGCCGTAGCCGGTCATATAACATCACAGATGGATTCGACAGGAGAAAACCTGATGCGCATGCTTGTAATTGCGTCCCTGGCCGCCGTGGCCGTTGCGCCGATAGCCTCGCCGGCTCTTGCCGCAGCGGCGACCGCTGGCCGCGCCGGAGGCGAAGCTCTGGCCGCCCATCGCGCGGTCTACGATCTCAGTCTCAAGGATGCGTCCGAGCGCTCCGGCATAACCGGGATGGTCGGCCGGATGGTCTACGAGTTCGGCGGCTCGGCCTGCGAGGGCTACACCGTCAGTTTCCGCTTTGTCACCGAGATTTCCACAGGCGACGACTCGCGCGTCACGGACCAGCAGACCACCACCTTCGAGGACATCCGCAACCAGGCCTTCCGGTTTGTCACGCGCTCCTTCGTCAACCAGAAACTCGACCACGAGATCCGCGGCTCGGCCGAAGCCGACACCGATGGACTGTCGGTCACGATCGAGCAACCCGAAGAACTTGCTCTCGACATTGCGCCCGCGCATTTCCCCACAGAGCACATGATCGAGATGATCGACAAGGCCCGGGACGGCGAGCGCTTTTACGAGTCGCGCATCTATGACGGCTCCGACGAGGGCGATCAGGCGATGATCACCACCACCATTCTGGGTGAGAAGGAAACTGTCGACAGCACTGATACGGAAGCGGAAAGGGCAGGCGATCTGGCGGACGACGCCTACTGGCCGGTGTCGATGTCCTATTTCGCGGAAGACGCTGAGGGCGACGGCCTGCCGGTCTATTCCATCGCCTTCAAGCTTTACGAGAACGGCGTCACCCGCGACCTGACCATGGATTACGGCGACTTCGTGCTCGAAGGCCGTCTGGCCCAGCTCGACATCTACGAGGCCGCGCCCTGCCCGGAATAGGCATCGGTCAGGATTTCCCCACTCATGGGGTCACCAGGCTGGCAAGCAGCGGATGCGGAAAGCTGCGGCGAACCGTGACCGCGTAAAAGCTCTCGACGATCTCGAGATCGAACGGCGCGGTCTCGAGCAGGCCGGAGCTGATCTCGTCGGCCAGCACCACGGCCGGCGCAATCGCCAGTCCCATGTCCTCGCGCGCCAGAAGCCGCACCATCGCCATGTCGTCGACATCCGCGGCGATGCGCGGCGTCACGCCGAGCCGGGCGATCAGGCTTTCGAACCCGGTCCGGATCGAGCTCTCGGTGGGCACGATCAGCGGTTCGCGCGCCAGCAGATCGCGCAAGGTGTTGTGCCGCAGCCGCGCCGGTGCGCCATGGATGCCCACGGATTGCTCGGCGATCCGATGGGCGGTGAAATCGCCGCCGAGCAGGCTGGACGGTGGTTCGGTTGTCAGCACCACGTCGAGCGCCAGCGATTTGAGCGCTTCGAACAGCACCCCGGCGCTTCCCGATTTGAGGATGATGTCGACATCCTGCGTCCCGATCAGCGGCCGCAGTAAATTGAGCTGAAAATTCCGTGACAGCGTCGACAGCGCGCCGAGCCTGAGCGGCGGCTGGCTCGCGCCGGTCCGCTTGAGCGTGGCGACCAGTTCCTCGCCGGTGCCAAAAATCCGGTCGGCATGGTCGAGCACGATGCGCCCCACCTCGGTCAGCCGCAACTTCCGCCCGGTGCGCTCGAACAGCTCGTGTCCCAGCCGCTCCTCCAATGTGCGGATCTGGCTCGACAGCGCCGATTGCGACAGGTTCACCCGCTCCGCCGTGCGCGTCAGGTTGCCGTCATGGGCCACCTCGCGGAAATAGCGCAGGTGATGATAGTTGAGATTGTCCATCGCCGAACCCGTGAAACCGCCAGTCACTTATCCTCAACACGATAGTTCGAATAAACAGAACGAAAAGCCCCAAAACATATATTTTCCATTCTCAAGCTGATGGGCCATATCCCCGACACGATGAACCTAGGGGACTGGACATGGACTTTCTCACCGAACTCACTGCGACGCTTCTTACCCAGTTTCAAAAACCGACCCTGGCCTTTCTCTTCGGCGGCATGCTGCTCGCGGCCTTTGGCAGCAAGCTCGAGGTGCCGGAACCGGTCTACAAATTCGTGGTCATGCTGCTTCTTCTGAAGGTGGGCCTTGGCGCCGGCATTTCGGTGCGCGAGGCGGATGTCGTGGCGCTGGCGGTGCCGGCCTTCTTTGCCGCGCTCATCGGTGTGGCGATCGTGCTTGTCGGCGGCCGCACCCTGGCGCTCTGGCCCGGCGTCTCGCGCATGGACGGCATGGCGACGGCGGGGCTGTTCGGCGCGGTCTCGGCCTCCACGCTGGCCGCAGGCATGGCTACGCTCGATGCGGAGGGCGTGGCCTATGAAGGCTTCATCGGCGCGCTCTATCCCTTCATGGATGTCGCGGCGCTGGTCACCGCCATCGTGCTGGCGCGGATGAGCGCCGAGCGCAGCCTCGCATCCGTGTCGTCCGGTGGTGCTGCGACCATGACCATGGGCTCGGGTTCCGGCGATGGCGTTGACGGCGATGTGGTGCGCACCATTCTGACCGACACATTCCGCAGCCCGGCGATCTCGGCGCTCGTCGTCGGCCTCGCCATCGGCGTCTTCGCAAGGCCCGACGCGGTGTACGAGAGTTTCTACCAGCCGCTGTTTCACGGGCTCCTGTCGATCCTGATGCTGATCATGGGCATGGAGGCCTGGGCGCGTCTTTCGGAGCTCAGGAAGGTGGCCCACGCCTACATCCTCTACGCGCTCACCGCCCCCATCCTGCATGGCCTGTTGGGCTTCGGCCTGGGGCTGCTGGCGCATCACCTGACCGGCTTTTCCGCTGGCGGCGTCACGTTGCTCGCAATCATGGCGGCCTCGAGTTCGGACATTTCCGGTCCGCCGACGCTGCGCGCCGCCCTGCCGGAAGCAAATCCCTCCGCCTATGTCGGCGCCTCGACCGGCCTCGGCACGCCGGTGGCCATTCTGTCCATCCCGCTGTTCATGGCGCTGTCGGACTGGCTCATCGGGTTCTGAGGGGCGGATCTGCGGGAAGGAACCGCGCGCCGCACACTGCCGAGGCGCGCGGAAACCTGCCTGAATGCCGCAACCCGAGCGCGATCCCGTGTTAACCGTGAACCCAGGCGGGTGTGGACCGAAGCAGGGAGTTTCAATATCAAGACTTGGCGCCTCAAGTGTCTTGTTCTGAGACATCAACTTGAGGCAAAGGGGCATCAACGGGCGGGGGCCGACGATGAACGAACTGACAAGACACCATCATCTTCAAGTCTATGGCGTCCTGGCCGCCTTCCTTGTTGTCCTTGTGGCGCTTCTGTCCTTTCCCGTCGCCCTTCCGATGGGCGAGAGCTTCTGGGACACCTATATCTACATCGACGGCGCCCACAGGATGGCGGTCGGGCAGGAGATCTACCGGGATTTTCACGCGCCGGTCGGCCCGCTGAACTACGTGCTGTTCAACGTCATGAGCAGCCTGTTTCCAGACGGCAATGTGGTGTTCGCCATCCAGTGGAGCCTGATGCTCGTCACCGTGCCGGTCATCGCCTGCATCTGCTGGCACGCGCTTGAGCGCGGCGCGGGCACGGCCTTTGCGCTGCTGTTGCCCTATCTGCTGTTTTCCATCCTTCCCTTCAACGACACGTCGTGGAACGCCTTTCCCGGTGTCGATGGCTTTGCCTATTACAACCGGCACAGCGCAGTGCTGCTCTACCTGCTGACGGCCAGCCTGTTTTACGTGCGTTCCCAGGTGACCCTGGTGGTGCTGGTGTCGGTCCTGCTGCTCGCACTCGCCTTCATCAAGATCAACGCCTTTCTGGCTGCCGGCATGATCCTGGCCGTGGCCCTGGTCACCCGCCGGATCGGAGTGCGCGCCTCTCTGAGCGTTGCGGTGCTTTGCCTGAGTTTCACGGCCCTGCTCGAACTCGGTACCGGTGTCGTCTCGGCCTATCTGGCCTCGGTTTTCCGGCTGGTCGGCGACAACAGTTCGGAACTGCTGATCCGTATTCTGACCACCGGCACGGCCCGGTTCGACGTCATCTTCGCGGCCTCGCTGCTGGCTGCCTATCTGCTGCTGGCGCGCTGGCGGGGCGGCGACAATCTGGTGGCCGGATTCGACCGGGATATGCCCCGCAGCCCGGCGCCCAACCGGCTGGACCAGGACTGGATCTGGGCCGGCACGCTGATTGCGGCCAACATCCTGTTCGAATCGCAGAATTTCGGCAGCGCCGCCTTCATCTCGCTGTGGCCGTTGCTGGTGGTGCTGTTCCTGGGAGCGGAACCCGCCCGGCGCGCCAGGCTGTCGCCGCTGGTCATTCTCATTGCCCTCGTTGCGCTGCCCGCCGTCACCAAGGTGCTTCATTCCGCTGCCCACGCCGCCGCCTCGTCGATCCGGGACGTGTCGCTCGACACCGAGCATCTGCCCGCGGCGATGAGTTTCCGCACGAAATCGCTGACGCTGGAGGCCGCGGAAAAGTCCCGTCGGATCATTGCGGCGGGTCGCGAGACCTACGAAAGCTACGCCGACGCGAACATCCTGCCGGTCTACTGGCTCTATTTCGATCATCAGTTTCAGGTCAATGTGTTGCAGGCGATGGATGATGTGATCGCGGCGATCCGCGCGCGCGAAGCGGCCAACGGAATCCGCTATGAAATCATCGATCTGCGGGACTTTGCCAATCCGATCCCGGCGATCATGGGCCGCACCCCGGCGAGGGGAGTCTCGATCGGCGGCGATCCGTTCCGGACAGTCCTGCCGCTGACCGACGCCGAAGCCCAAATGCTGGCGCAAACCGATCTGGTCCTGATTCCCACCTGTCCGGTCACCGCTGCGCGCAAGAAGCTGCTGGCCGATTATTTGCATGCCTATGAGGGCTTCGCGCGCCTGCGGCTCACGCCCTGCTTCGATGCCCTCGAACATCCGGACCATGCCTCGTAACGTGCGGGACCTGTCGCAAGTATCGCAAAGTCCTGGCTGATCCTGGCCAGGACTTTCAGCCGGCCTTGCCGGATTTTCCTGGATCGAATCATGGACTGTGACGCCCGCATATGGCATGACGACCGCTCTTTGCGGCGGGCCGGATTTGGCGACGCCCATCACCCGTTTCACCCGAAGGCAAGATGAGGTCCCGCCATGGCAACCGCGCTCGGGCTCGATTTCGGCACGACCAACACGGTGCTGGCGCAAGCGGGCGAGGGCGCCGACACCGCCTCGGTCAGCTTCACCTCGCCGACCGGCACCAGCGACACCATGCGCACCGCACTGTCCTTCATCAAGGATCCGCAGCTGGGCGCCAGCGCCCTGCAGGTGGAGGCAGGCCAGGCGGCCATCGCCGCCTTCATCGCCAATCCGGGCGAATGCCGCTATCTGCAATCCATCAAGACCTTCGCGGCGTCAGCCCTGTTCCAGGGCACGTTCGTGCATGCCCGCCGTTTCCAGTTCGAGGACCTGATGGAGGTCTTCCTCAAGCGGCTGCAGGCCTATGCCGGCGACAACTGGCCTGACGCCGCAACGCGCATCGTCACCGGCCGGCCGGTGCACTTCGCCGGCGCGAATCCCGACTCCAATCTCGCCATGCGCCGCTACAGCGAGGCGCTCGGTCGCCTGGGCTTTCCCGAACTGCACTATGTCTACGAGCCGGTCGCCGCGGCCTTCTATTTCGCCCGCAACCTCAGGCACGACGCCACCGTGCTGGTCGCCGATTTCGGCGGCGGCACCAGCGATTTTTCGCTGATCCGGTTCGCGACCGTGGCTGGGCGCATGCGCGTCACGCCGCTCGGCCAGTCCGGCGTGGGCATCGCCGGCGACCAGTTCGACGCCCGCATCATCGAACACCTGGTCGCGCCCGAAATCGGAAAGGGCAGTCAGTTCATGAGCTTCGGCAAGAAGCTTGATGTGCCCGACAGCTACTACCGCAACTTCTCGCGCTGGAACCAGCTTTCGATTTTCAAGACGACGAAGGAATTCGCGGCCCTGAAGGCGCTGGTGCGCCAGGCTGTCGAGCCGGACAAGCTGGAAATGTTCATCGACCTGATCGAGCATGACGAGGGCTATCTGCTGCACCAGGCCGTCTCGTCCGCCAAGATGGCGCTGTCTTCAGAGGATGATGCCGAGTTCCGCTTCGCCCCGCTCGGCGCGGCCGGGGTCAAGACCGTCAAGCGCGATGAGTTCGAGACCTGGATCTCGGGCGATCTCAGCCGCATCACCGGAGCGCTCGACGAGGTGCTGGACAAGACCCAGACCCAGGCAGCCGATGTCGACCGCATCTTCCTCACCGGCGGCACCTCCTTCGTGCCCGCCGTCCGCCGCATCTTCACCGAACGTTTTGACGCAAGCCGCATCGAGACCGGCGGCGAGCTGATCTCGATTGCCCACGGCCTGGCGCTGATCGGCGAGCGCGACGACATCGCACAATGGACCGTGCCGGTTGACGGCTGATCCGGCTGGCATGGGGGCGGCGGGTGCCGCCGCTGCACTGCTTTCCATGGCTTCGCGCTTGCAATACCGGCCCATTGCCTGTAAGCGACGCCTATTCCACACGTGGGGCATGGGGTGATCCGGGAGAAATCCGGATCAGTCCGCCGGTGGCGCAAGAGCGCTCACGCCCCGCGGAGGTTCAACCGGAAACAGGAGTACAAGGCATGGCATTGCCTGATTTTTCCATGCGCCAGCTGCTTGAAGCAGGCGTCCACTTCGGCCACCAGACTCACCGCTGGAACCCGAAAATGAAGCCGTACATCTTTGGTGCGCGCAACAATCTTCACATTCTCGATCTCGGCCAGACCGTTCCGATGCTCAATCAGGCATTGAAGCTGGTTTCCGACACCGTGTCCAGGGGCGGCCGCGTGCTGTTCGTCGGCACCAAGCGTCAGGCCTCCGAAATCGTTGCCGATGCTGCCGCCCGTTCGGCCCAGTATTACGTCAACGCCCGCTGGCTCGGCGGCATGCTGACCAACTGGAAGACCATTTCTCACTCGATCCAGCGTCTGCGCAAGCTCGACGAGATCCTCTCGGCCGAAGCCTCGGGCTTCACCAAGAAGGAACGCTTGAACCTCGAGCGCGAACGCGAAAAGCTTAACCGCGCGCTCGGCGGTATCCGCGACATGGGCGGCACCCCCGACCTGATGTTCGTCATCGACACCAACAAGGAAGGCATCGCCATCCAGGAAGCCAAGCGTCTTGGCATTCCGGTCGTTGCCATCATCGATTCGAACTGCGATCCCGACGTTGTCGACTACCCGATTCCGGGCAATGACGACGCGTCGCGCGCCATTTCGCTCTATTGCGATCTGATCAGCCGCGCCTGCATCGACGGCATCGCCCGTCAGCAGGGCTCGTCGGGCGTTGATCTCGGTGCCATGGACGCGCCGGTTGAGCCTGCTCTCGAAGCCGCGCCTGAAGCTGAAGCCGCAGTTCCTGCTGCCGAAGCCGCGCCCGCCGAAGAAGCCGCAAAGGCTTAAGACCGGGTTTCGGACCAAACCGGCCCGGCCGAGCCAGAGTGCTTTGCCGGGCTGTCACATTTCAATGGCATGGTCGACATGCCGTAAAGCGTTGCCGGATTCGATTTCGCCGTTCAGGCCCGACCGGACGCATCACGAATGAAGAGGCTGTTATGAGCATTACCGCTGCAATGGTGAAAGAGCTGCGCGACAAGACCGGCGCAGGCATGATGGACTGCAAGAAGGCGCTTGCCGAAACGAATGGCGATATGGAAGCCGCGATCGACTGGCTGCGCGCCAAGGGCATCGCCAAGGCCGACAAGAAGTCCGGCCGCACCGCCGCCGAAGGCCTGATCGCCGTTGCCTCCGAAGGCAAGTCGGCCGTCGTCGTCGAAGTCAATTCCGAAACCGATTTCGTTGCCCGCAACGACGGTTTCCAGGAACTGGCCCGCTCGATTGCAGCCGTTGCGCTGACCACCGACGGCTCGGCCGAAGCCATCAGCGCCGCCACCGTGCCGTCATCGGGCAAGTCGGTCACAGACACCGTCAAGGACGCCATCGCCCATATCGGCGAGAACATGAGCTTCCGCCGCTCCGCCAAGCTGTCGGTCGACGATGGCGTGGTCGCCACCTATGTGCACAACGCGGTCGCCGACGGCCTTGGCAAGCTTGGCGTGCTCGTCGCCGTCAAGTCGACCGGCAAGGCTGACGCGCTCAACGCCATCGGCCGCCAGGTCGCCATGCACATCGCCGCCACCAACCCGCTGGCGCTGACATCCGATGACGTCGACCCGGTCGTCGCCGACCGCGAGCGCAACGTGTTCATCGAGCAGGCGCGCGAATCGGGCAAGCCGGAAGCCATCATCGAAAAGATGGTCGAAGGCCGCATGCGCAAGTTCTATGAGGAAGTGGCCCTTCTCTCGCAGGCTTTCGTTATCAATCCCGACCAGACCGTCGGCGAGGCCGTGAAGGCTGCGTCCGAGGAGGCCGGTGCGCCGGTGGAGATCACCGCTTTCGTGCGTTTCCAACTCGGTGAAGGCATCGAAAAGGAAGAAAGCGACTTCGCCGCCGAAGTCGCTGCCGCGGCAAAGGGCTGATCCCGCGGGCCGACCAGCACGCTGTACTGGCGCTAGTGGTCTGACCGAAACAGATGGTTCCCATCTGTTTCGAAAAGACAGCCCACAAACTGGTGATCTGGTGGGGCGATTTGTCCAGACAGTTGGGGGCCATCTGCCTGGATCGCACCACTAGGACCGCGCATTGTGGAAAAACCATCGGGGCATCGCGTGACAACGCGGTGCCCTTCGTGTATCCGGGCCTGACACAGAAATTCGGACCATTCCATGACAACCAAGCCCCTGTTTAAGCGCGTCCTCCTCAAAGCCTCGGGCGAAGCCATGATGGGCAGTCAGGGCTTCGGGATCGATGTCGCCGTGGCCGATCGCATCGCCGCCGACATCGCCGAAGTGCGCGCCATGGACGTCGAGGTCGGCGTGGTCGTGGGTGGCGGCAACATCTTCCGCGGCGTCGCAGTGGCGTCGAAGGGCGGCGACCGGGTCACCGGCGACCACATGGGCATGCTGGCGACCGTGATCAACGCGCTGGCGCTCGCCACCTCGCTGCGCAAGCTGGGCATCGACACCGAGGTGCTCTCGGCCATCTCGATGCCTGAAATCTGCCAGAGCTTTTCCCAGCGCGCGGCGCTGCATCATCTCGAAAAGGGCAGGGTGGTGATCTTCGCCGGCGGCACCGGCAATCCGTTTTTCACAACCGATTCCGCCGCTGCACTGCGCGCGGCAGAAATGGGCGCCGAGGCGATCCTCAAGGGCACACAGGTCGACGGCATCTACTCCGCCGACCCCAAGACCCATCCCGAAGCGACCCGTTATGACACTCTGACCCATGATGAAGTGCTCAACAAGGGGCTTGCCGTCATGGATGTCGCCGCCGTTGCCCTGGCGCGCGAGAACTCCATACCGATTGTCGTCTTTTCGATTCACGAAAAGGGCGCATTCGCCAAGATTATGGTCGGCGAAGGCCGCGCGACAATCGTTCGCGATCATTAGGGCGGGGGCGGCGCCTGACGTGCTGCCCGCGCAATGACAGCAGCTATTCTGCAGGAAGGACTGGGGATGAGTGAAGGCGTTGATTTGAAGGAACTCAAGCGTCGCATGGAAGGCGCAATCGCGGCTTTCAAGAGCGATATTGCATCATTGAGAACGGGCCGCGCGTCGGCCAATGTGCTGGACCCGGTGATGGTCGAGGCCTACGGCTCCCGCGTGCCGCTCAACCAGGTCGCCAACGTCACCGTGCCCGAGCCGCGCATGCTCGGCGTTTCGGTCTGGGACAAGCAGATGGTCGGCGCCGTCGATCGCGGCATCCGCGAGGCCAATCTCGGCCTCAACCCGATCATTGACGGCCAGAACCTCAGGATCCCCTTGCCCGAGCTCAACGAGGAGCGCCGCAAGCAGCTGGTCAAGGTCTCGCACACCTATGCCGAGAATGCCCGCGTCGCCATCCGCAACGTCCGCCGCGACGGCATGGACACGCTCAAGAAGGCGGAAAAGGACGGCTCCATCAGCCAGGACGACAGCCGCCGCGAATCCGATCTCGTCCAGAAGATGACCGATGAGACAATCTCGGAAGTCGACCACTTGCTGGTCGAAAAAGAAAAGGAAATCATGCAGGTTTAGGTGCGACTCGCGTTACGAACCGGGAAATGGCCAAGACAATGCGACACGAAGCCCCCATAATCATGCCTCGGCATGTCGCCATCATCATGGATGGCAACGGTCGCTGGGCCAATGCGCGGGGTCTGCCGCGCACGGCCGGCCACCGGGCTGGCGTGGAGCGTGTCAGGGAGGCGGTCCGCACCGCCGCCGAGGCCGGCATCGAGTATCTCACCCTGTTTGCCTTCTCGTCGGAAAACTGGAACCGTCCCAAGGAAGAAGTGTCCGACCTGATGGGGATCTTGCGGTTCTTCCTGCGCAGGGATCTCGCCGAGCTGCATCGCGAGAATGTCTGCGTCAAGGTGATCGGCTGCCGCGAAACGATCCAGCCCGACATCAGGGCGCTGCTCAACGAGGCCGAGGACCGCACCCGCGGCAACACCGGCGTCACTCTGATCATCGCCTTCAATTACGGTGCGCGCGACGAGCTCGCCCGCGCCGTCCGCTCCATCGCGGAGGCGGTTCGCTCCGGCCGGATCGATCCCGCAACCGTCAACGAGGCGACGCTGTCCACCTATATCGACACCACCGGCATTCCCGATCCCGACCTGGTGATCCGGACCAGCGGCGAGCAGCGGTTGTCCAATTTCCTGTTGTGGCAGGCGGCCTATTCGGAATTCGTGTTCATGCCGTGCCTTTGGCCGGATTTCGATCGCAGCGCGTTCTATGATGCGCTGGCCGAATACAACCGCCGGGAGCGGCGTTTCGGCGCGGTGACGACGCCCGATATCGCGGTCGGCTCATGATGTCGCGAGAGTTGCAGCTCAGGATCGCGTCCGCCCTCGTGATGGGCATCGCGGTTCTGGCGGCAACCTGGGCCGGCGGCATCTGGTTCCGAAGCTTGGCCGTCATCATCATGCTGGTCGTGCATTATGAATTCTCCACCATGGCCAATGCACCCGCCCGCTCCCCGCTCGCCAATGCCATCGGCTGGCTGGCGGTGATGGCGACGGCGCTGTTCGTGTTGACATCGCTGCCGTCGATGGCGCTGGCGGCAATCTTCATCGGCGCGGCCGGAGCGTGTTTTGCCGGGGTCACGCGCGGCGGCGGGCTGTGGTCGGCGACGGCGGTGCTCTATGCCGGCCTCGCGGGCCTGGCGCTGGCGGAGATTCGCGGCGATGGCCTCTCCGGCCTGTTCGCCATGCTGTTCATCTACGCCATTGTCTGGACCGCCGACACGCTGGCGCTGTTTTGCGGCCGCGCGCTTGGAGGCCCGAAACTGGCGCCGCGCATATCGCCTGGCAAGACCTGGTCGGGCGCGGTCTTCGGTGCGGCTGCGGGCGTCGGCGCGGGCGTCGGCACGGCGCTGGCCTTTCGCCATGGCGGCGGGGTGATGATCCCTCTGGTGGCGCTCGCGCTGGTGGTTGCGTCGATCATCGGCGACCTGTTCGAATCCTGGGTGAAACGCCGTCTGGGGGCCAAGGATTCGGGCCACATCATCCCCGGCCACGGCGGCGTCATGGACCGCGTCGACGGTCTTGTCTTTGCCGCATTTGCAGCCTTTGTACTGGGCAATGTTCTGCCCCTGGCGGACCATGCCGGCGTAACGGACGAGCTTGCCGCAAGGTTGCTCGGTCTATAAGCGGGCAACCGCCATCGGCGGTGTGAAAAAAATGCTGGCGCGGACGGTCTTGCGTCACGGGTCGCGCTAGACTGCTGGCGTCCTGAAAGGATACGACACCATGGAATTTCTGACGTCTTCGGCCGGCAACATCCTGAGCGCCTTGCCGCCGTTCCTGCTTGTCCTGACCATCGTCGTCTTCTTCCACGAACTGGGGCACTATCTGGTCGGGCGCTGGTGCGGTATCAAGGCCGAAGTCTTCTCCGTCGGCTTTGGCCCCGAACTCCTGGGCCGCACCGACCGGCACGGAACGCGCTGGAAAGTGTCGTTGATTCCGCTCGGCGGCTACGTCAAGTTCCTGGGCGACGAGAACGCTGCAAGCCAGCCTTCGGGATCCGGCGCGCCGGCGCTCACCGACGCGGAGCGGGCGCAATCCTTTCCCAGTGCCGCCCTTTGGCGCCGCGCCGCCACCGTTGCAGCCGGGCCGATTGCAAATTTCATTCTGGCGATTGCCATCTTCTCCGTCACCTTCGGCATCAATGGCCGGATGATTTCCGATCCCGTGGTGGCCAGCGTCCAGCCCGCCAGCGCCGCCGAGGCGGCCGGCATACTGGCTGGCGACCGTTTTGTTGCGATTGACGGCATCGAGGTCGAGATCTTCGACGACGTGCAGCGCTATGTCAGCGTGCGCCCGGAAGTGCCAATGACATTGACCATGGACCGCAATGGCGAACTGGTGGATCTGACGCTGACGCCCGTGCGCACCGAGATTGCCGACAATTTCGGCAACAAGATGGAGGTCGGCCGCATAGGCGTGGTGACCAACAATGATTCAGGCAATTTCAGGGTCCGTGAATACGGCCCGATCGAGGCCGTCGGCGAGGGCGTTGCGCAAAGCTGGTACATCGTCACCCGCACGGTCGGCTATCTCGGCAATATCATCAGCGGCCGCGAAAAGCCCGATCAGCTGGGCGGGCCGATCAGGGTCGCCAAATACTCCAAGGACATGTCGACGCTCGGCATCATGGCGCTGATCCAGCTTGCGGCGGTGCTGTCGGTCTCCATCGGCCTGCTCAACCTCATGCCGGTGCCGATGCTCGACGGCGGGCACCTGGTGTTTTACGCCATTGAGGCAGTGCGCGGCAGGCCGCCGGGCGAGGTGGCTCAGGAATGGGCTTATCGGTTCGGATTGTCGGTTGTTCTGGCACTGATGATATTCGCCACCTGGAACGATGTGACGATGCTGATCGGTTGAAATCGGGGCGCCGGTCGTGCTAACCGTCTGTTAACCCTGAAACTGCTCAAGCGTGGCCAAACAGTCACGCCGTAGAGGGAAGTAAACAGAAATTAACTCCGTCCCTTGCTTGTGTATGAAAAGCGGGTAAAACGGGCGCAAGTCATGACTCACGATGCGTGTCTCCGTTTGGGGCATTCGAGTAAAAAAAGGTAATAAGATCAATGAAAGCCGGTTCAAAGTTTTTGAACGCAGTGTCAGCAGTTGCGCTGACCGCGGGGATCGTTGTGACGGGCGCGGGTGTTTCGATGCTTGCCGGGGTTGCAATTGCAGAAGCAGCGGTCGTCAGCCGTATCGACGTGCGGGGGAATTCCCGTGTTGACGCATCGACCGTCCGCGGCAATCTGACGATCACTCCTGGAGCGAGTTTCAACAACAACGACATCGACGAATCGGTGAAGCGGCTGTTTGCGACCGGCTTGTTCTCCGATGTTCAGATCATGGTCTCCGGCTCGGCTCTGGTCGTGACCGTTGCTGAGAACCAGGTCATCAATCAGGTGGTCTTCAACGGCAACAAGAAGATCAAGGATGCTTCCCTGAAGGGTGTCGTTCAGAGCCGCCAGCTCGGCGCCTACAACGACCTCATCATTCAGGCCGACGTGCAGGCCATTCGCGACGCCTATGCAGCGATCGGACGCAGCGACGCCACGGTCACCACCCGCGTGGTTCCCGTCGAGGGCGGTCGCGTCAATCTCGCCTTTGAAATCAACGAAGGCGACCGCACCAAGATTTCCTCGATCAACTTCGTCGGCAACCAGGCCTTCGGCGATGGCCGCCTGTCCGATGTCATCACCACCAAGCGTTCCAACTTCCTGTCGTTCCTGTCGAGGAAGGACGTCTATGACGAGGACAAGCTGCGCGCCGACGAAGAGCTGCTGCGCCGCTTCTACTACAACCGCGGCTATGCCGATTTCCGCGTCATTTCCTCATTCGCCGAGCTTGATGAAACCAGCAATGAATATGTTGTGACCATCACGGTGGAAGAAGGCGAGCGCTATGTGTTCGGCGATGTCAGCATCGAGAGCACGGTTCCCGGTATCGATTCGGACTCGCTCAAGGGCCTGATCGAAACCCGCAGCGGTTCGGTCTACAGCGCCGAGGATGTCGAGGACACGATCCTGGCGATTTCAGACCGTGTCGCGACCCAGGGTTATCCCTTCGCCACCATTACCCCGCGCGGTGATCGCGATTACACCAACCGCACCATTTCCGTGGTCTATCTGGTCGACGAAGGCACGCGCGCCTATGTCGAGCGCATCGAGATCCGCGGCAACACCCGTACCCGCGACTATGTGATCCGCCGCGAGTTCGACCTGTCCGAGGGCGATGCCTTCAACCAGGTTCTGGTCCGTCGCGCCAAGAAGCGCCTGGAAGCCTTGAACTTCTTCTCCTCGGTCGACATCTCGACCCAGCCCGGTTCGCAGCCCGACCGCGTGGTTCTGATCGTCGATGTCAAGGACCAGTCGACCGGCGAATTCGGCGTCGGCGGCGGCTATTCCAACAATGACGGCTTCACGGCGACCGTCGACATCACCGAGCGCAACTTCCTCGGCCGCGGCCAGTTCATCCGGGCCTCGGTCGGTGGCGGAACGGATTCGCGCGAATACACGCTGTCCTTTACCGAGCCTTATTTCCTGGGATACCGCCTTGCGGCCGGCTTCGATGTGTTCAAGAATACTGATTCGAGCTATAATGGCTTTGAGGAAGATACGCAGGGCATCAACCTTCGGCTCGGCGCGCCGATCACCGAAGACATCTATCTGAGCACGGCGTTCAAGTTCTCCGAGACGAGATACACGGGCATAGGCGCGATCGCCTCGAATCCCGAACTAAACGCTGTAACCCGTACGGTCAACAATGGCGGTCACCAGATCGCCGCCTTGTCCTACACCCTGACATACAACACGCTCGACGACCAGAAACTGCCGCGTGAGGGCATTGCAGCCCGCCTGACCCAGGAATATGCCGGTCTCGGGTTCGATTCCGAGTATATCAAGACGACCGCAAAGGCGAGCTACTTCCAGATGCTGTCCGAACAGGCCGACCTGATCGGCAACGTCACCGTGGGGGCGGGCAACATCGTCTCAACCGGCGGAGATCTGCGCGTATTTGATCATTTGTTCCTCGGTCAGGAAACCATTCGCGGCTTTGACACAAGGGGCATCGGCCCACGGGTGTTCAATGGCGCTGGGACGTCCAATATTGCTGAGGCTGGCGGAACCACCTATTTCAACGGCTCGGCGGAGGTGTCTGCGCCGCTGCCGTTGGTCTCGCGTGACCTTGGCCTGCGCTTCAATGTCTTTGCCGATGCCGCAACGCTCTATGGCAATGACATTTCGACCACCGATCTAGGGGGTCAGCAAATTGTCGGTTCCAGCATGGACTGGCGCGCTTCGGTGGGGCTCGGCATCACCTGGGCTTCCCCGTTCGGTCCTCTGCGCGTCTATTACGCCGAACCGGTCGTCAAGGAGAACTTTGACGAGGTCAAGAAATTCGGCTTCGGCGCCTCGACGCGCTTCTGATCCGACACGGGTGGCCTCGGGCCACCCGGTCTCTCGCTCTGGTTTCCTTATGGACAAAATTCGCTTCTTTTCTCCGCATGAAGGCATTGCGCTTTCAGACCTCTCCGGTCGTTGCGGAGCCGAAATTGCGAATCCCGAGTTTTCCGGCCGGATTGTCACCTCCATCGCGCCGCTGTCGCGCGCCGGATCACGTGACATCACGTTTGCAAGCTCGCGCAAGGCATTGCCGGAACTGAAAAATTCCCAAGCCGGCGCTGTTTTCGTGACCGCAAAACTGGCCGCGGACGTTCCCGCCGGCGTTGCCGCCCTGATCTCAGCCGATCCACAATCCGCATTTGCGGTGGCAGGTGCGGCACTCATGCCTTCGGCGATGCGGCCGTTGCGGTTCACTTCGGCAGTCGGCGTGTCCGAAGCGGCCGTTGTCGACCCCTCGGCGATCATCGAGGACGGGGCCATCGTCGAGGCCGGTGCGGTTGTCGGCGCCCGGGCCGAGATTGGTGCGGGCACCGTCATTGCCTCGGGCGCGGCCATCGGGGAAGGCACGCGCATCGGCCGCAATTGCGACATCGGCCACGGCGTCACGGTGCAGCACGCGCTGATTGGCAATCAGGTGATCATCCATCCCTCCGCCTCCATCGGCCAGGATGGTTTTGGCTATGCGCCCGGGCCGCGCGGATTGGTCAAGATCCCGCAGATCGGCCGCGTCATCATCCAGGATCATGTTGAAATCGGCGCTTCGACCACGATCGACCGCGGCGCGCTCGATGATACCGTGATCGGCGAAGGCACGAAAATCGACAATCAGGTGCAGATCGCGCACAATGTCCGGATAGGACGTCATTGTGTTATCGTGTCCCAGACCGGCATTGCCGGCAGCACCACGGTGGGTGATGGCGTGATGATTGGCGGCGCCTGTGCCATAAATGGACACATCACCATCGGCGATGGCGCGCAGATCGCCGCGATGAGCGGCGTTGCCAGCCATGTGCCCGCCAATGTCCGCTGGGCCGGCATTCCGGCCCGCCCGATGAACGGCTTCTTGAGAGACGTGGCCGATGCCAATGCCCGTGCCTTCGGAAAGACAGGCAGGGCCAGAACGGAAAAGGGTGGCGAGGAGCAATGACCGAAGCTTCGACAACGACGCTGGAAACAGCCGGAATCCGCGACATCATGAAACTGCTGCCGCATCGTTACCCGTTCCTGCTGGTGGACAAGATCATCGAGATCGATGCCGACAATTCCGCCATCGGCATCAAGAACGTGACGATCAGCGAGCCGCATTTTACCGGCCATTTTCCGGGCAACCCGGTCATGCCCGGGGTGCTGATCATCGAAGGCATGGCCCAGACGGCCGGCGCCATCTGCGCGCGCGCCACCGGCGCGGGAAGCAAGCTTGTCTACTTCATGACGATCGACAATGCGAAGTTCCGCAAGCCGGTCATTCCCGGCGACAGGCTGGAATACCATGTCACCAAGACCAAGCAGCGCGGCAACATCTGGCGCTTCCATTGCGAGGCAATGGTCGATGACGCCAAGGTTGCCGAAGCTGACATCGGAGCCATGCTGGTTCCGTCAGAAAGCGAGACTGAATGACTTTTACCGCACCCGCAGCAACGCTGCATGCCTACCGCATTCATCCTTCGGCGATTGTCGAGGACGGAGCGAAAATCGGTCTGAATGTCGAAATCGGCCCGTTCTGCCACATCGGCCCCAAGGTCAGGATTGGCGACAATGTGCGCCTGATGAGCCATGTCGTCGTCGACGGAACGACAACGATCGGCGAGGGCACCGTCGTCTTCCCCAACGCCGTGCTCGGCTGTGCGCCGCAGAACATCCATTACAAGGGCGAAGACACCGAACTGGTCATCGGCAGGGCATGCACCATCCGCGAAGGCGTGACCATGCATCCGGGCATGCCGGATTTTGGCGGCAAGACCACGGTCGGCGACAATTCGATGTTCCTGGCCTATGCGCATGTCGCCCATGATTGCCATGTCGGCAGCAATGTCATCCTGTCCAACAATGTCATGCTCGCCGGCCACGTCACCATCGGCGACCGGGTGATCATGGGCGGCGGCGCTGCCGTGCACCAGTTCACCCGTATCGGCCACCATGCCTTCATTGGCGGACTGGCGGCGGTCAGCAATGATGTCATTCCCTATGGCATGCTCAACGGCAATCCCGGCGTGCTGATGGGTCTCAACATCATCGGCATGCAGCGCTCTGGCTTTGACAAGCCGGCCATTCATGCCGTTCGCCGGGCGTACAAGACCATCTTCGATCCGGCGACGCCGATCCGGCAGAACATCGCGCGCGTGCGGGAAATGTCGGAAACCAATTCCGCCGTGGCCGATATCGTCGCCTTTATCGATGCCGAAAGCGAGCGCGCACTGTCCTCGCCGGCCCGGGGCCAGCGGGGCTGACGCCGATGACGCTGCCCGCCGGCGCGCCTGACATCGCCGGGCGTCTCGCGATCCTCGCGGGCAAGGGCCGGTTCCCGGTCCTGGTGGCTGAGGCGGCGCGCGATCTCGGGCATGATCCCTATATCTTCGCGATCAAGGGAGAGGCCGATCAGGATTGGTCCGGCTTCGAGCATTGTGAGATCAGCATTGCCGATCTGGCGGCATTCGCGAAAACCGTGCGCCGCAACGCCATCGGCTCGGTGGTGCTCGCAGGCGGCATCGGCCGTCGCCCGGATCTTGGTGACATTCGCCCGACCTGGCGCTCGCTCAGGGGCTTCCTCACGGCTTTGCGGGTGGTCGTGTCCGGCGGTGACGACAAGCTGTTGCGTTTTGCCATCAGCGTGCTCGAGAACGAGGGCGTCAAGGTCGTGGCGGCGCAGCAGGTCGCTCCAGGTCTCCTGGGCCGGGCAGGGCCGATCGGGCGGGTCAGCCCCGGCAAGGCCGATCTGCTCGACATCACGGTGGCCTCCAGGGCCGCGCTGGCGCTCGGGGGACTCGATGTCGGGCAGGGCGCGGTCTCGGTGGGCGGTCGGGTGATCGCGCTCGAAGGTCTTGAAGGCACCGACCTGATGCTCACCCGCGTCGCCGAACTGCGCGCAGCAAGACGATTGCCGGCCGGTCACGGCGGCGTTCTTGTCAAGCTCTGCAAGCCGGGTCAGGATGAGCGCGCCGATCTGCCGTCGATCGGCCCCGGCACGGTGATCAATGCCCATGCGGCTGGACTGGCAGGCATTGCGATCGAGGCCGGACGCAGCCTGATGCTCGACCGTGACGGCGTGATCGCCGAAGCTGACCGCCTCGGACTGTTCGTCACCGGCATCGCGCCGCGGGATGAGGGAGCAAGCGGATGAGTGCGCTCAGGCTGGCCGTTGTGGCCGGTGAACCGTCAGGCGATATCCTCGGCGGAGATCTGGTTCGCGCCCTTGCGGCCGCCACCGGAGCGCAGCCGGAACTTGTCGGCGTAGGCGGAAGGCACCTGATCTCTCAGGGCCTTGATTCGCTGTTCGATTACACCGAGCTGTCGATCATCGGCTTCTCGGCCGTGATCCTGCAACTTCCCAAACTCATCCTGCGCATCCGCCAGACCGCGGACGCCATCATCGCAGCGCGGCCCGATTGCCTGGTGATCATCGACAGTCCGGATTTTTCCCACCGGGTCGCCCGCAAGGTGCGCGCGGCGCTGCCCGACCTCAAGATCATCAATTATGTCTGCCCCACCGTCTGGGCCTGGAAGCCGGAGCGGGCGGGCGCCATGAACGCCTATGTCGACCATGTGCTGTCGATCTTTCCGTTCGAGCCGGAGATCGTCGCCCGTCTCGGGGGGCCGCCGCTCACCTATGTCGGCCACCGATTGATGGACGATCCGGGTCTGGTCGCAGCCCATGCGGCGCAGGCCGCGCGGCGCAGCGCCGGACAATCCTGGGGCCCGCCCGTCTGCCTGATCCTGCCCGGCTCGCGCCGCAGCGAGGTGGCCCGGCTTGGCCGTGAATTCGGCGAGGCCGCCAGGATCCTCAAACAGATCAATCCCGCCATGAGCTTCGTGCTGCCAGCCGGCGCCAATGTCGAGCGCCAGGTCCGCGACGAGGTGCTGGCCTGGGATGTCCCGTGCCGGGTGGTCACCGGCGACGCCGCCAAATGGGACGCCTTCGGCCAGGCCGATGTCGCCATAGCCGCCTCGGGGACGGTCCTGCTCGAGCTGGCGCTTGCAGGCGTGCCGCATATTTCCAGCTACAGGCTGGATCCGATCGCCCGCATTGTCTCCCGCAAGATCACCCTCTGGACCGCGGCGCTTCCCAACATGATCGCCGATCACGTGGTGATCCCCGAATATTTTGACGCCCAGGTCCGCCCCGCGCGGCTGGCGCGCGATGCCGATCAACTGGCCCGCGCCACCCTTCGCCGCGCAGCCATGCTCGAGGATCTGGATCTCGTCTGGGCGCGCATGCAGACCGGCGAGCCCGCCTCCGAGCTCGCCGCCAGGACGCTGCTCTCGGTCATCGGCCGCTGAGCCGCGCCACCCCCCGGCCCAAGAAATCGTCCCGCCACCGCACAAAAAAAGCGCCCGAAGGCGCTTTCTTGAGTTGATGATCCGGCGACGCCTCAGCGTTTGGACGCCGGCACGTAATCGCGGCTCTTCTCGCCGATATAGAGCTGGCGCGGACGGCCGATGCGCTGGCCCGGATCCTCGATCATCTCGCTCCACTGGGCGATCCAACCGACGGTGCGCGCAAGCGCGAACAGCACGGTGAACATGGTGGTGGGGAAGCCCAGCGCCTTGAGCGTGATGCCCGAATAGAAGTCGATGTTCGGATACAGCTTCTTCTCGATGAAATAGCTGTCGGTCAGCGCGATGCGTTCCAGTTCCATCGCCACTTCCAGAAGCGGATCGTCCTTGATGCCGAGCTCGCTCAGCACTTCATGGCAGGTCCGCTGCATGATCTTGGCGCGCGGGTCGTAGTTCTTGTAGACCCGGTGGCCAAAGCCCATCAGCCGGAAAGGATCGTTCTTGTCCTTGGCGCGGTCGACAAATTCCGGGATCTTGTCGACGGACCCGATCTCGGCCAGCATGTTGAGCGCCGCCTCGTTGGCGCCGCCATGGGCAGGGCCCCAGAGGCAGGCAATGCCGGCTGCGATGCAGGCGAAGGGATTGGCGCCCGAAGAGCCGGCAAGACGCACGGTCGAGGTCGAGGCATTCTGCTCATGATCGGCATGCAGGATGAAGATGCGGTCCATGGCGCGCGCCAGCACCGGGTTGACCACATATTCCTCGCAGGGCACGGCAAAGCACATGCGCAGGAAGTTGGCCGCATAATCAAGGTCGTTCTTCGGATACACGAAGGGCTGGCCGACATGGTACTTGTAGGCCATCGCCGCCAGCGTCGGCATCTTGGCGATCATGCGCATCGAGGCGACCATGCGCTGATGCGGATCGGTGATGTCGGTTGAATCGTGATAGAACGCCGACAGCGCGCCGACGCAGCCGCACATCACGGCCATCGGGTGGGCATCGCGGCGGAACCCGGTGAAGAACCGGCTCATCTGCTCATGCACCATGGTGTGGCGCGTCACGCGGTAGTCGAAATCCACCTTCTGGTTTGCCGTCGGCAGTTCGCCGTAAAGCAGCAGGTAGCAGACCTCGAGGAAGTCGCCGTGTTCGGCCAACTGGTCGATCGGATAGCCGCGGTGCAGGAGCACGCCTTCATCGCCATCGATGAAGGTGATCTTGGACTCGCAGGACGCCGTAGACGTAAAGCCCGGATCATACGTAAAGGCGCCGGTGTGCTTGTAGAGCGTGGCGATGTCGACGACATCTGGGCCGATGGTTCCGGTCTTGACCGGAAATTCGATCTCGTTCCCGTCCAGGATGAGTTTTGCGTTCTTGTCTGCCATTGGCATGTCCTTCCACAAAAACAGGCTTCCGGCCTGAAAGCCGGCGCCTTGGATGACCGTCATGGGTTAGCTATATGATTTACCCCACCCTGCCAAGCTATGCGGATGGCTAATTGTGCGGCGCGGCAGGGACATGCCAGCGGCGCCCGGGAAAGCGCCACTTTCGCTCGACGCCCGCCGATTCGGGCACGCCGGATGCGATGGCTGGCCCGGTTGCAAATTCGTCGCATTGCAGCGCATTGCAATTTTGGGTGGCACTGATTCGATATCCGGGTGTAATCTGCCAGGCTTCGAGCGAGGCGTGCGTGATGCAGGCGAACCGCAGCGGGCAGGAACAGCAGACTGCCGAGGCTCAGCAGCCCTTGAGCCTCGCGCCTGTGCGCCCACGCGCAGGCCCCTCGGACCTGACGCTTCGCCCCCCGCAAAGGCTGACCGCACCCGATCCGGCAAGGCCGCGGCCGGAGCCTTGGCGTTCCCTGCCGGTTCGCCTGCGGGCAGCGTTCGCAGGCGCGGCCGCATCCGAGGCCGACCGCGGGCTGCCGTTCCTGTTTCTGCCGGTGGCCATGGGCGCCGGCGCCGGACTTTTTTATGGGGCCGAGCGCGACCCGCTGCTGTTGGCGCTGCTTTGCGGCTTTGCCATCGCCTTGATCCTGACCTTCTATGCCGGCGTGCGTCACATAGGCTTCGCCCGCGCCGGAACCTTTTTCGCGGCGCTGCTCGCGGGCGCCATCGCGGGTGCTGTCGAGCAGCGCTTCGGCACGGTGCTGCTCGACCAGGACGTCACGACCTCGGTCATCGGTACCGTCGAGGCGCGCGAATTCGATGAGGGCGGCAGGGTGCGCTATCTGATCCGTGTGGGCGCGACCGCGGACCCTGAAATCGGACGGCCGCCGGAACGGGTCCGGCTGGTCGCCCGCGCGCCGCATCCGCCGCTGCCGGTCGGCTCCGTCATCTCGGGCCGGGCGCGGCTGTCCTCGCCATCCGGCCCGGTCATGCCGGGCGGCTATGACTTCGCCTTTCGCGCCTTCATCGACGGCATCGGCGCCCATGGCTTCTTCTATCAGGCGCCGGAGGCGGGCGACCCGCTGGCGCAATCGCCCCCGGGCCCGTTGCAGGCCTTCAGTCTTGGCCTGCGAAGCGTCAGGGAGCGGATTTCGGCGCGGATCCGCTCGGTGCTGCCAGGCGATGCGGGCGGCATAGCCGCGGCACTCGCCGTCTCCGACAGGCGCGGCATCTCCGAAGCAACGGTAGACGCGCTTCGGGCCACCGGGCTTGCCCATATCCTGGCCATTTCCGGGCTGCACATGGCGCTCGCCGCGGGCACGCTCTATCTCCTCATACGCAAGGTGCTGGCGGCTGCTCCGGCCGTGGTCGAGGCATGGCCCGTCAAGAAGATCGCCGCTGTCGGCGCTTTGCTGGCCGCCACCGCCTATCTGATGATATCGGGCGGCAGCGTCGCCACCCAGCGCGCCTGGGTGATGCTCGCCATCATGCTGGTGGCCGTGCTGGCCGACCGCCCGGCGCTGACCATGCGCAATGTGGCCTTGGCCGCCATGGCAATCATTCTGCTGACGCCCTCGGCGGTGGTGGGCCCCGGCTTCCAGATGTCCTTTGCCGCTACTGCGGCGCTGATCTCGGCCTATGCCGCCCTGTCGACCCGCAGGACAGATGGCCGGTTTGCGCCGCCCGGTCCCCTGGCCGGATCGTTGCCGGGCAGGGCGGCCATCCTCTTCGCCAAGGCGGTTCTGGGGCTCGCCATCACCTCGCTGGTGGCCGGCCTTGCCACCGGCCTGTTTTCCGCCCACCACTTCCACCGCCTGGCAGGGAACGGGGTTCTGGCCAATGTGCTGGCCATGCCGCTGGTCACCTTCGTGGTGATGCCGGCGGGCGTGCTGTCGCTGCTCTCGATGCCGTTCGGGCTTGACCAGTGGCCGCTCCGACTGATGGGCAAGGGGCTTGAGGGTGTGATCTGGACGGCGCGGTATGTCGAGAGCCTCGGCGGCGACATCGTCGTCGGGCAGATCCCGCTGCTGGCTACCGTGGCGGCATCGAGCGGCCTGATCCTGCTGGTGTTCCTGCGAAGCCGGCTGCGGCTTGGCGGCATCGCCTTGATCGGACTTGGCGCGGTGCTGGCGCTGCCGCCGGTCAGGGGAGCCGACCCCGACATATTGATCAGCGAGGATGGCAGCCTGGTGGCGCTCGCCGGCCCCGACGGGCTCGCCAGCAATGCGTCAAGGCCGAACCGGTTCATATTCCGCCAATGGCAGATGGCGCTGCGGGACCAGCCCCATGTGGCGCCGGCTGCGCACACACCGGCCCTGTCCCCGCTCGCCCATACTGGCGCTCGAGGCAATGATACTCTCGGGTCCGACATTCAGGGATTGGAAGCGGAAGATGCCGACGAGGCTGTCGGTCCTAGGATCCTCGACGAACTGCTGGCGTTCGCGGCGGCCGACCGGTCGAGGTTCCACTGCGAAAGCCGCGGCGTCTGCGCCGCCATCCATCAGGAAATCAAAGTCATCGCCATCAACAAGGCCGCGCTCATCGGGGCTGCCTGCGACAGGGCGGATCTGGTCGTGCTGGCCATCCCCGTGCGCATGCGCGCCTGCCACTCGGGCGCCACGCTCGTCACCTCCCGCAGCCTGCGCCAGACCGGCTCGCTGGCAATCCGCATGAAATCCGGTGGGAAATCTGCGGCGAAGGGCCCGGATCATCCCCGCGCCACCACGCCCGGCTTCGTCATCGATGCATCGCTCGAAGGCGTCATCCGCCCCTGGACCATCCAGCGCTATTATGACTGGCGCAGCCGAAGCTTCGATCTGCCGCAGTGAGCGCCGTCGCGGATGGCAACCCCCTTGCGCTGGCAAACCCTTGCACGGGAAGAGTCTTTCGCAATGTGCAATGTCCAGGGATTCGAACGGGACGCAACAGCCGGCCCGCGAGTTGGCCCGCGCAGCGCTCAGCGCCTGCGCGCCACGAAACGTCCAGAAGCGGACACAACGTCCCAAGTCGTCGCGGGGTCAAGAGCTGACCCCGGCTCCCGGCAACGGCGCGCCCAAATCCCGGTTCCCGGCAATAGCTCGCCCGTACCCGGGGGCTCTTCAGTGATAGCGGCGGATCAATCCGACAAGCTTGCCCTGCACCTTGACCCGGTCCGGTCCGAAAATGCGGGTTTCATAGGCCGGATTGGCGGCCTCCAGTGCGATTGAGGCGCCCTTGCGGCGGAACCGCTTCAGCGTCGCTTCTTCCTCGTCCACCAGCGCCACGATGATGTCGCCGGGGCTTGCGGTGGAGACATTGCGGATCACCACGGTGTCGCCGTCGAAGATCCCGGCTTCGATCATCGAATCGCCCTTGACCTCAAGCGCGTAATGCTCGCCCGGGCCGATCATTTCCGACGGGACCGTGATGTTGTGGGTGATATTCTGGATCGCCGAGATCGGGACACCTGCAGCGATACGGCCCATCATCGGCACTTCGGTGACCTGCGACGGCTCGTCATTGGCGGGCTCCGCGCGGCGCACCGGTTCGGGGGTCTTGCCGAGGCTGCCCTCGATGACGCTCGGCGAGAACCCGCGTCGCGGCTGCAGATTGGCCTGGTAGCTGTCGGGCAGTCGGATCACTTCCAGTGCGCGGGCCCGGTTCGGAAGCCGGCGAATGAAGCCGCGTTCCTCAAGCGCCGTGATCAGCCGGTGAATGCCGGATTTGGACGCCAGATCAAGCGCATCCTTCATCTCGTCGAAGGAAGGCGGAATGCCGCTCTCCTTCATACGTTCGTTGATGAAGAGAAGAAGTTCGTGTTGTTTGCGCGTCAGCATAGTTGCAGCACCCCTGCGGCCAGCATGAAAGCCGGTATGAAACAAACCCGGAACCTAGGTATCATGTTCCATATGTGTTCCGCAAGTGGTAAAGAAACAATGAAAGAACATCAGGGGCGCAAAACCAGCACATCGCAGATCGATCCTGCCTTGGCGGCGGGCGCAAAAGGCGGCCGGATGATCAGGCAGCGCGCGTCCGAGAACACCTTCATCAGCGACGAATCCTGCCGCGCCATCGGCGTGGCGACCAGGGCCTCTTCGGTGACCTGGAGGTCGCCGCGCAGGTAATCCTGACGTTGATCATTTTCCGGCAATTCATTGGCCAGGATGGCTTTTTGGATCCGCTGCGGGTCCGGCCGGCCGGCCAGGCGGGTCACCAGCGGCTCCAGGAACAGATGCGCGCAGACAAGGCTCGAGGCCGGATTTCCCGGCAGCCCTACCACGTGCATTCGCCCGAGCCGTCCCGACATCAGCGGCTTGCCCGGGCGCATTGCGATCTTCCAGAAATCGAGCGTCATGCCGCGCGCCACCATGGCCTTCTGCACGAGGTCATGATCGCCCACCGAGGCGCCGCCGATGGTCACAAGCACGTCGGCGCCTTGCGATATTGCCGAATCAAGCGCCGCGTCGAGCGCCTCCATCCGGTCGGCGGCGATGCCGAGATCGATCACCTCGGCGCCCGCGCCGCGGGCAAGGGCTGCCACGCCAAAGGTGTTCGAGGCGATGATCTGGCCCGGGCCGAGGCTTTCGCCCGGCAGGCGCAATTCGTCGCCGGTGGCAAGCACCGCCACCTTCGGCCGGCGCGCGATCGGCAAGACTGCGTGGTTCATCGCCGCGGCGAAGGTGATGGCGCCGGCGTCGAGCAGGCGCCCGGCCTCGAGCCCGGTCTTGCCGGTCTCGAAATCGACGCCCGCCTTGCGGATGTGCCGGCCGGCGATCGCCGCCTCGTTGATCCGCACGGTTCCGTCGTCAAGCCGCTCGGTCATTTCCTGGATGATGACGGCGTCGGCGCCCTGGGGCACCGGCGCGCCGGTGAAGATCCGGATGGCCGAGCCCGCTTCAAGCGCGCCGTTGAAGCCATGGCCCGCGGCGGCTTCGCCCTGCAGCTTCAGCGTCGCGCCGGCAGTCGCGTCTTGCGCGCGCACCGCATAGCCGTCCATGGCCGAGGCGTCGAAGGGCGGATGGGTGCGAAGGGCGGCGAGATCCTGCGCCAGCACCCGGTCGAAACACTGGGCGAGCGGCAGCATCTCGGGCTCGCCCCGAGGAGCAGCGCCCACCAGGATCCGCGCCAGCGCGTCATCAACCGGCATCAAGGCCATCAACGTTTCCCTTCCGCGGTCACGGTCCAGTCGCCGGATTTTCCGCCGGACTTGGCCAATACCCTGATGCCGCCGATCTCCATGCCCCGGTCCACGGCCTTGGCCATGTCGTAGATCGTCAGGCACGTCACGGACGCCGCCGTCAGCGCCTCCATCTCGACGCCGGTCTTGCAGGTGAGCTTGGCGAGCGTGCGCACCCGCAGGCCCGGCAGGGCCTCGTCGGGCTCGATCTCGACATTCACCTTGGTAAGCGCCAGCGGATGACACAGCGGGATCAGGCTGGCGGTCTGCTTGGCGGCCATGATGCCGGCAATCCGCGCGACCCCGATGACGTCGCCCTTTTTCAGGTTGCCCTGAAGGATCAGGTGAAGCGTCTCGGGCTTCATTCGCACAAAGCCCTCGGCCTCGGCGATGCGCACCGTGTCGTCCTTGTCGCCGACATCGACCATCGCGGCCGAGCCGTCGGCGGCAAGATGGGTCAGGCGCGGTTCGTTCGTGTCAGCCATCCATGGCACCGTTCGTGGTCTTGCCTGTCAGCAGCGCCCTCGTGGCAGCGGTCACGTCGGGCTGGCGCATCAGGCTTTCGCCGACCAGGAAGGTCGCGATGCCGCTCTTCGACAGCCGCTTGCAATCCGCAAAGGAACCGATGCCGCTTTCGCCCACCAGAATGCGCCCGCCGGGCACCATCGCCGCCAGCCGTTCGGAAACCGAAAGCGACACCTCGAAGGTGCGCAGATTGCGGTTGTTGACACCAATGAGCCGGCTTTCGAGTTTCAGCGCCCGCTCCATTTCGGCCTCGTCATGCACCTCGATCAAAGCCGCCATGCCGAGCCCGTGCGCCTCGTCCTCGAGCCGCCTGGCGTCATCATCATCGACCGAGGACAGGATGATCAGGATGGCGTCGGCGCCCCAGAGGCGAGCCTCATGCACCTGGTAGAGCTCGAACATGAAATCCTTGCGCAGCACGGGCAGGGCGGTGGCGTCGCGCGCTGCGGTCAGAAACTCCGGCGCCCCCTGGAACGAGGGCGCATCGGTCAGTACCGACAGGCAGGCGGCGCCGCCGGCCTCATAGGCGCGTGCCAGCGACGGCGGATCGAAATCGGCGCGGATCAGGCCCTTGGACGGGCTCGCCTTCTTGATTTCGGCAATCAGCGCATATCCGCGAGCCTCATGCTTCGCTTCGATGGCGGCGACAAAGCCGCGCGGCGGCGAGGCATCGCGCGCCCGCGCCCTGAGCTCGTCCATCGGTAGGGCGGCCTTGGCGGCTGCAATCTCGTCGCGCTTGTAGGCTTCGATCTTCGCAAGAATGTCGCTCATCGCCTTACCCTGCCTTTGGTGCCGGCGCATGCGCCTGGGAGACCCGCACCAGCGTTTCCAGCGTGCCGAGTGCCGCGCCATCGTCGATCGACCGGGCGGCAAGTGCCAGGCCGTCGCGCAAATCTGCCGCCTTGCCGGCAATCACCAGCCCGCCCGCCGCATTGAGCATGGCGATGTCGCGATAGGCGTTCTTCTCGCCCTCGAGCACGCGCTTGAGCGCTGCCGCATTCGCCACGCCGTCGCCGCCCTTCAACAGATCCAGCGGAACCCGCGCAAGGCCGAGCTCCTCCGGCGTTGTCTCGAATTCCCGGATCTCGCCGTTTTCGAGCGCCACCACGCGCGTCACCCCGGTCGTGGTCATTTCGTCAAGCCCGTCCCCATGCACCACCCAGACGGTCTCGGAGCCGAGATCGCGCAGCACATGCGCCAGCGGCATGAGCCATTGCGGCGAGAATACGCCGAGCAACTGCCGCTTCACGCCCGCCGGATTGGACAGCGGCCCGAGAAGATTGAAGATCGTCCGTGTGCCGAGCTCCACCCGGCTGGGGCCGACATGGCGCATGGCCGAATGATGCGCCGGGGCGAACATGAAGCCGACGCCTGCCTGCTCGATACAGGCTGAAATGCCCCTGGGATCAAGCTCCAGCGAGACGCCAAGGGCAGCCAGCGAATCCGCCGCGCCCGATTTCGACGACAGCGCCCGGTTGCCGTGCTTGGCCACCTTGACGCCGGCGCCGGCCACGATGAAGGCGGCGGCGGTGGAGACATTGTAGGTTCCGCTCGCATCGCCGCCGGTGCCGACAATGTCGATCGCATCCGCGGGCGCCTTGACCGGCAGCATCTTCTCGCGCATCACGCTGACCGCGCCATAGATCTCGTCGACGCTCTCGCCGCGCACCCTGAGCGCCATCAGCAATCCGCCGATCTGCGAGGGCGTGGCATCGCCCGACATCATCACATTGAAAGCCTGGCGGGCCTCGTCCCGGTTGAGCGCCTCGCCAGCCGCGGCCTTGGCGATGAATGACTTGAGATCCGCCATGATGACCCGCTCCCCTGCGGTTTCTAGAACGCCAGCGCGCGCTCGGCCAGCGCCTGGTTGACCGAGACGCCGTACTCGGCCTGCAGCCGCGCCACCATCTGGTCGAGAATGTCGTCGGCGATCTGCTGCGACACCTGGGCGCGCTGCTCGGACGACACCGCATCCGCCGTCACCGACGAAGCGTCATTGACCGATGTCACCTGAAGCAGGATCTTGTTCTCTCCCGAGGCGTCATTGGCGACCGCCACGATGCCCGAAGGCCCGGAGAAGGCCGAGGCGACGGCGGCCTCGCCGAACACCCCGTCGGCGCCGCCGCGATTGAGCGAGTACTTGGTCTCGACCGCCGCCGACAACTCTTCGGCTATTGATGCAAGCTCCGCGCCTCTTTCCACGCGCTCCTTCATCTCCATCGCCTTCGCGCCGAGCGCTTCAAGCGTCTTCATCTCGGTCCAGTCTTGTGCCACCTCGTCGCGCACCTCATCGAGCGTGCGGTCGCGGGCAGGGGTCACGTCAACCACCTCGAACCACAGGAATCCGCCGTCATCCATGCTCAGCGGCGGCGTCTCCAGGCCCGGCTCCGCCTCGAAGGCGTCACGCAGCAACTGCTGCGATTCGGGCAGGTCGGAGAGCACCGTCCCATCGGGTGCCCGGCCGCTGCGGTCAACCGCCTCCACAGTCACCGGATCGAGCTTCTGCTGGGTTGCGGCCTCAATCAGCGTCATGCCGCCGGCGCGCGCGTCCTCATAGGCGTCATGCACGTCGAGCAGCACCTGCGCTGCCTGGTTGAGCGCCAGATCCTCGCGGATCTCGGCCTCGACCTCCTCGAAGCTCTTCGAGGATTCCGGCGTGATCTCGGCCACCCTCAGGATCACCGGTCCGAACTGGCCGTCGATCACCGGCGTCGTGCCGCCCGCTTCGCTCACCGCGAATGCCGCGTCGGCAAGCGTCTGGTCCGGCATCCCGGTCTGGCTGAACGAGCCGATGCGCACGTCGGCCGCACTCCGGCCCTGTTCGCTCACCAGGTCGTCAAAGCTCTTGCCCCCGGCAAGCGCCTGTACCGCCGCATCGGCGGCTTCCCGGTCGGCGAACACCAACTGGTCCACGGTCCGGGTCTCGGCCGTGGTGTAGCGGTCCTTGCGGTCTTCATAATCGGCGCGCGCGGCATCCTCGGAAATCGCCTCGGGATCGGCGATGTCCTCGTTCTGCAGCTTCACATAGGTGATCTTGCGGTATTCGGGCGCCGCATAATCGGCCTTGTTCTCCTCGAACCAGGCGGCAAGCTCGCTGTCGCTGGGCGCTGCCACCGGATCGATGTTTGACGAGTTCAGCAACAGGTAGGAGACATCGCGGGTCGCAGCATCATGACGCGCCAGCGCCGCAATCAGCGCGTCAGGCGCCTCGAAGCCGTCGGCGACCGCCTCGACGATCTGGGTTCTGACCGCCACCTGGCCGCGGCTCTTGAGATAGTCTTCCTCGCTCATGCCGACCGAACTCAGCACGCGCTGGAAATTGCCGCGATCGAAGCGGCCGTTGAAATCATGAAACGCCGGATCTTCCGCGATCAGCGCGGCGAGCCGGTCGTCCGACAGGCCGAGATTCATCGTCCGCGCCTGCTCGTCGAGCGCAGCACCCGCGATCAATTGCCCGTAGACCTGGTTCTCGATGCCAAACGCGCGCGCCTGCTCGGCGGTCAGCCGCTGGCCAATCTGGCGGCTGACAACCGCCACCTGCCGGTCATAGGCCAGCCGAAACTCGTTCGGCGACACGATCGTGTCGCCAACGGTGATCACCGCGGTGCTGCCGGCATTGAGGATCGAGCCCGAAATCCCCCAGACGCCGAACGAGGCCACCAGAAGGATCAGGAGAAGCTTGGCGACCCAGCTCTTGGCGCCCCTGCGCAATGTATCAAGCATCAAAACTCCCGCGGTATCAGCATCCCAGGTCCCGGACGGCGCACTGCCGGCCGGTCAACCTCTCATGCGTCCCTTTAGACCAATCCTTTGGCGAAATGAAGAGCGGGCGCGGGGAATGTGCCGGGGAAAAGCCAAAGCCAGCCTTGCCACGTCCGGCTTCGGCCGCGCCTGCTATGGAACGGTCCGCTGGTGCGGCGATCGGCTGCCGGTCTTTCGACCCCGGGCCGGGTGGGCAACCTCAAGCCTTTCGTTTTTATCAGCTGCGCTCCGCGCAGGCCGCTTACCTCGCCAGCGACCGCTGCGCTGGACTGAAAATGTCGGCGCCACGAAACAATGGGGGTTGCCTCCTGACGAGCCATCGAATACTCGGAGGGAGTTATGGTATAACATTATGATTCGATCATCGATGTTGTCCGCCATTGCCAATCCCGACACCCCCCAAATCACTCAAGGTGAAATTTCATGCAGACAAACCTCATTGGCCGCCTCGGCGCCCTGGCCGCGGCCGCAATCCTGCTTTTCCCCGTCCAGGCGCAGGCGCAAGGCACGCAGGCCACCGCCTCAAGCCACGCCCATGATCATGCCTCCAGCGAGGTCTACGAAGGCATATTCGAAGACAGTCAGATCGAAGCTCGCACTCTCAGGGACTGGCGGGGCGATTGGCAGTCGGTCTATCCCTATCTGGTCGACGGAACCCTGGATCCGGTGATGGCCGACAAGGCTGCCCATGGCGACAAGACCGCAGAGCAATACCGCGCCTACTACACCACCGGATATCAGACCGCCGTCGATCGCATCATCATCATCGCAGACACGGTCACCTTCCACGAGGACGGCAAGTCGGTGCACGGCACCTATGAAGGTGACGGTTATGAGGTTCTCACCTACAAGGCCGGCAATCGCGGCGTGCGCTATATCTTCACCAAAACGGGCGGCGACGAAGCCGCGCCACAGTTCATCCAGTTCTCCGACCACCGGATCGCGCCCGCCATCAGCGATCATTTTCACCTCTATTGGGGCGACGATCGGGCGGAACTCCTGGAAGAAGTGACAAATTGGCCGACCTATTATCCCGCAGGACTGAGCGGCGAAGAGATCGTCAAAGAGATGCTGGCCCACTGAACCACGGCTGCATTCGCGCTGCTGACGGGTCTGTTCCCAAAAGGCCCGCCAGCTTTTCGTCACACCATTTTTCGACCCACTTCCGGCAGACCGCAGCTTGCCAGAACCCTGCGCTTTGGTTTCAATGGAACCATATGGACCGCCGCCCGGGGAACAATTCCATGCGGTGGTAGGCATACAGTTTCAAGGAGCTCTCAGATGTGGCGACGTGCCGTGCAACTCATCGGGGTGCTGGTGATTCTTGGTGCGATCGGCCTCTGGTGGCTCTTCGATCTTTATGGCTGCGGCTTCAACACGACGGGCTGTACGCGAATCCTGCCGCGACCGACGCTGGAGGCGATGCAGGTGCTGTCGCTGCCGGTGGGTCTGGGGCTGCTGCTGATCTGGCTGGGCAGACCGAAACATTGAAACGGCGACAAACCCCGCCCGGGCCTGTCGCTCAACGCTTCCTCAGATTCCGAAACACCGACCAGCCCGCGCCAAGCGCAAAGCTCGGAACAAGCGCATAGAGCCACAGCCCCGCGGCTCCCATTTCGCAGCCGCCGGAACTGCCTGGCCCGCATCCGCCGGCAAGGTGCCCGAGCGCCAGCGCGCCCAGCGCCAGGATGATCGGCAGCACCAGCATCACGCCCAGGCCGATGCCGATCGACCGCAGCACGATGCCCCCGATCCGGCCCGAGCCAGGCCGCCCGCCGCTCATGATGCGGGCTCGAGGGTGCGGCATTCCGCCAGCCCGTCGCTCGATTGCGTGCAGACATGGGTTTCCGCGGGCGCGCCTTGCCGCTCCTGCCGGGAGGCGCAGCCCATGAGCCCCAGGGCCAGCACGAAGACGATGAACCGCATGAAAATCCTCCGCCACGCCGCGCGGTGCGGGTGCCGCGACGCTACTGCATAATTCCCTAAACCGGAATCGATTCAGGGTAAAAAATTATGCAGCAGACTTAAGTCCCAAAGCGACCTTTGTGCGTTTGATAAAACGCACGGCGCTTTAGAGCAGGACCCGGAGATTCTCCGCCACAATTGAACCGGCGCGTCAAAACCGTCGCACGAAGCCGGGCAGGGGCTGCGCCGTCTTGCTCACGGCCTCCGCGCCCACCCGTTCACGAAGCTGTGACCACGCTTTGCCGCAGCTTCTGTGCTGCCCGCCTTAGAATCGCTTGGAAACGCCCTATAGTTTCCCTCAGCAAGCGTTTTGACCTGAAAGCGCAAGATCCACCACGCACGCGACAGGAGACATCCATGACCGACCTCATCATCACCCGCCGCACCCTGCTTTCAGCCGCAGGCGCAGTGGCGGCCACCGGAATGACCGCCGGACTGACCGGCCTCGTCATGCCCGCCCGCGCCCAAAGCCTCGCTGCCACGCCCACCATGCGGGGCGGCGCCAACAACTACCGCCCCGGCGCGCCGATCGTCGAACGCATTGGCGGCGGCGGCTTCTGGATGACCGGCACCGTGCGCCGCGCCGGCGACGGCGCGCCGTTGGCCGGACGCCGCATCCAGATCTGGGCCCACACCACCGAGGGCAACGAGCGCGATGAACGCAGCCACGGCGCGACACTCACCGACGCCAATGGCGAGTTCCGCCTGGAAATGCCGCAGATCGTGCCGACCTTCGGCCAGCCCCATGGCCATCTCGCCTATGATCCGGCCCATGATGAGGGCGGCTTTGAGACCGTCTTCCTGCGACCGGTGATGCCGAGTCCGAGCGACACCACGCTCCACGCCGATTTCGTGCTGCAGCCAGTCTGACCGGAGTGAAGGTTCCATCGCAAGGGCGGCTCCGCGTCGTCCTGATCTGGGCTGCCGTCGTGGCGGCAATCGCCATGCCGATCGCCGCCGCCGCCATGAGCCCGCTGCTGCAATGGCGCAGTCCGGTCTATATCCTTGCAGGGTTTTCCGGCATCGTCGCCATGGGGCTGCTGTTGTTGCAGCCGTTGCTTGCCGCCGGGTTGCTGCCCGGCGTCCCGGCCACCCGCGCGCGCCTGATCCACCGCTGGACCGGCGGCCTGCTGGTCGGCTTCGTGATCCTCCACGTCGCCGCCCTCTGGGTCACCAGCCCGCCCGATGTCATCGACGCGCTGACCTTTGCCTCTCCCACGCCTTTCTCGGTCTGGGGCGTCATCGCCATGTGGGCTGTCTTCCTCTCGGCCCTGCTGGCCGCTCTCCGCCGCCGCCTGCGCCCCCGAACATGGCGCCTGGCCCATACAGCACTTGCCGGACTCATCGTCACCGGCAGCGTCGTCCACGCCTGGCTGATCACAGGCACCATGGAAACGTTCTCCAAGGCAGCGCTCTGCGCTCTGGTTGTAGCGGCGACAGGGAAGGCGCTGTTCGAGCTCAAGGTCTGGCGCAGGCGCAGGCGGTGAGCGGACACTTCGATAAAGCCGCTGCGCGACCTGCATAGGCGAGCAGCCCGGCCATGGCGCAGCCGCGCGGGCTTGCGTGATTGCCTGCAATGCCCGGTTGGCCGTACTTTGGCTGCAATTGCACCCGATTCCCGAGCCAGGATAACCGAAGCGCACCAATCCATGAAACCGGAAAAGAGGGCTTTCGACAAATAATCCAATGGTTTAGTAAGGGTTTTGCACCGCGCACCCCTCCGGTGGTTTGATGAACTGGCTTTCGACGAATCCTCTGATCCTTGTGTACACGTCGGCAATCATGGATATATATTGGACACTCAGGCATACGATAGTTGGTTGCGCCCTGGTCACGGCGGTCTATTTTGGTTTCGGCTCCATCGGTTACGGGATCGGCCAGACCCTGCTCCGGGTGCGGGATCCGTTCCTGTCATTCGCATTGCCGGATGCGCCGTCTCTCCTGGTCCTGGCGCTTGGCTGGATCATTTCGTTCTGTGTCTTGGCGGTTTTTGTCGGACTGTACCTGCTTGCAGCAAGGCAGTTGGTCAGGCTCGTGGTTTCCGCTGCCTACTCGCTCGGCAGGATGGGAACCATCTGGGTTCTCAATACGCTCGGCGGCGTCTGCCTGATCGTGGTGCTGCTGGTGGCGTTGGCGCAGGCAGGCGGCGGCGGCCAGTTGCTGGAACGGCTTTCCGGGACAGGAACCGTCATCGCCGTGTGCTTGCTGCTTTCAAGTCTTTGGCTGCATCTGAGATATCACCCGACCCTTTTCAACAATGAGAGAATTTTCGACATGGAGATCGGCGCTGCGCTTTACCAATTGCTGGAACTGCGAAAACTCGACTTCCGGGCGGGGTTGCGATGAGCATCGCCGATCAGATAAAATTGAAGTTCAGGGTGATCAAGCAGGCGCAGAATGACGCCGCCAGCGACCTGCCTCCCGCCGACGCAAGGGATCTCTCCGACACCGAGAGCGCCGTGGTCGCCTATTGCCAGCAACAGGTGCAGAAGGTCGAGGACGCCGCCCGCGCGGAATTCGACAAGTATAACCGGAAGATCGTCGGCAGCGTCGACACCAGTCTCGACTCGGGCGATATCGCGGTTCGGCTGAACAATGCGACCTCGCAGGCGCGCTCCGAATACCGGTCGCAGATCGAGGAGGCGCAGCTGGGTCTGCTCAGGGCGCGACGGGACTATCTGCTGTTCCGGCGCAGGAACGAGCTGGAATTCGAGCCGGAATACCCCAACACCTGGCTGGTCTGGACCGTCATGATCGTGGCGATCGTGGTGGAATCCGCAGTCAACGCCAATTTCTTCGGGCAGGCCTCCGCAACCGGGCTGCTGGGCGGCTTCATGGAAGCCTTCATGATCTCGCTGTCCAACGTGGCAATCGGTTTCATCCTGGGATGCTGGCCGGCGCGCTATGTCGGGCATCGAATCCGCTGGCACCTGTTCTGGGCCTTGCCCGTCTTCGTGATCCTGATTGTGTGGGGCATCGTGTTCAATCGCTGGGTCGCCTTGTACCGCGATGCGCTGGTGCTCGACCCTGAAGCAGTGCCCGCCGATATCATCACCTTCGATCCCGGCGTGCTTCTGGCGCCGATGAGCTTTCCGTCGGTTATGCTGATGGGTGTCGGCCTGTTTGTCTTCGGAATCGCCGCTTTCGAGGGCTACCGCGTCTTTGGCGCCTATCCCGGATACAGATCCAAGCACCTGCGCTATCTCGCCGCCGAGGAACTGTCCAATGACGTCAAGGATGATGTCAGGAGCGCGATAGAGGGCGCGTTTTCCCAGGCCAAGGCGCCGATCTCCGACCTCATTTCCGGGATCCGGCAACAGGTGGCCAGCATCACCGGCCACAAGGCGAACGTAATGGCGCTTGCGAAGAAATACGAGGCGCAAGGCGATGCGGTGGAGGCGGCCTGCCAGAAGGTCATCCAGGATTACCGGTCCGAGAACGCCGCCATCCGGCAGATCGCCGCGCCCCGGTATTTCTCGGAAGGCGTCGAACTGACGCGCTCCGACCTGATGCAGGAGGCCCAGCAATATTGCGCCTCCTGGGACAGTTTTCTTGAAGAGCTCAAACAGGAATCAAAAAGCGCCTTGTCGATCATAGAGCAGGAGAGATCCGCGCTTGAGAAGGTTCTTGCGGAGATAGATGATGTTACGAAGGAAGCAGCGCAACGGGCAGGCGAAAAGGCAGACGCCGAGAAAAAGGAGCTCCAGGGCGAGCCAGGGACCTAGACCGGTTCACGTGCTCTCGATCCTTGCCGCGCTGGGCGTCCTTGGCGGCATCTTCGCCAGCCAGTACTATTTCAACCCCGAGGAACGCGACGCCCGCATGTGCCCCGTCAGCGGACCGTCCGGCGTTGATATCGTCGTCATAGACAAGTCGGATGAATGGAACGAGTCCCAGAAGATCCGCCTGCGCAACGCGATTGTCGACATCCAGTCGGCCATCGAACGCGACCGGCTGCTGGAGATCTTCGTCTTCAGCGATCTGGTTGAAGTCGGATTTCAGCCGATGTTTTCCAACTGCAGCCCCGGACGCGGCAGCGAGACCAATGAATTCATTGATAATCCGCGCATGCGCCAGCAGGCCTTCGACCAGGGGTTCGAGCGTCCCCTGGCCGAAATCCTCACCCAGCTGGCGGAACCCGACTCCGGCAGCAGCTCGCCGATCCTCGAGGTCCTGTCGGACATCTCGAGCCGGGTCGAGTACCGCGGGATCGACGGGGACCGGCGGATTGTGGTGATATCCGACATGATCCAGAATTCCGAGGCGCTCAGCCTGTTTCGCGAGGAGGGCGCCGCGGTCGACATCGACACTGTGGTGGACTCCGCCGGCGGCGACATCGGCGCCCGCTTCGCCTTCGATGTCCGCCAGATCCCGGGCCGCTTCTCGGAGGCGCAGCTTGCCAACGCCCGGCAATTCTGGGAGCGATGGGCCGCGGATCAGGGGCTGGATATGGCCTGGAGCCCGTTCTGACCGGGCCGCACAAAGCGGTGCACCTCCACCGGGGCGGCGAGCCGCGCTTGGCCAACGGGCCTGGTGCCGCGTCATTTGCAAATCCGCCCCGGTCTGCTAAGCCCGCCTGCATCCATATCAAACCGGGGAAATCCGATGACACCTGACATTCGCCCGCTTGTGGCCGGCAACTGGAAGATGAACGGCACGCGCGAGAGCCTCGATCAGATCAAGGCGATTGCCGCGGGGCTCGAGCCCGATCTGGCGGACCGCATCGACGCGCTGATCTGCCCGCCGGCGACGCTGCTCTATGTCGCCACCGCGCTTGCCGAGGACAGCCCGCTTGCGATCGGCGCGCAGGATTGCCACACGCAACAAAGCGGCGCCTTCACCGGCGATGTTTCGGCCACAATGATCGCCGACTGCATGGGCACCCACGTGCTCGTCGGCCATTCCGAGCGCCGCACCCTGCATGGCGAGGACAGCGACACCGTCCGCGCCAAGGCGGAAGCCGCCAAACAGGCCGGTCTCATCCGAATCATCTGCATCGGCGAGACCGAGGCCGAGCGCAAGGCCGGCGCCACGCTCGACGTGCTGGGCCATCAGCTCGCCGGCTCCGTGCCCGAGGGCGCCACCGCCAGGGACACGGTCATCGCCTACGAGCCGGTCTGGGCCATCGGCACCGGCCTGACGCCGACCGTCGCCGACGTGACCCAGGCGCATGGCTTCATCCGCGCCGAGATGGAAAAGCGCTTTGCCGGCGAGGGGGCTGCGATGCGGCTTCTCTATGGCGGTTCGGTCAAGCCCGACAACGCCGCCGAGCTTCTGGGCGTGCCCCATGTCGATGGCGCGCTGATCGGCGGCGCCAGCTTGAAAGCGGCCGACTTCCTCGCCATCTGTAAGGCTTGCCGCGGCCTGCTGGGCTGAGATTGCGCCCGAATTGACCGAATTGCCCGGGCCTTTGGACCCGTCGGCACTTGGAAAGCGGGCGGCCCTCGTGTAAAGAGCCGCCAAACCGGACTTTGATTGCGCCCTTCAAGGGCAGGAAAGAACCCCGATGCAAACCGTATTGATTGTCATTCATCTCATGATCGTGCTGGCGCTTGTCGGCGTCGTGCTGATCCAGCGTTCCGAAGGCGGAGGGCTTGGCATCGGCGGCGGCTCCGGCTTCATGTCGGCCCGCGGTGCGGCCAATGCGCTGACCCGCACCACCGCCATTCTCGCCGCCGCCTTCTTCATCACCTCGCTGGCGCTGGGCATTCTCGCCCGCTACGGCGACAGCCCGACCGACATTCTCGACCGGATCCCGGTCCAGACCGACGGCTCCGGTTCGGGCGTTCTCGACCAGCTCGGAGGCAGCTCGACGCCGGCGACCCCGCCCGCTGAAACACCGGCCGAAACGCCCGCGACCGGCGCGGATATCCCGGCCGCACCCGAAGTGCCCGCGTCAGACGTTCCGTCCGGTCAGTAAGACTGGATAGGCTTCAACCGGCGGATGGCGAGCCTCGCCTCCGCCGGTTTTTTCATGCCGGTTCCATGACGGTTTCACCGTTATGCACCGAAAAATCGCCGCCCGGGCTTTTTGGGGTGGTGGAATCACAGATCTGAAGGTATCGGTTCAATCCCATGGCGCGATATGTTTTCATAACCGGCGGCGTGGTCTCCTCGCTTGGAAAAGGCATTGCCTCGGCGGCACTCGGTGCTCTGCTGCAGGCCCGTGGATATCGGGTGCGGCTGCGCAAGCTCGACCCCTATCTCAATGTCGATCCGGGCACCATGAGCCCCACCCAGCACGGCGAGGTCTTCGTCACCGACGACGGCGCGGAAACCGATCTCGATCTCGGCCATTACGAGCGCTTCACCGGCCGCTCGGCGGTCAAGACCGACAACATCACCACCGGCCGCATCTACAAGGACATCATCGACAAGGAGCGGCGCGGCGACTATCTCGGCGCCACCGTCCAGGTCATTCCCCACGTCACCAACGAGATCAAGAACTTCGTGCTCGAGGGCAACGAGGAGTATGATTTCGTGCTCTGCGAGATCGGCGGCACGGTGGGCGACATCGAGGCGATGCCGTTCATCGAGGCGATCCGCCAGCTCGGCAACGATTTGCCGCGCGGCAACGCCGTCTATGTGCACCTGACCCTGATGCCGTGGATTGCGGCGGCGGGCGAGCTCAAGACCAAGCCGACCCAGCACTCGGTCAAGGAACTGCAGGCCATGGGCATCGCGCCCGACATCCTGCTTGTCCGCGCCGACCGCGAGATCCCGGCCGAGGAACGCCGCAAGCTCTCGCAGTTCTGCAATGTCCGCCCCTCCGCCGTCATCCAGGCGCTCGACGTCCCCTCGATCTACGACGTGCCGATCGCCTACCACAAGGAAGGCCTCGACACCGAGGTGCTCGCGGCCTTCGGCATCGATCCCGCGCCGGCGCCGCGCATGGCCGCCTGGGAAACCGTTTCCGAGCGCATCCACAATCCCGAGGGCGAGGTCACCATCGCCATCGTCGGCAAGTATACCGGCCTGAAGGACGCCTACAAATCGCTGATCGAGGCGCTCAACCACGGCGGCATCGCCAACCGGGTCCGGGTCAAGCTCGAATGGATCGAGAGCGAGATCTTCGAGAAGGAAGACCCGTCGCCCTGGCTCGAGAAGGTCAACGGCATCCTGGTGCCCGGCGGCTTCGGCGAGCGCGGCGCGGAAGGCAAGATCGCTGCCGCCAAGTTCGCCCGCGAGCGCAAGGTGCCCTATTTCGGCATCTGCTACGGCATGCAGATGGCGGTGCTCGACGCAGCGCGCAACCTGGCTGGCATCGACGACGCCATGTCGTCGGAGTTCGACCGCAAGACCGGCACCCATGTCGTCGGCATCATGACCGAATGGCTCAAGGGCAACCAGCTCGAGACCCGCGCCGCCAATGGCGATCTCGGCGGCACCATGCGGCTCGGCGCCTATCCGCATCCGCTCAAGCCCGGCTCGCTGATTTCTGGCATCTATGGCTCCACGGAAGTCTCCGAGCGCCACCGTCACCGCTACGAGGTCAACATCGCCTATCGTGACCAGCTCGAAAAGGCCGGCCTGGTCTTCTCCGGAGTCTCCCCCGACGGGCTCTTGCCCGAAACCATCGAATACCCGGTCGACGTCCACCCCTGGTTCATCGGCGTGCAGTACCACCCCGAACTCAAGTCCCGGCCGCTCGAGCCGCACCCTCTGTTCGCCAGCTTCATCGAGGCGGCACTGGAGCAATCGCGGCTGGTGTAAATACAAGTCAATCGTGGAAGGATCGACTTGTACAGGGTCCGCGTCCAGTGAAAGCCTTCAGTCCCTTGTCCGGAGGCGCGGCGGCTTCTCCCTCTACCCTTGAGGGAGAGGGAGCAATTTCAGCATCTTGGCCGCAGGCTAAGTGCTAGAAATTGCAGGTGAGGGGGATTGCTGCGCGCAATGCCGTCGCCGGTTCGCTTTGCCGGCGCTGCATCGCCAAACATCTGTTCGGCGCTACCCCCAAACAAACCCTTGGCCGCTACCCCACCTTCACGCTACCCTGCCGCCGACCGTTCCTCGCAGCCCTCAGGCCAGGACTCCTCTCGCATGCGGCATCTCCGCCTTCTCATCATGGCCCTCATCTTCACGCTGGGGTATTCCGTCCAGACGCTGGCCCAGGACACCCCGGCACCCGCCGGCCCGGCCATCGAGATCGGCGACGCAGTCATCGCCGATGCGGAGATCCGCGGCCGCATCCAGACCATCTTCCGCGAGATCGACGGGCTGGACGGCATCCGCGTCTCGGTCTCCTCCGGCGTGGTCAGGCTCACCGGCCAGGTCGAGGAGGCGGTGCTGGCGCAAAGGGCCGAGGATCTGGTCAACCGCGTTTCCGGCGTCGTCGCCATCGACAACCGGCTCACCGAGCAGACCGAGGTCACCGAACGGCTGAAGCCCGTTATCGGCCGTTTTGAGAACCGCCTGCGGCAGACGCTCGATTACCTTCCCCTGCTGATGGTCGCGGGCCTTGTCTGGCTTGCAATCGGGCTTTTCGGCTGGTTCGTCACCACCCGCACCCAGCCCTGGAGCTGGCTCGCGCCCAATGCCTTCATCGCCGATCTGCTGCGCCAGACCGTCTGGCTCGCCTTCGTCATGCTCGGCGCTCTGATGGCGCTCGATATCCTCGGCGCAACCGCGGTGCTCGGCACGGTGCTGGGCGCCGTCGGCATCATCGGTCTGGCCATCGGTTTCGCCGTCAAGGACACGGTGGAGAACTACATCGCCTCGATCCTTCTCTCGGTCCGCCAGCCGTTCCAGCCGCGCGATTTCATCGCGCTCGAGGGCATGGAGGGTTTTGTCATCCGGCTCACCTCGCGCGCCACCATCCTGATGGATGTCGACGGCAACCACATCCGCATCCCCAACGCCACCGTGTTCAAGGCGACGATCATCAACTACACTCGCAATCCCGAGCGCCGCTTTTCCTTCGAGCTGGGCATCGATGCCGACAGCGCCCTGCGCGAGGCGCTGGCCATTGCCCACGACACGCTTGAAAGCCTTGGCTTCGTGCTCGAAAAACCCGAACCCGGCGCCTGGATCGAAAAGGTGGGCGATTCCAATGTGCTCATCGGCGTGTCCGGCTGGATCAACCAGAACGAGACCGATTACGTCAAGGCAAGGTCGGAGGCGATCCGCACCGTGAAGACCGCACTGGAGGCCGCCGGCTTCGCGCTGCCCGAACCGATCTACCGGCTGCGCTTTGACCCGGCCAGCCAGCTGGATGATCTCACCGGGGCGGACACCGAGGCCGGCTCGAAAACTCAGAGCGGCTTGGAAACCCGGACCGGCAAGAAGCCCGCCGCCAAATCAACCCCGGTCAGCCCGCTCGAATCCGCCAGGTCCGCGGTTCCGAAGACGGCGCCGTCCGATCAGGTCACCGACACCGCCGTAGACCCGGCGGTGCTCAGGAAGGTCGATGACGAACGTCAGCAGCAGCCAGATACCGACCTGCTTTCCGGCAGTGCCAAGGACGAAATGGGCGCCCGGCCGGTGGTGTGACGCGGGGCGGGGTGCACCGGTTCCTGCCGATCTTCTGCCCGGGGCCGCGCGGCTGCTGGGAACGGAACCTTCGGGTGTCGCATCAAATCGGGAAAACAGGACGGCCGGCGTGTCCTCGCGGCAGCTGCGTGACGTCAATCTACAGCCCGACCCCGTTCTATGAATAACGGCAGTCGCGTCCCGCTTGGCTTTTGGCAGATGGGGGCGTGTTCGTCCAGAGGGCGCGGGCAGGGCGCCCGCCGTCGTCACCCTCGCCCCGGCCGTCGTCACCCTCGCCCTTGTGGCGAGGGTCTACAGACGCCAGCCCCGCAATAGCCGGTCCAGCGGGGAATCCGACGGTCCCGCAGATCCTCGGGACAGGCCCGACGATGAACCGAGGGGTCAAACCGTCCCGAAAACGTGGACGAAACCCATCCTCACTCCCAACAATCCCAACACCTTATCCCAAATTCGCCCCGCCTTTCGTACCGGTGCCATACTCATGCCACTCCCGCCGCCGGATGGATCGCAGACGGTGTGGTCCAGGCGGGAGGAAGGCCTCCTGGCCTCGCCGTAACGTGCGGCGGGACGCCGGGGGGAGGCGGAGGCCGGCGTGCTCCGCTGGCAGCCGATCCTTCGCGGCCGGCCAAGCCAGCCACCGGATCAGCCCTCGCATACGGGTTTCGCGTTCGCGCGAAGCAAGCGTATGGACGGCGGGACGGGCCTGTGGCGGATTGTGGGGTCATTGACCCCGGGATTCGTGCCGGACGCGCTCCACGCCCCGTCGCTCGCGGCCTCGTCCGGGCCGGAGCGGCAAGGCAACGGCAGCCGCCTGTCGGATGCGGACATCATCCGGCAAATCTCGGGCCGCGCGCGCGTTGCGCCACCCCGGTGCATGGCACCCATGCACCACCCAAACACAATTCCGAAGGCAAAGCCCGCGTGCGGCCCTCCGGACTGAAATTCTCTTCCTTCACTCCGGCGGAATGCCCGCGCGGGGCTATTGGCGCCTGCGGGAGTTCTCTCTTCTCCCTCAGGGAGAGAAGGCCCGCAGGGCCGGATGGGGGGGCGCTCCACGCGCTGAAGCCCACCTGGATCCGTCTCGCCGCTTCGCGTCGATCCACCTTATCTCCTACGGAGAAGGGAGGGCGCCCGTCCGGTGTCCGCTTGCCGCGAAACCTGAAAACTGAGACAATCGACCAAGCTGCGGGAGGAGACCATCCATCGCCCGCTGTCCGCGCCAAAAAGGATCCGATCGTGAAACTGCACCATGCTGCCTTGATACTCTGCCTGCCGCTGGCGCTCACCGGCGCGGCGCATGCCACCCAGTCGATCTCCTGTTCCGACATGAAGGGCGATTCCGCCGTCGACATCCTGCTGGGCGCCGGCCCCGTGCCCAATGTGCTGTCGGTCACGCTGGCGCTGGGCGAGCGGCAACTGACGACGGAACCGGGTCTGCCCGGAGAGAAGATGACCATCGCCCAGGCCTATGATGACGGCGAGGTCTTCCGCATCGACCTGATGGATGACCAGGTGACACGGCGCCTGGCGGCGATCCGGCTGGTGCTGGCCGGTCACGACACCAGCCCGCTCAGGATCGGCACGGTCCAGATCGAGGACGAGCCGCCGGTGGGGGTGTCCTGCGAAGGTCCGTGATGGGATGACGCCGCGTGGCCAAGGGCGCCCGCTCGAGGCTTATTGCGCCCGCTTCACATAGAGCGACATCAACTGCGCCATGCGCGCATTGCGAATGGCGGCAGAGTCCTCGCCCATCACCACGCCGACCACGGATTTGCCGCTGCTTGTGACCGAGGTGGCGAGGTTGAAGCCCGAGGCGCGAGTGTAGCCGGTCTTGAGACCATCGGCGCCGGGAATCATCTCCATCGCCTTGTTGTGGCCCTTGATCGTGCGGCCCGCGACGGTCACTTCGGTCTGGCCGAAATATCCGTAATAATGCGGGAAGTTCCGCCTGAGCGAGATCGACAGCCGCGCCATGTCGGCAGCTGTGGAGACCTGGCCAGAATCCGGCAGGCCCGAGGCGTTCTTGAAAATGGTGCGGTTCATGCCGAGCTCGCGGGCTTTCGCCGTCATCATCTCGGCAAAGCGGGCTTCCGAGCCATTGCCGAGGAATTCGGCCACTGCGGTCGCCACGTCATTGGCGGACTTGACCACCAGCACCCGTATCGCCGTGTCGACCGGGATCGACTGCCCCGCCTTCAGCCCCAGCTTGGATGGCGGGCGGGCGGCGGCATTGCGCGAGATCGGGATCAGGTCGGTGCGGCTGATGCGGCCCTGGTCCATGGCTTCGAACAGCATGTAGACGGTCATCATCTTGGTCAACGAGGCCGGGTAGCGCGTCTCGTTTGCATTGGCGCCGTAGAGCATCCTGCCGCTCTTGGCATCGACCACGATCGCCGCATACTTCTCCGTCGTCGGCGCCACCGGCGCGACCGCCTCCTCGATCGACCCACCCGATGTGGCGCAGGCCGAAACCGCACCCGTCACGATGAGGATGCTTATGAAGACGCGGCAGCGCCGCAGCGCGCCAGCAAACAGTCCGGTCAAGCCAAGCTCCCGTTTTCACCCGATCCCCTCAATACCGGCTGGGCGCGATTCCTGCAAGGCCGCGCCGTTCGGGCATGCGTCCCGATGTCCCGAAGCGCCATCCCGGGCCCGCTGATCGCGGTTGCGTGGCTTCCAGAGTTGCTGGTATGGGGAGGGCCAACTGGAGACACTCAGCGATGGCCTCACCGCGATCCCGCCGCCCCCTCGATCACCTCGTGCTGCCGGTCGAGGATCTCGAGACGACCCGCGCCCGGCACATGAGCCTGGGCTTCACCATCGCCGCGGAGGCGCGCCATCCCTTCGGCACCGAGAATGCCTGCGTCTTCTTCGCCGACGGCAGCTATCTTGAGCCGCTGGCGATTGCCCAGCGCGAGGACTGCGAGGCGGCCGCGCGGGCCGGCAATGTCTTTGTCGCCCGCGACCAGGCCTACCGCTTCCGCCGCGGCGACACCGGCTTCAGCGCCGCCGTGGTGGGTTCGAAGGACGCCGCGGCTGACCACGCAAGGTTCATCGAACTCGGCATGTCGGGCGGCGAGATGCTCGAATTCTCCCGGCCGATGAAGCTGCCCGACGGCTCCGAAGTGACCCCGAGCTTCAAGCTGGCGTTCACCGCCGATCTGCGCAGCCCGGATTTCTTCGCCTTCGCCGTCGAGCGCGTCAACGTGCCCGCAAGCGACCGCTCGGCGCTGGCCACGCACGACAATGGCGTCACCGGCATCGCGGAAATCATCCTGTCCGAGCCCAACCCCACCGACTTCCAGTATTTCATCCAGGAGCTTGCCTGCAACCGCGAGGTCGACGCCAATTCCTTCGGCATGACGGTCGCGCTCGAGGGTGCCGCCATCACCGTCTACAACAAGGCCGGCATGGATACCCATCTGGGCGTCGACACCGGAGATTCGCGCGAGCGTGGCCTGATCGGCCGCGCCGTGGTCTATAAGGTGAGCGACCTGCAGGCGCTCTCGGCACTGCTTTTGACCAACGACGTGCCGGTCCGCCAGGTGGCCGGCAAGCTTGTCGTCGACCCGGCGCCGGGTCAGGGCGCCTATTACTGTTTCGAGGAATCCCGATGAGTTCAGCCAATTCGACAGTGACCGTCGGCGACGCGGTCTTCGACAATTCAAAGCCGCTGACCCTGATTGCCGGCCCCTGCCAGTTCGAATCCCGCGATCACGCCTTCGACATGGCGGGCGCGCTCAAGGAACTCTGCGCGGGCCTCGGCATCGGGCTTGTCTACAAGTCGAGCTATGACAAGGCCAACCGCACCTCGCTTACAAGCACCCGCGGCGCAGGCCTCGACGCCGCCATGCCGGTGTTCGACGAGTTGCGCGAGAAGCTGGGTCTGCCGGTGCTGACCGACATCCACACCGAGGAACATTGCGCCATCGTCGCCCCGCATGTCGACGTGCTGCAGATCCCGGCCTTCCTCAGCCGGCAGACCGACCTGCTGGTCGCGGCTGCGAAGACCGGCAAGGTCATCAATGTCAAGAAGGGCCAGTTCCTCGCGCCCTGGGACATGAAGAACGTGCTCGGCAAGATCACAGGCTCTGGCAACCCCAACGTGCTCCTCACCGAACGCGGCGCCTCCTTCGGCTACAACACGCTGGTCTCCGACATGCGCGCGCTGCCGATCATGGCCGAGACCGGCGCGCCGGTGATCTTCGACGCCACCCATTCGGTGCAGCAGCCCGGCGGGCAGGGCGCCACTTCGGGCGGCGAACGCCGCTTCGTCGAAACACTCGCCCGCGCCGCCGTCGCCGTCGGCATCGCCGGCGTCTTCATCGAGACCCACGAGGATCCCGACAACTCCACCTCGTCCGACGGCCCCAACATGATCCCGCTCAAGGACCTGCCGCGGCTGCTTGAGACATTGATGGCGTTTGATGCGGTGGCCAAGCGGTAAAAGCGGGGCGGTAAACGCGGGGGAAAGTTTACTTTTTCATGCAAATTTCGGCTTCACCACTGACCTGCATCAAAAAGGAAACCGTCCCGGCCATGCCGGCTGCCGCTCTCGATTCGGGGGCCGAGGATGACGAAAGTGGGGTGCCTGGGGTGACAAAGTGGGGTGCCCGAGGAGGATGAGGCGAGGCTGCCGATCCCGACAGGAGCGCGGTCCAACAGAGACACCACAGCCCTCGATAGAAAATTCACAAGGTTCATCCCCTCCCACCATTCCTGTGTCATCATCGGCGAGTAGGTCGGCCCAGTTCTCTCCCTCCCGGTTGAGACAGATCGGACCGGCCGCCCCGCCGCAGCGTGTTTGATTTTTCACATCAGTGCGCTAAGACGGCGCAATATCCCAGCGCCGCAGCGCAAACCGGAAGAAGGAACCAGATCATGACCGCCATTATCGATATTGTCGGACGGGAAATCCTCGACAGCCGCGGAAACCCGACGGTCGAGGTCGACGTGCATCTGGAGGACGGCTCGATGGGCCGCGCCATGGTGCCGTCAGGCGCCTCCACCGGGGCCCACGAGGCGGTCGAGCTGCGCGATGGCGGCAGCCGCTATCTCGGCAAGGGCGTGCAGCGCGCCGTCACCGCGGTCAATGGCGAGCTGCGCGACAATATCTGCGGCATGGACGCCGAAGGCCAGATCGCGCTCGACAAGGCGATGATCGAGCTGGACGGCTCCGCCAACAAGAGCAATCTCGGCGCCAACGCCATTCTCGGCGTGTCGCTCGCCGCTGCCCGCGCTGCTGCGCAATCCTCCGGCCTGCCGCTCTACCGCTATGTCGGCGGCGCCAATGCGCGGCTGCTCCCGGTTCCGATGATGAACATCATCAATGGCGGCGCGCACGCCGACAATCCGATCGACTTCCAGGAATTCATGATCATGCCGGTGGGCGCGCCGACCTTCTCCGACGCCGTCCGCATGGGGTCTGAAATCTTCCATACCCTGAAGAAGGAACTGGCGGCGAGCGGTCACAACACCAATGTCGGCGACGAGGGCGGCTTTGCACCCGATCTCAAAAGCGCGCCCGCCGCGCTCGATCTGATCATGACCTCGATCGAAAAGGCCGGCTACCGTCCCGGCGAGGACATCTATCTCGCCCTCGATCCTGCCTCCACCGAGTTCTTCAAGGATGGCAAATATGATCTGGCAGGCGAGGGCCGTGTGCTCGAAAGCGCCGAAATGGCTGCCTATTATGCCGAGCTTGTCGCCAAGTACCCGATCATCTCTATCGAGGACGGCATGGCCGAGGACGACTGGGACGGCTGGAAGACGCTGACCGAGATGATCGGCGACAAGTGCCAGCTGGTCGGCGACGACCTGTTCGTCACCAACTCGGCGCGGCTGCGCGACGGCATCAAGATGGGCGTCGCCAATTCGATCCTGGTCAAGGTCAACCAGATCGGCACCCTGACCGAGACCCTCGAAGCCGTCGAGATCGCCCACAAGGCGCGCTACACTGCGGTGATGAGCCACCGTTCGGGCGAGACCGAGGATTCGACAATCGCCGACCTCGCGGTCGCCACCAATTGCGGACAGATCAAGACCGGCTCGCTGTCGCGATCGGACCGCCTGGCCAAGTACAACCAGCTCATCCGCATCGAGGAAGAACTCGGCGTCGAGGGCTTCTATGCCGGAACCTCGGTGCTCAGGGGCTGAGTAGCTCGAACCGGCGGGGCACGGGCCCGAAAGGCTCGGCCCATGCCATTCCTCGACTCTTCGAAAGCCCGCACACTGCGGGCTTTTTCGTCTGCGATGCGGCTTCTCGTACAATCGGATAACCCTATCTTAAGCATGGCCTGCCATCCTCCGGCATTCGCAGGGGTAAGGCGTTTTTCGAATGCGGACACAATTCAAGAAGCAGCGATTCTGGATCCGTTGGATTATTCCGGCGTTATCGGTCGCCTGTTTTGCCTATTTCGGCTTCCATTCCTGGCATGGCGCCTATGGTCTCAATTCGGCCGAGGCTCTGGAGATCCGGCGTGTCGAATTGACCGAACGGCTTGCAAGGCTCGATGATCGCAGGCAACATCTCGAACGCAAGGTCATGCTGCTGAGCGATGGCGCGGTGGAGGCGGACATGCTCGACGAGCGGGCGCGGCTGTTCCTCAACGTCGCTCGCGAGGACGAAGTTGTCTATTTCAACTGACTCTTCAAATTAACCCAACATCGGTTAACCCAGCTAAAGATCAATAAAAACAGTATATTATGTCGCATGTCAGCCATGCGTAAATGCGCTTGCTGCCAAAGCCCATTTTCCTTAAGGTCACTGACAACATGACCACTGGGAGGATGACATGGCAGCCCGAAAAACCGCCACCGCCGCATCCCGCAAGAAGCCTGCAGAAAAAAGCGGGCTGAACGGCGGAATTACCGATTTTGACAAGGCCTCCGAGATCAAGGCCTACAGCGACATGCTGCTCATCCGCCGTTTCGAGGAAAAGGCCGGCCAGCTCTATGGCATGGGCTTCATCGGCGGCTTCTGCCATCTCTATATCGGCCAGGAAGCTGTCGTCACCGGCATGCAGATGGCATTGAAGGATGGCGACCAGGTCATCACCGGCTACCGCGACCACGGCCACATGCTGGCCTGCGGCATGGAAGCCCGCGGCGTCATGGCGGAACTGACCGGACGCCGCGACGGTTATTCGCATGGCAAGGGCGGCTCCATGCACATGTTCTCCAAGGAAAAGAATTTCTACGGCGGCCACGGCATCGTCGGCGGTCAGGTGTCGCTTGGCACGGGCCTCGGCTTCGCCAACAAGTATCGCGGCAATGACAATGTGTCTCTCGCCTATTTCGGCGATGGCGCGGCCAACCAGGGCCAGGTCTATGAGAGCTTCAACATGGCAGCACTTTGGAAGCTGCCGGTGATCTATATCATCGAGAACAACCGCTACGCCATGGGCACCTCGACGGCGCGCTCCTCGGCGCAATCGAATTTCTCGCTGCGCGGCAATTCTTTCGGCATTCCGGGCCACCAGGTCGACGGCATGGATGTCCGCGCGGTCCACGCGGCGGCCGTCGAGGCCGTCGCCCACGGACGCTCCGGCAAGGGCCCGATCATCCTCGAAATGCTCACCTACCGCTATCGCGGCCACTCGATGTCGGACCCGGCGAAGTATCGCACCAAGGACGAAGTGCAGAAGATGCGCTCCGAGCACGACCCGATCGAACAGGTCAAGGCCCGCATCCTCGAGCTCAAGCACGCGTCCGAAGATGACCTCAAGTCCATCGACAAGAAGGTGCGCGACGTGGTGGCCGATGCGGCCGACTTCGCCCAGAACAATCCGGAGCCGGATGCATCCGAGCTCTACACCGACATTTTGTTGTAAGGGGAGGGACCACCATGCCGATTGATATCCTGATGCCCGCGCTTTCCCCGACCATGGAAGAAGGCACGCTGTCCAAATGGCTCAAGAATGAGGGCGACAGCGTCACCGCCGGCGACGTGATCGCCGAGATCGAGACCGACAAGGCGACGATGGAAGTCGAGGCCGTCGACGAGGGCAAGATCGGCAAGATCGTCGTCCCCGCCGGCACCGAGAACGTCAAGGTCAACGCCGTCATCGCCGTGCTGCTGGAGGAAGGCGAAAGCGCCTCCGACATCGGCTCGGGCAAGAAGGACGATGCGCCCGCCGCCTCCGCCAAGCCGGATGCGGAGACGCCGAAGGCGACCGAGGGCGGCACCGGCGGCAAGGCGCGCGCGGCGGCCGACCAACCCGACTCCGCCGCGGCCGCAAAGGTACCGGCGGCCCCGAAGACCGAACCCCAGTCCGATCCCGACATCCCCGAAGGCACCGAAATGGTGCCGACCACCGTGCGCGAAGCCCTGCGCGACGCCATGGCCGAGGAAATGCGCGCCAATGAGGACGTCTTCGTCATGGGCGAGGAAGTGGCCGAGTACCAGGGCGCCTACAAGATCACGCAAGGGTTGCTGGCCGAGTTCGGAGCGCGCCGCGTCGTCGACACGCCGATCACCGAGCACGGCTTTGCCGGCATCGGCGTCGGCGCGGCCATGGCCGGGCTTCGCCCGATCGTCGAGTTCATGACCTTCAACTTCGCCATGCAGGCGATCGACCAGATCATCAATTCGGCAGCCAAGACGCTCTACATGTCGGGCGGCCAGATGGGCGCGCCGATCGTCTTCCGCGGCCCCAATGGCGCGGCCTCGCGCGTCGGCGCCCAGCATTCGCAGTGCTATGCCGCCTGGTACAGCCATGTTCCCGGGCTGCAGGTGGTGATGCCCTATTCGGCGGCGGACGCCAAGGGCCTGCTCAAGGCCGCCATCCGCGATCCCAACCCGGTGATCTTCCTTGAAAACGAGATCCTCTACGGCCAGACCTTCGACGTGCCGAAACTGGATGATTTCGTGCTGCCGATCGGCAAGGCCCGCATTCACAAGCAGGGCAAGGACGTCACCATCGTCTCCTTCGGCATCGGCATGAACTATTCGGTCAAGGCGGTGGAAGAACTTTCGGGCATGGGCATCGACGTCGAGCTGATCGATCTCAGGACGATCCGGCCGATGGACCTGCCGGCGATCATCGAAAGCGTCAAGAAGACCGGCCGCCTTGTCACCGTCGAGGAAGGCTATCCGCAATCCTCCGTCGGCACCGAAATCGCCACGCGCGTGCAGCAGCAGGCGTTCGACTATCTCGATGCGCCGATCATCACCATCGCGGGCAAGGACGTTCCGATGCCCTACGCCGCCAATCTCGAGAAACTGGCGCTGCCCAACGTCGCCGAGATCGTCGAGGCGGTCAAAGCCGTCACCTACAGGCTTTAAGGGGAGGACCGGAAGATGCCTATCAACATCACAATGCCCGCCCTGTCGCCGACCATGGAGGAGGGCAACCTCGCCAAATGGCTGGTCAAGGAGGGCGACAAGGTCGGCCCCGGCGACGTCATTGCCGAGATCGAGACCGACAAGGCGACGATGGAAGTCGAGGCTGTCGACGAGGGCACGGTCGCCAAGATCGTGGTTCCCGCCGGCTCCGAAGGCGTCAAGGTCAACGCCCTGATCGCCATTCTGGCCGGTGAAGGCGAAAGCGTCGAGGACGCCGCCAAGGGCGGCGATGCCGCACCCGCGCCGAAGCAGGAAGCCCCCAGGCAGGAGGAAAAGTCCGAAGCCAAGCCCGAGCCCAAGGCCGAGGCGCCCGCCGCCGATCCGGTCAAGCCGGTCGAGGGCGCGCCGCTGCGCGACACTGCGATCCAGGCCGAGCAGAATGCCGGACCCGCGCCGAAGGCCGATGGAGAGCGCGTGTTCTCCTCGCCGCTGGCGCGCCGCATCGCAAAGGAAGCCGGCGTCGACGTGGCGCAGATTTCCGGCTCCGGCCCGCATGGCCGCGTGGTCAAGGCCGATGTCGAGGCGGCGATCGCCGCGGGCACCGGCAAGGCGGAAGCCGCCGCAGCACCTCAGGCCGCCGCAACACCCGCCGCCGCGCCAAAAGGCATGTCGCAGGATGCGGTGCTCAAGAACTTCGCCGAGGGCTCCTACGAGCTGGTCAAGCATGACGGCATGCGCAAGACCATCGCGCGCCGCCTGCAGGAATCCAAGCAGACGATCCCGCATTTCTACGTCACGGTCGATTGCGAGCTCGATGCGCTGCTGGCGCTGAGATCTCAGCTGAACAAGGCGGCGCCGGTCAAGGACGACAAGCCCACCTACAAGCTCTCGGTCAACGACATGGTGATCAAGGCGCTCGCCTTGGCGTTGCGCGATGTGCCCGACGCCAATGTCTCCTGGACCGACGACAACATGGTCATGCACAAGCATTCCGATGTCGGCGTCGCCGTCTCCATTCCCGGTGGCCTGATCACCCCGATCATCCGCTCGGCGGAACTCAAGACATTGTCGGCGATCTCGGGCGAGATGAAGGACCTGGGCAAGCGCGCCAGGGAGCGCAAGCTCAAGCCCGAGGAATACCAGGGCGGCACCACGGCGGTCTCCAACATGGGCATGATGGGGGTCAAGGACTTCGCCGCCGTCATCAACCCGCCGCACGCCACGATCCTCGCCGTCGGCGCGGGCGAACAGCGCGCCGTGGTCAAGAATGGCGAACTTGCTGTCGCCACGGTGATGAGCGTGACGCTGTCGACCGACCACCGGGCCGTCGACGGCGCGCTCGGCGCCGAACTGCTGGCAGCCTTCAAGGGCTACATCGAGAACCCGATGGGGATGCTGGTCTAGACTTCGTCAATGGCAACACTGAAGGACGCACAAAATGGCCGGTGGTGATGTGAACGGAAGTCTCAGTGGGACCTGGACCTGGATGGCGGCGCTCGCCATCATCTGCATCGCCGGCGGTTTCTTGGCGCTGATCAATCCGTTCGGCGCGACCATCTTCGCGGTCACGCTGGCTGGCTGGGTGTTCCTGATCCAGGGTGTCATCCAGTTGGTCCACGCCGTCCGCGTCCGCGACTGGCCGGGCTTCATCTGGTCGCTGGGCCTTGGCGTGCTGTCGCTGCTGGTCGGCTTCGTGCTGGTCGCCGATCCCTTGGCAGGCGCGATTCCACTGACGCTCATCGTGGCAGTGCTGTTCCTGGCCACGGGCGTCGCCAAGACCATGTTCGCGCTGTCGCTCAAGCCCGCCACCGGCTGGGTCTGGGTGCTGGCCTCGGGCCTGATCTCGGCGGCCATCGGCATCATGATCCTCGCCGGATTGCCTTCGACGGCGACCACCATCCTCGGCCTGCTGCTCGGCATCGAACTCGTCTCCAATGGCGTGCTGTTCCTTTTCGTGGCGCTGGGGATGCGCAAGCTGGGCGACATGCGATGAGGCGGAATGCTCACATGCGAAGAGCGGGCGCTGGGATGATTTAGCTGCCGTGGCGCACCATATTGAATGCGCGGCAGTATCCGAAGGAGGATGTCATGGCTGAACCGGAAGATATGAGCGCCTCATTGGCGGAGAAAATCCTCGCCGAGCTGCACAATCTCAGGACTACCATGAACCAAGGCTTTGACATGATTAATCGGCGATTCGACAACATCTTTGCGAGTATGGATGCTATCGACGCACTGTTGGACAAAAACTTGACCAGGTTCAAGAACCCGGGAAGTGGCCCGACGCAATGAAAACAGTCCTCTGTTATGGCGACTCTCTGACCTGGGGCTATGACCCCGAAACCCTCGGGCGGCACCGGCTCGAAGACCGCTGGCCGTCAGCGCTGGCGGCAGCGCTGGGCGAGGGCGTGCATGTGGTGGCCGATGGGCTCAATGGCCGCACCACGGCGTCCGACGACCACACCGCCGATTGCGACCGCAATGGTGCCCGCACGCTGCCGACAGTCCTGCACACCCATGCGCCGCTCGATCTGGTGATCCTGATGCTCGGCACCAACGACATGAAGCCGGTGATCGCGGGCACCGCGCATGCGGCGTCCAAGGGCATGCGGCGGCTCATCGAACTGGTGCGTCTGCACGCCTGGCCGGTGGAGCAGGAGGTCCCGCAGATCCTGGTGGTGGCGCCGCCGCCGCTGGTCGAGACGGCGGACCCGGATTTCGCCGCGATGTTCGAGGGCGGCGTGGCGCAATCGGCCATGCTCGCCTCGTTCTACGCGGATCTGGCCGATGACAGCGGCGCGGGATTCTACGATGCGGGCTCCGTGGCCGAGTGCTCTTCCATCGACGGCGTGCATCTGGATGCCGGGAACACCCGCGCCATCGGCCGCGGCCTGGCGCCGGTGGCGCGGCTGCTGCTGGGGCACTAATTTGGACCAATTGACCAGGGTCAAGGAGGAAGGGGACCACGGGCGGCTACAGTGCAGTCATCAAGTACACCAGAGGAGATGATTGATGTCGCATACGCCCCACGAACTGGCGGAGGAATTTCCCGAGCATGTCGAGAAAATGAGCGAACTGAAACAGAGCGATGCCCATTTCGCCAAGCTTTTCGACGCCTATCACGACATCAACCGGGCGGTTCACCGCGCTGAAACCAATGTCGAGCCGACGGACGATTTCAACATGGAATCGATGCGCAAGGAGCGCCTGAAGCTCAAGGACGAAATCTACGGGATGCTGACGGCCTGACAAGGTCCCGACGCGCCCTGTAACGATGGCAGGGCGGATGGTGATCCGTCCGCCCTGACTTTAAAGGAGACAAGGCGTGTCAAACACTTACGACGTGATCATCATCGGTTCCGGTCCCGGCGGCTACATCGCGGCCATCCGTGCCGCCCAGCTTGGCCTCAAGACCGCGGTCGTCGAACGCGAGCATCTGGCCGGCATCTGCTCGAACTGGGGCTGCATCCCGACCAAGGCGCTGCTCAGGTCGGCCGAAGTGCTGCATCTCAGCGAACACGCCAAGAATTACGGCCTCAAGCTCGAAGGCACAGTGACGCCCGATATCGCGGCAATCGTCAAGCGCTCGCGCAGCATCGCCGAGCGGATGAACGGCGGCGTCGGGTTCCTGATGAAGAAGAACAAGGTCGACATCATCTGGGGCGAGGCCAAGCTCACCAAGCCGGGCGAGATCGTGGTCGCGAAGACCAGGAAGAAGATCGTCGAGCCGCAGGGCCCGATCCCGAAGAATACCTTGGGCGAGGGCACCTACAAAGCCAAGCACATCATCGTCGCCACCGGCGCGCGTCCCCGCGCGTTGCCGGGCATCGAGCCCGACGGCAAGCTGATCTGGACCTATTTCGAGGCGATGAAGCCCGAAAAGATGCCGAAATCGCTGCTGGTCATGGGGTCGGGCGCCATCGGCATCGAATTCGCCTCGTTCTACCGCACCATGGGCGTCGACGTGACCGTGGTTGAAGTCATGAAGACCGTCATGCCGGTCGAGGACGCCGAGATCTCGGCCTTCGCCAAGAAGCAGTTCGACAAGCAGGGCATGAAGATGATGCTCGAGGCCAAGGTCACCAAGGTCGAGAAGAGCACCGATTCGATCACCGCCCATGTCGAGATGAAGGACGGCAAGGTCGAGAAGATCACCGCCGACCGGATGATCTCGGCTGTCGGCGTGCAGGGCAACATCGAGGATCTCGGGCTTGAAGAGCTGGGCGTGAAGACCGACCGCGGCTGCATCGTCATCGACGGCTACGGCAACACCAACGTCAAGGGCATCTATGCCATCGGCGATGTCGCGGGTCCGCCGATGCTCGCCCACAAGGCCGAGCATGAGGCGGTGATCTGCGTCGAGAAGATCGCCGGGTTGAAGAATGTCCACCCGATGGACAAGCTGAAAATTCCCGGCTGCACCTATTGCAACCCGCAAGTGGCCTCCGTCGGACTAACAGAAGCAAAGGCCAAGGAACTGGGCCGCGACATCCGCGTCGGACGGTTCCCGTTTGCCGGCAATGGCAAGGCGATTGCGCTGGGCGAGGACCAGGGGCTGGTCAAGACCATCTTCGACAAGAAAACCGGCGAACTCATCGGCGCCCATCTGGTCGGTGCGGAAGTCACCGAACTGATCCAAGGATTTGTCGTGGCCATGAATCTGGAGACCACCGAGGAAGAGCTGATCCACACCATCTTCCCGCACCCGACGATCTCGGAAACCTTGAAGGAAAGCGTGCTCGACGCCTATGGACGGGTCTTGAACGCGTAAAGGCGGTCGCAAGAAGATGAAGGAAATCGGGAACATATTCAGCCGAATGGCGTTTTGATCATGATTATTTCAAATCTAGGAGATCAAAATGGACTTGAACGGCGTGGGCCTGTTGGGGGCAATCATCATCGGCGGGCTCGCCGGCTGGCTGGCGGAGCGCTTCATGCGCTCCAACATGGGGCTGCTCATGAACATCATTCTGGGCATCATCGGCGCGGCGTTCCTGAACTTTCTGCTCGGCGTGCTGGGCATCTACACGGGCACGGGTCTGCTGGTCTATCTGATCGTCGGCTTCATCGGCGCCTGCATCCTGATTGCGCTGGCGCGCGCCATAAGGCGCTAGCCTCGCTCGCGGATCGCGCCCGCCTCGCGCCGGACACTCTTCACAGCTATGCGTTTTCAGTCAGGCCGTCTTGCATGAGACGGCCTGACTTTTTGCGTTGAGGCCTCTATACTTAACGCAAATCCGGTCTCGTTGACCGGCGAACGCATCAAGGATGAACATGGTCACCATTCTCGACAGAACCAATCCTGCCGCCAGTCTGCCGGTCGCCGCCGAACCCAAGCGCGTGCGCCATCCGGAAAAGCAGAAACGGCCTGATACCGAGGTCAAGCGCAAGCCCGACTGGATCCGGGTCAAGGCGCCCAATTCCAAGGGCTACCAGGAAACCCGCGCGATCGTGAAGGCCAACAATCTGGTCACCGTCTGCGAGGAGGCCGGATGCCCCAATATCGGCGAGTGCTGGGACAAGAAGCACGCCACCTTCATGATCATGGGCGAGATCTGCACCCGCGCCTGCGCCTTCTGCAACGTCATCACCGGCCTGCCCAATGAGCTCGATCCGAACGAGCCGGAGAATGTCGCCCGCGCTGTGCGCGAGATGGGGCTGAACCACGTGGTCATCACCTCTGTTGACCGCGACGACCTCGCTGACGGCGGCGCCGAGCATTTCGAACAGGTGATCGGTGCAGTCCGCGCGGCCTCGCCCGAGACCACGATCGAGATCCTGACGCCGGATTTCCTGCGCAAGCCCGGCGCGCTCGAACGCGTGGTCGCGGCCAAGCCCGACGTCTTCAACCACAATCTCGAGACCGTGCCCGGCAATTACCTCACCGTCCGCCCCGGCGCGCGCTATTTCCATTCGCTCAGGCTGTTGCAGCGGGTCAAGGAACTCGATCCGACGATGTTCACCAAGTCGGGCATCATGGTGGGGCTCGGCGAGGAGCGCAACGAAGTGCTGCAGCTGATGGATGATCTCAGGACCGCCGACGTCGATTTCATCACCATCGGCCAGTATCTGCAGCCCACCCGCAAGCACCACGAGGTGATGAGCTTCGTCACCCCCGACGAGTTCAAGAGCTACGAGAAGATCGCCTACACCAAGGGCTTTCTGATGGTCTCCTCAAGCCCGCTCACCCGCTCCTCCCACCACGCCGGCGACGATTTCGCCAGGCTCAAGGCCAACCGGGAGAAGAAGCAGCTGGCAGCTGTGTAGGGCGGCGGTGTTGTCTGGGCCGAAGTCATGACGTTAAAATTCAAGGACAAGCGGACCGCGCAGCTTTTTCAGAGCGGGCAGGTTCGCGGGGTCCCGAGTGACATACTGGCGCGAGCCCGATGGAAGCTGACGCGCCCGGAACGCAGCCGATGCGCTTGAAGGCATGATGCCTGCTGGAAACCGGTTGGCGGCGAAACATCCAGAGTATCAGTAGGTTTGGCCGAAGAGGTTGAGACGGCGGCTTAGGGCGCCGGCCCAATCGGAGCCATGTCGCGCGTTCGGCACCACCTCGACGCGCTCCTTTGGCAGAACCCTCAGCACCCGTGCGAGCACGGCCGGCGGCACCACGTCGTCGAGACCGCCAAAGAGATGCAGCGACGGAATTTCGAGCCGAGACAGCCCATCCAGCAGGGCTTCGGGCGGTCGCGGTCCGGCCAGGGGTGGAACGCCATGATGGGTTGTCCAAGCGGCCAGATCGAGCGGCGCCGCCAGGGTGATCAGCCCTGCGACATCGGCGCGCGACAGTGCCAGTTCCGCCGCGATCAGCCCGCCGCCCGAAAAGCCTACCGGAATGATCTGCATCTGACCGACAAATCGATCGACGAGAGATTGGTAAGCCGCGATCACGGGAGCGGAGAATCTGGCCGATGTCCAGTAGCGCTCGTCGCAGGCGGCCAGCCTGCCGTCTGGCAGGAATTGACAGGGCCGTGCAAGCCACAGGCGCGCGTCCGTGGCCGGCAGGATGGAAACGACGGCAGGTCCGACGGCACGGCGCGGTGTCGGGTCGACAGGCGGCTGGCCGCCCGGCCACATCGCGCCATCGCCTTCGATCATCACCCAGAGGCGTTTTGCGGGCCGTGGCCCCGACGGAGGGTAATACCGCCCGCGGATGGCCATGTCGGCCGCATCGAACACCACTACCTCGCCGGAGGATTCCGGGGACAGCGCAACACCGGTGCAGCCCGCCATCCAGACGCTGCCCAAACCTGCCAGCACGCTGCGTCTGTTCATTGCCTAGAAGGCTATCCGCATGCTGAAATTGGCGCTTGTGTCTTCCTTGCTCTTGCGGCCGATCGTGTGGGAAATCGACAATCCGCCCGAGAGCTTCTGGTTGTCCCCGGTGCCGTAGATATGGCTGCCCAGAGTGACGCGAAATTCGTCCCTGTCATTGGGCGCGCCTGCGACGGTGGACGGATTGTCGTCAAGGTCATAGACGTATTCGGCGCTGAGATAGGGCAGCAGGGGTTCGGTCCAGAAGCCAAGGGTTCCGCCGATCCGGCCCTGGATGAGTTGAGAGGAATCAGACGGGTTCACCGTGGTATCGCTTTCCACGAAGGCGTGGCGTTTGGTCGAACTCGCGCTCAGGCCGACTGCGCCCGACATCAGCCACGCGCCGCTCCATTTCGACGCGGTCAGGTTGGCGGCGCCGAACAAAGTGTCACTGTCATAGGACCCCGTAACCGGTGCGCCAAACACGCTGCGCACCTGGTCGGCGTCGGCATAGCCATACCCAAGCGAGACATCCGCCGAGAGCCAGTCGTTCAGCTTGAAATTCGCATAGGGCGAGATGTAGACCGACCCGGTATCGCGCGATCCGGTCCCGAAGGCGGTGGTCGAGTCTTCCATGGTGCCGGTGACGGACACGCCAAGCGTGATCCGGTCGCTGACCGGGCGGTCCATCCCCATCGATAGTGTCCAGATGTCCGAATCCTGTTGTTCCGGCGCGAAGCTGTTTTCGGTCCGCCGCCCTACCAGGCTTCCCCACACCGACCAGCCGTCAAGCAGCATCACGTCACCGCCGGCCAGGCCCTCGGATCCAGTTGCCGTGCCGGTCGGCGCGCCAGGCACCGAAAAGGCGTTGGCCACCGGCGCAAAGCGCCGCGAGATCTGCTCCGCCGTGGAAATCGCAATGCTGGCCTGGGTCTGAGCCGCGGCGTCGAGCTGAACGGCGGGATCGACGGGATCGTGCGGGGGGAGGGCCTGTGCCTGAGCATGCGGTGCGACCCCGAGACCCATCGCGATGGCGACGGCGGGCAGAACAAGAATGGACATTCGACGCATATTGAAGGACTCCCCAGATATTCATTAATTCATATTTAATCATTCTCTGAACAGCAAATTGATCCCTGTCAATTTTTCCCGGTTTTTCCGGGGGTAATCTCACTTTTGGGAGCAGGTGTGGCGATCCTGCCGCATATCCCGTCGCCCGCATCTGAAGCGGAGCGGCAAAGCACATCGCGCTGCCGGACAGGACAGGATTGAAATGACCGATTTTATCGTATTGCCGCGCAAATCCGTTCTTGTTTCAGGCACGGCGCTGGCGCTCGTGTTGCTGGCAGGCCCGGTCAACAGCCTTGACATGCATGGTGCGCCGCCGCCCGTCATCACAGCGCCGCCGCAGCCGCCAAGGGTTTATCAGCCGCCGGTCCTGCCGCCCGTAAAGCAACAGGCGGTTCCCAGCAACAAGCCGTCAGCTGCCAAGCCCAAGGCGGCGAGCTCTTCCGAACCGGCTCCAACGCCGCAGAAATCGGCGGAACAGATCGCCAGCGAAAAGGCCGCCGCCGAAGCCCAGGCAGCGGAACGCGAAACCGTCAGGACGCTTCAGCAACGGCTCGCCGATCTGGGTCATGACCCCGGCCCGGTCGACGGGCTGATCGGCAATCGCACCCGCGGTGCGCTGAACGACTGGATCGACAGCCTGACGGACGATGAGCTTGCCGCGCGGGCGCGCGACCTGGCTGCGGCCGAAGATTATGCCGGTCTCGCAGGCCTTGTTGGCAACGATAACGCAGGGAGCGAGCCGGCAGAGGGCCAATTGCAACTGGCCGTGCCCGTCACCGGCAGCGGTGCCGGCGGCAGCGCAGGCAATGGCGGCGATGGCGGTGCCGGCAGTGGCAGCGGCGGCGGGTCGGGTGGAGAGGGCGGCGGCAGCGGCTGGGTCTCGAACCGCAAGCCGGTGCAACTGGTCCCCGACGCCGAGGTGGAGCGTATCCTCGCGATGATCGAGGCGGATGACAGCGGTCTTGCTCCCGAGGAGATGATGGCCGAGCTGCAGGCACTGGAGGTCGCGCCGCAGGACGAGGCAACGGTCTCGGCGATCGATGCCGAACTTGCCGCCAATGTGGCCAGCGGCAAGGCCGGTTTCTACAGCTTCGCGGAGCGCAAGCGCAACCTTGAACTCGTGCGTGACCGCCTGCTGGAGCAGATCGAAGCCAGCGACCAGATGGGCCGACTTGCCGAGGCGCGCGCTGCCTATTACACCGCGCTCGGCCATGAACAGGTGGTGGTCGACCGCAGCTACACGGAGGCGAACAAGCGTGTCACCAGATCGGTCGAGAGCGCCATGTCGCGGTTGGAAAGCCTGCCGAAGTTCGTCAACACGCTGTCCGCCATGTTGGCCGAGGCGATCTCCAAGGGCTACAGCAAGTCCTGGACCGATCTCACACGCCGCAAACTCGAAGGAACAAGGCGACAAATCAATGACCTCGTGAAAGTCGAGATTCCGCACCTGAAATCTCAGGAGTATTTTGTCCAGCAACTCTCCGCCGTGCTGATCGACTATTCCGGCACACCCTATTCCTGGGGCGACTCCCCGCGCTTCAATGAAGACGGGGTGCTGGTGAACCGCGAGAGCGAGACCCACAAGAGAAACATCGAGACCCACTACCGCAACCTCCAGGCTGAGCACGAGGCACTGGAGAAGTGGAAGCAGGACGTGCGCGCGCTGCAGGACGACATCGCCGAATTCCGCGCGTCGGTCGCGGTCTCGGGGCAGGTCGAAGAAGACCTGGCCGACATGCAGGACGATCTGGGCGACACGCAGACCGAGGCGGCCGAAGACCTGCTTGAGGAATTGGCCGAGCTCGAAGAACCCGAGGAGATCAAGGCGCCCGAACCTGAACCCGAGCCCGAGCCGGACCCACGCCCGGATCCGGCTCCCGGTCCCGATGGCGATACCGGCGATGCCGGGGAGGGCGGACCCGGTCCCGATGGTGATGCAGGTGGCGACGGCGCCGGCCCGGATGGCAGTGGCGATGGGGCAGGCCCCGATGCCGGTGGTGGTCCCGACGCCGGTACCGCGGGCGGCGGTGGGTCGGGCGGTTCTCCCGATCTCGACGAGGAATATCTGGCAGGCGCCGATGATCCGGCCGCTGACCTGGCCGCGCTGGTCGAGCGCAAGCAGTCCGAAATCACCCAGACGCTGGAAAGCGCCGACCGCGCGCGCGCCGAACTCGCGTCCATCCGGGCCCGCGACGACATTCCACCCGAGCAGAAGGCGAACATCATCAGCGACATCGAGGCGCGCATCCAATCACTGGAGATATTCGCGAAAAGCGAGCAGGCGACCCTTGCAGCTCTCGGCGGCAGCTATGACGCCACTGAGCGCAAGGACGTTTCCGGCTTCGACCCCTACGCCTTGAACCAGACCGATATCGAGCTGGCGCGCATCTCGGAAGAGCAGAAGGCGACGGAGCGGTTTTACGACGAGTTGGCCCGTGCCCGCCAGACCATTCGTGACACCGCCGACGGGTTGGACGCGATCGAGTTGCAGGACCGGGTGACGACGCTGTCGGAACGCCTGGTCGAGAATGCCGCGCAGATCGATGAACTGGCCAGCAGTCTGCACGATTATGCGGACGGCATCCGCGTGACCCGCGAACAGGGGGAACTGGAATACCTCGCGGCCATGGCGGAAGACACGGTGCTCGCCGCCGAACGCAACCTCGCCTACACCGAGAGCGTCTACCGCACCTCGAAGAACGCGAACTTGCTGCTGCTTCTGGGGGCGGCGGGAGGCGCGGCCTTTGGCATCGGCGGCGTGACGGCGGCCGAGGCCGCGGCGGCGCAGGCGGTCATGGCGGGCTTCGAAGGCACGACGGGGGCGATCGAGGGCTATGATCAAGGCGGCTTCACCGAGGCGCTGAAGAAGGGCGGCACCGAGGCCGGCAAGTATTATCTGCCGATCAACACGGCTCTGGCCGTGGAACGCGGTGACGACAAGACCGGCATTGCGCTTGGAATCGTCTCTGACGCGGCGATTCTGTTCACCGGCTACAAGACCGCCCGCACGCAACTGGACAAGGCGCAAGCGGCGCAGGCGGCCGTGACACGGCAATCGCTTTCGGCAAGTGAGAAGGCCGTCTCCGACGCAGCCAGGCAGGCAGCGGAGAAGGCGGACGACCTGATCGCCGGATACCAGACCGCCAAATGGAACGCCCAGCAGGCCCGCGCCACGGGCATGATCGACGATGTGGCCGAAGCCACCTTGCAGAATGCGGTCAAGGCGATCGACCGCAGCGACGAGGCCAAGCTGGCCCTGAAAGCCCTTGATCCGAAGCTGCAGTACCAGTTTGTCCAGGACCAGGCCAAGATCGTCAAGACGCCCGCCCAGTTGGCCTGGGAAAAGACCATGCGCGAGCTGGGGTGGAGCGATGCGGGCCTCAAGACAGCGCAGATCCGCAACACATCCTCCGCCGGCACGGTTGGCCTTGACGATGATATCCGTCTGCTCGAACCTTCGCTGCTCGACACGCTGGATGACGGCGTGACGCGACGCTATTCGGGGCCGAATGACCCGGCTCTGGCCCAGGCCAAGGCGGATTTCAGGAAATCCCTGACGCGAAACGGCGAAGCCGCCTCGCTGACGCAATGGGAGCAGGACGCGAAGACGGCGATGGAACAGGCCTATCGCGACACGGTGGGATACAGCGCGTCCGAGGCGCGGATCAACATGACGACCTCGGTCAATCCCGAAGCCTATTCCGATATCGGCCTGCTGACCGGCGAAGGCGGGAGTGCGGGATGGGCGGAGCAGACGGCTGCAGTGACCCGGACCAAGATCCGTGACGGCGTCGAGGCCGCCGAGGCGATGGGATTGGGCAGCAGCGCGCCAACCGCGTCGCTTTCGGGCACAGCCCTCGAGGCGGCGACGACCGAGGCCAGGGTCGCTGCGCGCGAACTGCTCAAGGATCTGGCAGGCAAGGCGCTGCGCGCCCGCCCGGACATGACCTTGCCGCAAAAGGTGGAGAGGCAGCTGCGCATTCTCGACGGGCTGGCGAGAGGCGTCATCGACCCCGCGGTGGCAAACCGCCAGTTGATCACGGAAACCGGAACCACGCTTGCAAAGACGATGGACACGCTTGGCGGCCAGGTCGAGGTGATCCTGAAGCTCAATTGATTGTTGCCCGCATGGTTGTGACGGGAGGGACAGCCGGCGGCAGCCATCGCCGCCGGGCTATGGCATATTTGTCACAACGCCGACCATTCGCGTGAGGTGACCGGGCCTTAAACTTGAGCATCATTGTCATGTATGCAAAGAGGCCTCGTCGAGGCAGCCAGACCGGGAACAGTCAAGCCACCAAATTCGCATGTTTTTTGGAGGCTCCAGGATGAAATCCGTACTTTTTCTCGCCAGCACCGTCAGTGTTCTCTCGCTCCTCACCACTGCTCAGGCGCAGGAAGTCTTCGAGCTCAACCGCATCGTCATCGGCATGGGGACTGACGGCGAGGACGCCAATGCCGGCGAGAACGCGGTTGACGTCACCGACGAGGATCTCGCGCGGACCAATCCGGCCGACCTGCAGGACCTGTTCGCCTCCGAGCCGACCATTGCGGTGGGAAGCTCGCTGCCGATCTCCCAGAAGCTCTATGTCAACGGCGTCGAGGAGACCAATCTGTCGGTGACCATCGACGGCAGCCGCCAGAACAACAAGATCTTCCACCACAGCGCCACCACGCTGATCGATCCCTCGCTGCTCAAGGCTGTCAGCATCGAGCCCGGGGTTGCGCCCGCGGATGCCGGGCCTGGCGCGCTCGCCGGTGCGGTGCAGTACGAAACCAGGGACGCGCGCGACCTGCTGGAGGACGGAAAGTCCTTCGGCGGCTTCACGCTCAACGAATTCGGCACCAATGGCGAGGTGTTCACCACCAGCAATGCGCTCTACGGTCTCGTTGACGGGTTCGAATTCCTGGGCTTCGTCAAATACGCCAATGGCGGTTTGCAGGAGGATGGCGACGGCGTCACCATAAACGGATCGGGCACGCAGATCTTGAGCGGCCTCGGCAAGGTCGCCTATCAGAGCGAGGAAGGCCATCGGCTGGAGTTCTCCTACGAGCGCGTGGCCGATGACGAAGCCCGGCCCTACCGCGCCAATATCGGCCAGATCATCGGCGGCCGTCCGGTTCCCCTGACCCGGGACTACGACATGACGCGCCAGAACGTTGCGTTGACCTACACCAACGAAGCGCCCACCGGCCTTTGGGATCCGACCATCCAGCTTTCCTACAGCATCACCAATCTGGACATCGAGGAAACGACCCAGAACATCTATGGCCAGACCGACAGTCTCAACGGCAAGATCGAAAACCGCTTCGCGCTGGACAATGGCTCCATCACCGCCGGCGTCGATTTCTTTTCCGACACCGCCGACATCGACTACCGGGTGCCGGGCAACAGCGCCTCCGACTATACCGGCACCGAGAAGATCTCCAACATCGGCGCCTATGCACAGGCCCGGCTCGAATTGACCGACCGGTTCCGCACTTCCTTCGGCGGCCGAGCGGATTTCCAGCGCTTCACCGGAGTCAATGGCTTTTCGACCGATGTGTCGGGCCTGTCCGGCAACCTCTCTGCCGAATATGACATCACCGATTTCCTGACCGCGAGCGCCGGGGCCTCGCATGTCTTCGGCGGCGTGCCGCTGGCCGAGAACTTCATCATCAATCCGGCCTGGACCTATGCCAATGGCGTCCAAAGCGTCACGGCCAACAATGTCTATGCGGGCCTGACCGCACGGATGGGCGATTTTGACGTCAGCGGCAAGGTGTTCAGCACGGCGATCAAGAACGCCCGCACGCCGAGCTGGGGCGGCGGCGGTGGCCTGACCAAGGACATGGACTCCACAGGCTTCGAGCTGGGCCTGGGCTACAGCTGGGCCGGCGGATTTGCGCGCCTGGGCTACGCCAATATCGACACCGAGATCGACGGCGTGGCGTCGGACTCCTACACCGGAAACTATCTGACAACGCCCATCGGCCAGATCTTCACCCTCGAGGCAGCCCACACCTTTGTCGATCATGGACTGACCATCGGTGGCAGCGCGCAGTTCGTGCTCGACGAGACCGATACGTCCGATTCGGCCGGCGGGGTCGGCCAGCCGCTGCCCGGCTACGAGGTCTTCAACGCCTATGCCGAGTACACGCCGCTGAATTACCAGAACCTCACCTTCCGGGCGTCCGTCGACAACATCTTTGACGAGACCTACACGGCGCGCGCCACCTATGGACAGGAATTCGCCACCGTCGTGCCGCTGCGCGAGCCGGGCCGGAGCTTCAAGTTCTCGCTCAGGGCCAAATTCTAGGCCGGCTTGAGAGGAGATATGACGATGCGCATGTATGGCACGCCGGCGACTTTCCTTGCCACCGTGGCGATGGCCCTGGCCATCGCCTGCTCGGCCGGTCATGCGGTGGAGGTGCAGACCTATCAGGGGTCGCAGACAGTGGCGGAGAAGCCGGCCAGGATCGCGGTGTTCGACATTGCCGCGATCGACACGCTGAATGCGCTGGGCGTCGATGTCGACGGGGTGCCGAACAATCTCTACATCGACGCGCTCAAGCACCGCTTCAAGTCGGCCGTGACGGTCGGCACCCTGTTTGAGCCGGATCTCGAGGCGCTGAACGCGCTCGACCCCGACCTGATCATCGTCGGCGGCAGGTCCTCGACGCAACTCGAACAGACCCGCCGCGTGGCCCCTTCCATCGACATGACGATCTGGGGCGACGATCTGCTCGGCCAGGCCCGCCAGCGCATCCTCGATTATGGTGAGATCTTCGGTGTGGGCGCCAGGGCCGATGCCCTGGCGCAGGATCTCGACACCCGCATCGACGCCGCCAGACGCGCTGCTGACGGCAAGGGCACCGCGCTCATCCTGATGACCAACGGGCCGAAGATCTCCGTCTACGGTCCGAAATCAAGGTTCGGCTGGATCCATGCGACGCTCGGCATTCCGCCTGCCGATCCGAACATCGATGCCGGCAATCATGGCGATGCGGTCTCCTTCGAATTCGTCGCGGATCTTGACCCGGACTGGCTCATCGTCGTCGACCGTGCCGCGGCGATCGGCTCGAACGAGCAGAATGCACGGGCGACACTCGACAACACCTTGCTGCGGGCGACCCGGGCATGGCAGGCGGAGCGGATCATCTACGTTCCCTCGGCCAGCGTCTACATCGCCGCGGGCGGTGCCCAGGCGACAATGGATGTACTCGACAGCCTGACCGACGGCTTCGCCAAGGCGCAATGACCGCGCGCCGGCAGTTTTCCCTTGCCCCCAGAGGCCGCCGCATGCTGGCAGGTCTCTTGCTGTTGCTTGCCCTTGTTGCGGTCAGCCTCGGCGTGGGCGTCGGAACCGTGACCGGTGACGACGCCGCCGCCAATCTCGAGCTTCTCCTGACCAGCCGTCTGCCGCGGACGCTGGCGGTCATTCTCACCGGCACGAGCCTGGCCATTGCAGGTCTGGTGATGCAGAGCCTTGCCCGCAACCGCTTCGTCGACCCGATGACAGCCGGGACCGGTCAGAGCGCGGCGCTGGGTATTCTCGCCGTGACGCTGCTGGCGCCGTCGGCCTCGATCCTTGTCAAGATCGTCGCGGCAAGCGCTGCGGCTTTCGCCGGCACCGCCCTGTTTCTCGGCCTGATCCGGCGGCTGTCGCCGCAGGATCCCTACGTGGTCGCCCTGTTTGCAATCGTCTATGGCGGCATTGTCGGCTCGCTTGCGGCGGCGATCGCGTGGCACTACGACCTGCTTCAGTTTCTCGATATCTGGATGAGCGGCGAGTTCTCCGGAATCATGCGTGGTCGCTATGAAGCGCTCTGGCTGATCGCCGGCGCGCTTGCCGCCGCATGGTGGGTGGCCGATCGGCTGACCATTCTTTCCCTCGGCCAGGCGACAGCCACCGGGCTGGGGCTGAATCTGAAAGCGACGCTGCTGACAGGTCTGGTTGTGGTCTCCGCCGTCTCGGGCCTGACGGTCGCCACGGTGGGCGCCTTGCCCTTTGTCGGGCTGGTCGTGCCGGCGGCGGTGTCGCGCATTCTCGGCGACGATGTGCGCCGGGCGATCCCGATGGTGGCGCTTGGCGGCGCGGTGCTGGTACTGATCTCCGATATCGCCGGCCGCCTGCTGCGCTATCCCTACGAGATTCCCGCGGGCACGGTGATGGGTGTCGTCGGCGCGGCGGCCTTCCTCGGCCTCATCTTCAACCGGTCGTTTCGCCTTGCATAACGCGCGCCTTGTCATGCTCGGATGCATCGCGGTCGTAGCCGTCGTGCTGTTCATGACGGTCAATCTGCGCGGCGATCTGTGGTTCGCAATGGAGCTGAGATCCGTCCGCCTGGCAGCGCTCCTGCAGGTGGCGGTGTCGGTGGCGCTGTCGACGCTGGTGTTCCAGACGATCACCGGCAACCGCATTCTCACCCCATCGATCATGGGGATGGATGCGCTTTACATCCTGATCCAGACCCTGCTGGTCTTCGCGCTTGGCGGGCTCGGCTATGCCAGCCTGAATCCCGAGGCCAAGTTCGGCCTCGAGGTCCTGCTGATGGCGGGCCTGGCCTGGGGCCTGTTCCTGCCGCTGCTGCGCTACAGCAATGCGCTGGTGCTGATGCTGCTGGGCGGCATCGTGCTGGGGGTGCTGTTCCGCAGCCTGTCGTCGCTTCTGGCGCGGCTGATCGATCCCAATGACTTCGCCGTTGTGCAGAGCGTGAGCTTCGCCGATTTCAACACGGTCAACGCCGATCTGCTGGCGCCGGGCCTGGCGCTGACGCTGGCCGCCCTGATCGTGTGCTGGCGCACGCGCCACCGGCTCGACATCGTGCTTCTGGGCAAGCCCACCGCAATAGGGCTGGGCGTCGACTGGCGCGTTCTCGCCGTTGTCATGCTGGTGATGGTGGGAACGCTGGTCGCGGTCTCGACGGCGATTGTCGGGCCGGTGACCTTTCTCGGCCTGCTGGTGGTGGCCTTGAGCCGCAGGATCGTCGACAGCGACCGCCACGGGCCGATGATCGTCGGCAGTTGCCTGGTGAGCATCATTCTGCTGGTCGGCGGACAGACGCTGGTCGGAACCTATCTCGGCAATGCCCTGCCGCTCGGCGTCGTCATCGAGTTTGCCGGCGGCATCGCGTTCATCCTCATGCTCTTTCACGGGAGGCGCTTGTGATCAGACTGGAGACGGTCTCTGTCTCGCTTTCAGGGACCCAGGTCCTGCACGACATCAGCCTCGACCTGCCGAGGGGCGGGGTCACGGCGATGATCGGTCCCAATGGCGCCGGAAAGTCGACGCTGGTGTCGGCGATTGCCCGCCTTGCGCCGCTCGGCTCCGGGCGGATCACCGTCGACGGGCTCGATGTATCGCGCGCGCCGACCAGGGACCTGGCCAGGCTGCTCGCGGTGATGCCGCAGGACAACAGCGTCGCCGGTCGCGTGCGGGTCCGGGAACTGGTCCAGTTCGGCCGATTCCCGCATCACCAGGGCCGGCCCAAGGATGCCGATCATGCGCTTGTCGACGCGGCGCTCGAGACCTTCGATCTGTCGGACATAAGCGACCGCTTCGTCGACACCCTGTCGGGCGGGCAGCGGCAGCGGGCGCGCGCGGCGATGTGCTTCGCCCAGGGCACGGACTACATCCTGCTCGACGAACCGCTCAACAATCTCGACATCTATTATGCGCGCGAACTGATGCGCACGCTGCGCCATGTGGCCGACACGACCGGCCGCAGCATCATCATCGTCCTGCACGACCTCAACCATGCCGCCATCCACGCCGACCGCATCATCGCCTTGCGCGACGGACGGGTGGTTGCCGATGGTGCGCCCGGCGCGGTGATCCGGCCCGATGTTCTCGACAGCGTCTTCGGCTTTCCGATCCGGGTGGAGACCATCGACGACAAGCCTGTCAGCCTGCATTTTCTGTGAGCGATTGCGGGCTAGGCCGTGAACTCATAAGCGGGGTTCACAGATTGCCAGCGGCGTGATTCAACCTCCGGATTGGAGGTATTGATGA